>PPYF01026531.1_pt1 | contig 154876 bp, 113 predicted proteins | sample 1559871 | NCBI WGS metagenome assembly PPYF01 (sample SAMN08240021, study PRJNA423297) | Human gut metagenome, whole genome shotgun sequencing project. | reverse complement strand
TGCGCTGGTTCCCGGTCCGACCGGGCCGCGCGGCAAGGAGATATATTGCCAGACCGGAGGGGCGCCGTGGGCGGGAATCGCGCACTCCATATTTTGTTCACAAATGAATAGGTCCCTCAGTCGCATCACTGAGGTTAAAACTGAAGCATTAGCTTCTGATATTGGCGATGACCAGCTGTTTTATGAGTATTGAGACATCGGTCATCTCTGGAGCGCTACTTTACTCCAAAGGCATCAGTTATTTGTTTCCCATCGGTAAAAGGCAGGTTTTGTTCGCCAAGCGTTCTTATATATAGATAGATACGGGTTCGAACCCGTGCCGCGGTAACAAAAAAGCGGCCGGCATCCGCCAGTCGCTTTTCTATTCTATGGTGGGCCGTCAGGGGTTCAGCCTGCTCCGCAGGCGGCCGCTGCGGCGCTTTCGCGCCTTGCGCGCTGCGCTGGCAAACGCTCGCGCGTTTACTCAGCTCCGCGCCCCCCCGACGGGTTCGAACCCATGAAAGGGCGACAAAAAAGACGGCCAACCGAAGTTGACCGTCTCAACAATCTTTGGGTGGGCCGTCAGGGGTTCGAACCCTGGACCTTGGGATTAAAAGTCCCCTGCTCTGCCAGCTGAGCTAACGGCCCGCGGGTGGCATTGTACCACGGTCTGGGACTATTCCCAACTCCATTGGCCGTTCTGGAAAATCACAACTTCACGTCCATCAGGCGTAATGCCCGTAATATCGATGTCGTCCGTGCCGATCATAAAATCGACGTGCGTGCTCGAGACGTTAACACCATGCTCCAGGAGCTCCTCCTTGGACATGTCATACCCACCCTCGATGCATTCGGGGAAACCGACACCTAGCGCGAGATGGCAGCTAGCGTTCTCGTCATAGAGCGTATCGTAGAACAGAACACCACTTTCTCGAATCGGCGTGTTCTTGGAAATGAGCGCAACCTCTCCCAGGTGAGCAGCGCCCTCGTCAGTATCGATGATACTTGCGAGCGTTGCCTTGCCCACGCGGGCGTCGTAGTCCACCACGCGGCCGCCCTCGAACTTAATCCAAAAATCGTCGACTTTATTGCCGTGGTGGATGAGCGGCATGGCCGAGTACACGATACCGTCGGCGCGCATGCGATCGGGCGAAGTGAAGACTTCCTCGGTGGGAATGTTGGGGAAGAAGGGGTGCCCATCGGGCGTCTTGCCCTTGCCGCCGGCCCACTCGTGACCTTTCGTCATGCCAATCGTCAGATTGGTTCCATTTGCCGCGGTGTAATGCAGGTAGTCGAAACGATTGTCGTTCAGGAAACGCAGGTTCTTTTCGAATGCGGCGTCATGGAGTTCCCAGTCGCTCTCTGGGTCCTGGCCATCGGCGCGCGCGGTGTGCAGAATCGCATTCCACAGCTTATAGATTGCAACCTCATCGGCGTCTCCCGGGAACACCTCGTGCGCCCAAGCCACGACCGGAGCGCCGGCGATGCACCACGGATTGATGTTGTAATCCAGTCCACGGCGGAAAACTTTGCACTGCGTATTCCTCGCCTTTGATGCCGCGGCCGGCTTGGCTGGATCGATGCCCTTGAGGGCCGCAGGATCCGCACCCTCGATAAAGATAAAGCAGGCACCGTCCTGGGCCAGGGAATCCAGCTGCAGGCGCTTCCACTCGGGCGTCTGCTCAAAATAGCCTTTCTCGACATGCTCGTACGTGAGCCTCGTCACGGCATCATCGGCCCAAATGACCGTCACGTGGCCGGCGCCGGCAGCATAGGCCTCCGCGACCACCACGCGCGCAAACGGCGCGCACTCGACCGGAGACTGAACGACGACTTCCTGGCCGGGCTTAACGTTTACGCCCTTGCGGACAACCAGACGCGCATAGTTTTTAATCTTGGGCTCCAGGGACTTCATACCCTCCAAGGCCTCTTCGACCGTCAGGGCAGCTCGAATCATGTGCCACTCCATCTATCTATAGAACAGTAAAAAGGCGCGCCGCAAAAACGACGCGCCTTATATCTTAGCGATAAGTATGTATGCAAACGCTACTTCTTCTTGGAGTCCTTCTTGTCCTCCTCGGCAGCTGCGCGCTCGATAAGAGCGTTGAGCTTGTTCTCGGACATGCCCTCGGCCTGCGCGCGATACATGTTGCGCAAGGGACGAATACGAGCGAAGTCGTAGATAAAGTCACCTAAGATGATGACATAGGACAAAACAATGCCGACCATCTGGACGGGACTGGACACCGTGCCGCCGGGAGCGAAGTAGAGCGAAGCCCAAATTGCCACGACGAGTACCATGCCGATGGCGAGCACGGCCCACCAGATACGACGGCGCTTGGTGTAGTCCTCGTCCTGCTTGAGGAGGATATTCGACACCGTATAGATGCGGTCCTCCTTGGCGCGCTGCTTAGCCTTGCGGGCGCGCTTCTCCTCTTTAGAGAGGCCCTCGAGGTTCTCACCCTTCTCGAGCTCTTTGCGGCGTGCCTTAGACGAAGCCGGCACGACGCGAACGGAGCTCGCTGCCTGGCGGGCGGGTTTAGCAGATGCGGCGGACTTGCGCGCAACCCCGGTAACCTCGTGGGATTGCGTGCGCTTGTTCGTGGCGCTACGGGTACTCACTTATGCGTTCTCCTTCATACTTGTGAACTGGGAGCCCGTGATGATCTGGAAGGCCTCGCGATAGCGCTCGGACGTGCCATCGATGACCTCGGCGGGCAGGTGCGGGGTCTCCCCCGTCATATCCCAGTTGGCCTTGAGCCAATTGCGGACGAATTGCTTGTCGTAGCTAGGCTGGATCTTGCCCTCCTCGTAGCTGGCAGCAGGCCAGAAACGGCTGGAGTCGGGCGTGAGGCACTCGTCGATCAGCGTGACCTTGCCATCAATAACACCAAACTCGAACTTGGTGTCGGCAATGATGATGCCACGGGTCGCGGCGTACTCGGCGGCAGCCTTGTAGATCTTGAGGGAAAGGTCACGAATCTGCGTGGCGATGTCCTCGCCCACGATCTCGCAGCAACGCTCAAACGAGATGTTCTCGTCGTGGTCACCGATCTCGGCCTTCGTGGACGGCGTGAACAGCGGCTCAGGAAGCTTGGAAGCCTCGGTCAGGCCCTCAGGCAGCTGGATGCCGCAGACGGTGCCGTTCTCGTCGTAGGTCTTCTTGCCCGAACCGGTCAGATAGCCGCGGACGATGCACTCGATAGGAATCGTCTGGGCCTTCTTAACCAGCATGGCGCGGCCAGCGAGGTAGTCACGATACTCAGCAAACTCCTCGGGGAAATCCGCCGGGTCGATGGAAACGAGATGGTTGGGGACGATGTCGGCAAACTTATCGAACCAGAATGCCGAGATGCGATTGAGTACCTCTCCCTTAAACGGAATCTCGTCGGGAAGAATGAAGTCAAACGCAGAAATGCGGTCGGTGGCGACCATCAGCAGGTTTTCACCGGCATCGTAAATATCACGAACCTTGCCACGGGAATCCGGACGACGCTCCATCGTTGTCACGTGAGTCACTCCTTACCTAAATACGACAGAAATGCGGGTTCTTTCCCGCATGTTTTCGCAAACTCGGAGCGGCAGGGACGCGGCCCCTCCTTCACCGAATAGCGAAAAGCTAGTGTTCCATTGTAGTAGATGCCGCGTCTGCCGTGTGCTCGCGGGGCAGATGAATTGTAAAAGTCGTACCCTTTCCAAGCTCCGACTCCACGGATATGTAGCCATGGTGACGCTCGACGATCTGCTTGGTCACGGCGAGGCCAACGCCCAGGCCGCCGGCTTCGCGGGCGCGGCTGGCATCGGCGCGCCAAAATCGTCCGAAGATACGCGACAGATCGTCCTTGGCAATACCGATACCGGTATCAGAAACGGCAATGCTGACGTGCTTGCGGTCACTGAGCACCGACACCACGACCCAACCGCCCTCGGGGGTGTAGCGCATGGCGTTGCTCATGAGGTTGATAACACATTGCGTGATCATGTCGGGATCGGCCTCGACGACATCGTCGTGACCCTGGGTCTCGTCCGCAAAACGCAGGCGCAGATCGCGGTCGACAAACAGGCGCTCCTGGGCATTGACGATGGAACGCACGAAAGGAACCATGTCCACCGGCTCAAGGTTGAGCGGAGCCGCGCTGTTTTCCATGCGCGACAGGTCGAGCATCTGCTGCACCAGACGAGCCAAGCGACGCGTCTCGGAAGCAACGGTCTCCAAATGCTCATCGTCGGTGGGATACACGCCATCCTGCATGGCCTCGACCGTTGCGAGCATGGCCATAAGCGGCGTGCGAAGCTCGTGTGCAACGTCTGAGGTCAGGCGCTTCTCGTGTTTCATATCCTTCTCGAGAGAAGTGGCCATCTCATCGAAGGTCTCACCCAGCTGATCGATCTCGTCATCACCGCGCAGTCCCGTGCGAGCCGACAGGTCGCCGTCACGGATTTGCTTTGCGGTACTGGTGATGCGATGAATCGGCTTGGTGAGCATGCGCGACACGAGCGATCCGATAACGACCGAAATGCAAATTGCAACAACCGCGGCGAGGGCCATGGCGTTAAAGGTCTTCTCCCTAAACGCAGAGTCCGCCTTGGTGAGCAGAGCGTCGGAGCCGATGGCCCACAGCTTTACCTGTCCGACATGCTCGCCGGAAGACGTTACAATCTCGACGTTAGCAACGCTATCGGAGTCGGTTGGAGCAGACGAGACCGGACTATGCGATGCCCTCTTGCCGCTCGTGTCGTCGGTCGTAGCCTGGTTTTCGCGTACATCGGCGGTGGCGCTTGCCGAGGGCCAGGAATCGTCATAAACGATCACGCCCTTTTTATTGACGACCTGCATACCCAGATCGTCGGAAACCAAACTCGACGTTGCGACCGTGCGCAGTTCTCCCGCGGTCCAAGAGCCGTTTTCCTCATATGAGGTTGCCAACTTCTCGGCAGCGGAATTTGCGATTTCGACGATATTGGAGCGTGTGTAATCCGAAAAGACCGTGCCCCACACAACAGAGACAACGCCCACCAGCACCAATACCGTCATGAGCGATGTCAGAGCAAAAGCAAGTGCCATGCGCGAGGGATAGCTCATCGTTGGCCGTGAATCGGAACGAGGCGTGTTCCAACTAGCCTTGGAACCCGCCTCGCTCTCCTGCTTGTGCTTTTGTCCGATTTCAAAGCGCGCAGGTGTCATATGTGATTTCCCTATTTCTCGTCCGACTTATCGGTCTTGGCCGGAGCCTCGAAGCGATAGCCGACACCATGGACGGTGTAGAGCCACTTGGGCTTCTTGGGATCATCGCCCAGCTTGGCGCGAAGATTCTTCACGTGGCTATCGATGGTGCGCTCATAGCCCTCAAAGTCATACCCGAGCACTTTCTCGACCAGCTCCATGCGGTTATACACACGGCCGGGATGGCGGGCAAGCGTGGTGAGCAGCTTAAACTCGGAAGCCGTCAGATCGACTTCCTTGCCCTCGACCAAGATCTTGTGGCCCGAGATATCGATGACCAGATCGCCGAAGTCGAGTACCTCGACGGCGGGCTCGTCGGCCTGATGGGCACGGCGGAACAGAGCGCGAACGCGGGCGACGAGCTCGCGCGGCGAGAACGGCTTAATCAGATAGTCGTCGGCGCCGAGCTCAAGACCGATAATACGGTCCTCGATCTCGCCCTTAGCCGTCAGCATGATGATGGGGACATCCGAGGTATCGCGAATGGTGCGGCAAACGCGCTCGCCGGGAATCTTGGGGAGCATAAGGTCGAGCACGACCAGGTCGAACTGATGCTTCTCGAACTCCTCGATCGCGGACTGGCCGTCGCCGACGCCCACAACCCAGTAGCCTTCGCGCTCGAGATAGGCAGCGACGGCGTCACGGATTGCCTTCTCATCCTCGACCAGCAGAATCTTTTTTGCATCTGAAGCCATAACACGGCCCCCCTGTCTCAATTAGCTAAGAACAAGCCCATTTTAACGCACCTGAGCCCGCCGGATGCCGCTATGACGCGGCAGCTCGGCGGGCGGTACTCACAATTACAACGCGTTTATTCCCCTGTTGGCGCCTTTTTAACCCCTCTAAGCTTAAAGAGAGAATAGGCGTGCAGTGACCGTCTCTGGTATACCCTGGCTGTTGCGCACCGTGGCGTACGTAAGGAATGAGTCCGATTTTCCCGCCGTAGCTGGATAATCGCCATACTCCAAAGCGCGGTCGGGCGACAGCAGCGAGCCATAGGTCTTGGCAGAGGTGTCGATCAGGAAATGCGACGCCTGTACCTTAACAAGGTATTTATTCTTCTTGCCAGCCGCACATGCGAGCGGCTCGCGTGACAGAAAGAGGTACGGCTCTCCCTCATTACCGATATACGTGCCCATATTGCCCAGGCTGCCCACGCCGCTATAGGCCGCCTCGATAGAAAACACGAAGGTATCGCCCATATACACGGCCTCGAAAGGCGAGACTGACGAGGGAAGGACTAGCTGGGCACGCTTGGTGTTGTTGCCGTCGGTCAGATCGATTGCCGTTATGCCGTAGTAGACGCCCTCGTCGTTGCGGACACGCGGCGAGATGGTCAAAATGCCGTCGCTCGCGCGCGGGGCCGATGCAAAGCGGCCCGTCGATTTCCAAATTGTCTCGGCCTTGGATTCATCAAGTGAGCGACGATAGCAAAACGAATCACTACTCGTTTTATTGCCGCCTGCCGAAGGCATTTTATACCAGATGACTGATGACCCGAACGCCGTAAACAGGGGCGGATCATAGTCCTTGCCACCTCGATCGAGCTCAACCACATCGCCAGAGAGCGAAGCGCCCGACAGATTTTGAGCGTAGAGCTTCCACGATGAATTGGCAAAGTTCATCTCAACCCACGCGAATACGCCGTCGCCGGCGCGGACATCGTAGAATGCATATCCCGTGCCCTCGACAGGATCCTCGATTAATGTGGTAAGCGAGCCATCGCCCAGGTTGAGCACACCGAGCGTGTTGGCGTGCAATGCCGATGCGGGCGCCATCATCGCCGCGGCGTAATCGCCGTCGCAGTAGTACAGCAGCGTACCCAGAGGCAGCGTCCACGACGCCGCCGGCTCAAGATCGATGTCGACAGCCTCATACTCATCCGTAATCGAGATAATTTTGGAATCGTCCTTGATAACCTGCGGCTCGCCGGCGGCATCATCGCTGGTACCCGTTTTTTTCGAGCATCCGGCAAGCACCGTGGCAGCGCCCGCGGCAGCCCCACCGAGTACAAAGCCGCGACGCGATATTCCGTTCTTGATGTGATCGGCGATACCCATTAGGCGATCTCGGCGCGAGCGGCCTCGATGGCGCGCGTAAGCTGGTCGGCGCAGGAGGTCTTTTTCATACCGCAGGTATTACCGGCGAGAACCTCGATTACGCGATCGGCAGGAGCGCCCTCGACCAGCTTGGAGATTGCCTTGAGATTGCCGTCGCAGCCACCGGTAAACTCAACGCCTATCACCTTGTTGCCGTCATCGGAAAGGTCAAGGTGAATATTGCGAGCACACACGCCCTGAGGCTTGTAATCAAACGAAATCATGCGATCCCCTCTCAGAATGTTATTCGAGACGACTATTATCCCCGTCTTTCCCTAAATGCAACGAGGCGCTTTGCCGGCAACACACATTACCAGCAAAGCGCCCTAAAAAGCTAACGTTATGCCCGAACCTACTCGAAGCTCAGCTGCTCCAGACGATCAAAGACCGTGTCGATACGGGTGAGGAAGTCCCATGGATCAAAGATCTCGTCGAGCTTCTCCTGGCTGACGGTGCAGCGCGGGTCGGCCTCGAGACGCTCCTTAAAGGTGGGGCCGGAGACACAATCCTGTACCTCGTGCCAGGTTGCCATGGCGTTCTCCTGCACAATGGCGTACGCGTCCTCGCGGGTGATGCCCGTATCGACGAGGGCGAGCAGCACCTTGGAGGAGAAGATGAGGCCGCGGGTCTTATTGAGGTTGGCCATCATGCGGGCAGGGTACAGCTGCAGGCCGTCGATAACGCGGATGAGGCACTGGAACATGTGGTCGAGTGCGATGAAGCTATCGGCCTGGGCGACACGCTCGGCAGAGGAGTGCGAAATGTCACGCTCGTGCCACAGGGCGACGTTATCGAAGGCGACCTGGGCGTTGGACTTCACGACGCGCGACAGACCGCAGACCTTCTCCATGGTGATGGGATTGCGCTTGTGCGGCATGGCTGAGCTGCCCTTTTGACCCTTACGGAACGGTTCCTCGGCCTCGAGTGTATCGGTCTTCTGCAGATTGCGAACCTCGGTAGCGATGCGCTCACAGGTGGCCGCGGTGGTGGCAAGAACGCCGGCGAGGTAGGCGTGATGATCGCGGCTAATAACCTGCGTGGACAGCGGGTCGTGAACCAGGCCCAGGTGCTCGCAGACATATTCCTCGACAAACGGCTCGATGGAGCTGTACGTGCCGACAGCGCCCGAGATGGCACCAAAGGCAACGTTCTTGCGAGCATCCTCAAGACGGTCCAGATCGCGCTTGAGCTCCCAGGCCCAAGAGCCAAACTTCATGCCGAAGGTCATCGGCTCGGCGTGGATGCCATGAGTGCGGCCGGCACAGAGCGTGTTGCGCTCCTCAAAGGCGCGACGCTTGCAGATCTCGCCGAGTTTTTTGACGTCCTCGATGATCAGGTCGCAGGCCTGGGTGAGCTGGTAGCACAGGGCCGTGTCGCCCAGATCGGAGCTGGTCATGCCATAGTGAACCCAGCGGCTGGGCTTGGGGTCGTCCTCGGGAACATCGGCATCGATGTATTCCTTCATGTTGGTCAGGAAGGCAATGACGTCGTGGCGCGTGACTTCCTCGATCTCATCGACCTTCGCCTTCTCAAAGTTGGCATGGTCGCGGATCCACTGGGCCTCGTCTTTGGAAATACCGATCTTGCCGAGCTCCGCCTGGGCCTCGCAGGCCAGAACCTCGATTTCCTGCCAAATGGCGTACTTGTTCTCGAGGGAGAAGATGTGTCCCATCTCCGGGCGGGTATAGCGATCGATCATAGCGGCTCCTTTTTGGTTATTGGCACGTTGGTCGTAACCCAACCATTGTACCGTGCGCAGGTGCAAGTATGGGCAGTAGGCATTAACCTAACATTTTGGAATTGGAGCGACCATGAGGACGTCTGCGCATTTGCTTCGCAAATACGCACCGGCTGCGGTCGGCAGACCCGGTCCGCGCACACGCACGGGCACAGCGGGTTGGACCCGACGTTCCCGAGGTCCCCCGTACTCGATGGAGCGGGCAACGGGACGTCCGCGCGCCCGCGTCGCGGACGCGCACCGGCTGCGGCGATCTCCTCGGATTCACGGAGACGATGGGGAAAACTTTGTTGAATTGGCCGTCCCGAGTTCTCCCGCGCTCCATGGAGCGGGCAACGGGACGTCCGCGTATTTGCTTCGCAAATCCGCACCGGCTTCAGACGCCTGTCGGCGCCTTCGCCTGCTCGCTACAAACGCTTCGCGTTTGCTTAACGCTCGCACCCTGGCGGGTTCGAGCCCCGGCGCTTGGTAGTAAAAAGCACGGCAACGTAACGCTGCCGTGCTTGTGCTTTTTGCTGGAGCGGGCAACGGGACTCGAACCCGCGAGTGTCAGCTTGGGAAGCTGATGCCTTACCACTTGGCGATGCCCGCATATGTGGGGGATAGTATAACGCCGTTGTCTTGTTCGATACAAGGGTGTCGATGCTTGTTTTAGCTGTGGAGAATCGTTTGAAAACCGCGCCAATTGTGGAGATGAGGACCTTTGTCTTTCTTTTCTTACCATCTTCTACCTGCACTTTTATCTGATTGTTGTATTTGAGCTCGATTTGTCAGAAATCGGGCAAGCTTTTGGTCAGGCTCCGGTACTTACCCGCATGAACCTCGGGGGTAGCCTCATCCTACGCGTCGCAACCTCCCCATGCGGCGCACGAGGGATAAGGAGCAGCCATGTCCAACGCACCCACGCACTCTGTCCACAGCGCAATCGCAACAGGTCCGCTGCTCCTGCTCCTCTTCCTGCTTTTCGGCTGCCTGACACCGGGAGCCGCATTTGCCGTCGATGGCTACGACCAGCTCGGCTTCCGCACTATTAGCGATGATTGTGGGCCCTTCCTCATCGGCAAGTATGAAGCTCAAGACGCCTCGATTGCCTACTGCATGAACCAGGAGCGCCCCGGCCCCACCAAGCCGGGCGGCCCATGGCTCAACTTTGATCAAGGCTGGGTGTGGCTCGACGACGAGTTCGCGGCAATCGTTTGTCACGGATATCCTACCGCCACGTCGTTTGGCGGTTACCATCTTTCACCCGATCGTGCCCGCGCCGCAACCCAGCTTGCCGTATGGATGCTCAACGGCACTACCCATGTCGACGGTACCTACTCTTACACGACCGCTCAGGGCAAAACCAAGAGTGGGCACTTTATCACTGACAATGAAGTCGTGGCGGCGGCGCGGTGGCTCCACGACAGCGCAAAATCAGGAAGCATCAAAGCCGCTCCGCACCGCGCGCGGCGCTATCTAGGAGCCGTATCGGGCGGCAGCAAACGTCAGGACATGCTCTATGTACTGCCGGCGGTCTCTGTTTCCTTCCAAAAGCAGTCTGCAAACGCTGCCATTACCAGCGGAAACAATACTTATCAGTTTGACGGGGCAACATTCGATGTTTTTGAGAGCACCAGCGGCGCGCGTGTCGGCACCGTCCAGATGGACAGCAACGGTCGAGCGCAGGCAACACTTCTGCCCAACACGGCATACTACCTAGTTGAAACGAAGGCGCCGGCCGGCTATGTCCCCCGTCGCGATCGCATCGCCTTTACCACGGGGAATGACGGTGGAAAGGTCGCCATTGATGAACAGCCCGGCACCATCAATCTGCGTATCGTAAAACTCGATGCCGCGACGAATGCCGGCCCCCAGGCGGGATCTTCACTCGCAGGAGCAGAGTTCACGTGTGTGTCGCAATCAACCCCTGGATGGGCGCAAATTCTCACGACTGACGAAAGCGGTCGGGCTACCCTCGTCGATGTCCCCTTAGGAACCTTTACCATCTACGAATCAAAAGCCCCCGAGGGCTACCTGCCATCCAACGACAGCTGGACCTATACCGTTGGAGCCGACCAGCTCGGCGATTCAGGCGTAGTCGAGATCGAATCTCGCATTTCCGATATCCCCATTGCGTTTGACCTTGAGATTTCCAAATTCAAGGATTACGGCAATAGCGACCAATCCGGCCTGGAGCAGCCGGCGGGTGGTGTTGTCTTTGAAGTTGTCAGCAACAGCTCTCAGCAGGTTGTTGGCACATTGACCACAAACATCTATGGCTTTGCCTCCACCAAAGATCAGCCCGAAGCATGGTTCGGCACAGGCAAGCGACCCGCCGGTGTCCACGGAGCCGTCCCATACGACCGTGCCGGCTACACGGTTCGCGAGGTTCCGGAAACCGTCCCCGAGGGTTTTAAACGTGCAGGGGAATGGACCGTCGGGGCCAATCAGATTTCCAACGGCGCCGAGCTTCAATATATCGTGGACAACCACGCTCTGTCGACGCATCTCCAGATTGTAAAACGCGATGCCCAAACAGGCGCTTCTGTTCCACTAGCCGGATTCACCTTCCAACTCCTCGACAGCAATCACGAACCTGTCTCACAAACTTGCTGGTATCCAGCACATAACGTAATGGACACCTTTACGACTGACGCGACCGGGACCGTCACACTGCCAGAATCGCTCGTGCCGGGCACCTATTATGTACGCGAAGCCTCGGCCAAAGAGCCCTATCTTGTCGGCGAAGAGATCGAGGTAAACATACCCGCCGACATGAACCTAACGCCCGTTGTAATCGCCTCGTATTATGACCACGCCGCGACCGGAAACATCAGGATCGTTAAAACCGATGCCGTAGACGGCAGCAGCCTCGCGGGCGCCGTCTTTGAGATCCGTGCCTCGGGTGATATCGTGCGCCCCGACGGTAGCATTGCCGCGCTCGACGGTGAGACTGTCGCTGCCGTCACGACGGATGAAACTGGAGAAGCACGCGCGGACGACCTCCCGCTGGGATCTGGCACCGCACGCTACGAGGTTGTCGAGACTCAAGCGCCGGCAGGCTTCTTACTCGATCGGACATCCCATATTGTCGACCTTACTTATGCCGACCAGAAAACACCCGTTGTAGAAGCACGGCTTAACGTATCCGACGATTACACCAAGGTAGATATCTCCAAGGTCGATGCAAGCGGCGAGCAGGAAGTGGAAGGCGCACAGCTCACCTTATATGGTCCCGATAAAACCGAAATAGACTCCTGGACCTCATCCGACAAGCCACACCGCGTCGAACATCTTGCACCCGGCACCTACTCGTTGCGCGAAATGATGTCTCCGCGGACCTATGACCTTGCCGAGGAGATAACGTTTGAAATAAAAGATACGGGAGAAGTCCAATCCGTCGCGATGAAGGATGCGCCCATCGAGATCAAGGGGCAGGTCGACAAGCGTCAGGAACTTGTCCAACCTATCGAAAAGGGCCTGTTGGCTAACGGCGATGGTAAAAACCGCGCCACGACGCAAACCAATAGTGATGGGCTTTTCTCCTATACCATCGATGCTCGAAACGATTCCGCTACTTGGGTTGATGAGTTTACGATTATCGATGATCTTGAGTGCGCCAAAGACGGCACGGCGAGATTCATCTCAATCGAAACCCCCGTCGCCATCGGCGACCTCAACGGTCTGTGCAACGTGTGGTATCGCACGACGCCGTTGGACTCGACAGACGTCGATGAACCGGCGAACGCGACACTTGACGATGGACACGAAAATCCTTGGCTTGAGTCCGACGAAGTAAAAGAGAGCCTTGGTGAGGACTGTCGCCTCGTCGATTACGACGGCTGGCGCCTCTGGAAGGCGGATGTCTCGACCACGGAATCCACCACACTCGAGGCGGAAGAGCTCGACCTTACACCCAATACCGTCGTAACGGGCATTCGAATTGAATACGGTGCGGTAGCCGCCGACTTTACGACTCGAAGCGATGCGGATTCTTGGACCCGCGATGATCTCAAAGATGAGCACGACGACCTTGACGATGCCAAAGCAATCCTTGGCACAGACGCTCGGGGCGCAATCGTGCACATGCAGGCGACGTCGGCTTATACGCCCCAAACCGCACTCACCAACAGCGCACGCGTCGATCTTTGCCGCAACGGCGGCGGCGATAAACTTGAGTCACATGACGAGGACCGTGTCATTCAACGCTGTACCCTACTGCAGGACCTACCGGCAACAGGATCAGTTCCCATCGCCGCTTGCATCACCGCGCTCCTGACCTCGGGTGCCGCAGCCCTATGGTTCGCTCGCCTTAGGTCGACCCCAAAGAAGCGCTAGCGCGATGAAAAAGCGGGCGAGCCAGTCCCCTGGCTCGCCCGCTTTCAATCATGTAAATCGCCGTATCTACTCTGCAGACGAAGATCCACCATCAACGATTGCCTGCTCGGACTCAGGAATCCCATCGGCACCCGTACTCTGTTCTTGCTCCACCTCTTCGCTGATTGCGGAGGCGGGGGTCGAGCCCTTTGCACCCACGATGTAGGCAGCCCCAAATCCTAACGCAATGGCAATCAAGGTCAAAATCACGTAGACAGGCCAATGGCGCTTAATATACGAAAACACGTTGACTCCTTAGAGCTCCGTCTACGAACGGCGGATAACCTCGGTCACGACCTCGGATACCGTGGCAATGTTCGTCGGGTTGACATTGTGGGGCAGGTCGTCCTCGGTACGAGCGCAAGCCAGACGCGTGCCGTCCACGCCGGCGATGGTGAGGGCTCGGCGGCTCGCCTCGAGCGCGGCATAGGCATCGGTCTTGGCATAGGGCATCTCGAGCGCGCCACAATCGACATGGAACGACTTGCACACCTTGCTGACCAGGTTCATGATGCGGCGATCGCCCTTGAGCAGCTGCTGTTCGCCCTCGACCGTCACCACCGAAAGCCTACCGGCGCCGACGGATTCAAGATTGATGAAGAATACGCCGCGGAGTTTATCGCGATGCGAAGCCAAGAAGGCCTTCATGCCGGCGCCATCACAATCCGAGGCGCCCGTTGCCACAAACCAGATATCGTGACCGAGCAGCTCATCATCGCCCATAGAGGCGACAGCCGAGAGCATATCTTCGGAAGAAGCGCCATCGGAAGACGTAGCGCCGCCCTTCCAGCCATCGTTATCGTCCTCGAAGTTATCCCACGAACCGATACCGCGACCGGACTTCTTGGCATCGTAATCGTCTTCGACGCCCAGCCAATCACTCATGCTGTCCTGCTCGTTTTTCCTTTTACGACCGAACAGGCCACCCAGGCCGCGTTTGCGAGACTTGGGTGCCGCCGGGGCGGGAGCCGAAATGGTCTCGATCGGCTGCGCGCCCGACGCAACGGGCATAGAAGGCGCAACGGGTGCCGATGTGGGTTCGGGACCCTGGGCAGTAGCAAAGGGGTCGTTGACCTGGGCAGAGGGATCGGGAAGGTCGAACAGCGACGTGCGAGACGCAACGTTTGCCTGCTTCATAGACGGCAGCGACGGATCGGGGACCGAAGCCAGCGGAGACGAGGAAGGTGCAGGCGACGGTGCCGACGCCGGATCGGGAACATTCATCTGCGGACGCGGCGATGCCTGGGAGGAAATCTGGGCCATAAGGGAATCGACCGTTTCGTCCTGGGTGGGAGCGACATTGGCAACCGTGGCACCGGAACCACTCGGGGTCGGCATGGTGAAAATCTGCGTGGAGTAAGGCCTCGACTCATCCGTCTCGGGAGTCTCGGAAACCGCAGGCACTTCCTCCTGCTCGACCTCGGTCGAATCACCTTGATCGGCTGCCGCGTATTGCTCTTCGTCAGAGTTGGCCTCGACGGACTCGTCCTCGGCGGCATCTTGGATTTCGGCAGCATCAATGGGCTCGTCATCGTCTGCCGCGTCGCCCTGCTCATCGGAAACAGGAAGGGGCTCGGCAATTGCGGTGCCTTGCTTTTCAAACGTTATCGTGGAATCGAACTGCGCGGCATCAAACGACATGGTGCTATCGACGTGCTGCTGAGCCTCGAAAGACGTTGTTGCCTCAACAACATCCGCTGACGTCGGTTGCTGGGACTCAAAGGACGTCGTAGCTTCGGCAGCGTCGACGGGCCCGGACTGCATAGCCTCGTTCTGCTCGAACTCTTGCGCCGCGCGCTCACGTGCCGCCTCGGCTGCCTGCTGCTGAGCGATAGCCTCCTGCTCGGCAGCCTCGCGTGCGGCAGCGCGCTTCTCCTCGAAATCGTCGACAAATTTCCTGCCCTTTGCAAGCGCACCCTTAAAGAAGCTGGAAGCGCTGGCGCCAATCGAAGAGAACGCGGATGCAATATCGGCATGGGGCGTTGCCGCGGGAATCTCGGCAGAGAAATCAGTATCGCTCTCGTAAGACACGCGCCTCGGCTGTTCAACGTAATCGTCGTCAGACTCGTCCGCAACGTCTTGCGCCGGCGCGGCGGGAGCCAAAATGTCCAGTCCTGCCGCGGGATCGATCGCGGACACCGCCTCGGGCTCGGCAACGGCAGCGGTAACCGCGGCAGACTCATCATCCGCAGTGACAACGGGCGCAGGCTCGGGCTCAAACGTCGGCTCCTCGCCCTCCTCGTAATCGAGCGTGCAGGACTCGGGAAGCATTCCGAGTGCACGGATGGCATCCGAACCAAAGCGAATGTTGCCGGCGGCGTTGCGATAGAGCTTGGGCTCGGGCTCGGCCGCGGCAGGCTCCTCCGCCGGCTCAGCAGCGGGAACCTCGTCATTGAACTCTTCGGCCTGGACAGCCTGATTCTGATCCTCGGGCACGATGGCGCCAATCAGCGTCTCGTCGGCAGACGCACCCTCAAAGCCCTCAATCTGCTCGTCAAAAGCCTCGCCCTGTTCGGGCTCGGTTTGAGCGTCGGGAGCAATCGGCTGACCGAACTCGTCCTCGGCGTAGGTAGGCTCTTCGTACTCGATGGTGTTGCCGTAGTCGTTTTGCTGTTGGGCCGCGGCATACTCGGCCGCCGCGCGCGCCATTTCCTCGGCGCGACGCTTCTGCTCGCCAAAATAGGTATCGAACGGAATGTCGTCGGGGAACTCGTTTTCGCCCTGATAGGGGGCAACGTTGTCCATGACACCGAGCATGGCGGCAACAGAGGACTTGTTGCACACCGCGCCAGACGTGTAGGGAAGCACAAAACGGTTGGAGATGATATTGGCGGCGTTGGCCAGTGCCACAAGGGAGGCCAGAATCGCGACAACCCACAGCAGCACCTTGAGCACGCCGGGAAGCGGCAGGATACGCAGGATGGCGACAGCCGCGGGCGCGATCGTGGCGACAGGCAGGAGCTTGGCGATGAGCGCGCGATACGGAGCGTAGGGCTCGCGAGCAAGGAGCTCGGCGCGGGGGGAATCATAGTGGGCCACCACGACGACCGGGCGGTTGCGCGGAGACGCAAGCGGGCCCGAGGCCTTGTGATAGGCGATGACATTTTGACTCACTCCGGTCTTTCCCAGGCGCGAAACCACGGGATGCCCCGTGCGCTCGAGCACGTAGAGCACGGCACCGACAATGGCCAGCAAGGTGCCGACCAAGCCGATACCGCCGCCGATGCCCATCATCAGGGCGCCGACAAATGCGAGAATACCGGTAACGGCAAACGCCAACCTGCTGGGCGCGGGAGCATTAAATTCCTGCACCTCGGGGTCAAAGCCGTGGTTGCGGAAAATCTGAGCGATATCCTCGGCAGCCAGGCGCTCTTCTTCACTGCACGCCGGCGTAATGCCGGTGTTCTGCAGCAGGTGGTTAATATAGTTCTGGGTGTTCGCCATGTGCGCTCCACATCCATAATCCGACAAATAGGCCCAATGCATGCACATTAGAACCGTATATAGTCGAAAGTATACCCCGAGCGAGCGCAAACGACCGAATTCGGGCCATCTTAACGCCGCGAGCGGACAAGGATATAGCCTAATCTCCATATCGGACTAAAATCATGGCATCAAACGACCTTCTCATGCGAGGATTCTATGACGGCAAGCGACGCGACCGCGACAATTAAAAAGGGGGCACCCGAGCCCGGTTTCGATAAAACGGCTCAGCGCATCCTCAACCTTTTCTTTGTACTCAACAGTTCTCCCGAACCGCTGACGACCGAGCAAATCGTCCTGGATTCCGATCTGGGATACGGCTCGGGCAATATCGACTCAGACAAGCGCAAGTTCCGCCGCGATCGCGACAAGCTGCTCGAGCGCGGTATCGTCATCAGGGAGGTTCGTGCCGCCGGAGCGCAGGAAACCGAAGAGAGCGCGTGGACAATCGACCGCGAGCACACGTTTGCCGCGGGCGGTCTCATCACCGCAGACGATGCCGACATCCTGCTCAATGCCATCGACCAGACACTCGCGGCAGGCTCATCCACCTTTGCCGCGCCGCTTGCCGACATTCGCTCCAAGATTGCCTACCTCACCGGCATGTCGACGACAGGAGAGGCACCGATCCGCCGCTCTCCCGCCGTCGATGCGGTATGGAGTGCCTTTGCCGAGCGTTGCGCGCTGCGCTTTTTGTACCAAAACGGACGCGGTGAACAACGCGAGCGGACCGTTTGCGTCTACGGCATGTTCGAGCGCGAGGGTACGGCATACTTCTGCGGCCTCGACAATGCCACCGACAATATCAGAACATTCCGCTGCGACCGCATCATTCGCGCCTGGAGGCCTTCGAAAGCCTACGCCATTCCTGCGGATTTCAACCTCAACGATTACTTATTCTTTGAGTTCGATTTTGCCGACCGCCCACCCGTTGCGGCTACGTTCTCGTTTGCGCGTGAAGCGCAGGCCGATATGATCAGCGGTCTCACACGCGGACGAGGCGAACTCATGCGCACCGAAGCAGGTTGGACCTGGACCGTTGACGTGCGCGACTTTGAAGCCGCAGCCTCGTTTTGCATGGCCCATGCCATGGATGGTATGAGGCCCGTCGCCCCCGATTCTCTCAAGCAGGCGTGGAATCACCTCATCGAAAGGACGGTGCACGAGCATGCCCGTGCGTAAACTCACCAGCGAGCAAAGACTCTCGCGCGCCATCGACATCATGGAGGCCCTCTACGCCGCCGGCGAGAATGGCATGACACGAGACGAGCTTTGCAGCCGCTTTGATATCACGGGAGCATCGCTCGACGAGATTCTCGAGATTGTCTCGACGCTTGCGGACCGAGAATCGGGCGCACGTATTATCTGCGAACGCCGCGGCGAGTGCGTGGTCCTCACCGGTGATGCGGGGCGCGTGCTACCGCTGCGCCTGAGTGCCGCCGAGGGCGCTGTGCTCAACCATGAACTTGAATCATTGGGGATCGAACCCCAAGCGGCGGCTCGAATACGGCGCGCCCTTCTTCCCAAAGAGCTCGGCTACAACCAGCGCGTCTTTGACACCGTCGCCCACGGATCGCACTGGCAGCAGCTGAGCTGCGCCATTCGGGACGGCGTTCGCTGCCGCATCTCATATCGCTCGATGGATGATACGCAAGCGCGCGAGCGTTTGCTCGACCCCTTGCGCATCACAACAAACGGCGACCAAACGTATCTGATTGCCTGGGATGTCGCGGTCGACGAGCAGCGTACCTATCGTATGGATAAAATCGAGGGCCTGGTCTTGACCGACGACTCCGTCGTGCGCCACGCACCGGAGCCCGCGACCCTCCATGACTCCCTCGCCCAGGCGGAGCGGAGCGCGAAGCTTCTCATGCCGCGCGCCTTGGCAGAGCGCCTAGACTGGCCCGGCGTCATGTCGATTGAACCCAACGGAGCGGACAGCTCAACAGTAAATGTGCGCTACGGCTCCGAGCGCTGGCTGTTTAGCCAGGTAATCGCAGCGGGCGGGGCCATCCGCATCTTGGATGACCCCGCCCTGTCAGAACGTCTGTGCGATATGGCAAAATCCCTCGTCTGTCCGCTTTAGCGGCGCCGCTCGTGGCGTGCGCGCCACAGCTGTAGATAGTGCCCGATTTGTGCCGATTCGATGCGCTGATAGGAACTCGTGGGCAGCGACGTTAAGAATTTCTTGCCGTAGCCCTTCGTCACCAGGCGCGGGTCGGCCAAGATGAGTACGCCACAATCGGTCGATGAGCGAATGAGGCGACCGGCGGCCTGCTTGACCTCGAGCACGGCCTCGGGCAGCGAATAGCGCGCCCAAGCGCGGTCTTCACGCAGATTGCGCTCGCATGAGAGCGGGTCTGTGGGGCTCGAGAACGGCAGCTTGGGGATGATGACGCAGCGCAGCGTCTCGCCGCTGGCGTCAAACCCCTCCCAAAAGGCCTTAAGCGCAAAGAGCGACGAGGTCGGTTCGTTGATAAAGCGATCGCGCAGACGGCGAGGAGACGAGTTGCGCTGCTGGCAGTTGAGCTCCAGACCCGCACGAGCCATCTTGGGCTCGACGCGAGCGTACAGTTCCTCCATGTCACGCCTGTTGGTGAACAGCGTGAGCACCGAGCCGCCCATAGCAAGATGAGCGTCGACCAGCACACGCTCGAGCGCCGAAAGGTAGCTCTCACGATCGCGCGGATCGGGGATATCCCCAGCCACGACCACGGCCATATTCGAATCGAAGTCGTAGCTCGAATCCAAGTGCAGTGACGATGATGTCGAGGCACCGATGCGATCGAGGCCGACGGCATGGTTAAAGTGCTCAAAGCTCTTGGAAACCGTCATGGTCGCCGATGCAAAGATAGCCGTGTGAACCTCGGGCAGCCACTCGGTTGCCAAGGCCTCGCCAATGTCGATGCGCTCTGCGGTCATTGACTCTCCGCCGGCACGCAGCCTGCGATTGACCTGCAGCGAGTACACGTAGTGTTCATCGGTACCGTCAATGATGAGCTTGAGGTTCTCGACCAGCTCGTGTAGGCGGCGCGAGATATCACCCAGGTCGACAACAACCTCGGGCTTGTCGGCGGCTACTGCTTGTACCAGCGCGTCGACGCTCTTGTCAGCTTGTTCCAACGCGTCGATGGCAGTGTAGGCCGACTGTAAGAAATCATGCCAGTCGTCAGATTCGCGCAGCTCGGGGCCAATCCATAGGTTCGCGTTGTCATAGCCCCCGCGCGCACGGCGGCCAAGCTCGCGAACGCCGTCAAACACATCGGCAATCGCCATACTCGCACGCACAACCGTCGACGTCGCCTTGGCGGTAAGACCCAGGTAAAGCGTAGAGCCCTCCGAGGTTGCCAAATCGCGGGAAACCTGGCTCAGCGCACCGGTGCTCGAGCCACCCAGGCGCTCAAACAGAACGCGCGATTCATCCGCCGACACCACGCGCGCCCATTGACGGCGCGCCTCGCGCTCGATGGAGTGGGCCTCATCGATCACCCAGTGACGAATCGGAGGCAAGATTCTGCCCTCGGCCGCAACATTGCGGAACAGCAGGGAATGGTTGGTGACCACCACATCGGCATGCGCCGCGCGACGGCGAGCGCCATGGACCAGGCATTTATCGGGGAAAAACGGGCATAGGCGACGGGCGCACTCGCGCGACGCCGTCGTAAAGTCGGGACGGTTGACGCTGCGCCAGCGAATGCCGAGCGAGTCGAGGTCGCCATCGGCCGACTGACACACGTACGCCATGATGACCGCGACTGCCGTAAGCGTGTCAGCAGGATCACGCTTAGTCGTAATTTCGACTTGGCCGCGACTCATACGCTCAAGCTTGCGCAAGCATGGATAGTGGTCATAGCCCTTGAGGGCGCAAAACGATAGGCCTCCGTCCAGCTGCTCGGCAAGTTTGGGCAGCTCATGATACATGAGCTGGTCGGCAAGATTATTCGATTTAGTCGCGATACCAACCGTGATGTTGTTGCGGCGCGCGGCCTCGGCAAAAGGCACCAGGTAAGCCATCGATTTGCCGACGCCCGTCCCCGCCTCAATCACGCGATGCGTTCCCGTAACGAGCGCGTCACGGACCTCGAGCGCCATCGCGATTTGCTCATCGCGCGGCTCGTACGTGGGATACATGCGATTAACCAGACCGCCCGGGGCATAGTCCGCCTCGATTTCCTCGCGGCTCGGCATCTTAAGGACCGGTAGCTCGTCCGCATCAACGCGATCATCGGCCCGATCGGCCTTGAGTACGTCGGCGCGGGCGGCGCTGAGAGAGAAGATGGAACCGGGGTTCTGCCCCGCCAAGAACGAGAAGATGGGACGATAAGACCAGGGCACGTCGGGGTGCATGTCGGCCAGGCGCGCCATTAAGCCCTGAGGCAAGTCGGTAAGCGCCACGAGCAGCACGCGCCACACACCACACAGGGCGTCGACATCAGCGTTGGCGCGGTGCGACACCGAGTCGCATCCAAACAGGTCGGCCATGAAAGACAGCTTATGCGAGGCCAGGCGCGGAAGCGCGATGCGCGACAGTGCCAGCGAATCGATCCAGATGTCGCTGACGTTGACACCGCCCTTGACCGACTCGATAAACGAACGGTCGAAGGTGGCGTTATGCGCAATCACCGGGCAGCCGCCGACAAAATCGGCGAGAGCGGCCACGGCCTCGACGGCCGATGGGGCATCCACCACATCGGCGTTTGTAATGCTCGTGAGTTCGGTAATCTCGGCGGGAATCAGCTGCTTGGGATGCACGAAGGTATCGAACCGATCGACAACCTCGCGGCCAGAAAGACGGGCCGCCGATATCTCGATAAGCTCGTTGTCCTGCACCGAAAGACCCGTGGTCTCGGTATCGAGGACGATAACATCTTCCTCAATGAGACCAAACGATTGGGTTTTGGCGCGCTCGGCAAGCGTGGCATAGGAATCGATGACAAACTGCGGCGTTCCTGACGAAACCGCGTCCTCGATTAGCATGCAATGCCCGCTCGACGAAGACCCATACGGATCAGGCTGTCACAGACCTGCGGGAACGTCATGTCGTCGGTGTGGCGGATCTCATCCGGATACAGCGACGTATCGGTCATGCCGGGAATGGTATTGGTCTCGAGGATAACGGGGCCGTCCTCGCTCACGATAAAATCGCTGCGCGAGATACCCAGGCAGCCGAGGGCCTTGTGAGCGGCACAGGCAAGCTCCTGGGCACGAGCATAGTTCTCGGGTGAAATCTGCGCCGGAATGCGATGGATGTCCGTAGGGTCGACATATTTCACGTCCAGATCGTAGAACTCGCAGTCCTCAGGCTTACGGATCTCAACAATCGGCAGGGCGCGGACGTCATCCTCGCCGTATACGCCGACGGTGATCTCGGTACCCTCGATGCACTTCTCGACCAGCACTTTGTCGCCGTACTCAAACGCCTTGGCAATTGCCGCGGGCAGCTCGGAGGGCTCATGGACCAGGGAAATGCCATAGCTGGAACCGTTTACGGCCGGCTTCACAAAGCAGCGCTCGCCACAAACCTCGACGATATGATCGATATCGACTTCATCGCCCGCCTCGAGCGCAAGGCCGGGGGCAATGGGGATGCCCGTCTTGGCGTACAGGAGCTTCGAGACCTCCTTGTCGGCACCACAGGCGCTCGCGAGCACGCCCGAGGCCGTGTAGGGGATACCCAGGGTCTCCATGGCACCCTGCATGGCACCATCCTCACCGCCGGCGCCGTGCATGGCGATAAACGCCACGTCAAAGCCGCCGGTCGCCATGGTTACCATAAAATCATCGGCAGCCGTGTCGAGCAGCTCCACCGAAGTGTAGCCGGCCTCCTTCAGGGCCACCACGACGTTCTTTCCCGAATTAAGCGAGATCTCGCGCTCAGCGGAATGACCGCCCGCCAAGACCGCTACGTGCATGTTCTCTAGGCTTTTACCCGGCATGGGCAGACTCCTCCTCTATAATTTCTGCAGCTGATACCATATTGTAGCGATACCCTCTACGTTTCCCCAAAATCGAAAGGCTTCCATGAATCCCAGGACTAAATCTCAGGACATTCGCGACTTGAGCCAAAACGATATTCGCGAGCTTGTTGCCGAACTTGGCCAGCCCGCCTTCCGCGCGAAGCAGCTCATCGAATGGGTCTTTGAGAAGAACGTTTGTTCGTTTGACGATATGACCAACCTTCCCAAGGCTTTCCGCGAGCAGCTTAAAGAGGCTTTTGCCTTTGACACGCCGACTGAACTCACCAAGCAGGTTTCCAAAGATGGCTCTCGCAAGTATCTGCTCGAGTACCACGACGGCATTTCCGTCGAGACTGTCGGTATGCCCCGCCGTAACAAACTTTCTATCTGCGTTTCCACCCAGGCAGGCTGTGGCATGGGCTGCGCCTTTTGCGCCACCGGCCTTAACGGCCTCAAGCGCTCGCTGACAGCTCAGGAGATCGTCGACCAGGTACTTCATGTATCCAACGACTTTGGCGAGCGTGCCACAAGCGTTGTCTTCATGGGCCAGGGCGAGCCGTTTGCCAACTACGACGAGGTTCTCAAGGCACTGCGCATCCTTAACGATCCCGACGGTATCGGTATTGGAGCCCGCCACCTTACTGTCTCTACCAGCGGCGTCATTCCCGGTATTCGCAAATTCGCCGACATCCCCGAGCAGTTCACGCTCGCCGTTTCCCTGCATTCCGCCATCCAGTCGACGCGCAATAAGCTTATGCCCGGCGTTAAGAAGTACACGCTCCTGCGCCTTCACGAGGCGCTTCAGCTCTACACCGAGAAGACCGGACGCCGCCCAACCTATGAGTATGCCATGATCGAAGGCGTCAACGATACGAATCCCGAGATGCAGGCGCTCTGCGACTTCTGCGAGGGGACGCTGTGCCACGTTAACCTAATTCAGCTTAACGACATCGAGGGCAGCCCGCTCAAGCCGTCGCCGATTCATAAGGTTGAGGATCTTCAGCGTCGCCTTGAGTCTCGTGGCATCGAGACCACGATCCGTAATTCTCGCGGCAATGATATCGATGCCGCCTGCGGTCAGCTGAAGCAACGTTTCAAGGTCCAGAAGAACGCATAGGGGAGTCTGTGCCCCATAACGTTTCATGTGAAACATCCGACAGCCCTGGTTGCAAATAATGCAACCAGGGCTGTTTCATTTTTTTCATACTATTGAACTTGGCTTCTTCAAGCTTAGTTTTAGCCAAAATATGGGGTCCTTGTCTCATGTATAAGACAAGGACCCCTTCAAAACAGGCAAGTAATTGTTAGGTACCTAATAACCAACATTTTCCCACTGATGGTTAACCCAATCTTGGTTAATCTTGGGATTCTTAGTCACCTGAGCAGTGCGCATAGCGACATCTTCGGTCATCACATCCATTTTCTTCTTGGATGTATCGACAATATCCTGGGCTCCGCGCAGCAGTCGACCGCGTAGTTCATCATCTGTCGCAAGCTTATAGCCTGCAAAAGCGCCAGCGACGACGGTGGTTGCCAACGCAACGACCGCGAGAACCTTATTCTTCATCCTGATCCTCCTGCCCAAATTGAACCATTTCGCCAAGGATACGGGAGAGCTCCTCTTCGTCTTTGAACTCGATTTCAATTTTGTTCTTACCACGCGAGCTCTTCACACGTACATTCGTGTTAAAAACTTGCCGAAGGACTCGAGCGGCCTTTTTGAATGACTGAGGCGTTGCTGGCCTCGGAGTCCTCGGCGTCTCTCCGGCAGAAAACAACGGAGCAAGATTTTCTGTCGCTCTAACGGAAAGACCTTCTGCGACAACCTTCTCAGCAAGTCGAATCCTGGCATCTTCATATGGAACCGCAAGAATCGCTCTTGCATGGCCTGCAGTAAGCTTGCCCTCAAAAATCATCTGCTGGACGACTTCGGGAAGATCTAGCAAACGAAGTGAATTTGTAATTGCGGAACGAGACTTACTGACAGCCTTTGATAACGCCTCCTGCGTCATCCCACTGGCATCAATGAGCTGACGATAACCCTTCGCCTCTTCGACGGGATTCAAATCAGAACGCTGAAGATTCTCGATAAGTGCAAGCGCGAGCATTTCCTCATCATTAACTTCTTTAATGATGACTGGCAGTTCCTCAAGACCAGCAAGCTTTGACGCCTGGTAACGGCGCTCGCCTGCAATAATCTCATAGCCGTTTCCATGCTTGCGAACCAAAAGCGGTTGCAAAACGCCATGCTCTTGGATTGACTCGCTCAATTCACGAAGTTCAGTTTCGTTAAAGTGAATTCGCGGCTGATTAGGGTTGGGAACAATATCCTCAATAGGTAGTTTTGTTTCAGATGCGGCATTTGAAGCCGATGCAGCCGAACCGCCGGTCTCATACTCGGCTTCTGAGACCAAAGCATTGAGTCCACGTCCCAATCCGCCACGTTTCTTTGCACTAGGCACGCTTGATCACCTCTTTTGCAAGGTTCATATACGCTTTTGCACCCTTATTTTGAGGTGCATAGGTAATTACCGGCTCTCCAAAAGACGGAGCCTCAGAGATTTTTACTGTACGGGGAATTAGAGTCTTAAAAGCCTTATCACCAAAGTACGACTGAACCTCCTCAACAACCTGATTCGACAGAGAAGTACGCGAGTCATACATGGTCATAAGCACGCCATAGGTGTCTAAGCCCTTGTTCAGACGTGATTTAACCATCTTCATTGACTCAAGCAGCTTCGTAACTCCCTCGAGTGCGTAATACTCGCACTGAATCGGAATCAAAACGCTGTCTGCTGCGGTCAAAGCGTTGATGGTAAGCAGGCCGAGCGAAGGAGGGCAGTCGATGAAAATAAAATCGAACTCGTTCTGAATGGGCTCAAGCAAATCTTTAAGGCGGGTTTCACGAGCAATTGCGCTTACGAGCTCAATTTCGGCGCCTGCAAGCTGAATTGTCGCCGGAATAACAAATACCTTTTTGCAATTTGTATCAAGAACAAGCGATTCTGCCGGCACGTCGTTCAGCAATGCATCATAGATGCACTGATCAAGGGCTTCTTTTTCAATTCCAAATCCACTGGTGCTGTTTCCCTGCGGATCAAAATCGACAATCAGCGTCTTGCGTCCCTGTTCACCCAGTGCTGCTGCAAGGTTTACTGCCGTCGTTGACTTACCGACGCCGCCTTTTTGATTGATGATTGCAATAATACGCGTGTCTTTTGCGCTCTTCGAACGCTTAACGTCGCGAAATCCCACGGTCCCTCCTGGTGTGTATTAAAGCTGTCAAACGGAGGATGTTTCACGTGAAACATTCCGATTCGATATCAACCGCCATGTTTCACGTGAAACACCGCAAGTTGTTAGTATCCATTATGTTTCACGTGAAACATCTAGGCAAGCGGATTCTTCTTTGCCATGCCATTTGCACGAGGCAATGAAACGGATGCTGGATGACTCTTCTTAAGAACAATGAACTCCCTGTGGCCCAAGCCCTCAGGCAAATCGATTGCGTCATTCAGAAGCAAAGTGAAGCCACAGATCTTAGCTGCTGACATGCCGGAAGTAAGCTCCTCATCCGATGGATTGCCCTTCGTAATAACAAATAGCCCTCCGTCCTTGAGGTACGGAGCCGCATACTCAACAAGAATCGGTAGAGGGGCCAGTGCGCGGGCGGTTACAACAGAGAACTGCTTCTTATGGCTTCGAGCATATTCTTCGAGGCGATCATGAACTGCAAGACCATATTTCAATCCAAGAGCATGAACAAAAGAATTAACAGCGTCAACCTTCTTGCCAACAGAGTCAATATAAGTAGCCTTACGATGGGTGGTGATTGTTAATGGAATACCAGGGAAGCCAGCACCTGTTCCCATATCGAGCAAAGCTCCCTCAGGAGCCTTATTGATATAAGGAAGCAAAACAAGTGAGTCGAGGACATGTAGTACCGCAGCATCTTCGACGTTAAGAATACGGGTGAGGTTGGTTGTCTTATTTGTTTCTAGAACCAAATCCAAATGCTGAATACATTTCCTTAGCTCAGTATCAGTTACGCTCAACGAATACTCTTTACAATAGGAAGTTAGACGGCTGAGCATCTCGTCAGTCTGCTGATCAGTAAGTACAAACAACAGAAGCTCCTTTCTGACAAAAATCAGTGTATCGAGAACTTTTGACAAAAAAAGGGGACGTGGAAACCACGCCCCCTTAGCATAAGCTCGAGTAGATTATCGAGCAACAATCACCACATGGCGATCAGGGTCAGAACCCTCAGAATGGGTATCGACAGCATCATTGCCACGAAGTGCAATATGAACCAGTCGGCGCTCATAGGCATTCATGGGCGGAAGCGAAACACTCTTATGGGTACGGATGGCACGCTCGGCGGCCGACTGAGCCATTGAGGCAACCTTGTCCTGACGACGGCTCTTGTAGCCCTCAACGTCAACCACAACCGGATACCTAAAGCCGAGCTTGCGGCTCACCAGCAAAGAGAACATGACCTGAAGAGCATCAAGGGTACGACCATGACGGCCAATGAGAACAGCAAGATCAGGAGCGGTAACATCCAAAATCAGCTCGCCCTCGTCGCCCTCGTACTCATCAATAGGAGAGTTGGCGGCATCGAAGTGCGAAAGGATGGAACGCAGAATGGAAATCGCAACATCGGCGATGGTGTCGAGCTCCTCATCGGTCAGCTCTTCACCGGCCTTGTAGCGCTGTGCAATCTCGGGATAATCGCCCGCAATCTGCGGGGCAACCTCCTCAAGCATATCCTCGATGATCTCTTCAGACATAACGTACTCCAAAAGTTAGGTACCTAAATAAGATTGATATCCCGACTACTTCTTCTTGTGCGGACGCGGCTTCTTCTCGCGACGGGTAACCTCGACCTGCAGCGGAGCGTTCTTGAGGCGCTCCTCCTCATCGGCCTTGGCCTTGTCGATAACCTTCTGCGTCACGAAGATCTGCTGGATAACCTGCCAGGCAGAAGACACATCGTAGTACAGCAGAACGCCGACGGGCAGGCTCCAGCCCATCCAAAGCATCATGACGGTCATGACGACAGCCATCATGCGCATGCTCTGGGCCTGCTGACCAGTCTGATTGCGGGACATATACAGCTGCGGAATCAGGGTCAAGACAGCAAACAGGATCAGGCAGATCAGCGCAGGCAGCGCAACCATAAAGCCATCGGCAAAAGAGGCGCTCGGCGTGGTGGTCAGATCGGGCAGGATGTTAAAGAACGAGAACGTGCCCTCGTTAAAGTACTGCGGCAGGTTGCGCAGAAGCGTGAACAAGGCGATAAGAATGGGCATCTGAATCAGAAGCGGCAGGCAGCCGGCCAGCGGATTGAACTTGTTCTCGCTGTAGAACTTCTGCATCTCCTCGGCCTGACGCTGGGGGTCGTCGGCGTAGCGCTCCTGGATCTCGAGCATCTTGGGCTGCAGCACCTGCATGCGAGCCGTCGACTTGGTCGACTTGAGCATGAGCGGCGTCAGCAGCAGACGGATGATGACCACCAGGATGATGATGGACAGGCCCCAGTCGACCGCAAAGGTCTGGATGAGCTTGAGCAGCTCGAAAAGGATGTTAACGATCCAATCCCACATGTAAGTTTTCCTCCGATAGCGAGTGCCCGCTAAGGCACAGGGTCATAACCGCCGACGTGCAGGGGATTGCAGCGAGCGATGCGCCTCACGGCAAGCCAGCAGCCTCTCAAAACACCGTACTTCTCAATCGCCTGAACGGCGTATTGCGAGCACGTTGGGTAATAAATGCAGGCGTCAGGTAATAAGGGCGAAACAACCTGTTGATATATGCGAATAGGAGCGATGGCAACACGTCGCAAAACGTGATTGCTCATCGCTCCTCCCCGGCAACGCCGGCGCGTTTCATAAGCGAACGCAACGCCTTGTCCATCTCCTCCGGCGAGGAAACCCTCGTCTTGGGAGTCGCGAACAAGATGATGTCATAACCCGCAACGGGAAATCCACAGCTGCGGGCGGCCTCGCGCATCACACGCTTAGATCGGTTGCGCACGACAGCACAACCGAGTCGTTTAGCACCAACGAAGGCGACCCTTCCGGAGTCGCCTTCGCCAACCGATTCACATATGGTCATTCGAATCAGAGGGTGATTGAAACGACGCCCCTGACTGAACACATGCTCGAAATCTTGCCGAGACTTAATAGTCTTCATGCGAGATGTGTGTATCGCTGCTAGACAGTGAGACGCTTGCGGCCCTTGGCGCGACGACGGGCGAGCACGGCACGACCACCCTTAGTGGCCATACGGGCACGGAAGCCATGGGTCTTGGCACGCTTACGCTTATTAGGCTGATACGTACGCTTCATCTTAAGTTCCTCCTGCTGCATTTCGAGTGTCCGCGGGGACGCGGACGCAGATATAGACACGTGAGCTTGAAGATTGTAGGGAAATCAATGTTCAAATGTCAAGAAATCAAAGGTAAAAGGTTGCGCAGTTCACACGGTTCCCCCATAAGCCAAGCTCGATTTAGCGGTGCATGACAACTTTTCACGATATTTCATCGAGTTTTCAACAGGTCATGTTGGCAATGTTGAGAACTTTTCGCCCGTTTTCCAAAGTTTTCAACAGGTTTTGAAAAGTTGTCGAAAGATGAGAAACATTGCGCGGTGAGCTACTATTTGTTCGAAACCTTTTGGAAGATTGCGAGTGGCATGTCTGACGACTTTTACACCATGGTCGATTCCGGAGACCCGGCACCCGACAACGAGCACATCACCGGCGTGCGCGAAGAGCGTGCGGAAGGCGAGCAGACGACCACGCAGGCGCCAAAAGCCATGTACGCCGCGCGTATCGCCGTCTATGACGACATGCTGTCGACACCGCGTGTGATCGTCATTGATCCGCAAGATGTCCGCACGTATTTGGAAGAGACTACCAACACCGTCTACCAGTGCATGAAAGAACAAGGTGGCCATATCTCGCTCATGGTCATCCGCGAGATTGTCGAAAACTTTATCCACGCGCACTTTGCCGAGCCCATCATCTCGATTCTGGACGGCGGAGACACCATCCGCTTTGCCGATCAAGGACCCGGCATCGACGACAAGGAACGCGCTTTCGACTTTGGCGTTACCAGCGCAAACAGCAAGATGAAGCGCTATATCCGTGGAACCGGAGCAGGGTTTCCCATGGTGCAGGAGTATTTGGAAAACGCCGGCGGTGCCGTATCCATCGAGGACAACATGGGCAACGGCACCGTGGTTACGGTAAGCCTGAACCCTAAACGCGTGCAGGAAATCGAGCGTGCCGGCGGACGCGGAGCTGCCGTGCGGCCCGAGACGGAGCACCCCACATATCCCCTGCCGGGAGCTTTTGCGCAGCAGCCCATGGCAACGCAGCAGATGCAGCCCCCCGTGGGACAGATGCAGCAGCCCGGAATGCCTCCTACACAAGAGCCCCAGGCGACATCGATGTCGATGCCGCCAAACATGCCAGAGACCATGCCGCTGGCGGATCAGGATGCAGCAGCAATGCAGCAGGCGACGGGAGCACCGGGTGGCCAGCAAATGGGCTATCAGCCGTACCAACAGGGATATCCATATCAGCAGATGCCGCCACTGGGGTATGGCCAGCAGTTCCCGCAACAGTACCAGCAGGGATATCAGCAGCCGTACCGGCAGATGCCGCAGCAGCAGTACAACCCTTGGGCCCAGCAGATGCCTCCGCAGCCTTACCAACAGTGGCCTCAAAGTTTTCAACAGCAAATGCCGCCGATGCAGAGTTCTCAACAACCAGCAGCTCAAATGATGTATCCTAATGCAGCAAATCAGTATGCGCAGCCACAACCGGACGTGTTCGTAAGCGATCGCGGCAACGCCGCGCTGGGCTATTTGGCGCAAAATCAAACGTGCGGTGCAACCGATCTGGCGAGGACGTTTGGAAACTCGGCCCCCACTTGGTCACGCACGCTCAATGACTTGGCGCAGGCTGGCTTGGTCATCAAGCATGGCCAGAAATACCATCTGACCGAACTCGGCGCCGCTCGCGTGCGAGCTCAGAGCTAAAGAACGGGAGAGACAGTGGACGAGGAAGCAAGCATCATCCTGGGGGATGCCATCGCCTTTTGCCAGCGCGACGGCCAAGATGCACGCCTCATCAACATGCTGGGGCAATCGCGCGCCATAAGCCTGACCGAAGATACGCTCACGATCGAGGCGCCCTCGCGCTTTGCCATCGCGCAGCTCAAAAAGCATCAGCCGACTATTGAGGCCTATCTGGAAGAAATCGCCTTTGCACCGATTGCGCTCGACATCGTGGCACCGCAAGGCGCCGCGACGGAATCCGCTGCCGCGACGGCGCCCGCCACGGCTCCCGCTGCTTCCCCGGCAGTGCCGGCCTCCGCAGGCGACGCGCCGACAATCGAGCACCAGCACGGTGATGTTTCCCGTGAAACCATGGCACCATTGCCGACCGCGGCGGCGACGTCAACAAACGCACCCGTCACGCACATGCCCATCGCTCACGACGCAGCGGCGGGCGCTGATTCGGGCATTGCAATCAAGAACACGCTCTCGGCCGATGATTTTCGTCGCATGATGAACCAGATGAAGGGCGGAGCGCCGACTAAATCCACGCAAGCTGCGACCCCCGCTTCACCCATGCCAGCACCGACCGTGCCGGCTGAGCAGAATACGGATGGAGCCCCGCTCGCCGCGAACTCAAAATTTACCTTTGAGAACTTTGTCTACGGCCCCGAGAACAGCCATGCCTATCGCTCGGCACTCAAGTTTGCCGCCCTCGCGGACGAGCGCGGCACGTGCACATCACTGTTCATCTACGGCAAATCGGGCCTGGGCAAGACGCACCTGCTACTTGCCATCAAAAACGAGCTCGCCGAGAAGTCGCCCGAGATCAAGGTCAAGTATGCCAACTCCCAGGCATATCTGGACGACCTGATGACCGAGTTCGACCGCCAAAAGAAGAGCAACGCCCCCATCATGCAGGCGTACCACGGCGTGGACGTGCTCATCATCGATGACATCCAAAACATCATCGGCAAGCGCGCGAGCGTGGACTACTTTTTCCAGCTCATGGACGAGTTCATCCGCAACAACAAGAAGGTCGTCATCGCGGCAGACCGCGCCCCCAAGGACCTGAGCATGGACGAGCGTCTGACCAGCCGCTTCAACGCCGGCATGCTCTGCCTGGTCGCAGAGCCCAGCTACGAGATGAAATACAAGATCTTGCAGCGCTATTACGAGAACACCATCGTCGCCGCTCCCGAGGCAGGCGACGACTCACTGCTGGCGGCCTACGGGGGCGACGGCGGGCACCTGACCGATGAGCACTTTAAGCACATGGCAGAGGTGTCGGGCACCAACATCCGCGAACTCGAGAGCTTCTGCGAGCGCTGCGCCGGCGAGGCGGGCGACCGCGAGCGCGAGGGCGGGGAGCTCACCTTTGACGATATCGACGCCATCGCCAGCCAGTACTTCGACACATCGGCCAAAAAGATCAACGTGCAAACGGTTCAGTCCGTCATCGAAGAGCAGTACGGCGTGACACACGAGGAGCTCATCGGCCCGCGTCGCAACGCCAATATCGCCAAAGCACGCCATATCGCTATCTACCTGGCCATCGAAATGTGCGAGATGACGACCACGGCGGTAGGCGCCGAATTTGGCAACCGCAACCACTCGACCGTCAGCACGAGTTACAAAAAGGTCCAGAAGATGATCCAGGAAGACCGCACCGTCACCGAAGACCTCAAGTCGCTGCGCGATAAAATTACACTGCGCTCGTAGGGAAATAGAGACACCTGTTGAAAACTTGTCGAAACCACGGGCATAAGGTGTCTAAAACCCAATCCGCGGTGATGAAAAGTTTTGCGCAGGTTTTGAACGTGGAAAACCACCCCTGTTGCACACAGGTTGCTGTCGATTCTCTTTCTGGGTCTGACCTGCGTCTTTGGGAGTAATCAACAGTTTCGTCAGTGCTATTACTATTATTAAGATATTTATATCTATAGAAAGGTATTAAAGATGAAGTTCACCGTCAGCCAGAGCTCGCTTACACAAGCCATCGGCGTCGTTATGAAGGGTGTCGCTTCGGCGTCCACCCTTCCCATCCTATCGGGCGTGCTCGTCAAGGCGCAAGACGGCATCTTGGAATTCCAGACCTCTAACTACACCATCTCGATCCGTCATCGCATCGCGGCGCATGTCGAAGAAGAGGGCGAGATGGTTATCCCCTGTAAGATGCTCTCCAATATCACCAAGACCCTCCCCGATGCCCCGGTCACCTTTGAGCTGTCCGAGCGCCAGGTGCTGATTGGTTGCGAGAAGAGCTCTTTCCGCCTGAACACGCTCGATGCCAATGACTTCCCCGAGTTTCCGGCCTATGCCATCGAGAGTGCCGTGGAGCTGCCGACCGATATCTTGTCCGAGATGGTCGGCCGCGTGTGGCGCGTCACCTCGACCGACAAGGCCCGCCCCATCCTGGGCGGCGTGCACATGAAGGTCGAGAACAACACCGTGCGCCTGGTGGCGACCGATTCCTTCCGCTTGGCCGTGTGCGATACGCAGGTCGAGACCTCGACCCTCGAGGGCTCCTTTGAGCTCAACGTTCCGGCCGACGCCTTTAACGACGCGCTGAACATCATGGCCAGCCAGGCGACCATCATGATCGGGGCTACCGACACCCAGGTCGTCTTCGAGGCCGGCAACACCACCTACGTGTCGCGCCGTATCGAGGGCATGTACCCCAACTACAAGCAGCTCATCCCCGATTCGTGCGTGACGAGCGTCAAGATCGACGTCGCCGCCTTTAACGCCGCCCTCAAGCGCGTGGCCGTTATCGCGAGCGCCAACCCCGCCGTCAAGTTCGAGATCGATGTCGAGAACGGGCAGATGGGCCTGTCCTCCATTTCCAATGACCAGGACCTTGCGCAGGAGACGATCGATGTCGAGGCCGAGGGCGAGTCGGGTACCATCGCCTTCAACTACCACTACATCTTCGGCTGCCTCAATGCCCTGTCCAAGGAGAAGGAGATCACGCTGGAGCTCAAGAGCTACTCGCAGGCGGGCATCTTCAAGTCCTACGACAAGATCAACTACCTGTACCTGGTCATGCCGGTCCGCATCTAGCAACCGCCCCATGACCATGTTCGCCCGCGATCTTTCCGTCGCGCACTACCGCAGCTTCGATAGCTATCGCCTTGCCCTGGACGAGGGCGTGACGATACTTGCGGGACCCAACGCGGCGGGAAAGACCAATCTCATAGAGGCGCTGCAGCTGCTGACGAGCGGCGCCTCGTTTAGGCATCCGACCGCAGCCGAGCTCGTCCATGACGGCGTGGGCTCGTGCAAGGTCGAGCTGAGGCTCGAGGGCGACGGCCGCGTGCTTGATATGGGATTGAACGCGGAGGACGGTAAGCGCTCGTTTAGCCGCAACGGCAAGAGATGTTCTGCCGCCGGTGTGCGCGGGGTTCTGCCGAGCGTGCTGTTTTGCCCCGACCATCTGGACATGGTTAAGCGAGGCGCCAGTGTGCGCCGCGCCGCCCTCGATGACTTTGGCATGCAACTGAGCGCACGCTATGCCGATCTTGCGAATACCTATGGGCGTTGCGTGACCCAGCGTAATGCCTTGCTCAAGGAGACCTGGTGCTGCCGCGAGATGCTCGGCGCGTGGAACGATTCGATTGCCCGCGCGGGCTCGGCCCTGCTTGTGCACCGGTTGGCCCTACTCGACCGGCTGGCGGGCCATGTGCGCGCTGCCTACGGGCAAGTGGCGTCCGGTGAGGCCGCCAACGTGTCCTATGCGTCCACGCTGGGGGATTTGCCCCAGGTCGAGGATCGCGAAGAGCTGAAGGGCTGGGCGTACGAGCGCATGCTGGCTGCCCTCGATGAGCACGCCGACGAGGAAATTCGCCGCGGCGTGACGCTGGTGGGACCACATCGCGACGAGATTGAGTTTACCGTGGCGGGTCGCTCCGCCCGTTCGTTTGCCAGCCAAGGACAGCAGCGAACGTTGGTGCTGTCCTGGAAGGTGGCGGAGGTGGCCGTGGCTCGCGATGTCCTGGGCACCGCCCCACTGCTGCTTTTGGACGACGTGATGAGCGAACTCGACGGCGAGCGCCGCGGTGCTTTTCTTCGGCTGATCGGCGATGATATCCAGACGGTCATAACCACGACCAACCTGGGGTACTTTACCGATGACCTGCTTGATCGAGCCAAGGTGGTGAGCATGGGTGAGACGTGCTAATTACGAGCGCGAGAGCGAAACGGTCGCCTTCAGTGGCTTTTTAAACGCAGAGCGCCAACGCATCCTGGCGGCTGCGACCCCTGAGCGCCGTGCGCAGATGGAGGCTGCCGAGGAGTCGCGCGCGGTCTATCGCGCGTGGAACGCGGTGTGCTCGGGCACGCGCGAGGGGCGGCATGTGACGGGGCTGCGTTACCTGCCCGAGTCCAATGAACTGCTGGTGTATCTCGACTCGCCCTCGTGGACGCAGGAAATGACGCTGTTGCGCGAGATCATCCGCGCGCGCATGGAGCGCGCCGGTGCGCATGTGGACGGCCTGGTGTTCAAAACCACCGCACCCGGTCACACGCCGCCCGCCGCCAAGGAGCGCCTGCGCTCGGCGACGACAGAGCGCCCGCCGGCCCCGCACGCCGACCTCAGCGATGCCGAGCGCACCGAGATTGAGTGCCAAGTGGCGCCCATTGAAGACCAAAAACTGCGCGAGGCCCTCGAGAACGCCATGAGAGCCAGTGCCGAGTGGGCCAAGGGCGTGCAAAGCAAAAAAGAGCCTTAAATCGCATCTGGTGGCCTTGTAGAGCCAAATACCCTCGTTCCCGAGGGTATTTTTTACGATAAACTAGTAAGGCTGTACACATTTTCTTGACTGAAGGAGGACGTGTGGCAAACGAAAACGATTACGATGGCGGCGAGATTAAGATTCTCGAAGGTCTCGAGGCCGTTCGTAAGCGCCCGGGCATGTATATCGGCTCGACGAGCGCCAGCGGTCTGCATCACCTGGTGTGGGAGATCGTTGACAACTCCGTCGACGAGGCCATGGCCGGTTTCTGCACCGAGATCCAGGTGACGGTCCACGCCGACAACTCCATCACGGTCGTCGACAACGGTCGCGGTATCCCCGTCGACGAGCACCCTGTTAAAAAGATCCCGACGCTCGAGGTCGTCATGACGATCTTGCACGCCGGCGGTAAGTTCGATAACTCGGCCTATAAGGTTTCGGGCGGCCTGCACGGCGTTGGTATCTCCGTCGTCAACGCACTGTCCAAGCGCGTGGTCGTTCAGGTTCGTCGCGACGGCAACACCTACGAGATGGAGTTCTCGCGCGGCAAGACCGTTAAGAAGATGGAGGTCGTGGGCACCTCGGATTCGACGGGCACCACCGTCACCTTCTGGCCCGACGACGAGATCTTCGAGACATGCATCTACGATTTCGATACGCTGCACAACCGTCTGCAGGAGACGGCGTTCCTCAATAAGAACCTCAAAATCGTGCTGACCGACGAGCGCGAGGCGACTCCCCATGTGGAGGAGTTTTGCTACGAGGGCGGCATCATCGACTTCGTCAAGTTCCTCAACGAGGGCAAGGACGTCCCCGAGGCCTTTAAGGAGCCCATCTACATCGAGGGCAAATCGGACCCGGACGCGCCTGTGACCAAGATGGGCGAGGTTGAGGTTTCCCTGCAGTGGAATAGCGGTTACGGCGAGAACGTCATGTCGTTTGCCAACGACATCTACACCCCCGAGGGCGGCATGCACCTTGAGGGCTTCCGCACCGCGCTCACCCGTGTGATCAACGACTACGCGCGCAAACAGAACCTGCTCAAGGAAAAAGACGCCAACCTGACCGGCGACGATGTGCGCGAGGGCCTTTCGGCCGTTATCTCGGTCAAGCTGCCCGACCCGCAATTTGAGGGCCAGACCAAGGCCAAGCTCGGCAGCTCCTATATGCGCGCGCTGACGCTCAAGATCGTGACCGACGGCCTCGCCGATTACCTCGAGGAGCATCCCAAGCCCGCTCGCGAGATCGTCAAGAAGGCCCAGCAGGCATGCAAGGCCCGCAACGCCGCCCGCAAGGCGCGCGAAGCGACCCGTCGCAAGAGCCTGCTCGAGACGGCGTCCCTGCCCGGTAAGCTCGCCGACTGCTCGGTGCGCGATGCCGAGCTGACCGAGCTCTTTATCGTAGAGGGTGACTCGGCAGGCGGTTCAGCCAAGGACGGCCGTCGCCGAGACATCCAGGCGATTCTGCCCCTGCGCGGCAAGATTTTGAACGTCGAACGCGTTGGTGACCATCGCGCGTTCTCGAGTGACACCATCCAGTCATTGATTACCGCGATCGGCTGCGGCGTCACGACGAGTGCCGGCGACGGCGGCGACTTCGATATCACCAAGGCGCGCTACCACAAGATCATCATCATGACCGATGCAGACGTCGACGGCGCGCATATCCGCATCCTGCTGCTGACGTTCTTCTACAAGTACATGCGTCCGCTGATCGATGCCGGCTACGTCTATGTTGCCTGCCCGCCCATCTTTGGCATTAAAGTGCGCAACAAGATCCACTACGTGTATCCCAACGGCCGCCAGCCCGAAGACGAGATCCTGCGCGACACCATCCAGAGCCTGGGCCTGAACCCCGACGATAACGACGAGGACGGCAAGGCCAAGGACGGCAAGATCACCAAAAAGCGCAAGGGCTATACCGTCCAGCGCTACAAGGGCCTGGGCGAGATGGACCCCAAGCAGCTTGCCTCGACGACGATGGACCCCAAGACCCGCATCCTGCAGCGCGTGTCGATCGAGGACGCCGTGGTGGCAGACCGCGCCGTGCGCGAGCTGATGGGTTCCGAGGTCGGCTATCGCCGCGAGTACATCGAGAAGCATGCACATGATGCACGCTTCCTTGACGCTTAAGAGGAGGTAACGTGGCAGACGATATCAACAATAACGAGGGCATGGACGAGGCCGGCGACGCCGGCATGCCCGACGATCTGAAGCGCCTGCTTGCCCGCGCCGAGCAGGGCGAGGACGGCGACCCGGACGCCTATAACCCCGATACCGATGATGAGGAAGAGGACGACGACGGCGAGCTCGAGGAGAGCTTTGGCGAAGTCGACCGTGGCGCCTCGGCCGGCGAGGATATCAACGGCGGTCAGCTCCAGATTTCGGAGTTCGGTCGCGAGATGAAGCAGTCGTTCATCGAGTATTCGATGTCGGTTATCACGGCGCGCGCCCTGCCGGACGTGCGCGACGGCTTAAAGCCGGTGCATCGCCGCATCCTGTACGCGATGAACGAGAGCGGCATCTACCCCAACCGCCCGCACAAGAAGTCGGCCTGGACGGTCGGCGAAGTTATCGGTAAGTACCACCCGCATGGCGACTCCGCGGTCTACGAGGCCATGGTCCGCCTGGCGCAGTGGTTCTCCATGCGCACGCCGCTCATCGACGGTCACGGCAACTTCGGCAACATCGACGGCGACGGCGCGGCAGCCATGCGTTACACCGAGAGCCGCCTGGCCAAGCCCGCCATGGAACTGCTGCGTGACTTGCAGAAGGATACCGTCGACTGGCAGCCCAACTACGACGAATCGCTCGCCGAACCCGTGGCGCTGCCTGCGCGCTTCCCCAACCTGCTGGTCAACGGCAGCCAGGGCATCGCCGTCGGCATGGCCACCAACATCGCCCCGCATAACCTCACCGAGGCGATCGAGGCCACCTGCTACCTAATCGACAACCCCGACGCCACCGTCGACGAGCTCATGCAGATCATGCCCGGTCCGGACTTCCCCACCGGCGCCATCATCATGGGCAGCGCCGGCATTAAGCAGAGCTACGAGACCGGCCGCGGCTCCATTACCGTGCGTGCCAAGGCACATGTGGAGTCCACCAAGACCGGCCGCAGCCGTCTGGTCTTTACCGAGATTCCCTACATGGTCAACAAGGGCACCCTGCAGGAGAAGATCGCCCAGCTCGTCAACGATAAACGCATCGAGGGCATCTCGGATATGCGCGATGAGTCCAACCAGAAGGGCATCCGTCTGGTCATCGAGCTCAAGAAGGGCGTCATTCCGCAGGTCGTGCTCAACAATCTGTATAAGTACACCTCGCTGCAGACGACCTTCGGCGCCAACAACCTGGCGCTCGTCAACGGCGTTCCCAAATGCCTGAGCCTGCGCGAGATGCTGCAGCACTACATCGACCACCAGGTCGACGTCGTCACTCGCCGCACCCGCTTCGACCTTAAGAAGGCCCAGGCCCGCGCGCATATCCTTGAGGGCTACTTGATGGCTCTCGACCATATCGACGAGGTCATTAGCATCATCCGCTCCTCGCAGACCGACTCCGAGGCCAGCAGCCGCTTGATCGAGCGCTTTGGCTTTACGCCCGAGCAGACCACGGCCATCCTCGAGATGAAGCTGCGCCGCCTGACCGGCCTGGAGCGCGACAAAATTCAGGAAGAGCTGGACGGCCTGCGCCGCGCCATCGCCTACTACGAGGACCTGCTGGCGCACGAGGAGAAGATCCTGGGCGTCATCAAGGAAGAGATGCGCGAGATCTCCAAGAAGTTTGGCGACAAGCGCCGCACCGAGATCAGCCATGTCGAGAAGGACCTGGATGTCGAGGACCTCATCGCCGACGAGGATATGGTCGTGACCATCACCCACACCGGCTATGTCAAGCGCATTCCGGTGGCCGCCTATCGTGCCCAGAAGCGCGGTGGCAAGGGCGTGTCGGGCGTCAACCTCAAAGAGGACGATGTCATCGACGAGATGTTCATCGCGTCAACGCACGAGTACGTGCTGTTCTTCTCGAGCAAGGGCAAGGTCTATCGCCTGAAGGTGCACGAGCTGCCGGTGGGTACGCGCCAGGCCCGCGGTACCGCGATCGTCAACCTGCTGCCTTTCGAGGAGGGCGAGAAGATCGCAAGCGTCATCAGCTGCCGCGAGTTCCCGGCCGACGAGTACCTGATGTTTGCCACCAAGAGCGGCATGGTCAAGAAGACCGTGATGAGCGCATATGACCGCAGCCGTCGCGACGGCCTGATCGCTATCAACCTGCGTGACGACGACGCGCTGCTGAACGTGCGCCGCGTACGCGAGGGCGACAAGATTATCCTGGCCACCACCGCGGGCAAGGCAATCATGTTCTCCGAGGAGCAGGTGCGCGCTACCGGCCGCGATACCAGCGGCGTTCGCGGTATCGGCATGAAGGACGGCGTGAGCGTTCTGGGCATGGAAGTCACTAACGGCAACGGCGATCTGTTTGTCATCACCGAGCGCGGCTACGGCAAGCGCACGCCGGTCGCGGACTACCCGGAGCAGAATCGCGGCGGCCAGGGCGTCTACACCATCCAAATGACCGAGCGTAAGGGTAACCTCGCGGCCATGAAGACGGTGGGCCCGCAGCACGAGCTATTCATCGTGACGGAGGGCGCGACGGTCATTCGCGTCAAGACCGACGAGATCAGCCAGACTGGCCGCGCCACCCAGGGCGTCAAGATGATGACCGTCGACGACAACGACCGCATCTGCGCCGTAGCCCGCATGACGGCCGCCAAGGAGAAGCCCGAAGGCGAAGCCACAGAAGACGGCTCTGCCCCCGAAGAAACCCCTGTCGATTTGGGCGACGGCAACGACATGCCAGAGGATCTCCTAGACGAGTAAGAGGCCCTAGCTGGCAAAAATTATCAGACCCCATATATCGGCGGTCGGCGCACTGCGCGCCGACCGCTTTTTTGAAAACCTTGGGACCCCATGGTCGCTGGGCTGGCGAGATGGTTTTGGTTTGTCGCGAGTTCCGCACGCAAAGAAGGCCACTTAATGTGGCCTTCGTCTTGCGCAGGACTGTCCGAGCAGCAAACCAAAACCATCTCGCCAGCCCAGCGACCATCCCTCCCAAAGATATGGACCTGTAGCTCAGTTGGTTAGAGCGTCCGGCTGATAACCGGGAGGTCACAAGTTCGAATCTTGTCAGGTCCACCATCAAAACTGTGAAGAGCCCTGGGGCGTTGCCTCGGGGCTTTTTCTTGTCTGTGATAAATCTCATTTTGGTTTTGTGTGCTGTGCGAAAGATTGGGTAGTATAGCTATTCAATGCGGCGACCCTGCCGTGTGTTAACCGCTACGTACCGGAGGTGTTCCATGGTTCGTGTCGACATAGAGACCATCGTCATGGCCGCCGGTCCCGTGCCATCGCTTATCGTGCTTCGCGAGCGCTGCAGCAAATCGGACTCGCCCGCGCCGTTGCGTTCCCTTTCCATTCAGACTGGTTCGTTTGAGGCTGCTGCCATTAGCCGTGGCATCGATAGCGGCCGCGCCGAGCGCCCGATTACCCATGACCTGCTGCTCGATGCTGTTAGTGCCCTGGGCGCCAAGCTCGAGCGCATCGAGATCGTTCGCGCCGAGCCGCCGGTGTTCTACGCGACGATCGTCGTACTGGCCGATGGTGACGAGCGCAAGATCGACGCCCGTCCCAGTGATGCCATTGCCCTTGCCGTGCGCAGCAATGCCCCCATGTTTGTGGAGGACGACATCATGAATCGCCTGGGCACCGTTTCTGCCCATGCCGAGGAAGTTGACGACGAGCAGGAGTTCGAGAAGTTCGATGAGTTCGTCCATACGCTCTCACCCGATGATTTCTAAATGCTCGACAAACACGCGACGGGGCATGCGCTGATGAACGCCGGAGTTTCTGCCGAGGCGGCTGCCATTGCGCGCGAGGCCCAGATGCGCTCGGAGGCTTCTGAGGCAGCTCGCATTGCCTATGTGACACAGGCCCGCACACTTCGCGAGCGGCGCGGCTCGTTTATCAAGATGGTTGTCATCTCCGTCCTTGTTGCGGCAATCTGCTCACGCCTTCGTGGTACAGTTGGTGCGCTTGGGTTTTCGATCTCTACGGGCCTCGTGATCTGGGGTGTGGTCGATGCGGTAATGCTGACCAGTCAGATCAAGGTGCTCGACAAGCGCGCGATGGATATGATGCGCGCCCGCGACGCTGCCGCCAAGATCGCCGCCGAGGCACAAGAACTGTAACGACGCCAGACTCGATGGGAAGGTCTAAAGATGGCACAGGATATGCAGGACGCCGGTAACGTCTCCGCCGAGCTCGACGCCATGGTGTGCGATCTGATCGGCGCGTTCTTGGACGATCTTGCCGCCGGCGAGAATCCGGGCGTAGTTGTGGCGATTGAGGACGCTGCTTCCAACCGATATCTGGCGGCGCTCGACGAGGACGGCGAGGAGGCATGCCTCGAGGCTGCCACCAACTTTATCTCCGAGCACAAGATGGGTCTTAAGGACGAGGGGTTGGGCCGTATCGCCCGCTATGCCATCGGCTATACTGGCTGCGTCGAGATTGACGGCGGCTACCACGACGCTCTGCTCGTGAGCTTTTTCGAGACGACGCTCGAGAGCGGTTTTTCGGCATATGTGCTGTATGAGGGTATGGGCGCCGGCGATGGTTTTATGTGGAGCGACCCTGAACCTGCAGGTGAGGAAACCCCTCTCATCTAAAATCGCTAAAATAAACGAGTTTTCGGTAAAAGGCTCAATATTCCCGCTGAGCGTTGTATCGCTGGGCGGGCCGCATACGCGTGCCGTTTGTATATGGATAGAAGATAGGGGAACTACATGCGCGTAGACAATCTGAGGAACATCGCCATCATCGCCCACGTCGACCACGGCAAGACGACGATGGTCGACAAGCTCCTGCGTGCCACGGACGCCTTCCGTGCCAACCAGCAGGTCGAGGACCGCGTCCTGGATTCTAACGACCAGGAGCGCGAGCGCGGCATTACGATTCTCGCCAAGAACATCTCTATCGAGTACAAGGACGTTAAGATCAACGTCATCGACACCCCGGGCCACGCCGACTTTGGCGGCGAGGTCGAGCGCGTGCTGCGTATGGCCGACGGCGCCCTGCTGCTGGTCGACGCTTTTGAGGGCCCCATGCCCCAGACCCGCTTCGTGCTGCGTCACGCTATCGACACCGGCCTTAAGATCATGATCGTCATCAACAAGATCGATCGTCCGGGCGCCAACCCCGAGAAGGCCTACAACGACTGCCTGGACCTCATGGCCGACCTGGGCGCCACCGACGACCAGCTTGAGTTCGCCATGGAGCACGTGGTCTACGCCAGCGCCATGAATGGCTTTGCCCGCCTGGCCCCCAACGACGGCAACATGGACATGTATCCGCTGCTCGATATGATCATCGACGACATGCCCGCGCCCGAGGTTGACGAGAACTCCCCGCTGGCCATGCAGTGCGTGACCATCGACCACTCCAACTTCGTTGGTCGTATCGGCATCGGCCGCGTGTACTCCGGCACCATCCACCAGGGCGACCAGATCCTGGTTGTCAAGAACGACGGCTCCAGCGCCACCGCTACCGTCAAGCAGCTCTTTACCTTCGACTACCTGGGCCGCACCGAGTGCCAGGAAGTCGGCGCCGGCGACATCGCCGCTGTCGTGGGCATCGACCGCACCGATATCGGCGATGTCTACACCGATCCCGAGAACCCCGTCGAGCTCGAGCCCATCGAGATCGACCCGCCGACCCTGTCCATCGTCTTCGAGGCTTCGACCTCCCCGCTCGTCGGCCGCGACGGCGACATCGTGGGCGCCCGTCAGCTTAAGGAGCGCCTGTTCAACGAGGCCGAGAACAACGTGACCATGAAGATCGAGGAGCTCGAGGACAAGAGCGGCGTCGAGGTCTCGGGCCGCGGCATCTTGCACCTGTCCGTCCTGATGGAGTCCATGCGCCGCGAGGGCTTTGAGTTCCAGGTCGGCCGTCCCCGCGTTTTGTTTAAGAAGGACGAGAACGGCAACAAGATGGAGCCTGTCGAGCAGGCCGTCGTCGAGTGCCCGGATGAGTACTCGGGCAAGGTCGTTGAGGTCTTCGGTACCTCCGGCGGCATCATGACGAGCATGGATACCTCGGGCATCGTGACGCACCTCGAGTTTAAGATCCCGACCCGCGGCATCATGGGTCTTAAGAACCGCATCATGAACGTCACCCACGGCGAGGGCGTGTTCTACCACACCTTCCTGGAGTATGGTCCTTACGCCGGCGAGATCGGCAACCGTCAGAACGGCGCCATGATCTCCATGACCACCGAGAAGGCCGTTGCCTACGCTCTGGGTACGCTGCAGGAGCGCGGTCAGCTGTTTGTTGAGCCGGGCACCGAGTGCTATGAGGGCATGATCGTGGGCGAGCGCAGCAAGGCTGGCGACATGGTCGTCAACATCGCGCGTACCAAGAACCTGGGCAACCAGCGTTCCTCGACCTCCGATATCTCCGTCCAGCTGGTGCCGCCCCGCACCTTCTCGCTGGAGGAGGCGCTGGAGTACATCGCCGACGACGAGCTGGTCGAGATCACTCCCAAGAACATTCGCCTGCGCAAGCGTCTGCTCAACGCCACCGACCGCAAGAAGGCCGCTGTCCGCGCCGGCCAGGTCAACAAATAAGCGCTGGACTTTATAGCGTCTAACGAGAAAGGGCGCCGACCGCGATGGTCGGCGCCCTTTTTGGTGCAAGGGGGACGGGTTAGTTTGCACCACAGCTGGGGCGACTATCCCCCCGATCGGCTTTCCAGCCAAAGTAAGGTTGTTTAAACATATACATTATTCCACCGAATATAGCCGGTATGATACAAAACTGTTAACAGGTAAATATCAACTGGTATTAAATTAAAAGACCTCTTGACCTGCGGTTTACATGACTGGTATCTATATTATATTTTATGCATTGTGGCATAGACGAACCGTCTTAGAAGGTGCTCCCCAATGGGTTCTTGCAATGCGCTAGGTAGGTTCTCGTTGATGTTGGGGCTTGTGTTCGATCCGACGATTCGCCGTATTCCACACTGTGTTGTAGGAATTAAGGGACAACTATGGACGCACACCGCTCACGGTCGCTGGGTATGGCGGCCCTGATCTTCATTCTAATTAGCCTCACCGCCGCAGTGTTTCACGGCGCAGCCCCCGTGCGCGCCGAGGATGTGAGCACACCAACGCCGATTGTGATTGATGAGAATACGGCGACGGTTGATGTCAAGCTGTATACCGATGAGTATCGTACTCAGGAGCTCAATGGTGCCGTAACGTCTACTTCGAAGCTCTATGGAGCTTTCTCAGCGTATTTCAGGACTGGTAAGGCGCCGTCGACTGGCAGTAACGTCGCCGTCTATAAGTTTCCCGATACCATCGCCGTTGACGATAACGACGGTGGCGACCTTATGGAAGGTCCGGAGGCTACCTCTGCCAGGGCTGGCACGTGGAAGATCAAGGACAATAAGGTCTTCTTTACGTTTGACAAGGCGTGGCTTGCGAATAGCCCTGCGGACATCCATGTTGCGGCAAACTTCTCGTTTCATCTTTCAAATAAGGATACCGGATCCGGCAGCAACGTGTCTGTCGAGTTTCCTGGTAAGGGATCGATCGATATTCCCACCAAGGACGGCAAGGTGACGGGAGAGAAGACGGGGGTTTACTCTCAGGGTTCAGACGGTGTGGCCAAGGTGACCTGGACCGTTAAACTCACTGTCGAGTCGTATGCCACGAACGTCAAGTTAACCGATGCGCTGGGCGAGAACTTTGAATTTGTGAACGACAGCTTTATGCTCGACGGAGAGAAGCTCAATCCACAGCCGAAGATCGACGGCCAGACCGTGACCCTCGACAGCCTGGGCAATCTTTCCCGGGGCGATCACACGATCACGTACGAAACGGTGCTGAAGAGCGGCGTTTCGGCAAACAACGGCGATTTGATCAAAGCTGACAATACGGCAACGTGGAATTGGGCTGGCTCAACCGACGGCGACAACAAAACAGCTACGGCTGAGCCTGTTACATTCGGCTACGACATAATTGACAAGTCCAACGGATCGGGCACGCCGTCGGACATCAAGTGGACGGTCAGACTCAACCAAGGCAAGCTCAAAGTCGACATGAGCGGCTACGTGTTCACCGATTATCTGGACGGAAAACAGACGTATACGGGCAACTACTTTACGGTTTACAAAGGCGAGTCGGAGGCGAGCGGAGTCGAGATTGGGAAAGGCAACCTTGACCCAAAGGAAAATTCCTTTTCCTATAAGTTCCGGGATAACCTTGAGGATAAGTACGCCACCTACTGCATCGTTTATCACACAAAGATGAACGACACGAGCTCGTACGACACCGTGCGCAACAGTGCGACCATCGAGCGTGAAGGCTCCGTATCTGGCACCGATGCTGGCAGTTTTACGCCGCAGCTGACGGGTGTTGTGCCGATCACCAAGAGGCTCGTGAGATCCGATGAGGCGGCGACGACGGGCAGGGCGACGTGGGAGACGCGCGTCGCGCTGAAGGCGATCGTCAATGCGGTCCATCCAGGCGAGGTGACGGTGAAGGACACGTTTCAGTCGGCATGGTCGCAGAAACTTGGTGTCGACGAAAACTCCATTACCATTAAAATCGGCGATACCGTGCTGGAACGGGGCACCGACTGGAATCCAACGGCTAGCTTTCCGGGTAATGAAACAAAGGAAAACTACGACCTCAGTATCTCTATTAACGACAAAGTGAAAGCCGCCCTCGAGAAAGAGGACTACGCCGTTATCACCTACGACACCACATCAGAAGCGCTGTCGGGCTGGTACTCAAACTTTGCGTCGGTCAGCGCGCCGGGCCTGAAATTACAGTGGCCGTTCACCGAACCTGTCAAGTACGTTGTCAACCAAGAAACGACGCCTGCGATCGAGAAGCCGGAAGCGGAGTCGAAGGTGTCTTGGGTTGAGAACTTCGATTGGCATACCGTTGACGGCTCGGATGAGAAGGGCGCCTGGATCGTCGACTGGACGGTGTACGCGAACCGCCAGAAGGGCAAGAAGGGCGCAAATGGCGAGTTTGAATATTATGGAGCCGGAAAGCTGGGCGGCGCACTGCTGAGCATAGCCGATACCCTCCCAGATGGCATGAGCTTTGTTTCAGGCTCCGCAAAGTACACGCTCGTGCAGAACCCCTATGAGCAACATACGGGGCTTGGGCGCGGAGGCGAGGCCAAGGAGGTCGTTACGGGTCAGGCGCTTGCCGCCAGCAACGTTAGCAGCAGTGGCAACACGGTCACCTTCTCCATTCCCACGACGGATCTCGGCGACTACGCCGGTTACGCCAAGCTTACGTATCAGACGGCGGTCAAGCGTGGTGAGCTCGATACCTCCACAAACGAGGTGAAGTTCACCAACTCGGCCAGCGCCGAGTCGGGAGGCAAGAAGTTCGAATCCGGTAGCGGCACCGTCACCGTCAAGAACAACGTAATCAAAAAGACTGGTGAACAGATTAGTAATAGCAATCGCATCAAGTACACCATTCTGGTCAACGAGTCAGCTGTCGATCTTAAGAGTGGCACTGATGTCCTCGAGCTGGTCGACACCATGGATGCCAAGTGCACGCTGGTCCCGTCTACGCTTAAGGTCTATGAGTGGGTGAATGGTGCCTGGTCACCGCTGGCTGATGAGGACTATCCGTCGAAGATGGAGCAAGTCAAGGATGAATCTGGCTCGCGTGCGAAGTTGACTCTTAATGTGCCCGACAAGAAATACCTCAAGGTCGAGTACGAGGTTATACCGACTGGAAACCCCAATGATAAGGTGTCTCTTTCCAATACCGCCGAGCTTACGGGTGTGACGGAAGGCACGGCGATCGACGAGCAAATATGGACCATCCAGAACGCTTCCGCCAGTGCGGGTGGCAATGGTTACGGCATCACGATGACCAAGTACGATGCCCAGCAGGTCGGTGCGACGCTCAAGGGTGCGGAGTTCACGCTCTACAGCGTGGATATGGGCCAGGTTGCGGATGACGGAAATGTAGAGAACGCCAGAACGCCGTTTGACGAGGCCGCGATCGACGTCCCCACCGACGCCAACGGCAAAATCTCGTTCGGCACAAGCGACAAGAAGATGAGTAATTGCGTGCTCTACCAGCTCGTGGAGACCAAGGCGCCTGTTGGCTATGCCAAGGCCGATCCCACGTGGATCATGCTCAAGGGCGGCGCGAGCGACGCGGATTATCAGGCTGCGCTAACTAAGGCAAAGGACATCGTCGATGGTGCGGAGATCATCGACGATACAAAAAAGGACGAGATCTGGGTCTACGACAACCGCATGACGGGCAAGGTGGTCATTAACGCAAAGAAGGTGCTCGAAGGTGGAACGTTCAAGGAAGGTCAGTTCTCATTTGTGCTTAAGGATGGCGACGACAGGGTGCTCCAAACGGTGACCAACGATGCCATGGGAAACGTTTCCTTCAACGTCGACTACAACAAGGCCGATACCTACACTTACACCATCTCTGAGGTCGTCCCCGAGGGCGCCAAGAACAATGTCAAGGACCACATCGCCTATGACACGACCAAACATGAGGTTAAGGTTGTCGTGACTAATGGAGAAGGAAAGCTAAACACCGAGGTCACCTATGACAACGGCTCTACAACCCCACCGACCTTTACCAATAAGTATTCGACCACGCTTCCTGAGGCGGGCGGGGCTGGCTTGACTATGACGTATCTGGCCGGCGCTTCGATGCTGTGTTTTGCTGCGACATGGATGCATGCTCGTCGTCATCGCGATCTGGATCGAGGTGGCCGTCGTGAGTAGGTTTTGCCGCCGCTTGCTGGCTGTCGCGACGATAGTCACGGTTGCTATCCTCTCTTTTGTGGTGTTGCCCGGGACGGCTCATGCTGTCGGTACCGGAGCTATTACGGTGGACGGTAAAGTTGCGACGCGGTATGACGCGTATCAGCTCTTTTCGGCGATCGTTGCCGACGATGCTGATGCCGACCAAAAAGTCGCAACTGACGTAACGTGGGCGAATGACGCCATTCGTCAAGCTGTTCTCCCCGTGCTTCATGATGCGGGGCTCGATAGCTCGGCATCGGGGGCACAAGAGGCTGCCGAGTGGATGGATGCCGACGGACACATAACGACCGCGCTGACGGCAAAGCTTGCTCGTGCGATTTGCAATGCCGGCGCAACTTCCGTGGCCCTTAACGCGGGCACGGCGGCCGAGCTGCCCTGTGGCTGCTGGCTCATCGTCGCCGACGACGACGCCATCGCCCAGGGCGAGGCCGGCACCGCGCCGATCATGGCCCTGGTCGGCGGCAGCGCCGTCACCGTCAAGCCCAAGGCGGCGACCCCCAAGGTTGCCAAGCACGTGCTGGAGGACGGCACCGCCGCATGGCAGAAGGCCGCCGACGCCACGGTCGCCGACGACCTGTACTGGCGCCTCTCTGCCACGGTCCCGGCGGGCCCCACGGCCTACGACACCTATACGGTGCGGTTCGTCGACACCATGAGCGCGGGGATCGATCCCTCCAAGGTCGCCGCGAGCATGCATGTGTACGTGGCGGCGGGCGCCGAGGGCGGCTTCGGTGCGGTCGCATGTGAGGACGGCAACGTCAGCTCGACGCCGGCTAAAGGGTGGACAGACATAACTTCACAGTGCAAGGTCTCTGTCGAGGGGAGCACCTTCACCGTGCGCACCGGCGACCTGATCGCCGCGCTCGGCGGGGCCGACGCCTTCGCCGAGGGTGCCCGTGTGGTTGCTGTCTACAACGCGCCGTTGGGGGTCAACTGCAATCGGGGCGTTACCAAGGGCAACCCCAACGAGGTCTACCTGCGCTACCCGCGCTCTCCCTTTGCCGACCAGTCCGGCGACGCCGGCTTCACCCGCACGCCGAGCGATGATGCGACGGCCTACACCTGGGGACTCAGCCTTATCAAGCGCTCAAGCGCAGACGATAAGCCGCTCGCGGGCGCCAAGCTGCGCATCATCGATGACCGTGGGCGCATTCTAACGACTGACGGCTCGTGGTCGACGGATGCCGACGCGTGCATCACCACAGGCGCGGATGGCCATGTGGAATTGAGCGGTGTGGACGCGGGTCTCTACACCGTCGAAGAGGTCGCGGCTCCCAAGGGATACACCGCCTTTGAGGGCAAACGAACGGCAACGGTTGCGTCCGAGGGTCTGGACGTTAAGCAGGTAACAGCCGCGAAGCCCAAGGTGACCGTGTCGGCCGAAAGCCCTCTGCGGGTTGATACCGCCGATGCCGGGACGGGTTCGATCGAGCTGTCGGTGCTCAACACCCCAAGCAAAGAAGCAAGTCGAGGCTTTATGCCCTCGACGGGAGATAGAACGTTGGTACTGGTGGCGGTTTTGGCTGCCATTGGAGTGGCGGCTATTGTTGTCGCGCTCGTCATCAAGCGGGGAGGCAGTCGTCGTGAAAAATAATTGCCCCCTTGCTCAATGGCGTGCTGCCGCCGCAGCGAGTGACGCGCAGTCCTACCGACCTGATGATCATTGGTTTTGAAAAAGTTACCAGAGAACCCTCCATGAAAAGCGGGGCACCCGGTCGATATGACCGAGTGCCCCGCCTCGTTTCAAGACTTTAGTCTGCTGGCCGCGCAGCGGCCAGCTTTAAACCACCCGCTACGCGGGTGGAGACAAACGGCTTTACAAAGCCACCCCTCCGACCGATATTGACGATTGTTCAGGCCGTCAAGAATTCGAGTCGAAGGGGTGGTCGCCATGGCCCAGAAGGCCTACAGCCTTTCCCACACGAAGTGGATGTGCAAGTACCACATCGTGTTCACGCCGAAGTATAGGCGCAAAGTGATCTACAACCAAATCAGGAGCGACATAGGGGAGATCCTCAGGAAGCTGTGCGAGTACAAGGGGATCGAGATAATCGAGGGGCACCTGATGCCCGACCACGTGCACGTGCTGCTGGCGATCCCGCCGAAGTACAGCGTCGCGAGCGTCATGGGCTACCTGAAGGGGAAGAGCTCGCTGATGATATTCGACAGGCACGCCAACCTCAAGTACAAGTTCGGCAACAGGAAGTTCTGGGCGGAGGGCTACTACGTGTCCACCGTCGGCCTGAACGAGGCGACGATCGCCAAGTACATCAGGGAGCAGGAGTCCCACGACATCGCGCTGGACAAGCTGAGCGTGAAGGAGTACGAGGACCCCTTCAAGAGGAGGTGATCCCGCCGGTTCGACCGGCGCGCCACGGGTCAAGATGCACTAGGCCTGGACGAAGTCCGGGCCCGCGCCTTTAGACGCGAGCCCGGGGCCCGTGGGTTATACCCTAAGAGCAAACCACCCTTTTTAAGGGTGGTTCTGATTTGTTGGTGCAAAGTAACCTGACCCCTTTGCACCAACACAAAGGTGCCTGTCCCCTTTGTGGCGGTTGGTGGCTAAGCGGTGGGGAGTCCTGGCGTGTTAGCCGGCTGCTGCGGCTTGAGGCGGGCGTTTCGCCAGATGATCTGGATAACGTAGCCGAGCATAAAGACAAAGGCCACGCCGCTGATGAAGTCACCTACGAGGGGAAGCCCCGTGAGGGCGCCTGCGATTATGCCGCCCACGGCTGCCATGGCGTAGCGGTTCTGGATGTGTCCGACCATGCGGGCGAGCGCGCACCCCGAAAAGGCACTCGACACCAATGCGATGCCGATAACGCCGCACAAGAGGGTTCCAGCAAGCGACAGACCAGCGATAGAGATAATCAGCAGTAGGACGGCGGGGGCGATAGCAATCGTGCCCAGAAGACCGCTCACCCACAGGGGCATGGGGCGCTGGTGGAGCATGCCGGCGGCGCCGGCGGTCGCGCGCGGAAAGACGAGCTCGAGCAGCAGAGCGACAAAGCAGGTCGAGAGTGCCGCGGCGGCGATGCCGCCGATGACATCGTTAACGGTGGAAGTATCCTCGTTCTCGGTGCGGTCGATCTTGAGCGCGCCGACCTCGGCTCCCGCGGCACGCTCGGGGTCCTCGGAGACGTGCGCGTTCACGGTGCCGGTGATGTGGGCGTTCTTGCCTAGGATGAGTTTGTCGGCCCAAACCTCGACATCGCCATCGACGGTGCCATCGATGGTCACCGTATCGCCCGCGAGCGCTGCCGACTTGGTGGAGCCTCGCAAGGCAACCGTCTCGCCTATCGCGTAGAAACAGTTAGCGGTGCTGTCGGAATTGAGAACGATATGCTGGCCAGCAACGGTCACGCTGCCATCAACCGTGGTCTTGGCAATGTCGATGGTGCGTGCCGCCAGACGGACGGCGCCGCCCACCGTGCAGTCGCGGATGGAGAGGCTCTCGCCTGCCGCAATTATGTCGCGGTCGATGGAGGCGTCGTCCAAGTTGAGGGCCTGACCGGCCCAGTACAGGTCGCCCTCGACGCCGGACGGATTAGAGTCGTTGTCGGTTGCAAGTACGTTGCCCGCCGTGTCCGTGCCGGCAAATGACGCCGTGGGAAGAGCGGTGAGCGCGAGCGCGATGAGCGCGAATGCCATAAGCAGGCAGCGACGCATCTTGTGTGACGGCGCCGCCGCGGTTTGATTGAAAGCCATGGTTGATCCTTTTGTTAGGTGTTTGGCATATACCTAACAGGGTACCCAACGCGCGGGCGCTCTAAAAGAGCCTCTCGGTTGCATTTCGAAGGGTCGTGCCGCGCCACCTACTTTTTGCGGTGCAAAAAGCGTGCGATGTCGTCCTCGGTGGGGCTTTTGATATCAAAGCGTAGCGATAGCCAGCGCAGCCCCATGGTCACCACGACGCAAACGACCAGTGCGACGACATTGCTGACCAAGCCGCTCATGACAAGGCAAACATAGCTTGCCGATCCGGCGATAGCCGCGATGGCATAGAAGTTGGTGCGCTGGAAAATACCCGGCACCACACCCATAAAACCATCTCGCAGCATGCCGCCGCCCACCGCGGTAAAAAAGCCCATCATGATGCACACCGCCGGCGCAAAGCCGTAGACCAGCGCCTTGTCCGCTCCGGTTGCCGCATAAATACCCACCGAGATGATGTCGAGCAGGGGAATGAGTTTTTCGGGCTTGTCGACGATTGCCGGGAAAATATAGATGATGGCTGCCGTGGCAATGGAAAGCGGAAGCGCCATCGGCTGGTTGAGGATGTAGACGTTGCCGACCTGGAGCGTCATATCGCGCAAAAGACCGCCGCCCAGACCGCAGACCACCGCGAGCGCGACCGCGCCCACCAGGTCGAGCTTGTGCTCGCGCGCAACCAGCACACCCGAGATCGATGCAGCGACAACAGCGAACATCTCGAGCCAAAACGGAATAGCGACCATGGCATCCGAGGCGTGTGAGGTAACGGTTATAGCGGCGACGACGGGCAAGATGGGGTCCTTTGGGTTGTGGGTTTAGACAATGCCCGTACATAGTACATGGTTGGCGGGCGTGGCGACCCTATTGCTCGGTAAACGGTCGGGACCGGGTGCGGGCGTGGCATTGCCAGAATGCCAGGGGTCCAGAACATGTACGTCACCCTCCAAAAACGACATTTTCCGACATCTTTGGAGGCTGACGTACATGTTTGGATTGAGCTCACAGCATGAGTGAGTTGATTTACTCACATCCGGTATATTTCCCCACTTCAACGGACATAAGAGTTGGATACCGGCTCAGAGCGAGAGGCCCTCAATGGATACCCCTGTTCTCATTTCGCATAAAACCGCATGGCTTGTCCATCATGCACCCCAGAATTTGGTTCAGTCTCTTGCGCGGCACGACTACCAGATAGGCGCACAAGGCATCTCCACCCAGCAACGTGTTGCGCGCATACGACAGGCCCTTACCGACTGCGGCATTCCGTCCGATATGCTTAAGACTATCGATATCGCGGTTGTATTCGAATTTGAGCGAATTCGTACCAAAGGCGTCGTTTGCCACATTCTTGGACAAAATCTTCCCTACGAGCATATTAACGAGTTGACGCCCGGAATCTTCATCACCGACGAAGCCTTCACCTTCGCGCTCGCTGCCGAGTGGATGGATAGGATCGAATATCTCGAATATGGCTATGAAGTTTGCGGCGATTATCGCATGAGGCTCAATCCCGCCGACCCTTATACCGAGCAACCAGCCACCACCTCCAAGGATGAAATAACCGAACTGCTCGATCGGCACCCCGGCAAACCCGGTGCCACACGTGCACGGCTCGCGCTCAGGCACATCTACGATCACTCGGCCTCGCCTATGGAGACCGCTTCGGCAATCGCCCTCTCGCTCCCAACAAGCGAAGGCGGCGTTGGCATCCGAGGTATCGAACTCAACAAACCGCTCGAGATCCCTCAACGTCTCTGGCATTGCGCCAAAGCTCGAACACTCAAAATCGATGCGCTCGTGACCTATAAGCGCAGGGAGCTCGGTATCGAATATAAGGGCGGTTTTCACGATGAGCTCGAGCGCAAGGGAGCAGATGCGGAGCGAGAGGCCGTTCTCTCCCAAATGGGATATCGAATCGTTACGCTCACTTCGGCTCAGTTCGGCAGCCAGCTCGCCTTTCACCGCGCCATGAACAACATTCGCGAAGCACTCGGCATGCCTCGCTGTACCGACACCGGGTACCAGAGAAAACAAAACGAACTACGCAAGGCACTTATCCGCAACTGGAAAAGCATGCGAGACGAGGAGGCACCTTCCGAATAGTGCTGCTCCCGTGAGCTCAATCCAAACGTGTACGTCAGCCTCCAAAGATGTCGAAAAATGTCGTTTTTGGAGGCTGACGTACATGTTTGGGGAAGCGCGGGATCGAGATGTATTTCGATAACAAAAAAGCTCCCATTCTTGGGAGCTTTCTCAACCAAAATGGCGGAGGAGGAGGGATTCGAACCCTCGTGACCTTATACAGGCCAAACGGTTTTCGAGACCGCCGCATTCAACCACTCTGCCACCCCTCCGCGTGGGGTAAAAACAAAGCAGGCTCGAAGGCCTGCTTTGGAATTAACTGGCGGAGAGTCAGGGATTTGAACCCTGGAGACGCTTTTGACGCCTACACGATTTCCAATCGTGCTCCTTCGGCCACTCGGACAACTCTCCGTTAAATGCGAAAGTCAGTATACACGAGGAATCGCAAAGTGCAAACAGAAAAGTTGGCATTTTTTAAAACGCTTTGCCACGTTTGGCGTTGCAGTGGGGTTTGAGGTGCCAAAAAACGGCTTCCGACCAGCGTGGTTGATCAACTCAATTGTTCAAAATGGGTATTCATAAGCGACTTGGCAATGAATTTAAAAATCTTTGGGTGGTGCTGTGGACCACTGGTATGCATTTTGCGACCACAGCCTTGTGCCCGCTGACCTGCGGCTTAACCTAGCTTGTCCCCGCGGCATCGTATCTTGTCCACAAATCCGTCAAGCTCTTGGTCGGCATTTGGTTGGAATGCGCATGAAATGTGGTGCGAGCATGGGCATATGTGGAGGTCATGAGGTTGTAGCTGCATATTCTTGCGGCCTGGGAGGTTGAAAGATATTATTACCAAGTCTTTTCCTGCTTCAGGCGCACCTTCACGACCTGAAGCCACATTTGCCCAGAGGAGGTGACAATATGAAGGCTTATGAACTGCTGTTCTTTGTTGACCCGTCGCTCGACCCCGAGACTCGTCTCGCTGTTATGAAGCGTATCGATACCACGATCGCTGAGGGCGCTGGCAAGGTCGACTCCGTTGACGAGTGGGGCAAGCGCAAGCTCGCCTACGAGATCAACGACCTCACCGATGGTGACTACACCCTCATCAACTTCCACGCAGATCCTACCCAGATCGCCGAGCTTGATCGCGTCCTGCGCATCACCGACGCTGTGGTCCGCCACATGATCGTCCGTCGCGACGACCAGGAGTAAGACTGTCGTTTTGGACTGGGCTTGTGCCCCAAGAGGAAGTAGTGAGTTATGAGCATCAATCGAGTGAACATCACCGGTAACCTCACCCGCGATCCCGAGCTGCGCGCCACCGCCGGCGGAACCCAGGTTCTGTCCTTTGGCGTCGCCGTGAACGATCGTCGCCGCAACGCGCAGACTGGCGAGTGGGAGGACTATCCCAACTTTGTCGACTGCACCATGTTCGGCACCCGCGCCGAGGCCGTGAGCCGTTTCCTGGCAAAGGGAAACAAGGTCGCGATCGAGGGCAAGCTGCGCTACAGCTCTTGGGAGCGCGACGGCCAGCGCCGGAGCAAGCTTGAGGTCATCGTCGATGAGATCGAGTTTATGAGCTCCCGTGGTGGCCAGGGTGGCTACGATCAGGGCGGTTACGCCCCCGCAGCTCCCGCGCCCGCAGCACGTCCTGCCGCACCGGTGGCTACGCCGCCTGCGGTCGACGTCTACGATGAGGACATCCCGTTCTAAGGGTTGTTCACCTATTTTTGAGTGAGAGGCGGCTTCGGTTCGCCGAAGTTGCCAAATGAAAGGTATTTTGACATGGCTAATGATTTTTCTGCACGTCAGCCGCGTCGTAAGTACTGCCAGTTCTGCAAGGAGAACACTGAGTTCATCGACTATAAGGACACTCAGCTTCTCCGTAAGTACATGACCGACCGTGGCAAGATCAAGCCCCGTCGCGTCACTGGCGCTTGCACGCAGCATCAGCATGACATCGCCAACGCCATCAAGCGCGCCCGCGAGATGGCTCTCCTGCCGTACACCGTCCCCGTGGTTTCCTCTCGTGGCAACCGCGACCGCGGCTAAGAAGGGAGACGCATCATGAAGGTTATTCTTCTCGATGAGATCAAGGGCAAGGGCGGCGAGGGTGACGTCGTAGAGGTCGCTCAGGGTTACGCTGAGAACTTCCTGTTCCCCAAGAAGCTCGCTGTTGCCGCCACCAAGGGCAACCTCAAGCAGCTTGACGAGCGTCGCAACAACATCGCCAAGCGCGAGGCCGTCCGTCTGGCTACCGCCAACGAGACCAAGGCTGCCTTCGAGGGCAAGACGGTCACCGTTGACGTCAAGGTCGGCGACGAGGGCATCCTCTTTGGCTCCGTTACCGCCGCTATGATCGCTGACGCCATCAAGGCTCAGCTCGGTATGGACATCGACCGCAAGCGCGTCGAGCTCGGTAAGCCCATCAAGGTTGCCGGTGCCCACACCGTTGCCATCTCGCTGTACCGCGAGATCAAGGCCGAGGTTGTCGTTCTCGTCGGCGTTACCGCCGAGGAGCTCGCTGCCGAGGCTGAGGTCGAGGAGGCCGCTGAGGTCGCCGAGGCCGAGACCGCCGAGGTCGAGACTGAGGCTGCTGCCGAGTAGCATTTGCTGCAACGCAACAATCTTGTTCTAAGAAGGGCGCTCTGGGAGACCAGGGCGCCCTTTTATTTTTTACGCTGAGTGAGTGTCATGGTGAACGTTGCGTCGAAGTCCTATATACAGGACCGTTTATCCGTTTGGTTCGGTGATGATTGGCGGCGCGCGGCGCGTTTTGGGATCGTGGCTGATACTATGGATGCTCGCAAGCGATATGAATGAGGATGCTCATGGCATATGACGATAGGGAGACCGGGCTGACGGTCGAGGACCGTGGCTCCAAGTTGGGTCTCCCTCAAAACCAAGACGCAGAGGCCAATGTACTGGCCGCCATGCTGCTGTCACCCGAGGTGGTCGAAGAGGCCCAGGTCGAGCTGCAGCCCGATGACTTCTACCGGCCCATTCATAAGACCATCTATACCGCGATGGTCGATATGTACAACAGCCGCATTCCCATCGACTCAATCTCGCTGATCGATTACCTGCGAAGCATCAACAAGCTCGATGCCGTGGGCGGCGAGGCGTACATTTTGGAGCTGATGGGTCAGACCCTGTCGCTCGTGAACTGGCAGCACCATGCCGCCATCGTTCGTCGCGATTCGATGCTGCGCGAGCTGATCGGCGCCACCAACGAGATCAACGCGCTGGCCTATAACGCCCCTACCGACACCAAAGAGGTCGTGGAGCTGGCCGAGAGCAAGCTGCTCAAGGTTACGGCGCGCGAGGTCAAGTCGAGCTACAAGACGCTGACCGAGTTTATGGTCGAGGCCTATAACGAGGCCGAGGAAGTGTGCCAGGCCGGTGGCCAGGCTGCGGGCGTGCCCACGGGCTTCCCGTCGCTCGACCGCATGCTCATGGGCTTCCGCGAGGGTCAGCTCATCATTATCGGCGCCCGTCCTGCTGTAGGTAAGACGTCGTTCGCTCTGAACCTGGCACTTAACGCTGCCGCTGCTGGTTATACCGTCGGCTTCTTCTCGCTGGAGATGTCGGGCAAGGAAATTGCCCAGCGTCTGATTTGCGCCTACGCCATGATCTCGATCAGTGACTTCCGCATGGGCCGCATTAGCCCCGAGCAGTGGGCCAATATCAACGAGGCCACGCAGACCTTGTCCAAGCTCGATATTCTGATTGACGATACGCCCGGCACCACAGTGACCGAGATTCGCGCCAAGAGCCGCCGCATGCTCCATAACAAGGAGAAGGCAATCATCATCCTGGACTACCTGCAGCTGGTGAGTCCTCCGCCGGGACGCCGCTCCGAGAGCCGTACCGTCGAGGTTTCGGAGATGTCGCGTGGTCTGAAGATCATGGCCAAGGAGCTCAAGATCCCGCTCATCGCGCTCTCGCAGCTCTCGCGTCAGGTCGAATCCCGTACCGGCAAGCGCCCGCAGCTTTCCGACCTTCGTGAATCGGGCTCCATCGAGCAGGACGCCGATATCGTTATGTTCTTGGACCGCTCCGCCGACGAGGCCGAGGCCTCGCGCGACGATCGACCCGACGAGGGCGTTACGCGTATCGTCGTGGCCAAGAACCGTTCGGGCCCGATCGGCGACGTCGACCTGATGTTCCTGCCGGCATCCACCAAGTTCTATGAGCTTGATGGGGCACATGCCGAGGAGTAGGACAGGCGCCCGTTGCACGGGTATACTGGGAATGTTTTGTGCTTCTGCGTGCCGGCGTGGCGCGTAGACAGTCCATGAATGTAAGGAGTAAACATGCCGTCAACCGTTTTGGTCGGTGCCCAGTGGGGCGATGAGGGCAAGGGTAAGATTTGCGATCTGGTCGCCGGCGACTTCGATGCCGTCGTGCGCTACTCGGGCGGCAACAACGCCGGTCACACCATCGTCGTCAACGGCAAGAAGTACGGCCTGCACCAGGTGCCTTCCGGCATCATGTATTCCGACCACGTGTCGGTGATCGGTAACGGCTGCGTCGTCAACCCCAAGGTTGTCCTTGAGGAGATTGACATGTTCGAGGCCGACGGCATCATCACCAAGAACCTCAAGATTAGCGGCAACGCGCATGTCATCATGCCGTACCACATTGATCTGGATGGCGCCTTTGAGCAGAAGCTCGGCAAGAAGAACATCGGTACCACCAAGCGCGGCATCGGTCCGTGCTATCAGGACAAGATGGCCCGCATCGGCCTGCGCATGCAGGACATGCTGGACGAGACGCTGTTCCGCGACAAGCTGGAGACCGCTCTCGCCCGCGTGAACCCCGAGCTCGAGCTCATCTACAACCTGCCCACCTACACCGTGGACCAGATTTGCGACGAGTACCTGCCGATGGCCGAGCGCCTGCGCCCCTACATCACCGAGACGAGCCTGCTGCTCAACAACATGATCGATGAGGGCAAGAACCTGCTGTTTGAGGGCGCCCAGGCGACGCTGCTCGACATCGACCACGGCACCTATCCGTACGTGACGTCTTCCAACTGCACCGCCGGCGGCGCCATCACCGGTTCCGGCGTGGGCATGAAGAACGTCGACCGCGTGCTGGGCGTCATGAAGGCCTATATCACCCGCGTCGGTTCGGGCCCCATGCCCACCGAGCTTTCCTATGAGTCCGAGGCTGGCCACACGCTGACCGAGGAGGGCTATGAGTACGGCGTGACCACCGGTCGCCGTCGTCGTTGCGGCTGGTTTGACGGCCCTATCGCCAACTATGCCTCGCGCGTCAACGGCCTCACCGATATCGCCGTGACCAAGCTCGACGTGCTTTCGGCCTTCGACACCATCAAGGTGTGCGTGGCCTACGACGTCGATGGCGAGCGCTACACCAGCGTGCCCGAGCATCAGGTGCGCTTTGAGCATGCCAAGCCCATCTACGAGGAGCTCCCTGGCTGGAAGTGCGACATCACCGGTTGCCGCAGCTTTGACGAGCTGCCGCAGGAGGCTCAGGACTACGTGGCGTTTATCGAGGATCTGGCACACACCCGCGTGACGTTCATTGGCGTTGGCGCTGGTCGCGAGCAGATCATCAACCGATTCTGGAAGTAATCGGGACTATTTGGTTATTGCGATATACCCCTTTGCAGCCCGGACGGGCGGCCGAGGGGTATATTTGCTTGCAAAGGGCTCGCGCGGAGCGGGCCATTCATCCATAGAGGAGGCACCCTTGAAGGCGGACACTCAAACCATCGACATCCTGTTGTTGGGCAGCGGCGGCCGTGAGCATGCTTTGGCAGCTAAGCTCGCAGCATCACCGCGCGCCGGCAAGCTCTACATCGCGCCGGGCAACGGCGGCACCGCGAGCTGCGGCGAGAACGTTGTTCTCGACGACTGCGATCCTGCGGCCGTGGCGGCATTTGCGCAGAGCCACGGATGCGGACTCGTGGTAATTGGCCCCGAGGCTCCGCTCGTGGCGGGCGTGGCCGACGCCGTGCGCGCGGCGGGTATTCCCTGCTTTGGCCCGGGTGCCGAGGGCGCCCAGATGGAGGGCTCCAAGCTGTTCTCCAAGCAGCTCATGGAGCGCGCCGGTATCCCGACGGCAGCCTATGGTTCGTTTACCGACGAGGCTTCGGCTCTCGCCTACGTGCGCGAGCAGGGCGCCCCGCTGGTCGTCAAGGCCGACGGCCTTGCCGCGGGCAAGGGCGTTATCGTGGCGACCGAACTTGAGCAGGCCGAGGAGGCCGTGCGCGAGTGCTTTGGCGGCACCTTTGGCGATGCCGGCAACACCGTGGTTATCGAGGAGATGCTGACCGGTCCCGAGTGCTCGCTGCTGGCCTTTACCGACGGCAAGACCGTCCGTCCCATGGCTACCTCGCAGGATCACAAGCGCGCGCTCGAGGGCGACCTTGGCCCCAACACGGGCGGCATGGGCGTCTACAGCCCGGTGCCTATCGTGACCGACGAGGAGCACGCCACCATGGTGAAGGTCATGGAGCAGACCGTGGCAGAGCTCGCTGCCGAGGGCATCGACTACCGCGGCTGCCTGTACGGCGGCTTTATGCTCACCCCTGCCGGCCCCAAGGTGCTGGAGTTCAATGCCCGCTTTGGCGATCCCGAGACGCAGGTCGTGTTGCCGCGCCTTAAGAACGACCTGGTCGAGGTCATGCTCGCCTGCGCCAACTGTGAGCTCGATCAAGTTGAGCTCGATTGGCGTGACGAGTGGGCCGTGGCCGTTGTCCTGACGAGCGCGGGCTATCCCGGTAGCTATGAGAAGGGCAAGGTCATCACCGGCATCGAGGATGCCGAGGCTATGGAGAACGTGACGGTGTACCACGCCGGCACCGCTGTGGTGGACGGCAAGCTCGTGACCAACGGCGGTCGTGTGCTCGCCGTGACCGCGCTGGGTGACACGTTCGAGAACGCTCGCGACCTTGCCTACGAGGCCTGCGAGAAGATCGACTTTGAGGGCAAGACCCTGCGTCACGACATTGGCCTGCGCGCGCTGCGCGGCCGCGACGCCTGGGATGCCTAAAATCCGAGAGGAATGAGACGGATGGACGATAAGAGCGAAGAGCTCGTGGACGCGCAGATCGTCGAGGAAGATGGCCGCGCGTACGGACACGCAGAGGGCGAGCCGGGCGGCGAGGTTGCCGACGAGCCGGCGCTGGTGCTGGGCGACGACGACCCGCATGACGCCCTGCTGCACGAGAAGATTCTTTCGGAGGAGTGCGCCTGGAAGGGCAAGATCCTCGACGTCCACCGTCTTGAGGTTGAGCTGCCCAACGGTCACCGCAGTGCCCGCGATATCGTTCGCCATCCGGGTGCGGCGGCCGTTGTGGCGCTGACCGAGAGCGGCAAGATTGTGCTGGTACGTCAGTACCGCACCGCCATCGACCGCGTGACGGTCGAGATTCCCGCCGGCAAGCTCGATCCGGGCGAGGATCCGCTCGATTGCGCCAAGCGTGAGCTGCACGAGGAGACGGGCTTTAAGGCCGGCCGTATTCGCTTTTTGACGTCGATTGTCACGACCTGCGGTTTTTGTGACGAGATTATTCACATCTACCTGGCTACCAAGCTTGAGTTTGATGCGCCCGACCCCGACGATGACGAGTTTGTCAACGTTGACCTGGTGCCGCTGCATGAGCTGATCGATGCTGTGCTCGACGGCAAGATCGAAGACGCCAAGACCGTCGTAGGCGCCTTGGCCTGCGATAGCATCGCACACCGCTTGGGTGGGGCCGAGCTCTAGGTTACGCGGTTTTACCAAACCGCGTAACGAGTCGACGCTGCAAACGCCCCTAAGCGGCAATCTGCCTTTCAATCGTCGCTCGCGTACCGAAGTACGCGTCGCTCCTCTTTCAAGGCACCTTGCTCGCTTAGGGACGTTTTCGCTGGCGCTGCCGGAACATTGGCGTCACGCTTGTTGGGCGATTTTTCTTTCACCCGACCAGGCAACCGAGTTTGTCACGCTATCTATTTATCTTCGAGGAACACATGCTTAAGAGGTTTTTGTCGTATTACAAGCCCCAGTTGGGGCTTTTTGTTGCCGATACGGTTTGCGCCCTGGTGCTTGCCGCTATCGATCTGGCGTTTCCCATCATTTTGCGTAATCTGACGGGCGGGCTGTTCACTCAAGGCCAAGCGGCCATTATGCAGGCAATCGGCATGATCGCGGTTGGACTGGTGCTGATGTACGCCGTCCGCTGCGCTTGCCGCTACTTTGTGAGCTATTGGGGCCACGTTATGGGTGCGCGCATGGAGTCCAAGATGCGCGAGGACCTGTTCGACCAGTATGAGCGCTTTAGCTTTGCGTACTTCGACCGCAACAGCTCGGGCGACATGATGAGCCGCGTGGTCAACGACCTGTTCGATATCTGCGAGGCGGCGCATCACGTGCCCGAGTGGATCATCATCTGCGGCATCGAGATTATCGGCTCGTTTGTGATTCTCTTTACCATCGCCCCGGTGCTGGCGCTCGCCATGGCCGTGGTGACGGCGGCGTTTGCGGTCATCATGTTTTGGCAGAACATGCGCATGCGCGAGGTCTTTAGCGATAATCGCAAAAAAATCAGCGGCATCAATGCGCAGCTGCAGGATTCGCTGGCGGGCATGCGCGTGGTCAAGAGCTTTGCCAATGAGGAGACCGAACGCTTCAAGTTCCGCGCCTCCAACAATCGCTATCTTTCGTCCAAGGAGAACATGTATCACGCCATGGGCGTCTATACCGCGACGTATGGCCTGCTCTCGGGTGTGCTCTATGTGATCGTGGTGCTGCTGGGCGGCTGGCTGGTCGCCCAGGGACAGCTGCAGGCGGTCGATATGGCGACCTTTGCACTCTATATTTCGCTGTTCTGCACGCCGCTCGAGACACTCGTCAATTCGGCCGAAACGTATCAGAAGGCTATCGCCGGCTTTAAGCGTATGGACGAGGTGCTCTCGACCGCGCCGGATATCCAGGACAAGCCGGGCGCTACGGATCTGCAGGTGACTGCCGGCGCCGTGGAGTATCACGACGTGTGCTTTAACTACGAGGATGTTGAGCTGGGCGAGGGCGATGCCGACGAGCGTCCCGTTATCGACCATATGGATCTGTCTATCAAGCCCGGGCAGACCATCGCTTTGGTTGGCCCTTCGGGCGGTGGCAAGTCCACGACCTGTTCGCTGCTGCCGCGCTTTTATGACGTGGCTGCCGGATCCATTAGCATCGACGGTCAGGACGTGCGCGATGTGACGCAGCAGAGCCTGCGCCGCGCCATCGGCCTGGTGCAGCAGGATGTCTATCTATTTGACGGTACGATCGGCGAGAACATCGCCTACGGCAAGCCGGGTGCTACGGCAGAAGAGATCGCCGAGGCCGCCCGTCGCGCCAACATCGATACCTTTATCGAGTCGCTTCCACAGGGCTATGACACGGTCGTGGGCGAGCGCGGCAGCCGTCTTTCGGGCGGACAGAAGCAGCGCGTTGCCATCGCGCGTGTGTTTCTCAAGAACCCCAAGATCCTGATTTTGGACGAGGCGACGAGTGCTTTGGATAACGAGAGCGAGGAGGCGGTGCAGGAGTCACTCGAAGAACTGGCGCGCGGCCGCACCACGATTATCATCGCCCACCGTCTTTCGACCATTAAGCATGCCGATGAGATTGCGACCGTTGAGCATGGTCGCGTTGTGGAGCGTGGCACGCACGAGGAGCTTCTCGCCCGTGGCGGCACCTATGCCCGTTACTATCGAATGCAGTTCGAAGGTGCGCGTGCGCACGAGCTCGACTGATTGATATGACAGGAAGTTTATGGCTGACAAGAACCCTTTGACTCCGGAAGAAGTGACGGAGTTATTCTCCGAAATCGATGCATCCGGTGTCTTGGATCCCACGCTCGCCAAAAAGCGAACTGAGCGCATGCGTGAGAAGGAGGCCGCGGCCAAGCGCGGTGACAAAGCGGCGCTAGCGCAGCTGCGCAGCGAGGACCGCGCGAGCCAGGCAAAACATATCGACCCGCTGTCCGAGGACGATCCTTCGGGCTCGCAGGTGAGCCATACCATTACGAAGACCGCGATGGCCGTGGTCATCGGTATTTTGGTGCTGATCGTGGGCATGCAGATTGGCTACGGCGTGATGCGTCGTCTGAACACCGCCAACCTGTCCGAGAGCGTTTCGGTCGATACCGTTTCGACGGCGCTGAAGGGCGGCCTTGAGTGGGGCAACGGCTTTACGCAGTTCCCGCTCGACTTTACCGTCGATGAAGCCGATGAGCGTACGGGCACGGTCGAGGTGACGGTGTTGGACACATCGTCTGCCAACGAGCTCGAGCTGCTGTCCAACGGGCAGATTCAGGCCGCTGCGCTTGCGACCAACGCGCTGCTCAACGATAAGATCGACCGCGTGGTGTATAACGTTCACGCCTATATCGACGAGGATAGCAACATTCAGCACGATTCCTTCTTTGGCATGTTTCCCGCCCGGGGCCACCAGAGCGCCATCCTGACGTTCGTGTGGGCCAAGAGCTCATCCAACGCCACGAATATCGACTGGAAGATGCGCATCGTGAGTATGGATGACACCATCGCCGAGCGCATTCAAAAACAGGTGAACTCGGTGTCGTCGTTGATTGAGGACCCGGTGGTGAGCCAGACCAAGATTGACGAGGAAAAGGCCGAGCGTGACCTGGAACATCGTCTGCATGGCCGCGAGATTTTCCGCGGCGGTAAGCCCGACCGAACGCCGTCCGAACTGCTGGAGCAGGACAAGAAAAAGTAAGAGGCCATTATCCCGCGTGAGCCACAAGCCCACGCGGGATAATTTTTCTGGGACGGGGATTAAATAATCATTATGCATAGAAAGTCATAATTATCATTTCGTAAACATTTCGATGAAATTAACGCCATGAGGCATGCTTGCGGTTACAATACCGCGAGGCCTAACTACACACCTTTAAGCCGGTCCTGTGAGACCGGGAAGGAGAATTATGGCGAACAACCATACCGCGGGCGCTGCCGCCCGCACCTTCGCGCCCAGCGAGCTTTGCCAGCGTATGCTGGCCAAAACCAGCAAGGGCACCTGCGGTCCCTGCATCCTGTATCTTGAGGATGGGACCATTTTTTATGGACGTGCATGCGGCGCCGAGGGCACCGCGACCGGCGAAGTCTGCTTCAACACCTCGCTCGAGGGCTACTTTGAGGTCATGACCGACCCGAGTTATGCCGGCCAAATCGTAACCATGACCTATCCGCAGATCGGCAACTACGGTATCGACGAGACCGACGTCCAGTCGGCCTTCCCCGGCGACGCCGTGCGCCCTGCGAGCGCTCCGGCCATGCGCGGCATGATCGTTCGCGACATGTGCGCCACGCCTTCTAACTGGCGCTCGGCCGTCAGCGTGCCGGAGTACCTGCGCGCCCACGGCATCGTCGCTATCGAGGGTGTCGACACCCGCGCTCTGGTGCGCCATCTGCGCGACAATGGTTCCAAGATGGGCATTATCTCGACCGAGATCTTCGACGTCGACGAGCTTGCCGAGCGTCTGGCCGCAGCGCCCACGCTGGTAGGCGAGAACCTGGTCAAGACCGTGAGCTGCCCCGCGCCTCACGAGTTTGTGGCCGCCGACCTGCCTGCCACGCATGACTTTGCGCTTTCGGCTGCCGCTCCTGCCCGTCACAAAGTGGTCGCCTACGACTGCGGCGTGAAGCGCGGCATTCTGGAGGGTCTGGTCCGCGCCGGCTGCGACCTTACTGTCGTGCCGTGGGATACGCCCGCGAGCGAGGTGCTCGACATGAATCCCGACGGTGTCTTCTTGTCCAATGGCCCCGGCGACCCCGACGCCGTGGTGGAGACCCACGAGCAGGTGCAGCAGCTGATCGGCAAGGTGCCGGTCTTTGGTATTTGTCTTGGTCACCAGATGATCAGCCTGGCCTGCGGCGCCCAGATGGAAAAGCTTAAGTTCGGTCACCGCGGTGGCAACCAGCCGGTCATGAACCTGGTAAGCCGTCGCGTGGAGATCACCGCGCAAAACCATGGCTTTGGCCTGCTGTTCCCCAGCTTGGGCAAGCTTGTCCCCGAGCTTTCCGGCGGCGAGACCGAGCATGCGGCCGATGGAGATCTGCGCGTCTGGGTGCGCCGCGGAATCGCGCCGGTCGTGATGAACGAGCGCTTTGGTCGCATTCGCCTGACACATGTGAACCTCAACGACGGCACCGCCGAGGGCATCCAGTTGCTCGACGCCCCGTGCTTCTCGGTCCAGTACCACCCCGAGGCCTCGCCTGGTCCCACCGATGCCCACTATCTCTTTACCGCCTTTACGCGACTCATGGACGGCGAGGAGAACTACCTGGACATCGACACCGCGAAGGACCGCCTGGCTGGCTGGAATTTCGCCGAGACCGCCGCGACCGAGACCGAGGAGAACTAACATGCCGAAACGTACTGACATCAAGCGTATCCTCGTTATTGGTTCGGGCCCCATCGTTATTGGCCAGGCATGTGAGTTTGACTACTCCGGTGCCCAGGCCTGCAAGGTGCTCAAGGAGGATGGCTTTGAGGTCATCCTGGTCAACTCCAACCCGGCGACCATCATGACCGACCCGGGTCTTGCCGACCGCACCTATGTCGAGCCCATCACCGCCGAATTTATCGAGCGCGTAATCAAGAAAGAGCGCCCGGACGCGCTGCTGCCCACGCTGGGCGGCCAGACCGGTCTGAACGCCGCCGTCGAGCTGGCGAAAGACGGCACGCTCGACAAGTACGGCGTCGAGATGATCGGCTGCGACCTGGCCGCCATCGAGCGCGGCGAGGACCGCAAGCTCTTTAACGAGGCCATGGCCGAGATCGGCCTGGAGGTCGCGCGCTCGGGCTATGCCTACAGCGTGGCCGACGCCGAGGCCATCGCCGAGCGCGTGGGATATCCCTGCGTGCTGCGTCCGAGCTTTACCCTCGGCGGCGCCGGTGGTGGCATCGCGCATACTCACGAGGAGCTCGTCTCCATCGTGAGCCAGGGCCTGGAGCTCTCGCCTGCCCACGAGGTGCTGGTCGAGGAGTCCATCGAGGGCTGGAAAGAGTATGAGATGGAGGTCATGCGTGACCACGCCGGCAACGGCATCATCGTGTGCTCCATCGAGAACCTCGACCCCATGGGTGTGCATACCGGCGACTCCATCACCGTGGCGCCGGCGCAAACCCTCTCCGACCTTGAGTATCAGCGCATGCGTGTGGCCTCGCTCGCCATCTTGGAGAAGATCGGCGTCGAGACCGGTGGCTCCAACGTGCAGTTTGCCGTGAACCCCCAGACCGGCCGCCTGATCGTCATCGAGATGAACCCGCGCGTGAGCCGCTCGTCCGCCCTCGCTTCCAAGGCCACGGGTTTTCCCATCGCCAAGGCCGCCGCGCGTCTGGCTGTGGGCTACACGCTCGACGAGATCGTCAACGACATCACCAAGGCTACGCCCGCCTGCTTTGAGCCCACAATCGACTACTGTGTGGTCAAGGTGCCGCGCTTTGTCTTCGAGAAGTTCAAGGGAACCGACCCCACGCTCACCACGCGCATGAAGGCCGTGGGCGAGATCATGGCGATCGGCCGCACCTTTGAGGAGGCCTTTGGCAAGGCCATGCGCTCGCTGGAGGACGGTCACCAGGGTATCTGCGCCGGTGGCAAGGAGGGTGCCGATAAGCTGAGCGACGACGAGCTCGCTCAAGCCGTGGCCACGCCGACCGAGCACCGCATCTTCTTTGTGGTCGAGGCCCTGCGCCGTGGCTGGGACATCGCTCGCATCCATGCCACCTGCGGCATCGACCCGTGGTACCTCAACCGCATCAACGACATGGTGCAGGTCCAGGAGAGCATCCGCGGCCTGCGTGTGGAGGATATCGACGCCGACGCGATGCGCCTGCTCAAGCAGTACGGCACGAGCGACGCCGAGATTGCCGCGCTGACCGGCTCGGACGAGCGCTTTGTGCGCGCCTATCGCAAGGGTCTGGGCGTGGTTCCCAGCATGAAGACGGTCGATACCTGCGCTGCGGAGTTCTCGAGCGCCACGGAGTACCACTACAAGACGTACGAGAACATCTACCGCACGAGTCCGGATGCCAAGAAGTGCGTGGCTCCCGACGAGACCACGCCGGCGGACAAGCCCAAGGCGATGATCCTGGGCGCCGGCCCCAACCGTATTGGCCAGGGCATCGAGTTCGATTACTGCTGCGTGCATGCGAGCTATGCGCTGGCGGCCCGCGGCTTCGAGACCATCATGGTCAACTGCAACCCCGAGACCGTTTCGACCGACTACGACACGTCCGACCGCCTGTACTTTGAGCCGCTCACCTACGAGGACGTCATGGACGTTATCGACGTTGAGCGCCCCGATGGCGTCGTGGTGACGCTTGGCGGCCAGACCCCGCTTAAGCTGGCGCGCATGCTCGAGGAGAGCGGCGTGAACATCATGGGCACCAAGCCCGATGCCATCGACTTTGCCGAGGACCGCGAGCGCTTCGCCGCTCTGCTCGACAAGCTGGGCATCATGTACCCGCCGGCGGGCCAGGCCACCTCGTTTGAGGAGGCCGAGGCCGTTGCCGCGCACATCGGCTACCCGCTGCTGGTGCGTCCGAGCTACGTGCTGGGCGGCCGCGGCATGATGATCGCCTACGATGCCGAGCATCTGCGCGATTACATGGCCGAGGCTGCGCGCATTAGCCCCGACTACCCGGTGTATCTGGACCGCTTCTTGGAGGGCGCGATCGAGTCCGATGTCGACGCCCTGTGCGATGGCGAAGAGGTCTACATCGGCGGCATTCTGGAGCATATCGAGGAGGCCGGTATTCACTCCGGCGACTCTGCGACCTGCATCCCGCCGTTCAGCTTTAGCGAGAGCCTGCAGGCAAAGCTTCGCGAGACCACGCGCCGCATCGCGATGGCGCTGGGCGTACGCGGCCTGGTCAACGTGCAGTACGCCATCAAGGGCGAGACCGTTTACGTGATCGAGGCCAACCCGCGTGCCAGCCGCACCGTGCCGTTTATCTCCAAGGCCACCGGCGTGCCGCTGGCCAAGTGCGCGGCGCGTATCATGGCGGGCGATTCCATCGCAAGCCTGGGCCTGCCGAGCGACGAGCGTCAGCTGGACTGGTTCTGCATGAAGGAAGCCGTTATGCCCTGGGGCCGTTTCCCGGGCGCCGACGTTATCCTGGGGCCCGAGATGAAGTCGACGGGCGAGGTCATGGGTATCGCCAAGAGCTATCCCGAGGCATACGCCAAGACGCAACTGGCGATTGACTACAAGCTGCCCGACCCGAGCGCCGGTAAGGTGTTCATCAGCGTGTGCGACCGCGACAAGCGTCATATCCTTTCGGTCGCCCGTATCCTGCGCTACCTAGGCTTTGACATCTGCTCCACTGAGGGCACGGCGCGCGTGCTGCGTGGAGGCAATGTGACGTGCGAGGTCGTGGAGAAGATCAGCGGCCCGCACGATGGCGAGCGTCCCAACATCGGCGACCTGATCGCCGACGGCAAGATCGCGGTGATCGTCAATACGCCGTATGGCCCGGGTTCTCGTGGCGACGGCTACCTTCTGCGCACCGAGGCCGTGCGCCGCGGCGTGACCTGCGTGACCGCGATGTCCGCGGCCAACACGTACGTGAGCGCTATCGAGGCCGTGCGCGAGGACGAGCAGGGTCACGGCAGCGCCAACGACATGGGCATGGACGTCATCGCCCTGCAGGACCTGCCGCAGCACACGGTGTAGTTGACCTGGCCGGCCGGGGCGGGAGGGGCCGAGATTTCCCCCTTTCGCTCCGGCTGCAAGCAGAGTCGCTCAGGAGGAAACTCGGCCCCTCCCGCCCCGGCCTGCGGTGACTTGGCTGCACCGTGTGCTGCCGAAGGGGCTTTGCGCGATGACTAGGGCTGAATAGAAAATGAATGTGGGCTCTGTCGTTCGAATGAACGACAGAGCCCACGTTAATATTTCAGCCAACGTACGTCATGGCAATCCCCGGTAGGTCGCAGGGCGGCGGCTGAGCCTTTCCCTCGGGAAACTTCGCGAAGCCCAGTTCCCGAGGGAAAGGCTCAGCCGCCGCCACAAAGACCGCAGGGACGGGAGCAGCTATACTACTCTCAGTAGTTAAGGGTCGCGGATCCGCCGCGTCGCCGCTCTCAACAGGAGGTCTTTGTTTATGGCAGATCAAAAGCCGGTCGTCGGGATCATCATGGGTTCCAAGTCCGATCTGGGCGTTATGGAAGGCTGCACCGCCGAGCTCGAGGCGCTTGGTGTGCCCTATGAGCTCGTCATTGCGAGCGCACACCGCACGCCGGCGAAGGTCCACGAGTGGGCCTCGACTGCCGCCGATCGCGGTATCAAAGTGATTATCGCCGCCGCCGGCAAGGCCGCTCACCTGGGTGGTGTCGTGGCTGCCTTTACGCCGCTGCCGGTTATCGGTGTGCCTATGAAGACGAGTGACCTGGGCGGTATGGATTCGCTGCTGTCGATGGTGCAGATGCCTTCGGGCGTGCCCGTGGCCTGCGTTGCCATCAACGGTGCCAAGAACGCCGCCATTTATGCCACGCAGATTCTGGGCGCATGCGACCCCGAGTACCGCAAGGTTATCGAGAAGATGAAGCAGGAGATGGCCGACGCCTAGGCGTTCCGCCGTTTCACCGCAGTATAAGGAGAGCCATGTCCGATTATCAGGGAAAACGATTCAAGGCTTCTCAGATTCCCGATCCGTCGAAGCCGGGTGCTGCCCATGCGGCACAGCAGGGTCGGACATCCTCTCCTCAGCAGCCGCGCGCGCCGCGTCCCGTAACGCCGATGTCCCATCATCGCCAGGATACGCCAGCTGCATATCGCCCTTCGTCGTATGATACGGCCAAGAAAGAATCGCGTTCTACGAAACAGTCGGGCGCTGCTCCGTCGAGCTATACCGAGCCGCCGCGCAAAAAGCGCCGCTCCGTTATCCCCATCTTGCTCATCATTATCGGCATCGGTCTAATCGTTGCCGCTGCCGCCATCTTTATCAACGCTCAGATTGGCTATAAGCAGGCAAGCGATTCGTACCAGAAAATCGAGAAGCAATATGTAAGCGATAAGGACGCCAGCGGCGTGCCGATTATCGACTTCGATGCACTTGCCCAGACAAATCCCGAGGTTGTGGGTTGGATTTACGCGCCGGGAACCAACATCAACTATCCCGTGGTGCAGACCAATAACAACTCCAAATACCTCAACACGCTGTTTGACGGTACGTCCAATGCATCGGGTGCGATCTTCTTGGACAGCGACGACACCGCGCCGGGAATGGTTGACCAGCAGACCACGATTTACGGCCACCATATGAACGATGGGTCGATGTTCAACGTGATTTCGGACACCACCGACCAAGCGACGTTCGATAGCATCGAGTACGTGTTTTACATCACGCGCGATGTAACGTATAAGCTGCGACCGCTGGCGACCAAGGTGGTCGAGGACACGTATGCCAAGGCGCGCACGACCAATTTTGAGGGCGACGACGGGCTCAAGAACTACCTGTCCGAGATGCTCGACGGTGCTTCGGCAGTGGCGAGTGATGCAGGCGACCGCGCCGCCTCGGCAACCAAGGTCGTAACGCTTGTGACCTGTCGTTCGTTATCGCTGAGCAACACACGTGCCGTCATGGTGCTCACGCCGGTCGAGGAATAGATAATGGGCTACTCAATGACGGTGAAAGGGGAAATGATGCTCGAGAATGGCAAAACGATGCCTTCGGTTGATGCTTGGCTGCGCGAGGCCAAGGCCGATGCTTCGGCGGCAGGCTGTGGGATGTATCTGACGCATAACGGTGTGGTGCGCGCGACGCCCAAGTCCGAGGCGCGCGGTGTCGAGACCGATGGCGTGGCGCCGGGCCACAAGGTGGGCGGCATGGTGTTCGGCTTCGATGCTCAGAAGGTGCAGGCTGCTATCGAGGCCACGAGCGCGATGCCGGGTATCGGCTATGTGCGCGTGTGGCTGGCAAGCGGCGAGCTCGCCGTGGGTGACGACATCATGCTCGTGCTCATTGGCGGAGACATTCGCCCGCATGTGGTCGATGCGCTGCAGTCGCTCGTCGGCACCATCAAGAACGAGTGCGTGAGCGAGGTCGAGCGCGAGGCGTAAGGCCTCGTCGGCAATCCGAGTCTGTCTATAGCGAAAGCCCGCCGGCAGTTCATGTAGATCTGCCAGCGGGCTTTGATGTGTTGGAGCTATTTTGCTCTGGCGTTTGCTACACGCGTGTGGCGTCCTTGGGGCTCATGGTCATACTCTGAAAACGGTTCTCCATATATTCGTTATCGAAATGCTTGTCATAGAACTGTGCGACGGGAATATTTCGAACGGTTCCGTTGACGCGCTGATACCAATAGTCGAGCGATTGCAACGTCATGACGCCGTCGATCAACATGACGGCGGTCAGGATGACGGTAGCAGAGTAGCGGCGTTTCCATGGAATCATATTGATGAGCTTAAGCAGGCGCGGCAGCAAGACCTTGATCCAGATGAGGCCACCCAGGCCCCACATGCAGGCAAACGGCGTGCATGTGCGTCCCCCGGTTAATACCGCGATGGGATCGGGCATGCCGAATAGCCTAATGTGTGAATAGCTCCACGACACCACGCCAAATGAGGTCTGCATAAACCAGCCTACAAACACCTCGAAAGCGCCGCCGATCAGGGCACTTACCAGGAAAATGATCAGAGGATTCTTTTTATAGAAGCGGTTGAGCGCCATGGTCATGAGCACCGCGCCAAATCCGTAGATGGGGCTAAAGGGGCCAAATAGCATACCGGCACGGTCCTGATAGACGCCGGGATCGACGACGACCATATGCCAGACTTCCTCGAGAATGAGACCTAACACGCTGCAGACGAAGAATACCCAGAACAGGTTGAAGTAGTTGAGCTTGATGTAGCCCTCGCCGGTTTCGTCGCGGCCGAGCATCCCCTCGGCGGCGGCATCGCGGTCGAGCATCTCTTGCAGACGGCGCTGCAGTTCGCGCTCCTGGCGTAGCGTGGGGTCGACGGTGGCCGACAGCGCAATGAGGATGACAAGCTGGACGGCGGGGCGCAGCAGGAAGGGTCCGATGCCCTGGAGCATCACGTCAACTAAAAGCTCCACGACGGTAAATGCGATGAGGACGTAAGACAGGCGGGCGGCATTGCGCCGCTGGTCCTTGATGAGGTCCAGGCCAAAGACGATCAAGATGATCGCGCTTGCCGCCGAGAGCATAATGCCGGCGACGATAAGGCCAACCGCGACCAGGGTGTTATCACCGAGCTTAGCGGCGACGTTGCCGTTAATGAGTGCGGTGATGACCTGCCACATAAAGACGGCGACTGACGGGAGCGTGCCCACGCCAGATAGGGTGCACAGGACTGCGTAGACCTTGATGATAAGGGGGATCTTCTTGGCCTCCGTGGTGCTGGGGACACTGGGGTCGAGTTGATTTCGATCCATACGCTACCTTTCTCGTCTTGTAGTAGCCTACAAGGATACGCCGACGACCAGCTAAAAGACAGGACGAACGTCCCAATTGCAACAATGTAGCCCCTAGCGCGGGCGAGACACGGCGCACGGGAAGTCTTCGAGGCCGTTGCCCCTGAGAGTGGACTACCCAATAAAATGTTTGGTCGCAAAACGGATAATAAGCTCGGTGGGCTTTTAAAAAGCGCTGCTCATGCGCGGGGGAGCGCGTCGCGCCGTGCGTATAATAAGGCGGGTAACGCCAAAATACGAGGCTCTGAGGGGATGCCATGTCTCAAGAAACCATCCGCGCGGCCGAGCGTGCCGCGGGACAGGTGAACGCCATGTCGACGTATGATCCGGACTCTGACCAGCTGCATGAGGAATGCGGCGTTTTTGGTGTCTGGGCGCCCGATCGCGACGTGGCTCGACTGACGTACTTTGGCCTGCGTGCACTGCAGCATCGCGGCCAAGAATCGGCGGGAATCGCCGTTGGTGACGGCGGTACGGTTATGGTCCGCAAGGATCTGGGCCTGCTCGACCGCGTGTTCTCCAATGCCGACTTGTCGACGCTCTCCGGTCAGCTGGCCGTGGGTCATGTGCGCTACGGCACCGCCGGCGCCAAGAGCTGGGAAGCCTCTCAGCCGCACCTCTCTACCATCAATAGCGTCATTATCGCGCTCGCGCACAACGGCACCCTCGTCAACACCGACGAGCTGCGTCGCCAGCTGATCGAGCTGGGCGTACCGTTCCTCTCCAACTCGGATTCCGAGGTCGCGACCAAACTCATCGGCTACTTTACTCAGCGTACTGGCCATCTGCGCGAGGGCATTCGCAAGACCATGGAGCTCGTGCGCGGCGGCTACGCCATGACGCTCATCAACGAGCAGGCGCTCTACGCATTCCGCGATCCGCACGGCATTCGCCCGCTCGTGCTGGGCAAGCTGGTGGATGAGGGCCTGGACCAGGCCGATGCCGCATCCGTTTCGCAGCTGCCGTCGCAGGACGGCGCCGCGACGGTCGACGCCACCACCCATGTCACGCGCGCCGGCGGCTGGGTCGTTGCCTCCGAGACCTGCGCGCTCGATATCGTGGGCGCCGAGTACGTCCGCGACGTCCGTCCCGGTGAGATTTTGCGCATCAGCGCCGAGGGCCTTGTGTCCGAGCAGGGCGTGCCTGCCGCCGAAGAGCCTGCTAACTGCATTTTTGAGCAGGTCTACTTTGCTCGCCCCGATTCCATCATGAACGGCACGAGCGTCTACGCCTGCCGTTATGACATGGGTCGTCAGCTGGCACATGAGGAGCCCGTCGAGGCCGACCTGGTCATCGGCGTGCCCGACTCCGGCCTGCCGCCCGCGGAGGGCTATTCGCACGAGAGTGGCATTCCCTTTGGCGAGGGCCTCATCAAGAACCGCTATGTGGGCCGTACGTTTATCGAGCCTACGCAGGAGCTGCGCGCCATGGGCGTGCGCATGAAACTCAACCCGCTGCGCGACAACATCGAGGGCAAGCGCCTGGTCGTCATCGACGACTCCATCGTGCGCGGCACCACCATGGTGCAGCTCGTCAAGATGCTGCGCAACGCTGGCGCCAAGGAGATTCATATCCGCATCAACTCGCCCGAGGTCATCTGGCCGTGTTTCTACGGTATCGATACCGACGTGCAGTCGCAGCTTATCAGCGCCAACAAGACGGTCGACGAGATTTGCGAGTATATCGGCGCCGATTCGCTGGCCTTCCTTTCGGTCGAGGGCCTGCTGAAGGTCATGCCCAAGGGCGGCTACTGCGATGCGTGCTTTACCGGCCGCTACCCCGTGGCGATTCCCGAGAGCTTTGGCCGCGACAAGTTTATGGAGGGCTTTAAGCCCCGAAACCTGGATAAGCCGCTGCATTTTGACGACGACGCCGTGGTCGAGAAATACGACGACCGCAGCTGGGAAGAGAAGCACGGCGAGGCCTAAAACCTGCCATGTAGGAACAGGTTCATTTTGGTAGGTTTTACCTGCTGTTTTGTTGATATGACGGCGCGTGCTGTTACGGCGCGCGCCGAAATGAACGCAACTATGAGCACCGTTTGGCGCCCGGGCGGCGCCACGGTAGTGGGAGAGGAAGGCTCAGATGAGCGACAGCAAGCATGTGACGTATGAGGATGCCGGCGTCGATACCGCCGAGGGCGGCCGCGCCGTCGACGCTATTAAGCAAATGGTTAAGGACACCAATCGTCCCGAGGTCATCGGCGGTATCGGTGGCTTTGGTGGCTTATTCTCGGCCGCCGCGCTTAAGGATATGGAGGACCCGATTCTGATCAGCGGTACCGACGGCGTGGGCACCAAACTTGTGCTCGCCCAGATCATGGATCGTCACGAGACGGTGGGCCAGGACCTGGTCGCCATGTGCGTCAACGACATTTTGGCTTCGGGCGCCGAGCCGCTGTTCTTCCTGGACTACGTTGCCATCGGCCACATTGAGGCCGAGCACATGGCAAAGATCATCAAGGGTGTGGCCGACGGCTGCAAGCTCGCGGGCTGCGCGCTCGTGGGCGGTGAGATGGCCGAGCACCCCGGCGTCATGGCTCCGGCCGACTACGACCTTGCCGGCTTTACCGTGGGCGTCGTCGACCGTCCCAAGATGCTCGACCCCGCGAACGTCCGCCCCGGCGACGTGATTCTGGGCCTGCCTTCCACCGGCGTGCACTCCAACGGCTACTCGCTCGTGCGTAAGGTCATCGGCGTCGACGGTATTAAGCCGGGCACGCCCGAGGCCGCCGCTAAGGCCGAGGAGCTGAGCCGTCCGCTCGAGGAGCTCGGCGGCGCATCGCTGGCAGACGCCCTGTTGGCCCCCACGCGCATCTATGTCAAGCCGATTCTTGAGTTGCTGCGCGGCGGCGCCAACGTGCACGCTATCGCCCACATCACTGGCGGCGGTATTACCGAGAACCTCAACCGCGCGCTCGCCGACGACGTCGACGCCGTGGTCACCCGCAACGGTGCCGAGATGGGTTGGGACGTTCCGCCCGTCATCACCTATGTGTCGTGCCAGGCCGAGCTTGCGCCCAACGAGGCGTGCAAGACCTTCAACATGGGCGTTGGCCTGTGCCTGATCGTCGCCCCCGAGGACGAGGCCGCGGTTACCGAGGCCCTGGTCGCGCTGGGCGAGAAGCCGTTCCGCGTGGGCGAGTGCGTCGAGGGTTCCGGTAAGGTCGTGTACTCCGATGAGCGCTAACGAGCAGATGGCTGCTGCCGAGGGCCTGGGCTTTGTGTCCTACACCCGTCCGACCGGCACCGATACGGCCGAGCCGCTCAAGATCGGTGTGCTCATCAGCGGTTCGGGTACCAACCTGCAGGCGTTGATCGATCTGATCGCCGCCGGCAAGCTCAACGCTTCGATTGAGCTTGTGGTGTCGAGCCGTCCTTCGGCTAAGGGCTTGCAGCGCGCTGAGCGCGCGGGCATCCAGACGCTCACGCTGTCCAAGGATGTCTATGCCGACCCTATTGCCGCCGACGAGATCATCGCGCACGAGCTTCTCGAGCGCGGCTGCGAGTATGTGGTCATGGCCGGCTACATGCGCATGGTGCACACGCCGCTGCTGGCGGCGTTTCCCAACCGCGTGGTCAACTTGCATCCGGCGCTGCTGCCGAGCTTTACCGGTGCGCATGCGATCGACGATGCCTTTGCGCGCGGTGTCAAGGTGACTGGCGTGACCGTGCATTTTGCCAACGAGATCTACGACAACGGCCCCATCATCGCCCAGCGCGCGCTGGCTGTTGAGGAGGGCTGGGACGTCGACGCGCTCGAGGAGCACATCCATGCGATTGAGCACGTGCTGTATCCCGAGGTTGTTCAGATGCTCGCCGACGGCCGTGTCCACGTGCTGGAGAGCGGCAAGGTCGCAATTGATGCGCCCCGCGGCTAGCGGTGCACAGTACAATTTAGCCGAGTAGTCAGGGTGGTCATTGGCGCCAAGGCGCGCGTGGCCACCTTTTGTTTTGGGTAGTCATCGGGGACGGTCTTTAACGACTAGTCATTCAAGAACGCCTCCGATGACTAGGTGAGAGAGGTGAGCGCATGGCGGATAACGAAGCGCTGTTTACGCCTGAGTTGGTGTTTTTTGATTGGGAGTGTGCGACGCCGGATGAGGTGTTCGCGCGGCTTGAGGGCGAGCTTGCACCACATGGCTACATTGCATCCGGTTGGCTCGATGCCGTCCGCACGCGCGAGGATGCCTATCCCACGGGTCTCGCTATGCCGGCGGCAAACATTGCCATTCCGCATACCGATCCGGGGTTTGTGGCCAAGCCCTATATCGCGGTGGTGAAGCCCGCCGCGCCCGTGACATTTAACGCTATGGCTGGCATGGGCGCTCCGGTGCCGGCGCAGATCGTCATCAATCTTGGCATCGCCGAGCCGGGCGGCCAGGTCGAGGCCCTGCAGGCACTCATGAACATCTTTATGGGCGCCGATGCCGCAGCCGACGTGCTCGGCCAGACCACGCCCCAGGGCATGGTCGACGCCATCCGCCGCCACTTCTAAGGTGGGGCTGAGTCGGCACTTGGGGACTGTCCCTAACTGCCGGCTGCCAGAGCTGTCCCCTTTGCACCAAAATGGTGCAGATTAATCTGTCCCCAATGCACCAAGCGTGCCGCGGGGGCTGCGTTGTGACACAATGGCGTTTGTTCGATTCGTTATGCGAAAGGCCAACTATGGCAAATAAGAAAAAGAACTCCGAGGCCGCGCCGACGCCCGAGCAGCAGGCCCGCGCTGCCTCCAGCTCTCGCAAGAAGCAGCGCAAGACGTACGTGTCTAAGACCGTCAAGATCGTTCTGGTGGTCATCGGCGTGCTGGCGATGCTGCTTTCCGTCTCGGCGATGGCGTGCTCCGGCCTTATGTCGCAGGCTGAGGACACCTCGGGCTACAAGCTGACCGGCGGTGTTGCTGCCACTATCAACGGCACCAACCTTACCGAGGACACCGTGACCAAGCAGATCATGAGCATGCGCACGTCCTACGGCTACACCAAGGATGAGGATTGGGCGCAGTATCTGGTTGACAACGACCTCACGCCCAAGAAGTACCGCAAGCAACTCATCGACTCCTACACGCAGCAGATTCTGCTTCAACAGGCACAGAAGGAGAACGGCGTGACGGTGTCGGACGAGGAGGTCGAGAAGGCTTGGAAGGACGCGTGCAAGAGCGCGGGCGGAGCCAAGGCCTTTAAGAAGACCCTCAAGACCTACGGCTATACCGAGGACACCTACAAGGACTCGCTCAAGGAGAGTCTGGCGCAACAGAAACTCAAGGATGCCGTCGCGCCCACGAGCAAGCCCAAGGACAGCGAGATTGTCGATTACATCAACGAAAATCTGTCCAGCTACAACGACGCCCGCCGCTCGTCGAACATCCTGATCAAGGTTGATTCCGACGCTTCCGACGAGGACAAGGCTGCCGCCAAGGCCAAGGCGCAGGAGTGCCTGGACAAGATCAACTCCGGTGAGCTGAGCTTTGAGGACGCCGTTGAGCAGTACTCCGAGGACACCGGTTCCAAGGAGAAGAAGGGCGATGTGGGCTGGGATAAGCTCACCACCTTTGTCGACAGCTACCAGACGGCGCTCGAGGGACTCAACAAGGGCGACGTGAGCGAAGTCGTCGAGTCGACCTATGGCTACCACATCATCAAGTGCACCGACTACTTCCATGTCGATAATCAGGTTGATGACATCAACCAGGTGCCCAAGGACATCAAAAAGTACGTCTCCAACGTGGTGAAGACGCAAGCGGCCAGCACCGCGTACAGCGAGTGGCTGGAGCAGTACAAGAAGGATGCCGACATCACCGTCAACCCCATGCCCAAAGACGTACCCTATAACGTGAGTCTGAAGGGTGTCACCAAGAGTTCGACCGACGATTCGTCGACGACTGAGTAATCATGGGGCGGTGCTCGCGCGAGTGCCGCCCACACTATTGAGGAGGATTTGCAGATGACCAACGAAGAGCTGCAGAAGGAAATGATTGCGGCCATGAAGGCCAAGGACAAGGTTCGCCTGTCCATCATTCGCCAGGTTAAGGCCGAGGTGAAGAATATCGAGGTCAATGAGCGCCGCGATGTGACCGAGGAAGACGTCAACAGCATGATCAAGCGTCTGATCAAGCAGACGAGCGAGACGCTGGAGATGTCCATCAAGGCCGGCACCGACCAGGAGCGTACCGACAACCTGACCGAGCAGGTCAAGATTCTGGAGAGCCTGCTGCCCGCGCAGGTTTCGGGCGAGGAGCTCGAGGCCCTGATCGAGCAGGTTATCGCCGAGCTGGGCGCCACGTCCAAGAAGCAGATGGGCCAGGTTATGGGCGCACTCGGCAAGGCCACCGGTGGCAACTTCGATAAGCCGGCCGCAGCAAAGATCGTCGGCGCCAAACTTGCGTAGGGGCCGAGCGGTACATAGTTGATGTTTAGGGGGGGCGTGGCCGTCATGGTCGCGCCCCTTTTTGCTGGGCTGGGCACTCATTGGGGACAGGCTTAAATGAGTGCCCAATGAGCAGGTACTCATTTAAGTCTGTCCCCAATGACTAGGTGGAAGGTTGCGGGTTCTTTACGGGAATGTAGTGTGGGCTGCGGAAACGTGATTCTTTCCGTACAATAGTTCAACTCGTGTAAACGCAGGGAAGGGACATTCATGGCAGACATGATCGAGATCAAGCATCTCAACAAGTACTTTGGCGACCTGCATGTGCTCAAAGATATCAACCTCACCGTCAAACGCGGCGAGAAGCTCGTAATGATCGGGCCTTCCGGCTCGGGTAAATCGACGCTCATCCGTTGCGTCGATTATCTGGAGGAGCCCACGTCGGGCGAGGTTGTCATCGACGGTACGCCGCTCACCAAAAAGAATCACCTGGAGATGGCTCGCAAGTATAGTTCCATGGTGTTTCAACAGTTCAACCTGTATCCCAACATGACGGTGCTGGGCAACCTGACGCTCGCGCCCATCAAACTGCAAAAGAAGAGCAAGGAGGAGGCGACCGAGATCGCCATCGCTGCGCTCAAGCGCGTCGGCATGGCGCATAAGGCCGGCGAGTATCCGCAGAATCTCTCGGGCGGTCAGCAGCAGCGCATCGCCATCGCCCGTGCCCTGTGCACCAAGCAACCCATCATCCTGTTTGACGAACCGACCTCGGCGCTCGACCCCGAGATGGTCCAGGAGGTTCTGGACGTTATGATTGAGCTCGCGCAGGAGGACATCACCATGATCTGCGTGACGCACGAGATGGGCTTTGCGCGCCAGGTGGCCGACCGCGTCATCTTTATGGAGGACGGCCGCATCCTGGAGGAGGGTACGCCCGAGCACTTCTTCGATAACCCCGAGAACCCGCGCTGCCGCGAGTTCCTGTCCAAGATTCTGCACTAGGCGCGGTGATGGACATGACGGATATGACGAGGGCGGCCGTATCGCGCCGTCACTTTTTGCAGCTGGCTGGCGCCGGCATGCTTGCGCTGACGGGGACCACGCTTGCCGGTTGCGGCCACTCCACCAGCGGCGAGGGCTCCGACAAGGGGTCCAAGCTTGCGGCCATCAAGTCGCGTGGCCATCTGAATGCCGGCGTTAAGAAGGATGTTCCCGGCTACGGCTATTACGACACCGCCAAGGGTCGCTTTGAGGGCATGGAAGTCGATTTGTGCTATCAGATCGCCGCTGCCGTCTTTGGCGTGAGCTACAAGGAGGCCCGTGCCCAGGAGCTTGTCGAGTTTACCGACGTAACGCCCAAGACGCGCGGCCCGCTGATCGATAACGGTCAACTTGACGTAGTCGCGGCGACCTACACCATCACCGACGAGCGCAAGAAGAGCTGGGATTTCTCGACGCCGTACCGCACCGACTACGTGGGACTCATGGTCAAGAAGCGTTCGGGCTTTACCTCGATTGAGGACCTGGACGGCAAGGTCATCGGCGTGAGCCAGGGTGCTACCACGCAGGGCCTGATCGAGCAGATGATCAAGGACAACGGCTTTAGCTGCAAGCCCGAGTTTAGGGCCTTTAGCGGCTACCCCATCATCAAGAGCTCGCTCGATGCCGGCAATATCGACGTCTTTGCCATGGACCGCTCCACGCTGGCCGGTTACATGAACGAGACCGTTGAGCTGTTGCAGCCCGAGGTCAAGTTTGGCGAGCAGGGCTACGGCGTGGCGACCAAGAAGGGCTGCGACCTTTCGGCCGTGGTCGACCAGGTGATTTGCGATCGCCTGGCCGACGGCTGGCTCGACCAAGAGGTCAAGACCTGGGGTCTTGTATAGGCGCATCGTCCAAGGAAGGAATCAAATGCTCGAAGGATTATTTGACGCCGACCGCTGGTCGACGACATTTCAAAACATGGGGCCCTTCTGGGAGGGCTTTGGCGTGACACTGCAGGTGGTCGTTGCCGGTCTGCTGCTGTCGCTGGTGCTGGGCACGCTGCTGGGCGTGTTCTCTACCACTCGTTCGCGCGTGCTGCGCGCCATAAGCCGCGTGTACGTGGAGTTTTACCAGAACACCCCGTTGCCCGTGCAGGTGCTCTTTATGTACATGGCCGGTCCGCAGTTTTTGCAGGCCATAACCGGTGCCGACCAGCCGGTGCGCATCGCGCCGTTCGTGCTGGGCTTCTTGGGCGTGGGCCTGTATCACGCGGCCTACATTTCGGAGGTCATCCGCACCGGTATCGAGGCGGTCCCGCGCGGTCAGATGGAAGCGGCCCAGAGCCAGGGCTTCACCCGTGCGCAGGCGTACTGGTACATCGTGCTGCCCCAGACGTTCAAGATCATTCTGCCGCCGCTGTGTAACCAGGCGCTCAATCTGGTCAAGAACACGTCGGTGCTGGCGCTTGTGGCCGGCGGCGACCTTATGTACCGTTCCGACAACTTTGTGAGTCTGTACGGTTACCTGCAGGGATACATCGTCTGCTGTCTTATGTACTTCATCATCTGCTTTCCGCTCGCCATGCTGGTGCAGTGGCTCGAGCGCCGCTCCAAGGAGCGTCCGCGCGGCGTGAGCCTGGCCGAGCTGGGGCTCGACAACGTAGAGGAGGCCTAGCGCATGGAAATCTTCAACGCGACCAACCTGCTCTACATTTGGGGCGGCTTTGTTAAGACAATCGAGATCTCGGCGCTGTCGATTTTTTTCTCGCTCATCTTTGGCACGGTGCTGGCGCTCGTTAAAAGCTATGCGCCCCGCCCGTTCCGTATTTTGGTGAGCGCCTATATCGAGCTGTTCCGCTGCACGCCGAACCTGCTGTGGATCCTGTTTATCTACTTTACGGTGCAGGGTTTGGACATTGTGATTTCGACCATCGCCTTCACGCTGTTTACCAGCGCTGTTATGGCCGAGATTGTGCGCGGCGGCCTCAACTCGATTCCGCGCGGTCAGTTTGAGGCAGCGCAGAGCCAGGGCTTCGGCTTCTTTGCCACCATGCGCTACATCATTCTGCCGCAGACGTTTAAGACGATCATTCCGGCGCTGTTTAGCCAGTGCACAACTGTCATTAAGGACAGCTCGTATCTTTCGGGCATTAACGTGGCCGAACTCATGTACACGGCCAACGTCGTGATGGCCCACGCGATCGACCTGTCGCAGGTGCTTATGCTCTACGGCCTGGTTTTCGCGATGTACTTTGTGCTCAACTTTGGTATCTCGCTGCTGGTCCGAGCGTATCAACGTCGTATTGTGGCAGCGTAGAATGTGACAAAGGGACTGTCCCTTTATCACATAGAGAAAGGAATCGCGATGAGCGATCTGGAGAATAAGAAGAATCCTGTGGTCATTACCATCGCGCGCGACTTTGGCGCCGAGGGCCACGAGATTGGTCGCATGCTTGCCGACGAGTTGGGGATTCCGCTGTACGATAACGAGCTGCTGGTGCGCGCGTCGCTGCGCGCGGGCGAGTCGCTCGACAAGATGGCTGCCTACGACGAGCGCCTGGCCGTGGAGAATATGGCGTTTCTGCCCGACCGCTACGATGCACGTTCGTACTCGGACAAGTTGTTCCAAAAGATGAGCCAGGTGATTTTGGATCTGGGCGAGACCGAGAGCTGCATTATCGAAGGCCGTCTGTCCGATTACCTGCTGCGTAACAATCCCAACCACATTGCCGTGTTGGTGACCGCACCCTTTGAGGACCGCGTCGAGATTGTGCGCAAGAAGCGCGGCCTTAACAAAAAGAAGGGCGCCAAGCTGGTCAAGCAGCAGCAGAAGGCGCGCGAGGCGTTCTATAAGCGCTACAGCGCCGGAAAGTGGAAGATGACGAGTGGCAAGGACATCGTCGTCAACCGCGCCAAGCTGGGCCGCGAGGGCTGCAAAGATGTCATCGCCGCTGCCTACCGCTACAAGGTAGCGCAGCTCGAAGGCTAGCCGATCAATAACCACCACAAAGGGGACAAGCACCTTTGCGGTGGTCGGTCGACTGGCATAGAAAAAGTCCCCGCCGGGCGTGTGCTCGACGGGGACTTTGCCGTTTGATGGCTAACGCTGAGGGTGACTACTCGCCCAGCAGGCTCTTGGTGATGGAAGCGGCGGCCTTCTTGCCGGCGCCCATCGCCAGAATGACCGTAGCGGCACCGGTGACGATGTCGCCGCCAGCCCAGATGCGGGGATCGGTGGTCTGGCCGGTCTCCTCGTCGGCGACGATGTAGCCCCACTTGTTGAGCTCCATCTTGCCGCCGATCTTCTTTGCGAAGGGGTTGGCGTTGGTGCCGATAGCCGAGATTGCGACGTCGCAGGGGATCTCCTCGATGGCGCCCTCGATGGGCACCGGGCGACGACGGCCGGACTCGTCAGGCTCGCCGAGTTCCATCTTCTGGACCTTGACGGCGCACACGGAGCCGTCCTCGCCAGCGACAAACTCGAGCGGGGAGACGAGCGGCAGAACCTCGACGCCTTCGGCCTTAGCATGGTGCAGCTCGGCGCGACGGCAGGGCATCTCGTCCTCGGTACGACGGTAGGCGATGATGGCATGCTCGGCGCCCAGGCGCTTGGCGGTACGGACGGCGTCCATAGCCACGTTGCCGCCGCCAAAGACGACGACGTTCTTGCCGTGCTTGGTGGGGGTGTCGTACTCGGGGAACTTGTTGGCCTTCATCAGGTTCACGCGGGTGAGGTACTCGTTCGCGAAGAAGACGTTGGGCAGGTTCTCGCCGGGGACGTTGAGGAACTTGGGCAGGCCAGCGCCGGTCGCCACGTAGATGGCGTCGAAGCCCTGCTCGAACAGCTCCTCGGCCGTGGCCATGTTGCCCACGACGGAGTTGTACTCAAACTTGACGCCCATGTCCTCCAGGCCGTCAATCTCGCGCTTGACGACCGCCTTGGGCAGACGGAACTCGGGGATGCCGTAGACCAGCACGCCGCCGCCGGTGAAGAAGGCCTCGAAGACGGTAACGTCAAAGCCGTTACGGGCGAGCTCGCCGGCGCAGGTGATGCCGGACGGGCCGGAGCCGACGACGGCGACCTTCTTGCCGTTCTTGGGGGCCATCTTGGGCGTGGAGGCGAGCTCGGGGCGATCACCCAGGAAGCGCTCGAGCTGGCCGATGGCCACGGGCTCGGACTTTTTACCACGGATGCACTTGCCCTCGCACTGGTTCTCCTGCGGGCAGACACGGCCGCAGATGGCGGGAAGCATGGAGTCCTCGCGGATGGTATCGAGAGCGCCGCCGAAGTCCTTCGCGCGGATCTGCTCGATAAAGCGGGGGATGTTGATGTTGACGGGGCAGCCCTCAACACAGAACGGCTTCTTGCAGTTGAGGCAGCGCTCGGCCTCGGCCAGCGCCATCTCCTCGGTGAAGCCCTTGTCGACGGGGCGGAAGTCGCAGGCGCGCTCGGCAGCCGGCTCCTCGTTATCGGGGGTGCGGGGCGACTTCATATCGGCAACGAAACGACCGTTAACTAGTGGCATGCGCAGCTCTTTTCCTCATAGGCCTTGAGGGACTCGCCCTCTTCGGAACGGTAAGCGGCCTGGCGGGCACGAAGGTCATCCCAGTCGACCAGGGTGGCATCGAAGTCGGGGCCGTCGACGCAAGCGAACTTGGTCACGCCGCCCACCTCGACGCGGCAGCAGCCGCACATACCGGTGCCGTCAACCATGATGGGGTTGAGGGACGCGGTGATGGGGGTGTCGTATTTCTGGGCGGTGAGGGTCGAGAACTTCATCATCGGAACGGGGCCGACGCAGAAGACCTGGCTCACGGCCTTGTCCTGCAGCAGGCGCTCCAACGGAGCGGTGACAACGCCCTGCTCGCCGTAGGAGCCGTCGTCAGTGGTGATGTGGATGTGGTCCTCGTCGAGGAGCTCGCGGAACTGGTCCTCCATGAGCAGGAGGTCCTTGGTGCGGGCGCCCATGATGGCGTGAACTTCGTGACCGGTCTCGACCAGGTGCTTGGCGACCGGGAAGGCAATTGCCAGGCCGACGCCGCCGCCAATGACGGCGCAGGGGCCCTCGGCCATCTCGGTGGGAACGCCCAGCGGGCCCACGACGTCGCGCAGCGACTCGCCGGCCTCGTAGGTGGAAAGCATCTCGGTGGTCTTGCCGATCACCATGAAGATGAACTCGACCCAGCCCTCGTCACCGTTCCAGCCGGCCAGGGTAAACGGGACGCGCTCGCCCGTCTCGTTGGCGCGGACCATGAGGAACTGTCCAGCGTGCGCATGCTTGGCGATTGCGGGCGCCTCGATGCGGAACTTGAACACCTTCTCCGAGAACTGCGTCTTCTCCAGGATCTTATACATAGAACCCCTCTCTTGTTAGGGCCGCCGAACCGTGCCTCCACGGAAATGGACGGTAGCCCGAATAAAACCGTACGTGCACAGGCGTTGTGCAGACATACGGTGCAAATTATACCCTCATGGACATGTCACTTACGTGTGTCTTCGGCGGTTGGGAGCAGGGTTTATCCACTTTGGCCTACCAAAGGGGGAGAGGTTTATTTTGGCAGGTTTTATCGGGTAAAACGGCAAAGGGGCCAGCCTCGGGTTGCAATGAGGTCGGCCCCCTTTGGGGTGCTATGTGTGTATGGCGGTGCGCGGTTTATTGCGGTGCGGCCGCTGCGGTGTTTCCGTATACAGAACCTGCCAAAATAAACCTGTCCCTAAATGGTAGGTTTTAGTGCTTGCCGTTGGCGGAAGCGGCGCCGTTTACGTGATCGCGGGCGTAGATTACGCCGTGGACGATGGCCAGACCGGCGGCATCTGCGGCGCGGGCGCAGGTGTCCTGGAAGTCCTCGGCCTCGCGGGCGCGCAGCTGCTTGAGCACATAGTCTGCCACGGCCATCTTGCCGGGAGGATTGCCGATGCCGGTGCGGATACGGCTAAAGTCGCGGCTGCCCATCTTGTCGATGATGGAGCGCAGGCCGTTGTGGCCGGCGTGGCCGCCGCCCACCTTAACACGTACGTCGCCGGCGGGAATGTCGAGCTCGTCGTGAATCACGAGTAGCTCCTCGGCCTTGATCTTGTACTCGCGGCAGAGCTTGGAGATGGGGCCACCCGAGGTATTCATATACGACTGCGGCTTGACCAGCACGATCTGGCGCTTGCCGTTCTCTTTCTCGGCATCGTTGATATTAATGAGCGCGACCTCGGCGCCTGCTTGGTTTTTCCAGTACGTGACGCCGGCCTGACGGGCCAGCTCGTCGATCGCTTTGAAACCAGCGTTGTGACGGGTCTCGGCATATTCCTCGCCAGGGTTGCCAAGTCCGGCAACCATGCGAATCTTAAGCGGCTGTGCAGCTGCCATATTTGTCCTTTCGTTGATTTGTCGCCTGCTATGGTGAGCGACCCTGTTGCCGCTGTCAAATGGAGGGCAATTGAGGTTATTTGAGGGCGTTTGGACGGCCGTCGAAATCGAGGTGGACAGTTAGTTCAGATACGTATAAGTTCTGAGGACTCGAAGTGCTCAATTCAATGCCGATACGTTGTTTTGGAGCTTTAGTTAGTCCATATGACGCTGTTTTGAAGTCTACCCTGCCTTCAAATCGGGCGAATGGTATAGAGATAACTGCAAAACAGCCTAATTCAATGTGTCCATTTATACGTATTTGAACTAACTGTCCAGCCCTGCTCGACGGTGCACGGGTGATTCGCCGTTTAGACCGGCGCAAGGCCGATTCCGGCCCGCAGGGCGTTGAGCCAAGCGGCCTGACGCTTGCGATAGCCCTTGATACGGTATCGGAATCGGACTCCCGCGAGTCGATGCATCGTTTGGGCGAAGGCTTCGAGTGCAACAAGGTCTTTCATTTGGTCGCGATTGATAACCAGGACGTGGATGCCCATTGCCTTGAGGCCATTATTTCGATTGCCATCGTGGATGCGAGCGTTTTGAAGCTCATGCCCAATTCCGTTGTATTCGTTGTCGACTCCGGCGGCCGGGCAATATAGGTCGCAGATGGCGTAAGGGATGCCGGAGGACATGTTGACCGCAAGAGTGTCGAAGTCGATTCGATAGTTGAGTAGCAGGCCTCCCATGGGCAGGCTGCAACATCCGAATCCGCCAAAGCGCATGGGCGCTCCGAGAACGGCAAACATTAGGGATTCGGCTGGGGATGCAGATCCGGGTCGGGCGAGCTTGACTGCCGTGCGAAACGAGGTGTATGAGCTGCTTTTGGCAAGCTGTGCAACAGTCTCGAGATCTTCGATGGTCGTGGCGGGCTCGCATTTGTAGTGTGCCTGTTCGTAGCGGGTTTCGTTCTGCTGTTCGGTCGCCGACTGGTCGCCCCGGCAATCGAGGTCGTCCATCGCTTCGTAGTCATCGCCCTTGGGCCAGATGTCGTCATAGGCAATGGGGTATGTTGCCCCGGGAGGAAGGGAGTAGGTTCCGAGCAGCTCCATAAGGAGCATCAAGGTTTTGGCGACTGATTCATTTTTGGAACAAAGCATGGCTGTCATGGCAGGAGACGTTGCGTAGATGTCGGCCTCGACGTGCATAATTGCACCTTCAGGAAGCGGAGTGGAGAGAATATGCTGAAGAAGTCGCTTGTCGGGGCGCCTGTTGTCTTCGTTTGAAACGAGAAGATCGAGCAGTTCGGAATCATCTTCATTCCAGGCGTCGAGTATCGAAAGTGCGCCAAAGTCTATCGCGTCATTGTTGGGAATGCAGCCAGCCAAGGCCTGTGCTTGCTGTTCGCTATCAACGGAGTCCCAGGGTAGGGCAGAGTACGCCCGTCGTGCGCGACGAATTGCGCGGAGGGCGGAGAGATGTGAAATCACGGTCGTCATAGCTATAACGTACTAAGTTGGCGGCAGAATGCGACCGCCATACCGTTCTTTTCGCTCAGCGGGGCGCTGCGCGCCATGAACGGCTGGGTGTTATGAAATCGGTGGAATCGGTTGAGGGGATTGCAGGAAATTGAGCTCTGCCGCGAAGGTTGACGATAGCTACTGGACAGTTAGTTCAGATACGTATAAGACGGCGGGCGTTCGAGGCGTTTCTAAGGGCTTTCGAGGGCGATTTGAGGGTAAATATGCGGCGGTCGTACTCGAAAGCGATGAGCTTTGGGCAGTATGGCGTTCGCCGGGGAGCTCAGAAGGCTCAGAACGGCCTTTGGAGCTTTAAAAAAAATACGTATCTGAACTAATTGTCCAGGGAAGGTTGTCGAGGGGTAGAAAAAGGGTCGGAAGCGAGCTTCCGACCCTTTAAAAACACCAAAGATGATGAGATGCACGCTGGATTACAGCGCGAAGTCGCCGCCGACGAGCGTGGAGACGGGCTCCTCGTGGTAAACGGCGGAGATGGCCTGAGCGAACTCCTCGGCGACCGAGATGGTCTTGATTTTGCCGCCGACCTCGACGGGAATGGCGTCGGTGACGAGGCACTCGACGATCGGGGCGTCGTTCAGACGCTCGATGGCCGGACCGGAGAAGATGCCGTGGGTGGCGCAGACGTAGATGTCGCCAGCGCCCATAGCCTTGAGCTCCTTGACGTTGGCGCACAGGGTGCCAGCGGTGTCGATCATGTCGTCGTTGATGATGCAGGTCTTGCCCTTGATGTCACCGATGATGCCCATGACCTCGGCGGCGTTGTGGCGCGGACGGCCCTTGTGGGCGATGGCCAGGTCGCAGCCGAGCATGTCGGACAGCTTCTTGGCGGCCTTGGCGCGGCCCACATCGGGGGAGACGACAACCAGGTTGTCGGTGTCGAAGTGCATGTCGTTGTAGTACTGGCCAAACAGCGGCAGCGCGGACAGGTGGTTAACCGGGATATCGAAGAAGCCCTGAATCTGGCCCTGGTGCAGGTCGAGGGTGATGATGCGGTTGACGCCAGCGCGCTCGAGCAGGTTGGCGACGAGGCGGGCGGTGATGGGCTCGCGCGGGCCGGCCTTGCGGTCCTGGCGGGCATAGCCGTAGTGGGTGATGACGGCGGTGATGGAGCGGGCGGATGCGCGCTTGGCAGCGTCGGTGGCGATGAGCAGCTCCATGAGCATGTCGTTGACGTTGCCGCCGGCCACGGACTGAATCAGGAAGACGTCGGCGCCGCGGACGGTCTCGTCGTAGCGGGCGTAAATCTCACCATTGGCGAACTGCTTTAGCGTAAGGCCCGAAAGCTCGACCCCAAGGTACTCAGCGATCTTCTGAGCGAGGGGACGGTTGGAGGAACCGGAATACACGCGGATGGACTTGCGCATATTCTCCGACTTCTCGGGATCATTAATCGGCATTACCCTTCTCCTTTATATCGAATGCCATATAGATGCCTTGTTGCATTGTAACCGCGCGACGGGGTTAATCGGGTCTTGATAACGTCTTTACCGTCAACGGACACGAACCGACCACTCATCCGGTTGCGCAGGTCACGATAGAAAAAGGAGCCGCCCCCATGGGAACAGCTCCTTAGATGCTTGGTAAAACGTTATACCTCGTCGTCCTCGTGCAGACGGCGGCGGTAATCGGCGGCCCAGCCCTCAATGTTTACCTGGCGGGCACGACCCAGGCCAAGTGCGTCGGCCGGGACCGGCTCGGTGATGACGGAGCCGGCGGCCACGAGCGCGCCGTCGCCGATCTGGGCAGGCGCGACCATCATGGTGTCGGAACCGATGAAGGCGTCCTTGCCGATGACGGTCTTGTGCTTGTGCACGCCGTCGTAGTTGCAGGTGATGGAGCCCGCGCCCACGTTGACGCCGGAGCCCATGGTGGTGTCGCCGATGTAGGACAGGTGCGGCACCTTGGAGCCCTCGCCGATCGTGGACTTCTTGATCTCCACGTGCGTTCCGGCCTTGGATCCGTCGAGCATGTGGGTGCCCGGGCGCAGGTAGGCGCGCGGGCCGCAGTCGACGCCGTTCTCGATGACGGCCTCGATGGCGATAGTCTCATCGATGACGCAGCCGCTGCCGACGGTGGTGTCGGTGAGGCGGCTGTTGGGGCCAAGCTGGCACTCCTCGCCCACGGTGACGTGGCCGATCAGGTGCGTCTGCGGCCACACGACGGTGTCACGGCCGATAACAGCGTCGGGGCCGATCCAGGCCTGCGTGGGATCGATGAACGTGACGCCCTCGGCCATCCAGTGCTCGTTGATGCGGTCGCGCGCGATGGCGGTGAGCTGCGCGAGCTGAATGCGGCTGTTGACGCCCAGGCCGTCGCGGTAGTCATCGCAGTGGAAGATGGAGACCGCCTGGCCGTGACCCTTGAGGATTTCGAGCATGTCGGGCAGGTAGTACTCGGACTGCGCGTTGTCGTTGCCGATCTCGTTAATGTGGGCGGCGAGCTGCGCGCCGTCAAAGGCGTAGCAGCCGGCGTTGCACTCGAGCAACGTGGCGGCCTGCTCGGGCGTGCAGTCCTTCTGCTCGATGATACGCTCGATCTGACCATCGGCGCCCAGCTTGATGCGGCCGTAGCCGAAGGGGTCGGGCGGGGTCATGGTCATGACGGTGCAGGCGAGCTCGCCGGTGGCGACGGTTTGCGCGAACTTGGCGACGGTGTCGGCGGTGATGAGCGGCAGGTCGCCGTTGAGCACGACGACGGGGCCTTGCGTGATGCCGCAGGCCTCGAGCGCGACCTTCACGGCGTGACCGGTGCCCAGGCGCTCGGTCTGCTCGACGCACTCGACCTTGGTGGCGCTGCTGGCGTAGGCGCCGTCGATGAGGGCGCGCATCTCGTCGGCGTGGCTGCCGATGACGACCACGACGCGGCTGCAGCCGGCCTTGATGGTGGCGTCGACGATCCACTGAACCATGGGCTTGCCCAGGATCTTGTGCGAAACCTTGCAGTGGTTCGACTTCATGCGGGTGCCCTCGCCGGCAGCGAGGATAATTGCGGTTGCGTCCATGTGATCTCCTGTTACGTTATAGAGACGTGTGTTTGGAAACGATACACGGCGCAATATGATACCGCAGGCATATGATGAGCGCGTAACGATTGGATTGCGGCGGTTGAGGCTTGCGCCGCCGGCATGGCGTTTGCACTGCTTGCGTGCGGCGTTGGCGGTGCTGCGGAGCTGTCGTTTGAGCGAGGGGACGGGGGTGCCCGTGGACAACATACGAGAGGAGTTTGGCGGCGAGCCCGTCGCGGCATTCTCGATGTCGCATCCGGCTGTGCCGGCACTCTATATAGTGCTGACGCTGGGGCTCACCATGTTCTCGATGCAACCGGTGCTGATCGCGCTGTCGCTTGCGGGCGGGCTGGCGTATGGATTTGCGACGCGTGGGGCTGCCCGCACGCTGGGCGCACTTCGCTGGCAGCTGCCGGTGATTTTGATTATCGCGCTGGTCAATCCGCTGTTTAGCGCTTCGGGTTCGACGGAACTGTTCCGTATTGGCATGCGCGCGGTGTATCTGGAAAGCATGGTATACGGCCTGTGCATGGGTGGGCTGTTTGTGGCGAGCGTGCTGTGGTTTGAGGCCGCGGCGTCGATGCTCGAATACGACAAGGTACTCGCGCTGCTGGGTAACGCCGCGCCGGTGATCGCGCTCATGATCTCGATGTGCATGCGGCTTATTCCACAGTTTTTGCGCCGCGGCCGCACGGTGCTGGCGGTGCAAGATGCGATTGATGTGCCGGGCCGCGCGCCGGCCGACCCCGTGCGCTCGCGCCTGCGGGCATCGAGTGTGTTGATGGGCTGGGGCATGGAAGATTCGCTGGAGCGCGCGGACGCGATGCGCTCGCGCGGGTGGGGCGCCGCGACGCGTCGCACGACGTACGCGCGGTATCGGCTAAGGCGCAGCGATGTTGCCGCGTTGGTTTTGCTTGCGCTGTTTGGCGCGGCTGCCGTGGCGGTGGCATGGACCGCGACGACACAGTATTCGTTTTATCCGCAGCTCTCGGTGCCGGCGCCGTGGCCGGGCTATGTCGTGTACGCTGCCTGGATGGTGCTGCCTTGCGCGTTGCACGCGATTGATGAGAAGAGGTTTGGCTGATGGCTCGGTTGGATAGGGGCCCGGTGTCGGGCGCTGCGTGCGGCCCGGATATGCCGGCGATTGAGGTGCGGAGCCTGAGCTTTGCCTACCCCGATGCTGATGCTGCGGTGCTCGAGGGGCTCGACTGGTCTGTTCCCCAAGGTGCATTTGCGCTGCTTGTTGGCGGTACCGGATCGGGTAAGTCGACGCTGCTGTCGCTGCTCAAGCCCGAGATCGCTCCGGCGGGCGAGCGCACTGGCGAACTGAGCGTGCTGGGCGAGAACGTTGCCGACATGGACGTACGGGCATCGGCGGAGCGCGTGGGCTATGTGTTCCAGGATCCCGAGAACCAGATCGTGTGCGAAACCGTGTGGCACGAGATGGCGTTTGGCCTGGAAAACTTGGGGCTAGCACGTGATGAGATGCGCCGTCGCGTAGCTGAGACCAGCTATTTCTTTGGGCTGGAAGATTGGCTTCACCGCGATACTGACACGCTTTCGGGTGGTCGCAAACAGTTGCTGTCGTTGGCGGCCGTGTTGGCGCTCCGCCCGCGCGTGCTGCTGCTCGACGAGCCCACGTCTCAGCTTGATCCGGTTGCGGAGAAGAATTTCCTGCACGCGCTGTTTCGTGTGAATCGCGAGCTGGGCTGCACGGTTGTTGTGGCGACGCATCAGCCGCGGCCGATGCTCGAGTATGCGACGTGTACGTACCGGATTGAGGGCGGTCGCGTGCGCGAGGTGGCGGATATGTCTTCTTTGGGACGCCGAGAATCGCTGTTTTCCGATGACATGTTGGGGTGGGGTGCCATCCGATGTGCAAAAAACGGAGTATTCAGCAGGCGTGAGGACAATTTGGGTTCTCTGGAGCCGCCCGGGGACGTATCGAGCGCGAAAAAAAGTTCGGAATTGGACAAATCGTCCGAATTTGTGGCGCAAACGTCGCTCGAGAACGGCTCGGAAGCCTTCTCGCGCACGGATGGAAGCAGAATACTCCAAAAAATGCACGGCGGGTCGGCTACCACCCTGTCGGAAGGCTGGTTTCGCTACGATCGCGCGGGCGGTTGGGTGCTGCGCGGGCTCGATGTGTCGTTTTCGGCTGGCGCGGTGCATGCGATCGTGGGCGGTAACGGCTGCGGTAAGTCGACAATGCTTTCGGTGCTGGCGAAGACCGCCAAGCTGCAGCGCGGCCGCGTGGTGCGCGGAGCGGCCTCGGCGGCGCTGCTGCCTCAGAATCCCAAAGCATTGCTGGTTGCCGAGACGGTTCGCGATGAGCTGATGGAATGGGACTCGACCTGCGGATATGACGAGAACTTGGCGCGGGAGCGTGCGGCGAGCTTGGGGTTGTCGGGTCTGGATGGACGCCATCCGTACGATCTTTCGGGCGGGCAGCGTCAACTGCTTGCATTGGCAAAACTGCTGCTAATCGGCCCCGAACTGCTATTGCTCGATGAGCCCACCAAGGGTCTAGACCTGTTCAGCCGCCGCATTATCGCCCGCGCCCTGCGTGGCCATGCGAAGGCTGGCGGCACCGTCATTATGGCCACGCACGATCTGGATTTTGCCGAGCAGGTAGCCGACGACGTCGCCATGATGTTTGACGGCGAGATTGCCTGCATGGAGTCCCCGGCCGACTTCTTTGCCGACAACGTGTTCTATAGGGCGTGATGGGATGACGGACTGTCGTTTCTCGCGCTTGCTTGCAAAACTGGAGATCCCGCTGTTGTTGGCGGTGCCGGCGGTGATGGCTGCGGCGTTGCTGTCGGGTGTTGAGCAGGCAGCATTGGCCATGCTGGTTGTGGTGGCGCTGGTGCTCGCGCTGTTCTTTGCGGGTTACGAGGCATCTCGTCCGGGTTTGCGCCAGATTATGCCCACGCTGGTTCTGGCAGCATTGGCCGCGGCGGGGCGTATCTTGTTTGGCCCCATTCCCGACTTTAAACCCCTGAGTGCCATCGCCATTATCGCCGGGGCGACACTCGGTCGTCGTAACGGCTTTATGGTCGGTGCGTTGGCGGCGCTGACCAGCAATTTCTTTTTTGGGCAGGGCATGTGGACGCCGTGGCAGATGTATGCCTGGGGGCTCGTGGGATACGTTGGCGGTGCGCTGGCGCATGCCGGCGCTTTTGATCGCGCCGATGGCACCGTGCGTATGCCGGCGCTGCTGACCTACGGCTTTGCTTCGGGTTTGCTGTACGGCGTTGTGATCAACGCCTACGACATTATCGGTTTTGTTCAACCGCTCACGTGGGCGGGTGCCATGGCACGTCTTGCCACGGCAGTGCCGTTCGATATCACACACGGCCTCGCGACCTGCGTGTTCTTGGCTGCCTTGTACAAGCCTTGGTGCCGTCGCATTAACCGTGTCGTCGTGAAATACGGGCTGTAAGGCATTTCGCGTTCCCTCACGAACTTGCGGTGGAATGGTTCTCGTTTTTGGCTATTTGCTGCCCAAACAGGAACTATTCCACCGCACCTTATAGGGGGAGAGGGGTCACATGATCTGTTTTCCTCTGTCCCCTAGAGGAATTACTTGGGGCTAGAGCTCTAGCGTGAGGGTGACGGGGCAGTGGTCGCTGCCAAAGATGTCGCCGCGGATGCCGGTGTCGCGAACGTTGGCGGCGATCGAATCGCTTACCAGAAAGTAATCGATGCGCCAGCCGGCGTTGTTCTTGCGGGCATTAAAGCGATAGCTCCACCAGCTGTAGACGCCCTCGACGTCGGGGTTTGCCGCGCGCCAGGTATCGGTAAAGCCGGCGTTGAGCAGCTCGGTAAACTTGCCGCGTTCCTCGTCCGAAAAGCCTGCGTTGCCGCGGTTGGACTTGGGGTTCTTAAGGTCGATCTCCTCATGCGCCACGTTAAAGTCGCCGCAGGTTACGACGGGTTTGCCGGTCTCGCGCTCGAGCGCGTTCAAAAAGCCGCGGTAGGCATCGTCCCAGGCCATACGCACGTCGATGCGCGCGAGCTCATTTTGTGCGTTGGGCGTATAGACGTCGACAAACCAAAACTTGTCGAACTCGAGCGCACAGACGCGGCCCTCGGTTGCGGCTTGGGCGACGAGCTCGGCCGCCTCGTTCTCGCCGGCGTAGGGTAGCAGTGCGTCGGCGTGCAGCACGCGCAGCGGTTCCTGGCGGCTAAAGACCGCAGTGCCCGAATAGCCTTTACGCTCGGCGTAGCTCCAGGTTTGGTGATAGCCGGGCAGGTCAATATCGACCTGGCCCTCCTGCAGCTTGGTCTCTTGCAACGCCAGGATATCGACGTCGAGTTCTTGCGCGATCTGGATAAAGCTCGGGTCCTTTTTGAGCACGGCGCGCAGGCCGTTTACGTTCCACGAGGCGAAAGTGTAAGTCTGAGGCATGGTGTCCTTTCGACGGGGTTGGCAGGCTTAAGATTAGCGCAACAGGGGCGGTGGTGGGCACCGCGCGTGCTGACCCAAAGGCCGCATGCTGGGACATCGCCCGACGCTGCCCGACCAACAAGGACGGAGGACTCATATGACGCAGGCAATAACGGATCCCAAGCAGGCCTCCGCCGCGCTGGCGGAGCTGTTCGGCACCCATAAGCGCGTGGTCTTCTTTGGCGGCGCTGGTGTTTCCACGGCAAGTGGCATTCCCGATTTCCGCAGCGTGGACGGCCTGTATCACCAGCAGTTTGCCTATCCGCCCGAGACCATGCTGTCGCATAGCTTTTACGAGGCGCATCCTGCGGAGTTCTTCGACTTTTACCGCACCAAGATGATCGCGCTCAACGCTAAACCCAACCGCTGCCACACCAAGCTGGCCGAGCTGGAGCGCGCCGGCAAGCTCGACGCCGTGGTGACGCAAAATATCGACGGCCTGCATCAGATAGCCGGCTCACAGCGAGTGTTTGAGCTGCACGGATCGGTCCATCGCAACATTTGCCAGTCGTGCGGCGCGGTCTATAGCGCCGAGTGGATTTGCTCGCGCGAGCACGAGGATGCCGCGGGCGTGCCTGCGTGCCCCGCGTGCGGTGGCCGCATCAAGCCCGATGTAGTGCTCTACGAAGAGCCGCTCGACGAGCATGTGTTGACCGGTGCCGTTGCCGCCATCGCCGCGGCCGATGCCCTCATTGTGGGTGGGACCTCGCTCGTGGTGTATCCGGCGGCGGGCCTTACGCGTTACTTTACCGGCGATACGCTGGCCATATGCAACCTTGCTCCCACCGATCAGGATGCAAATGCCGACCTGCTGATTTCTTGCGACATCGCGGCCGCGTTTGCGTTCTAGCCCGCGCGCGCGGATACAATAGAAAGACTGAGTGCAAAGCGACCCCGCCGCCAGCTCCCCAAGCTCGGCGGCGTGGGCATTTTAGGAGGATGTTCATGGCGAACGACAGCAAGACATGGCGGTGCGGAAAGTATGAGCTCAGCTTTGACCGTCCGCGCATCATGGGCGTCCTCAACGTGACGCCCGATTCGTTTAGCGACGGCGGGGAGCACTTCGACCCCGATGCCGCCATCGAGTACGGCCTGGCGATGCTCGATGCCGGCGCCGACATCATCGACGTGGGCGGTGAGTCCACGCGCCCTGGTTTTACCCCGGTCAACCCCGACGAGGAAGCTCGCCGCGTGCTGCCCGTGGTGCGCGCGCTGGCCAAGGAGGGCGCCATCGTCTCGATCGACACGCGTCATGTGGCGGTTGCCAAGGCGGCCGTGCGCTGCGGCGCCTCGATCGTCAACGACGTGACGGGCTTCACCGATCCCAAGATGGTCGAGTTTGTTAAGACGAGTACCTGCGGCGTCATCGTGATGCATGCCGGCGAGGTCGCCGCGCCCACCCGCACGCACGCAACGGTGCAGCTCGATACCTCGGCAGCGGCGTTTGTTGCCGAGAAGGCGCGCGAGGCGGCTGCCGAGGCCGCGCGTGAGGCCGAGAAGCCGGCTCGCCGCCGTCGCGGCAAGCTGCTGGGCGATCCTAAGCCGGAGGCCAAGCTTCCGGGCGGTGTGGTACAGCCCTCACTGCCGTTTGGCGAGCCGGAGCCCACGTCCGAGCCTGCAAGCGAGCAGGAGACGCCCGCCGCCGAGCGGGCTGCTGCCGCCGAGACCGTCGCGCCCGCACCCGAGGCCGCGCCCGCAGCCACCGAGGCCGAATCGGAGTCCAATGACCGCCTGGCCGCCATGATGCGCCGCAGCGCCCGCCGCGAGGAAGCCTACGTGCCCACCTCGCAGCTCCGCCGCTTCACCCTGCCCGATTCGGCGCCCATCATGCGCCGCGTTATGGGCTTTCTGTCCGACCAGGCCCGCACGCTCATCCATGCCGGCGTGTCGCGCGACCGCATCTGCATCGATCCTGGCCCGGGCTTTGGTAAGTCGGCTAACGAGGACATCGTCATCCAGCGCGAGACTGCCAAGATGGCGTCACTGGGCTATCCGCTCATGTGCGCCGTGTCGCGCAAGCGTTTTGTGGGCGCTGTCTCGGGCGTGACCGAGGCCGCCGCGCGCGATGCCGCCACGTTTGGCGTGTGCCTGGGCGCCATCCAGGCCGGTGCGAACATCGTGCGCGTGCACGACGCCGCGGGTTTTGCGCAGTTCCTGAACGGCTACTGGGCGGTTGCCAAGCCGCAGCCGCGCCGCGCGTTTGTGGCTGTGGGCTCCAACCTGGGGCATCGCTGCGACAACATCCGCGCCGCACGCGAGATGATCGCCGAGATTCCACTCACCTGCGTGTCCAACTCCTCCAAGATTTACGAGAGCGAGCCGGCCTACGAGACGCGCCAGGACGCGTTTGCCAACGCCGTCATCGAGATCAAGACCGAGCTGGCGCCGCTGGTGCTGCTCGATGAGCTCATGAAGATCGAGGCCGAGCTTGGGCGCGACCGCTCCAAAAAGGCCAAGGCCAACGGTCCGCGCACCATCGACCTGGACCTGCTGTGGATGGACGGCGAGACCCACGGCGGCAAAAAGCTGCGCCTGCCGCATCCGCTGATCGGCGAGCGCGATTTTGTGCTGGTGCCGCTCGAGGACTTGATGCACGACCCGGCGCGGTTCTTCCGCTACAACGGCGTCGAGGTCAAGGAGCCCGAGGACCGCGTGGGCCATATCGTGGGCGAATTGGGGCGTATGTAGATGATCGAGATGAATGCTGTTGCCGCCGGTACCGAGCTTGACGCCGCGCGTGACGCGGGCCGCGAGGGTGCGTCCGCGGGCTGGTGCGCTTGGAGCGCGGGCGAGGCGTCGTTGACGTTTTCGCTGGTCGTGCGCCCGGATGTGAACATGCATGCCTTCCACGGCCTGCCGTTTGTGGCCGCGATGGGCATGATGGACGCGCTCGTGGGAACGGCTGCGGCACCGGGGCTGGGCCTTGCCGGCAAGGTGGGTATTCAGTGGCCGAGCGACATTGTGTGCGGCGCGCCCGCGTTTGAGACGTCGTTCGCGCGCGTCGCCGTCAACGGTGGTGCCGGTGCTGCGGGCATGTTCGGTGCCGTGACGGTGGATATTGAGCGTTCGGCGCTGAGCGAGCTTGGTGTGGACGTGGCTGACGAAGCGCTGGTCGAGACGCTGGCCGCCGCCGTGCTGGCCCGCGTGGACGCCTGGGCGGTTGTTGCCAACACGCCGCAAGGCGCCGCAGGGCCGCTGGCTCCCGTGCTGGGCGAGTACTTCGACATGGTGCCGCTGCTGGGCCGCCAAGTTGCGGCGGTGTCGCCCAACGGTTTGCCGCTTGCGGTCGGTGTGTTTGCGGGCCTGGACATCTGGGGTCGCGCGACCATTAAGACCGATGCCGGCGAGCAGGAGTTTCCGCCCGAGGCCGTGCGCATTCGCGGGCTGTAGCGCGGGGCGTTCGCGCCCAAAGATAGACATGACAACAAGACCCTCCTCGGCCTGTGCCGGGGAGGGTTTCGCCTATCTGGGGAATGGGTTGCCAGCGCCCTATTCCTCAAAACTGAAAAATTTTCGTTTTTGAGGAATAGGATTAAGGCAGCTCGGTCTTTCGCGAGGTATATTCGCTATAGAGCCTATTCCTCAAAACTGAAAATTTTTCAGTTTTGAGGAATAGCGATAAAAGACCGCGAGGAGGCCCCAATGAAACTCATCAATAGAACGTCATATATGGACACGTTGACGAGCCTTATTGGCGTGCCGGACATCAAGGTCATCACGGGCATCCGTCGTAGCGGTAAATCAAAATTGCTCGAGGCCCTCCGCGATTACGTGGAGGCAAATCTGTCCAATTCGAATGTCATCCATATCAACTACAACCTCGATGAGTTCGAGAATCTGCTCGAGTATCACGCGCTGCTCGCCTATGTAAAAGAGCATCGAGTGTCCGGCAAACAAAACTTTCTGCTTATCGATGAAGTTCAGATGTGCGACGGTTTTGAGCGTGCGATCAACAGCCTCCACGCATCCGAGCAGTACGACATATTCATTACCGGATCGAATGCCTTTTTGCTGTCGAGCGATCTGTCGACGCTCTTTACGGGGCGTACGTTTGAGATCGAGGTTTTCCCATTCTCGTTTGAGGAGTATCGACTCTATGGCGACGAGGGCGAGGTCGACCGCGACTTCGATGAGTACGCGAGAACCGGCGGTATGTCCGGCTCCTACCCTTATCCACTGCAGGAGCAGCGTTATCAATATCTCTCCAATGTCTTCAAAACGCTCATCGTGAGAGATATCGTGCAGCGGCATAACGTGAGAAACGAATCGGCGCTGCTGCGCATTGCCGATTACATGATGGACAACGTATCCAACATAACGTCGGCACGTAACATTACGGATATTTTGAACGCGGATGGGCTAAAGATAACGAACAAGACGGTCGGCACGTACATGGGGTGCCTGTGCGATGCGTTTGCCTTCTATAAAGTTCGTCGGTACGACATCCGCGGCAAAAAATACCTTAAGAGCGGCGAGAAGTATTACCTGGCAGACCACGCGTTCAAATACGCGCTGCTCGGTACACGTGATATGGATTGGGGACGCGTATACGAGAACATGGTGGCAATCGAGCTGCTGCGCCGCGGATACGAGGTATACGTCGGCGTGCTCTATAAAAAGGAAATAGACTTTGTAGCAATCAAGCGAAGCGAGAAGCTCTACATTCAGGTGAGCGACGACATCAGCTCGGATAAGACATTTGAACGCGAGATTTCACCACTGCTGAGCATTGGCGACGCGTACCCCAAGATGATTCTCGCCCGCACGCATCACGAGGCCACGGACCGCAATGGGGTGCAGATCGTGGACCTGGCGAGGTGGCTGTGCGACGAGGCCTAGCAGAAAGCCCTATTCCTCAAAACTGAAAATCTTTCGATTTTGAGGAATAGGGCCGATGCGTTGCCTAGTTCGCCGCTCGCGCTCGTGCTCGACTTAAGCCCCTGTCCTATCCCAGCTCCTGCATGCGGCGGTAGATTTCGCAGATACCCTTGATGGTGAGCTGTCCGTCGACCACGTCGAAGGCATCGGTCGAATCGGCGACGATGCTGGCGAGACCGCCCGTGGCGATAACGGTGGCATCCTCGCGGCCCAGCTCGCGCTTCATGCGCGCGACCAGGCCCTCAGCCATGGCGGCGGCGCCCGTTACGGCGCCGACCTTGATGCACTCCTCGGTATCGCGGCCGATGGCGTGCTCGGGCGCCTCGAGCGGCACGCTGGCGAGCTTGGCGGCACGGGCGGCAAGCGCGTCCATGGAGATGCGGATGCCCGGCGCGATCGCTCCGCCAATGTAATAACCGTCCTCATCGATGACGTCGATATTGGTCGCGGTGCCAAAGTCCACCACGATTGCCGGCGCGCCGTAGAAAGTCTCGGCCGCAACGGCGTTGGCGACGCGATCGGCACCTACGGCCTGGGGGCGCGCCGCGCGCAGCTTGGTCACCGCGGCCGTCTGCGGCCCGATGACGATGGCGTCCGCGGCAATGCGGTCGGCCACGGCGTGCCACTCGCGCGAGAGCTGCGGCACCACGCCCGCAAAGGCGATTGCGTCGACCGCATCGAGCGAAAGGCCGTACATCTTAAAGAAACCCATCAGGCGCACGTGGATCTCGTCGGCGGTATAGGAGCGGTCGGTGGGCATACGCCACGACTGCACCAGCTCGTCTCCGTCAAACAGGCCCATGGCCGTCTGCGTGTTTCCCATATCGATAGCGAGCAGCATGTCTACTCCCAGTGTTGGCATAAAAGGACGCGCACCATTGTATACGCGCCGCCGACGGCGCTCGGCTGCGATTCGTTTACGGTGATAGGGGCTGAGGGGTTTTAAATATGAAGGAATTATGCTCTACGAGATTTTCCTTGCCGCTTACCGAACTCCCGCGTAATATTCTTTCTTGCGCACATGAAGCGCCCAGACATTGCGGGGTGGAGCAGTCTGGTAGCTCGCCGGGCTCATAACCCGGAGGTCGTAGGTTCAAATCCTGCCCCCGCGACCAAGAACTTGCAGCTCGTCGGCCTAGCCGGCGAGCTTTTTTGTTATTTCGGGACCGTGTTTTCGATCCAATTCTCGGCCTCTCAAACAAAATCTCGATCTGTAACATCTAGACCCGATTTGGGCGGCTAGGTGTTACAGATCGAGATATACCGGTGGGCTTGGTCGTGTTTGTCTAAATCTGTAACACGAGGGACGGATTTTGCCGAGTTGTTGTTACAGATTGAGATTTTCCGGCAGGCGGGTTTGGTTTGTCTCAATCTGTAACAGGTAGGGGTCAAAAGTGGGCCTAGCTGTTATAGATCTAGATTGTTGAGGATGGGTCGAGAGGAATGTCTCGATCTGTAACAGTAAGACCCGGTTTTGCTGAGTAACTGTTACAGATTGAGACAAACCGACGGGCTGCCCTGCCCCATCCACCTGCCGCTGCCCGCTGTCCGCCGATTTCAGTTGTGCCACTGTGCCCCCATGCCATATCCTCTAGACAACTACGCGGCACCATCGCCGCCGCGCCTACAAGAGAGGAATGTCCATGACCGCACCTGCATCCAAGCTGCTCCAGCCCATTACGGTTGGCCCCCTTGAGCTCAAGAACCGCATTATGTTCCCGCCGCTGACCACCGGCTACGAGGAGCGCGACGGTTCCATCGGCGAACGCAGCCTGGCTTTTTACGAGCGCCTGGCCCGTGGCGGCGTGAGCTACATCGTCATCGGTGACGTCGCTCCCGTCATGACCGCAAGCCCCACGCCCAAGTTGGCGAGCGACGCCCAGATCCCCACGTTTAAGGCCCTGGCCGACGTCGTCCACAGGCACGGTGCCAAGGTCGCGCTGCAGCTGTTCCACCCCGAGTACGACGTGCCCGGCGTCGGTCGCATGGTCATGGGCTCCATGGCCGCCGCCAAGGCCGCGCAGGAGGCCAAGGCCGCCGGCGACGAGGAGACCTTTGCCGCCAAGATGGCCGAGTCCAACGAGATCCGCAAGCAGGCCTACGCTAAGCTGCACCACGACATGCAGCACTTTGTGAACGAGGCGAGCGCAGAGCAGCTCACCCAGATCAAGGAGGCGATCGCCGCCTCTGCCGCCCGCGCACAGCAGGCCGGCATCGACGCCATCGAGGTCCACGGCGACCGTCTGGTGGGTTCACTGTGCTCGGCCATTCTCAACAAGCGCACCGACGAGTACGGCGGCTCGTTCGAGAACCGCGTTCGCTACGCGCTGGAGGTCGTCGCTGCCATCAAGGAGGCCGCGCCGCAGCTGATGGTGGAGTACAAGCTCCCCGTGATCATGGAGAACCCCGACGGCACGCCGCGCGGCAAGGGCGGCCTGCAACCCGACGAGGCCTGCGAGTTCGCCAAGCTGCTCGAGGGCGCCGGCATCGACATGATCCAGGTCGCACAGGCAAACCACACCGGCAACATGGGCGACACCATTCCGCCCATGGGTGCCATGCCCTACAACTGGACGCTGCCCGTGGCCGAGCGCGTCAAGGCCCTGGTCTCCGTGCCGGTGGCAACCGTCGGCCGTGTTGTCTCGGTCGAGGCCGGCGAGAAGATCCTGGAAGACGGCGCCGCCGACATCATCGCCTATGGCCGCTCGCTCATGTGCGACCCCGACATTGCGCTGAAGGCCGCCACGGGCGAGCCCATTCGCGAGTGCCTCAACTGCAACAAGGGCTGCGTCGATGCGATTCAAAACCGCAAGTACATCTCGTGCGTGCTTAACGCTGAGAACGGCGACGAGGCGACCGTCGCCATTAAGCCAGGCGAGGGCGACAAGAAGATCGCCGTGGTGGGCGGCGGTATTGCCGGCTTGGAGGCCGCTCGCGTGGCGGCCAAGCGCGGCTACGATGTGACCGTCTATGAGGCGAGCAATCATCTGGGCGGCCAGATTGTGCTGGCGGCTGCGCCTCCGCGCAAGGACGAGATCATGCGCTCGGTCGAGTACTACGAAAAGATTCTGCCCGGCCTGGACGTGAAGGTTGAGCTCAACCATGCCGCTACCGCTGAGGACCTCAACGCCGCCGACGCCGCGATTGTGGCCGTGGGCGCGCACGATGTGGTCATCCCCGTTCCGGGCGCCGACTCGGAGAAGGTCGTCTCGAGCTGGGACGTGCTGGCCGGCAAGGTGGAGCTCAGCGGGCGCGTCGCCGTCATTGGCGGTGGCCTGGTGGGCACCGAGACTGCCGAGTACCTGCTGCAGCACGGCTGCGAGGTGGCGATCGTCGAGATGCTCGACAAGATTGCCGCGGGCGAGTCCGAGACCATTCTGCCGCTGATTATGAGCGACTTTGCCGAGCACAACGTGGAGCAGCATGTTAAGACCCGCCTGGCCGCTATTACCGACGAGGGCGTGGAGGCTGTTCACACTACCGAGGATGGCGCCGAGGAGCCGGTGAAGATCGCCTGCGATTACGTGGTGATGGCCGTGGGCTCCAAGGCCAACGCGTTTGACCTGGACGGCGTGACGGTGCCCGTGACCTGCGTGGGCGACTGCTCGGGCGAGCGCACCGCCGACATTGCGAGCGCCATTCGCACGGCGTATCACGCGGCCAACGAGCTGTAGTTAACATCGCAGCGGGGCGGGGCGGTAACACGGATCTGCCTCGTCCGACTGCGTCCCATCGGGTGTCAACCGGGGCGGGGTCTGCAAGCGCAGCAGGTTCCGCCCTTTTTGTTTTGCTCCGGTGGATGGCAATGCGCGATAATCATGAGGAGTGAGGACGTCTACTGCCTTGCAGATCACTCAAAATTATTGGGGGAGGGGTTAATAACTATATCCTCTATACCAAAGGACATAAAGAGATGCCAATTTTGTTGACAAGCGAATGACGATTAGCTGCGAGTCAGCTACCAGCGTAAATAATCGATAAAGAAATGTCGTAATTTGGTGCCAAATGCCCAGATAACGCCGCGTCTATTTTAATTAACTGCTTTGAGCAAACAGTAAAATGCTACTATCTAACTTGCACGTAAGAAAGCAGATTAACGGTTAAGGCTAAGAAGTGGCAGGTATGTCGGAAGCAACTAGGACTCGCACGCATGCGCCCGAGGTTAGGCAGCGCGCCGTCGAGATCCTCCAAGAGGGGGTCGGTCATCGCGCCCTCGCCGCGGAGCTTGGCATTCCCCAGGCCACGGCTCGTCAGTGGGCCCGCGCGTATGCCGTGAGCGGTGCCGACGCCGTTCTCAATGCCGGTTCGCATCATCACACCTACTCGTACGACGTAAAGCTCGCTGTGGTTAAGGACCGTCTGGAAAACGGCTTGACGGTTCGCGAGGCCATGATCAAGCACAAGATTCCCAGCGAGTCTTCGGTCAAGGCTTGGTGCCGTCAGTACCGCGAGAGCGGTGAGGCCGCACTGGTCGATAAGCCGCGCGGTCGCAAGCCGCGCGTTAAAAAGGCGGAATAGCAAACGGGATGGTGCGCCCACAGGGGCGCATTTTTCTTGCCGCGCCAACTTTTTGGACCGGCGCGAGCCTGTCGGGACATCCTCCAAAGTGGCCAATAAACCGCGCGCAGTGGCCCGCGCGCCTGTCGCTGCGATAGGGGAGCGTCGTCTCTCTGCTCCAAAGCGGACGTGCCCTTGCCCCGTACGCCTAAAACTCCCCAGTTGACCGAAAACCTGCCACCGCAACCCCGTAATTGAGCTATAACGTTAAACAATTGCAGCGTTTTTGCATGGGGGAGTGATGGTATGACGTTACTGTATTTCCTTACCCTGTTTCCGCTGGTACCGGCGCTGGGCATGCTGCTCGCGCGCGGTGACCGCGCCCGCGATGCGGTGGGGCTCATAGGTTCCGGCATTATTATGGCGGTGACAGTTGTAGTCGCCGTCATGTTTTTTGGCACGGGTCCGCAGAGCTTTGAGGTTGCCCCCGGCACCTCGCATGTGCTCTCCATCATCAGCTCCGCTATCGATGTCATCCTGTGCGCCGTCATCCTGTACAACGCGTACAAATATAGGAACGTGCTTACCACAGTGCTCGGCGTGGTGCAGCTGGTGGGTTCGGTTGCCTTTGCGACCATGACGCTGCCCGCGGCCGAAGCCGTCACGGCGACGCCGCTCTACCTGGACTACATGAGCGTGATCATGGTCCTCGCCGTCGGCATCGTCGGCAGCCTAATCTGCGTGTATGCCCTGGGCTACATGAAGGACTTCCAGGCCCACGACGAGCACGAGGCCGCGCTGCGCGGGCAGACCGCGCCCGACCGTCGCCCGCAGTTCCTGGCGCTCATGTTCCTGTTCCTCTCGGCCATGTTCGTCATCGTGACGAGCGACAACCTTGAGTGGCTGTTCTGCGGCTGGGAGATCACCACCGTGTGCTCGTTCCTTATGATTGGCTACACGCGCACGCCCGAGGCCATCAAGAACGCCTTCACCCAGATCATCCTCAACATGCTGGGCGGTATCGCGTTTTTGGCCGGACTCATGTACCTGCACGTTAACGGCATGCCGCTGACCATCTCGGGCATGATCGAGCTTTCCGGCGCCGGAACCGCGCAATCCGCGCTGCTGGTGATGCCGGTCATCCTGCTGTCGCTCGCCGCGCTCACCAAGGCCGCACAGATGCCGTTCCACACTTGGCTGCTCGGTGCCATGGTTGCCCCCACGCCCACGAGCGCCCTGCTGCATTCGTCCACCATGGTCAAAGCCGGCGTGTTCCTAATGGTAAAGCTGAGCCCGCTCTATGCCATCTATCCCGTGACCGGCTTTATGGTCACGAGTGTGGGTGCCATCACGTTTTTGCTCGCTGCCCTCATGGCCATCTCGCAGAGCAACGCCAAGCGCGTGCTCGCGTACTCCACCATTTCCAACTTGGGCCTCATCAGTGCCTGCTTGGGTGTCGGCGCGCCCGAGGCCGTATGGGCGGCCATCTTCCTGATCCTGTTTCACACGGTGGCAAAGTCGCTGCTGTTCCTGTGCGTGGGCACGGCCGAGCATCATATCGGCAGCCGCAATATCGAGGACATGGACGGTATGTTCAGCCGCATGCCGCACCTGACGCGTCTGATGATGCTGGGCATCATGGGCATGTTTGTGGCGCCGTTTGGCATGCTCGTGTCCAAGTGGGGTGCCCTGGTGGCGTTTGCGCAGACCGGCAACGTGCTCATGATCATGGTGCTTGCCTTTGGCTCGGCCGCGACGTTTTACTTCTGGGGCAAGTGGCTTGCCAAACTTTCGGGCGTCGACCCCACGGCTCAAAACGTTGAGGTTAATGTCCATAAGACCGAATGGATGGCGCTCAACACCATCGCCGCGCTGCTGATTCTGTGCTGTGTGGCCTTTCCGCTCATCTCGAGCGGTCTGGTGTCGCCTTACTTGGCCATGGTGTTTGGCCGCGTGCCGTACGTTATCGGCAAGGACGCCATGTATCTGATGGTGGTTATCGTGGCGTTTATCGCCGTGGTGCTGCTGACTTCATTCCGCGTGAGCAATAAGCCGCACGTCAACGTATATCTTTCGGGTGTGGGAACCGACAATTACCGCCATTTCCGTGGCTCGATGGGACACGAGGTGAAGGCCGAAAAGCGCAATTGGTACTCGGAGGACGCCCTTGGCGAGAAGCGTATTGGCCCCGCGGGCAGCGTCGTGTGCTGCAGCATTATCTTGTTTGCGCTGCTGTGTTGCGCGTGGATTGGGCCCGAGCGGCTTGCCATGAGCGCGCCCTCGGTGCTGCGCGGCAAGTATTTTGAAGGTTCGGGCGTTGTGGGCATATTTATTGGTACCGTGGCATTTGCCTTGCTGGCGCCGCTTGCGGGCGGTTTGATTGACGGCCTCGATCGCAAACTTTCGGCCCGTATGCAGGGCCGCGTGGGCCCGCGCCTGCTGCAGCCCTTCTACGACGTCGCCAAGCTGCTGCGCAAGGCCCCTGCCAGCGTAAACACCATGGACGATACCTACATGGCGTGCGCGCTCATCTTTACCGTGGTGGGCGGCGGCATCTTTGTGTCGGGCTCCAACACGCTGCTGTGCGCCTTTATGGTGACACTCGCCGCGATCTTTGTGGTGCTGGCGTCCGCCTCGACGCAAAGCCCGTTTGCCCAGGTTGGCGCCGACCGCGAGCTGCTGCAGGTTATGAGTTACGAGCCCGCCGTTCTGCTGATGAGCGTGGGCCTGTACCTTGCCACCGACAGCTTCGATTCCATCGCCGTGACGGGGCAGCCGGCCCCCATCATCGTGTACAGCGCGCCCATTTTCTTCGCGCTGCTCGCGGTGCTTACCATCAAGCTGCGCAAGTCGCCGTTCGATCTTTCGTACTCGCATCACGCGCATCAGGAGATCGTCCAGGGCGTCGCCACCGAGATGAGCGGCGGCACGCTGGCCAAGATGACCCTTATGCACTGGTGCGAGACCGTGCTGTTTTTGATGTGGGTGGGCATGTTTTTTGTTTGGGACAACCCGGTGAGCTGGGTGGTTGCCCTGGTCGTGATGGCTGCGACGTATTTTGTCGAGGTGCTGATCGACAATACCTTCGCACGCAGCACCTGGCGCAGCTGCTTTAAGCTCGGCTGGGGCGTGGCGCTGGTGTTTGGCCTGCTCAACCTTATGCCTATCCTCGTCGACGTGTTTATTTAGGAGGCGGCATCCATGGATCATAAAATGTCGCGCTCGCCGTGGGTTATTCATTACGACGGCTCGAGCTGCAACGGATGCGATATCGAGGTGCTGGCCTCGCTCACGCCACTGTTCGATGCGGAGCGCTTTGGCGTGGTCAACACCGGCAACCCCAAGCATGCGGATATCTTTTTGGTGACGGGGTCGGTCAATGCCCAGAACCTGCCCGTCGTGCGCCAGATCTACAACCAGATGCTTGAGCCCAAGTGCGTGGTGGCCTGCGGCATCTGCGCGTGTTCGGGCGGCGTGTTCCGCGATGCCTATAACGTGATTGGCGGCGTGGACCGCGCGATTCCCGTGGACGTGTACGCGCCCGGGTGCGCCATTCGCCCCGAGACCGTGATCGATGCCATCGTTGAGGCGTGCGGCATCCTGGATCAGAAGGAAGCCGTGATGCGTGCCGGCGGTGACCCGCTTACCGTGGGCGGTGCCGCTACCTGGGACGGTGGCGTTGAGCTGGGCGAGGACGGGTTTGTGGCTGCGGGGGCCGGCGATGGGGCCGCCGCTGGCGACGCACCTGCTGAGACGCCCGCCGCGCCCGCCGCTGCAAAGGAGGCCGAGTAATGCAAAAGGCAATCTATACCACCGTCGGGATCGACGAGCTCCTGTCGCATGTGCAGGCGCTCAAGGGTGCCGGCGCGCGCTTTGTGCAGATGCATGCCGAGCGCTGTGTGGACGACGGATCGTATCGCCTGGTCTATACGTTTATCAACGTCCGCGCTGCGCAAGAGCAGATCGCGCGGGACGGCAACTATGCGATCGAGAACCTGGTGGTTGAGGGAATTGATCAGTACCAGGAGATTCCGTCCATCAGCTCGTACTATCCGGCGGTGTTCCCGTTTGAGAACGAGGTGCATGACCTGTTTGGACTTGCCATCACCGACATGCAGGTCGACTTTAAGGGCTTTTTCTACCAGGTCTCGACTGCCGAGCCTATGAGCGTCATCACGCCCGAGGTGAAGGCCGCGCGCGAGAAAGCCATGAAGGTCCGTGCCGCCGCCGAGGCCAAGGCGCGCAAGGCCGCGGCCGAAAAGGCCGCCGCTGCCACGGCCGCTGCGGGGGAGGGTGCTGAGGGCGCCGGTGATGCCGCGGGCGCCGCCGCCAAGCCCGCCGCGGCTGCCGGGTCCGATGCTCAGCACGATGAGGCTGCTGCGAAAGCCGCGCTCAAGGCTGCCGAGATGGAGGCAAAACTCGCCGCCATGGATCCCGAGAAAGCGGCCAAGGTCCGCGCGGCGCTTGCCGCCAAGGCCGCCCGCGATAAGCAGAAAAAGGAGGCGTAAGGCCCATGGCACATCGCTCCGTTATTCCGTTTGGCCCGCAACACCCGGTGCTGCCCGAGCCGCTTCATCTGGACCTGGTGATTGAGGACGACCGCGTCATCGAGGCAATTCCGCAGATCGGCTTTGTGCACCGCGGACTCGAGAAGCTCACCGAAAAGCGCGATATGCATCAGTTTGGCTACATCGCCGAGCGCATCTGCGGCATTTGCGCCGTGGGTCACAGCTACGGCTATGCCAGCGCCTGCGAGCGCATGCTCGACATTGAGGTGCCCGGCCGCGTGCAGTATATCCGCACCATTTTGCACGAGCTTTCGCGCATCCACTCGCACCTGCTGTGGCTGGGCCTGCTCGCCGATGCCTTTGGCTTCGAGGCGCTGTTCTATCGTTCGTGGACCCTGCGCGAGCAAATTCTCAAGATTTTTGAGAGCACGTGCGGCGGCCGCGTGATTCTGTCGATTAACGAGATCGGCGGCCTTAAGCACGATATCGAGGACTCCGAGCTGGCGGGCATTGTCCAGACGCTCGATGCCATGCGTCCCGACTACGAGACCCTGGTGCATACGTTTTTGGACGACGACAGCTGCGGCGAGCGCCTGCATGGCGTGGGTGTGATCAGCAAGAAGGACGCGTTGGATCTGTCGATGGTCGGCCCGTTCGGCCGCGCCTCGGGCGTGGACTACGACGTGCGCATGTTCGGTGACGGCGCCTATGCGGATTTGGCCGCGTTTGAGCCCATCGTTGCCACCGACGGCGATTGTTATGCCCGCTGCCAGGTGCGTTGTGCCGAGGTCACGCAGGCCATGGATATCATCAAGGAGCTTGTGGATAAGATTCCGCACGACGGTATCGGCGGGCGCACCAAGCTTACGCCAGCCGACGGCGCGCGCGGCGAGGTTGTGATTGAGCAGCCGCGCGGTGAGGCGTATTACTATGTGCGCGGCAACGGCACCAAGAACCTGGACCGCTTCCGCGTGCGCACGCCGACGTCGCAGAACCTGGCGGGTCTGACACATGCGCTGCAGGGCGTGCTCCTTGCCAACGTGCCCATGATTATCCTGACCATCGACCCCTGTATTAGCTGCACGGAAAGGTAGGCGCGGCATGAGTTTGCTGACATTTGCCAAGACGGCCTTGGGTTCCATGGTCAAACAGCCGGTCACGGTGTGCTATCCGCAGGAGAAGCTGGCGGCGCCCGAGCGCTTGCGCGGGCACATCGTCAACGACATGGACGTGTGCATTTGCTGCGGCATGTGTGCGCGCCGCTGCCCGGCGGGTGCGCTCGCGGTCGATCGCAAGGGCGGAACGTGGTCGATCGACCCGTACGCCTGCGTGGTGTGCGGTGAGTGCATCGAGAGCTGCCCCAAACACTGCCTGACTATGGACACCGCTCGCACCCCAGTTGCGGCGGACAAGACTCCCACGGTAGAAACTAAGCCGGAGTAGCGTTTGGATGGGGCCGGTGGGGCAAAAATGCCCCACCGGCCCCGCGCGTGAACGCGCGGTTGGGCCGCCACGAACAAAACTATGCCGGTTTACGGAGCTGGATAGCGAACCTCCGACCATACGGAAAATCCCAAAAACAAAACCGCAGGTAGATCGCTTGCTGTTTTTCAAAAATAGGGGGTATGGATGAGGTCTCCGAGCTTAGCCCCGTAATCCGGCATAGTTTTGAAATGGCGCCATATCGGTGACAGCCCTTGAGCCCCCGGGGACGGAGGAAAACGGATCATTTTGGCCCGATGGCTCTGAGTCGCACCTATTTTCCTGCGAAAACGCCGTGTCTCAACTTTGGTGAGACATTTGTCTCACGCCCAAAACCGAATCTGGAACGTGTGTCACCTGCTCAAATTGTGTCTCATTCCGTAACTTTAGGCTGATGCAAGGTCTGAGCCTGCGAGAAGGGAGACGCGATGAGTAAGTACACGAGGGGTCTCTTGGCGGTGATACTGGCCGTAGTGCTGGTATTGCCGGCTGCAGCATTTGCCATGCTGCCCGAGGCCAACGCCAGGTCCAGCACAGGAATGGACGGACCGGAAGCGACAAAGATAGTCGACCACGACACCAGCAACCATTGGAAGTTCTGGGCGGGCGGCTATGACGGCGGCAAGGTCACGACGCAAAACGTCGGCCGAATTTGGACGGATAAGACGGTCCAAGCAATCGATGACGGGAAATCGGACTTTTTGACTACGCTTTCGGCGATGTCTTCGACATCCGATACGACGTCGCTGGTTTCCAAGCCGCTCGACATCGTGATGGTGCTCGATGCCTCTGGCTCAATGGATGATCCTATGGGTGGTAAAGGGTCCCCTAAGCGTATCGTTGCGCTCAAGAATGCTGCCAACCACTTTATCGACACCATTGCCGAGCAAAACAAGAACGTTAAGGACGCGAGCAAGCAGCACCAGGTTGCCATCGTAAAGTTTGCGGGCAAGAAGAGCGATAAGGTTGGTAATGATACCTATCGCGACGACGGCAACACCTACAACTACTCCCAGACCATGTTGGGCCTCACGGTCTGCAAGGATGGGGGCGCAAAGAGCCTCAAGAACACGGTTAATTTAATCGAGCCTGCTGGCTCTACTCGTGCCGACTATGGCATGGACCTGGCCAAGGGCATTGCTGGTCGTGAAGACGCCCAGAAGATCGTTGTGTTCTTCACCGATGGCTCTCCTACGAGTTCTAATGGTTTTGAGGCCGAGGTTGCTAAGGATGCCATCAATATCGCCAAGACCATAAAGAGTGGCGGGGCGACCATTTATACCATCGGTATCTTCAACGGTGCGAAGCCGGGCGACGATCCAACAAGCAGCCGCACGAGCAACGAGAATAAATTCATGCATGCCGTGTCGAGTAACTATCCGGATGCCACATCGTCCGTAAGCCATGGCTTTTTTGGAACTGAGAAGTGGAATGTCAATTTCGGCAACCCCGTTGCCGGTGCTAGCTACTACAAGTCGGCGACCAACGCCGCCGAGCTTGATCAGGTCTTTAAGGACATCTCGAGTGCCATTACGTCGGGCAAGGGTTTCCCGACCAAGGTCGAGGGCAACAATCCCAACGGTTCCGGCTACATCACATTCGAGGACGAGCTGGGCGCCTTTATGCAGGTCGATAGCTTTACCGGTGCCGAGTACAACGGCAAGACCTATGGGGCCGCCACCAAGTCGACCGATGGCAATATCGATACCTATACGTTTGATGGCGAGCTCGCCCATCTCGTAATTACGGTTGATTGCGCGGACGAGAACAATCCGCAGCGCGGCGACATCGTGACGGTCAAGGTCCCCGCATCGCTCATTCCGCTGCGCCGTTTTACCGTTGACGAGTCTGCGGGCACGTTTGTGGTTGACTCCACGGATGCCATCTCGCCTATCCGCGTTGCGTATGCATCGAGCGTAAAGGCTATTGCACGCAAAAACCTGTTTACTCCCAATAACGTACCGGGACTGCAGGATTACATCAATGAGCACAAGGACGCCGATTCCAATACCGTTAGCTTCTGCGCCAACAAGTGGACCGGCGACGATGCGGGCGATACGGTCGCAAGCTTTGAGCCTGCTGCTACGAACAGCTACTACTACTTCCAAAAGCTAACGCCCGTCTACACAGACGCGGCTTGCACCAAGCTCGCAACGGAAAAGCCTTCGGGCTCTAAGACCTATTGGTACAAAGATGAGTTTATGGCGCAGAACTCGTCGGGCGCGCCGTACGATGATTCCGTTTCGATCCCGGTTAAGGGAAGCGAGCTCGAAAACTTTGAAGGTGCTTTGGTAAAGGATGGCGATCACTGGTCGATTAAGGCTGGCACCGCGCGCCTCGCCTTTATCAACCAGCTTCACACCACCAAGGAGCGTGTGGGCGGAAACCCGACGGACACCGCACGCGACGTGATCAATCCCCAGTGGAACAACACGAAGGTTGTTTCTGGTGCGACGAAGGTCAATGTCTACCTGGGCAATAACGGCAAGATTAGCTTTACGCTCAATACCACGCCGACAACGTTGATAACTGCCGACTTTGGCCTGACCAAGGTGCTCGAGGGCCGCGACTGGACGGATGAGGACAAGTTTGAGTTTGGCCTGACGTCCGAGGACAACGCCCCGATGCCCAGGTCCACGACTGCGTTTGCAACCAAGGGCCATGCGGACATTAGCTTTGGCGAGATTGCCTATGACAAGCCGGGCACGTATGTCTACAAGGTTAGCGAGAAGCATGCCGGGACCACGGTCGACGGCATCGCCTACAGCAAGAACGTTGCAGAGTTCACCGTAACGGTGACACCCAACGCAAAGGGAAAGCTCGAGGCTTCTGTGAAGAAGACCTCGGGCGAGGTCGAGTTCAAGAACACTTATGCTGCGGATCCTGTTGAGTCCAGCGTTACCAGCCAGATTGCCGTGGCCAAGTCCCTGACCGGGCGCGACCTTACGGCCGACGAGTTTAGCTTTGAGCTGCGCGAGATTAAGGGCGAGGACTCTGAGCTTATCGAGACTGTCAAGAATGACGCCGAGGGCAACGTTGCGTTCAACGCCATCAAGTACACCGAGATCGGTCAGCATACCTACACGCTGCATGAGGTTGCAGGCAACGCCGGCGGTATCGCCTACGACGATACGGTCTACACCATCGTGACGACCATCAGCGATAACGGCAAGGGCCAGCTGGTGGCTACGCATAAGCTGCAGGGCGCCGAGGACGTTAAGAAGATTGAGTTTAAGAACTCCTACAACGTGACCCCCAAGAGCTCCAGCGTCACCGACAAGATCAAGGCGACCAAGGTTCTGGCCGGCCGCGACCTCAAAGCCCGCGAGTTCTCCTTCGAGCTCGTCGAGGGCGACAAGGTTGTCGCTACCGGCAAGAACGCCGCTGGCGGCAAGATCACGATGAGCGAGATCACCTACAACGAGCCCGGCAAGCACACCTACACGCTGCGCGAGGTTAAGGGCGGAACCACCAGCAAGGGCATCGCCTACAGCGATGCCAAGTTCACCATCGAGACCACCATCACGGACAACGGCGACGGCACCCTCAAGGCCGAGCACGTCCTGAAGGATGCCAAGACCGCTGAGTTCAAGAATTCCTACAATCTGACCCCCACTGAGTCCAGCGTCACCGACCAGGTCAAGGCGACCAAGTCCCTGACCGGGCGCGACCTCAAGGACGGCGAGTTCTCCTTCGAGCTCGTCGAGGGTGAGGGCGAGGACGCCAAGGTCGTCGCCACCGGCACCAACAATGCCGAAGGCAACATCACGATGAACGCCGTGAAGTACGACAAGCCCGGCAAGCACACCTACACGCTGCGCGAGGTCAGGGGCAACGTCGGTGGTATCACCTACGATGCCGCGACCTGCACCATCGAGACTGTCGTCAAGGACAACGGCGACGGCACGCTCGGCGTAGAGCATAAGCTGAAGGGCGCCGACGAGGCGAAGTTTACCAACTCCTACGAGCCTGGCTCCAAGAGCTCCAGCGTCACCGACCAGATTACCGCGATCAAGTCCTTGGACGGCCGTGACCTCAAGGCCGGCGAGTTCCGTTTTGAGCTCGTCGAGGGCAATAACGTAGTCGCCACCGGCACCAACAATGCCGACGGCAAGATCGTGATGGATTCCGTCACCTACACCGCGGCTGGCGAGCACACCTACATGCTGCGCGAGACCAAGGCCGGCGCCACCGAAAACGGCATTACCTACAGCACCTCTGAGTACACTATCGTGACCATCGTCAAGGACAACGGCGACGGCGCCCTTAGCGTGGAGCACAAGCTGCAGAACGCCGCCGAGGCGATCTTCGAGAATACCTACACGGTGGCCCCCAAGAGCTCCAGTGTCACCGACCAGATCACCGCGACCAAGTTCCTGACCGGGCGCGACCTCAAGGAAGGCGAGTTCTCCTTCGAGCTCGTCGAGGGTAACGATGTCGTCGCCACCGGCAAGAACGACGCCCGCGGCAAGATCACGATGAGCCCCATCGAGTACACCGCTGCCGGCAAGCACACCTACACGCTGCGCGAGGTCCCGGGCGACGCCGGCAACGGCATCACCTACGACGGCAAGACCTACACCATCGAGACGACCGTCACCGACAACGGCAAGGGTGAGCTCGTGGTAAAGCATGAGCTGAATGGAGCCGACGAGGCGAAGTTCAACAACAGCTACAAGCCGAATCCTGGCGAGTTCAGTGTCACCGACCAGGTCACCGCGACCAAGTTCCTGACCGGGCGCGACCTCAAGGACGGCGAGTTCTCCTTCGAGCTCGTCGAGGGCGAGGGCGAGGACGCCAAGGTCGTCGCCACCGGCACCAACAATGCCGAAGGCAACATCACGATGAACGCCGTGAAGTACACCGAGGCCGGCAAGCATACCTACACGCTGCGCGAGGTCAACGGCGGAACCACCAGCAAGGGCATCACGTACGGCGACGCCAAGTACGCCATCGAGACCACCATTACCGACAAGGGCGATGGCACGCTCAAGGCTGAGCATGTCCTGAAGGACGCCACGGCTGCGACCTTCAAGAACACCTACAGCGTGACCCCGCTCGACGCAGAGCTCGACTTTGATCTGAGTAAGGCTATCGACGGTCGCGACTGGACGGACTCCGACGAGTTCAGCTTTACCATCACCGCCGCCGAGGGCACCCCGCTGCCCGATCCTGCAACCGTGACCGTGAACAAGCACGATGCGAAGGATGGCATCGCTGCCGTCAAGTTCGGCAAGATCCGCTACACGGCTGCCGGAACCTACACGTACGAGATCCGCGAGAACGCGGGTAACGCGGCCGGCATGGCGTATGACGGGCATGTCGCGACCGCCGAAGTGACCGTGACTGAGGACGGCGAGGGCAAGCTGACCGCCAATGTCACCAAGAAGGAAAACGGACGCTTCACCAACACGTACCGCACTGAGCTTAACTACACCGCGGCCGGCGGCCTCAAGCTCAGCAAGAGCCTCTCCGGACGTCCTATGACCGAGGGTCAGTTCACGTTTACCGTGACGCCTGCCGACGAGGCCTCGGCCAACGCGCTTGGCCTGCTGCCCGGAGCCAACAACTTCAAGTCCCCTGCGACGGCAGAGGCAACGGTCGGCCTGATCGACATCCTGGCTGGCCATGAGGTCAAGTTTACGCAGGCTGACGCCGGCAAGACCTTCACGTACACCGTAGCCGAGAAGAATGATGGCAAGCCCGGTTACACCTACGACGACGCCGTGCGTACCGTGACGATCGCCGTCGCCGATGACGGTGCCGGTACGCTTACCGCCACGACGACCGTCTCCGGCGGTCCCGAGGGTACGCATACGACGGTCCACAAGAGCGGTGAGAACAAGGTCGAGAGTGCCCTGGTTCCGTTCCACAACAGCTACAGCGCTACGACCAATACGCCTGGTGGTACCGCTGCTCAGGTTGTCGCCACCAAGACCCTGACCGGTCGTCCGATGGCCGACGGCGAGTTCTGGTTCGGCATTGCCTATCAGGGCGAGCTTGTGGGCTACGAAAACCTCAAGCCTAATATCGGCGGGCATGTGAGCTTTGATGCGCTGCACTACGACACCGAGATGCTTGCCAATCTTGAGGCGGCTGGGCTTGCCCATCGTACCGACAAGGACGGTAAGCTCGCTTGGACCATTAACTACACGGCCTACGAAGATTTATTCGGGCTGCCGAATGGCGTTTCCGCTACAACGTGGAGCTTTGGCTTTAAGGTTATCGTTGTCGACAACGGTGACGGTACCCTGACGGCAACGGTCGACTACGGTGGCGTCGAGCCCTTGTTCGAAAACGTCTACGGCGCCGAGGCCGTGGATGCCGCACTCATCGGCACCAAGAAGCTCCAGGCAGCCGAGGGCCTGGCCCCGGCCGACATCGCGGGTAAGTTTACCTTTACCGTGACCGCTGACGAGGCGGGTGCCCCGATGCCCGAGCGCACGACCGCAACCAACGACGCGGCCGGCAACGTGGACTTTGGCAAGATCCACTTTACGCTCGAGGACCTCAACCGCGCCCTGGGCGTGACGGACGATGCGACCGATAAGGCCGAGGCAGACGAAGCTGACGAGGCTGAGGCCGACGAGGCAGAGGCTGAAGAGGCCGACGCCGACGCTGCCGACACCGACGAGTCCAGCGACGAGTCCGAGCCCGCAGCCCCCACCGCTCCGCGCTCGCATACCTTTACCTATACGGTGACCGAATCCGGTAGCGCCCCTGGCGTGACCAACGACACCAACGCCACGCGCAAGGTTTCCTACACCGTGACCGATGACGGCGCCGGACATCTGAGCGTCGTGCGCAACGGCGACGACGGTGCCGCCTTCACGTTCACCAACACGTACGGCGTGGCACCCACCGATTCTTCCGTGACCGATCAGGTCAAGACGGTTAAGCGTCTGACCGGACGCGACCTTGCAGCTGGCGAGTTCACGTTTGAGCTGCTCGAGGACGACAAGGTCGTCGCTAGCGGCACCAACGACGCCAACGGCACCGTTGCGCTGAGCCCCATCCGCTACGAGGCGCCTGGCACGCACACGTACACGCTGCGCGAGGCTTGCCCCAACGCGCTCGGCCTGTACAAGGGCGTCGCCTATGACAGCGCGACCTACACCGTCGTGACCACCGTATCCGACAACGGCGACGGCACGCTGACCGCGTCGCACAAGCTCGAGGGAACCACCGAGTCGGCTGGCTTTACCAACAAGTATCACGCCATGCCTACGCAGATCTCCATCGGCGCCATCAAGGTACTCGAGGGACGCGAACTCAAGAAGGACGAGTTTAGCTTTAAGCTCGTTGGCGAGGATGTCGAGTCCACCGTCACCAACGACGCCGACGGCAAGATCAACTTCGACAAGTTCGAGTACGACGAGCCCGGAACGCACGTCTACACCATCAGCGAGGTCAAGGGCGACGAGACCGGTATGACCTATGACAAGTCCGTCTTTACCGCGACCGTCAACGTGGTCGATGACGGCGAGGGCAACCTCAAGGCGAGCGTCGCCTATGCCAAGGGCGACAAGAGCGTCGAGGGCATCGTGTTTAACAACACATACAAGAAGCCCGAAACGCCCGTGCCGACGCCCGACCCCGGCACGCCCAAGACCGTGACGAACATCGTCAAGACGGTCAAGGGTTTCCTGCCCACCACGGGTGACCAGCAGGTAGCCGCGCTGCTCATGGCGTTTGTCGTCGCCATGTCCGGCGTCGGTGCCCTGATCTGGGGCATCCGTAAGCGCTAGGCGCACTGACAGCGCCCGGGGCCAAGGGCCCCGGGCCGCTGCCGGGGAGCCAGAACATAGCCCCCCACCCCACCCCCAGCCGCCACGGAGGCGTCTCCCTTCTCCGTGGCGGCACTTTTGTGCGCGGAGGAGGAGGGCGCGCCACAAAACCGGCCCATCTACTACGTTTAACTGCCTATCCCCGACCATGACGAAAAGCGCGGAAACAAAACCGCAGGTAGAACGCTTGTGGTTTTGTTCAAAACGAGGATATGGTTGGAAGTGTCGAGTCAAACGTAGTAGATGGGCCGATTTCGTGGCGAGCGGTTCCGGCTGATCCCTTGGGGACGGAGGAAAACGGATCATTTTGGTCCCGCGAGGCTGGCGGAGGCACTCGTCCAGGGCCGCCCGAACAAAACTATGCCGGTTTACGGGGCTGAGTTACGAGTCCCCAACCATGCCGATATTCGTGAAAATAAAACCGCAGGTAGACGAGCCGTCATTTTGCAGAAAACGCGGGTATGGATGGGGGTCCTGAGTTTGGCCCCGTAAACCGGCATAGTTTTGAAATGGCCTTAAATCGGTAGCAGCCATTTTGCTATGCCGGAACGGTCGGTCTTCGGGCAACTACCCTCGCAGGTAGGCGATAGCGATCTGCGTGCGGTTGCGCAGGCCCATCTTTGCCAGGATTGAGCTGATGTGGTTGCGCACGGTGCCTTCGCCCATGTAGGCGGTGGCGGCGATCTCTTTGTTGTCGAGGCCGCGGGCGATGAGCTCGGCGACTTCGAACTCGCGGTCGGTCAGGCTGGCGAAGGCTGCGGGCCGGCGGGGCGTGCCCGCCTCGACGTCCGTTCCGTCAAAATCGATGTCCTCGATCGCCTTACCCTCGAGTACGCGTTTGCCGTCCATGACCTGCGCCAACGCCGGCGGAATGGCGGCGACATCGGTCTTGATCAGGTAGCCGCGGGCGCCCAGCTTGAGCGCCGACACAATGTACTCGTCATCCGAGAATGTCGTTAGAAACACCACGCGCGCCGCAGGGTCGTGCTCAAGGATCTCGCGTGCCGCCGAAAGTCCGTCGCGCCCCGGCATCTGAATGTCGAGCAGCGCGATATCGGGTGCGTGTTCGGCATAGAGCGAAACCGCGTCGTTGCCGTTGGCGCCGGTACCCACCACCTCGATCTGCGGCTGGGCGCCCAGGATAATCTTGAGCGAATCGACCACTAAGCGGTCGTCGTCGACAACGATGAGCCTCATCGGTCCTCATCTCCTTGCTGTTTGGGAACGGTGGCAAACACGCGCCAGCCGCCGGCGCTGGCACGCGGGCCGGCGGTGAAGGCGCCGCCAAGCGCCTCGATGCGCTCGCGCATGGAGGCGATCCCCATGCCCTCCGCAGCGCCGCGGCCGCTTGTTTGGACCCCGCCCGCGCCATCGTCGGTAACGACAAGCTGGTAAAACGACGGATGCTCCATGCACCGCACAGTAATGGTTTTGGCATGGGCGTGGCGCATGGCGTTGGAAAGCGCTTCGCGCAGCACCGCCGCAAAGCAGTTGGCGACGTTGGCGGGTGCATGCTCGGCCAAAACTTCAAGCTCAATCTGCGGGCCGCCGTCCGAGCGCGCGCCTTCAACAATGCGTTCGAGCTGCACGGAAAGGTCGACAGCGTTGTCGTTGAGCGCGTGGACGCTGGTGCGCACAAGCTGGAGCGCCTCGTCAACCGTGCGTTTGACGTCGGCGAAATCAGCGGCAACCCTGGGCTCGTCGGCGTGGACCACGCGTAGGGCTTCGGCCTGCAGTGAGGCACGCGTGAGCTGGTGCCCGACGTTATCGTGGATCTCGCGCGCGATGCGGGCGCGTTCGGCGAGTGTCGCGAGCTCGACTTCGTAGTCCTGGCGGTCGGCAAGGTCGCGGTTGCGCGCTTCGAGCGCGAGGGCTCGTTCTTGCAGCTCGTCGCGGGTACGGCGCATGCGCTGTTGCTCGCGCTCCAGCTGGGCGGTACGTAGTGATAGCAAGGTGGCGGCAACCGAAAGGACGGCGGTCAGCAGGAGCGTTCGGGTGGTGAGCGCGTCGCCGCGAAGGTCCGCGACAAGCGCGCAGACAAACACGGCGCCAATCGCCAGCGCGGGCCAGATGCGTTCACGGCGCACGCGTCGCGCGATGTCATAGAGGGCGAGGGGCGCAAACGGCACAAACGGCGGTATAAAGACGGCCGCGATGATGTAAACGTAGCTCGCGGCCTCGCTTGCGTGGCGCGTGCGTTCCCCCTGTGCCACCTCGGCCAGCGAGGTGGCAATAACGCCAAGGCAAAACGCCGCGACTAGGCGAGCGTCCACAGCAAGACCCATGGCGGCCGCAATACAGCACGCCAGCACGATCGATTTGTCGAAAAGCCTGTTCATACGGGTATTGTACGCGAAGCCGCGCGTGGTGGAGGGGCCACCCGGAGCAACCGTGACATTCCTCCCACGCGGCAAAGCGGGGGCACCGGCGGGCCGCGCGACCAAGCCCTACACTCGTGACAAAGCTCACTGGTGCGCGCCGGCGGCTCCTGCGATGATGCAATCGTACCGGGCCGCAATCAACAGAAGGGCCGCCTCATGACAGACATCGTCCACGTCGAAAACCTCGTCAAGCGCTACGACGACCTTATCGCGCTCGACCACTTTAGCCTGAGCATCGCCCCCGGCGAGATCTTTGGCCTGCTGGGCCCCAACGGCTCGGGCAAGACCACGTCCATCAACTGCATTCTGCAGCTGCTCGCCTACGACAAAGGCACCATCGAGCTGTTCGGCGAGCCCATGACGCCCGCCCGCTACGACCTCAAGCGCCGCATCGGTGTGGTGCCGCAGCAGGTGGCGGTGTTTGACGAGCTTACGGTGCGCGAGAACATCGACTATTTCTGCAGCCTTTACGTCAACGACCGCAAGCGCCGCCGCGCGCTGGTGGACGAGGCGATCGACTTTGTCGGGCTGGGCGACTTTACCAAGTTTCGCCCCGGCAAGCTCTCGGGCGGCCTGGCGCGTCGCCTCAACATCGCCTGCGGTATCGCGCACAAGCCCGAGCTTATCTTCTTTGACGAGCCCACGGTGGCGGTCGACCCGCAGAGCCGCAACGCCATCCTGGAGGGCATCTGCCGCCTGCGCGACGAGGGCGCCACGGTGGTGTATACCAGCCATTACATGGAGGAAGTCGAGCAGATTTGCAGCCGCATCATGATCATGGACGGCGGACGTGTGCTGGCGCAGGGCACCAATGACGAGCTCAAACGCATGATTCAAATGGGCGAGCGCGTGACAGTCGAGGTCAGCGCCGTAGAGACCGCCACGGTCGAGCGGCTGCGCGCCCTCGAGCACGTGCTTTCGGTTGAGTTGTCCGGCGGCGAGCTCGTCTGCACCTGCGAAGCGAGCCCGCACAATTTGGTCGACATCCTCGACACGCTGCGCGCCGCCGATGTGGCGCTCGGCCGCGTGTGGAGCGAGCCGCCGACCCTCAACGACGTGTTCCTCGAGATCACCGGCCGCGAGCTGCGCGACTAGGGGGCAGCCATGTTCAACACCATTATCATCACGGTCAAAACGCTGCTGCGCCGGCCGAGCACGTGGGTCTGGGGCGCCCTCTTTCCCATCGCGCTTTCCACGATGTTCATGTTTATGTTTGCGAACCTGAGCTCCGACGGCACGGTCGACCCGGTGCCGGTTGCCGTCGTGGCGGACAAGGTCTGGGACGCTTCGACCTTTAAGGATGTGGCGACGTCGCTTGCCAAGGAAGGCGACGACCAGCTGCTCGAGATCCACGAGCTCGACGACGCAGCCGATGCGAACCGTGCGCTCAAGGCCGGTGAGGTCGCGGGTATCTATACGGTCGACGCTGCGGGCACGCCCAAGCTCACACTGCTATCGAGCTACGACAGCTCGCGCGCATCATCGGTGCTCACCGATCGCAGCATCCTGGAGACGGTGGCAAGCTCGTATACACAAAATGCCGAGCTCATGTCCCAGATTGCCCAGGACAACCCGGCGGCGCTCGCCGACCCCGAGGCGGTTGCGCGCGCCCTGTCGCTCGAGGGCGGCACCCGCCGCGTAAGCCTGACACGCACCACACCCGACGGCACGGTCATCTACTATTACGCGCTCTTTGGCCTGGTCGCGATGATGTCTGCCGAGTTTGCCGCCTTGAGCGTCATCGACCTGCAGCCCAATCTGTCGGCTCTTGGCGCGCGTCGCTGCGTGGGCGGTCTTTCCAAAACGGCGTCGCTGGCCGGTATCTTTGTGGGCTCGTGGCTGGTCTCCTTTGCCTCGATGGCGATCGCGATCGGCTACGTGCGTCTGGTCGTGGGCGTCGACTTTGGCGGGCGCGAGGGGCTGTGTTTGGTGGGCGGCGCCGCTTCCGCGCTTGCCGCCACGGGCTTGGGACTCTTTGTGGGCACGCTTCCCGTTAAGGGCGGCAAGGCGTCCAAGTCTGGCATCCTCACGGGCTTTGCCACTACGTGCGCCCTGTTCGCCGGCCTCTACGGCGAGCCAGCGATGGCGCTTGCCGACGACGTCGCCCGCGCCTGCCCGGCCGAGTGCTGGCTCAACCCCGTCAAGCTTATCTGCGACATGTTCAACCGCCTGAATTTCTTTGAAGACTTGGGGCCTTTTGCCGTTCGCGCGGGCGCGCTGGTCCTCATGACGCTGGTGTTTGTTGCCGCCGCCACGCTGATTTTTGGAAGGAGCCGCTATGAGCACCTTTAAGACCGCGCTTCGCATGGCGCTGGCGCACCCGTTCTACCTGCTCATCTATACGGTGTTCATTTCGCTGATGGGCGTATTCATCGCGGCATCTGTGAGCTGGAACTCGTCGCAGCTCACCGAGTACAAGCCCTACGACGCCAACGTGATCGTGGTCGACCGCGATGGCAGTGATCTTTCACTTGCGCTCACCAAGCACCTAGGTTCGCGGTTTGACCTGGTCACGGGCGTCGGCGATGACACGTACGACCTTGCGGACGCGCTCTCCAAGAGCAACAGCGCCAAGGGCAGCGCCGACTGCGTATTCTTTATCCCGGAGGGGTTCGAGGACGACCTGGTCGCGGCTGCCCGCGCGGGGGAGTCCCTGCCCAAGCTCGATGTGACCTACGGTGCCGGCACCATGGCGGCGGCGCTTTCGTCTGCCGAGGCTTCGCGCTGGATCTCGCTCGCGGGCGCTGCAGCCGCACTTGAGCCCACTGCCTCCAACGGCGACGTTGCCAAGGCCGCCGAACATGCCGCTGCAAAGCGCGCGGAGGTCCAGATCGAGCGGGTCAAGGTCGACTCGGCTGCTGCCGCCACGCTCGAGTCGTACTTCAACTTTGGCGCGTACGCGATTATCTCGTCGGTCATCGTATCGGTGGGGTTGGTGTTTTCGGGCATGAACGAGCCCGAGCGCGTGCGTCGTATGGATGCCGGCCCAATCTCCGAGCGCCAACGTTCGCTTGCCGTGTTTGCCGCCGCCGCCGTGCTCACCGTCTGCATCTGGTTTGTGTCGAGCATGATGGGCGTCGTGGGCTTTGCCGGCGCGGTCGCCGAGGTCGGCGTGGGCCGTGTGTGCCTGGCACTGGCGGCGACGTTTGCCCTGGCGCTTACGCCCCTGGCGATTGGCTTTGCGCTTTCGAACATCGGGGCGCGCGAGGAGCTGCTCAACGGCGTGGGCAACCTGCTCGGCATGCTCATGACGTTTTTGGGTGGTGCCTGGATGCCGCTTTCGCTCATGAGCTCGACCGTGCAGGCTGCAGCGCACTTTGTGCCCACGTACTGGGTCAACGATGCCGTGAGCACCGCGCTCGCCGCAGATCTGACGCCCGCCACGCTGGGTAACGTCGCCTGCGACCTTGGCGTAGCCGCGCTGATCGCCGTAGCCATCGCCGCCGTAGGCCTCGCCCTCTCGCGCACCAAATACCACGCCTAGCCCGATAGCGAGTCTGGAATATTTGCCGCTCCTCGTTCAAATATAGTTCACCAAGGTTTACTATTACCCTAATAAAGTAGGAGAAGGCTAACAATGGGGGCTAGCATGGCGACACAAGAAGCCTATGTCCAGGTCAAGGACCTTAAAAAGCACTACGGCGACGGCGATGCGCGCCTGACGGTGCTCGATGGTATCAACACATCCATCAATCGCGGCGAGATCTGCGTCATGCTGGGACCTTCGGGTTCGGGCAAGTCGACGTTCCTCAACCTGATCGGCGGCTTGGAGGACGCCGACAGCGGCTCTATCCTGGTGGACGGCTGCGACCTTACCGCGCTCAAGGCCGGTGAACTGGGCGAGTATCGCCGTCGCGAGCTGGGCTTTGTCTTCCAGTTCTACAACTTGGTGCCCGACCTCACCATCAAGGAAAACATCGAGGTCACGGCGCACCTTTCCAAAAAGCCGCTCAATATCGACGACCTGCTGCGCTCGCTGGGCCTCTACGAGCACCGCAACAAGTTTCCGCGCCAAGTCTCGGGTGGCCAGCAGCAGCGCTGCGCCATCGGCCGCGCGCTCGTCAAAAATCCGGGTTTGCTGCTGTGCGACGAGCCCACGGGCGCGCTCGATTACAAGACCTCCAAAGAAATCCTGCAGCTCATGGAGGACGTTAACCACGACTATGGCTGCACCATCATCATCGTCACCCACAACGCCGCCATCGCGCGCATGGCCAATCGTGTGCTGCGCCTGCGCGACGGGCGCATTGTCGAGGACGAGCTCAACGCCCAGCCCGTGCCCGCGGCCGAGCTCGATTGGTAGGCGACGCCATGACTCCCCTCGCTAAGCGCCTCTCACGCGAGCTGCGCCGCAATATCGGCAAGTACCTGGGCATCTTTTTGCTTATGTGCGGAAGCATCGCCCTCACATCGGGATTTTTGCTTGCGGCCCATTCCATCGGCTGCCTTATCGACGACATGCGCGACGAGTACACCATTGAGGACGGCCGCGTGACGACCTCCTTCGAGGCCACCGACGACCAGCTCAAGGCGGCCGAAGATGCCGCCAGTGACGTTGGCGGCGTCACGCTCTACAAGAACTTCTCCATCGACGCCATCATCAAAAAGGCGTCCGGCGACGACGGCACCAAACGCACCCTGCGCACCTATGCGCATCGCACCAAAGTTGACATCGCGTCCTATTGCGAGGGAAAGCAGCCCCGCGCGGACGACGAGGTGGCTATCGACCGCGTCTTTGCCACCAACAATGACCTGTCCGTGGGCGACGAGGTAGCGCTCGAGGGTCGTACGTACACCATCTGCGGCATCATGACCCAGCCCGACAGCCAGGCACTCTTCCTCAACAACTCCGACTTTACGGTCAACACCATCACCTACGGCGTGGCCGAGGTCACCGACGCCGGTTTTGCCGCGCTCGAGGACGCCGGCGGCGCGCCCACCTATACGTACTCCTTTACCTTTAACGACCGCGATCTCTCCACCGCGGAGCGCACCGATGCCGAGCAGGATATGGTCGAGGCGCTGACCGATGCCGATGCGCGCGTGGACGATCTGGTCGATGCCGACTCCAACCAGGGCATTGGCTATGCGCGCGACGACGTGGACGGCGACTCCACGATGTGGACCACGCTGCTCGACATCATCATCGTGATCATGGCCTTTGTCTTTGTGGTCCTTACCGACGCCACCATCGAAGAGGAGAGCGCCATCATCGGCACGCTGCTTGCCAGCGGCTATCGTCGACGCGAGATCGTGCTGCACTACCTTGCGCTTCCCGCCATCGCGGGCGTGGTCGCGGCGCTTTTGGGCACTGCGCTCGGCGTCGTGTTCTTTACCGAGCCCATGCGCAGCCTCTATTACGACTCGTACAGCCTGCCGCCCTTCCAGGTGTACTGGAGCTGGGAGATCTTTGTGAAGTGCGCCGTGGTTCCCGCCGCCGCGCTCATTCTCATCACGCTGGTGGGCCTGCTTCGCAAAATGGGCAAGACGCCGTTGCAGTTTCTTCGCCACGAGGCGAGCGGCAAGTCTGGCACCAAGCGCGGCCTGCGGCTGCCGGAGCGAATGGGCTTTGTCTCGCGCTTCCGCCTGCGTATCTTCCTGCGCAACCTGGGCAACTTCGCCACGCTCTTCGTGGGCATTGCGTTTGCCTCGCTGCTGCTGCTCTTTGGCCTGGCGATTCTGCCCACGATGACGCACTACGCCGACAACCTCGAGACAAGCCTGGTCGCCGAGCACCAGTACACGCTCAAGGCTCCGCTGGAGCTCGAGGGCACCGCCGAGGAGCGCGAACAGTGGTCGGCACTCGAGCGCTTGCAGTCGGTTGACGGCGCACTGCTTTCTGCCGCCCAAGATGCCGATGACGAGCTTGACGACGCGGCCGATGCGGCGCAGGCGGCAGCCGATGCCGCGACCGCATCTCCGTCTGCCGAGAGCCTGGCCGCAGCGCAGGACGCGCTCGCCAAGGTCCAGGACAAGAAGGATGCGCTTTATGCGCGCCTCGATGACCTTGCCGATGCTCTCGGCTGCGACCGCGATGAGGCTATCGACCTGATCGGCAAGGCCTCTAAGATTGACACCGACAACGACGATATCCACCCGGTCAATACGACCGATAACGGCGCGGGCGCAATCGCACAGGCTGAGAAATACGCCGTCTACCAGCTGCAATACGACCGCGGTGGCGGAAATGGCGAGGAGACGATTTCCATCTACGGCATCTCGCCCGATTCGCGCTACTGGAAAGGGCTGGACGTCGGCAACGGACGCGTTGTCTTTGGCGGTGGCTTGCTCGACAAGTTTGGCTGGAGCGAGGGCCAGAAGGTCACGCTCAGCGACAAGTACGAGGGTGAGTATTATTCCCTTGAGTACGCGGGCAAGGACTGTGCCTGGGGCTCCAAGTCGGACATGAATATCTATATGAGTATCGACGACTTTAATGAGCTGTTCGACAACGACGCCGCCTACTTTAACGGCTATGTGAGCAACGAGAAGCTCGACCTCGATGCTCGTTACTTTGCCGGCGACACCACGCCCGACGACATGCGCGCCGTGGGCGACCAATTCATCGGCATGATGAGCAAAATGATCGGAATGATGGTTGGGCTTGCGGTGTTCATCTTCTTGCTGTTTATGTACCTGCTGACCAAGGCTGTGATCGACCACAGCGCCCGTTCGATCAGCTACATGAAAGTCTTTGGCTATCGCGATAGCGAGATTTCGCATCTGTACATCCGCTCGATCACGTTGTGCGTTGCGGCGTCACTCGTGCTGAGCCTGCCGGTCATTATTGGCTCGCTCACGGCCATCTTCCGCTCGATGCTGCTCGCCTATAACGGCAATATCGAGATCTACGTGCCCGCTTGGTCCATGGCGGCGTGCGCAGGAATCGGCTTTGCGACCTACCTGGTCGTGGCACTGCTGCACACGCGCTCCATCAAGCGCGTGAGCCTCTCCGAGGCGCTGAAGGTCCAGGAATAGAGAACCGCCCACACGCGGGGGCACGAACCGAAGGAAGGGTGCCCCCGCGTTATTTGCCCGCCAGGCCCGACGTGGGCAAACGCGTGCAACGTCAGACTTCCCCGAACAGAAGGAGACCCATGGCAAGATCGGCAGAGGAGCTCAAGCAGCTCTCCATCAAGGAGTTCACCGAGGCGGCAAAGGTCTACGAATCCGGCCATGCCGGCATTTACGAGATGTGCAAGGACGACTATCCGCAAATGCTCGAGGAGCTTGAGCTCGAACCGTTCGAGGACGCGCTCGACGTGGGCTGTGGAACCGGAGCCGTCCTAGAACTGCTCCACGTCCGGTACCCCAGCAAGCACTTGACTGGACTCGACCTCACACCCGGGATGATCGACGTCGCCCGGGCAAAGCAGCTCGATAACGTCAGCTTTGTCGTCGGAGACGCGGAGGCACTGCCCTTCAAGCCCCGGAGCTTCGACGCCGTGCTCTGCTCTAACAGCTTCCACCACTACCCGCATCCGGAGAGGTTTTTCGCCGAGGTGGCACGCGTCCTTCGTCCCGGCGGGCGACTGGTCCTTCGCGACTATACCTCGAACGATGTCGCGGTCTGGCTCATGAACAACATCGAGCTACCGCTGGCACGCCTCTTGGGCCATGGCGACGTGCGCATCCTCAAGCTGTCCGAGCTACGCGCGCTCGTCGAGGAATCCGGGCTCACCCCGCTCAAGCTCGAGGCACAGAAGGGATTCCGCGCGCATCTGGTCGCGCGAAAGGGCTAGCGGTCCGCGCCAGGACGCTCCGTCACGCCAGGGCACGCCGTCAACGCCGCCAAACCAGGGCGCGCCATCAAACCAGATTGTGGCCACGCCAGAACGCGCCGCCAAACCAAGGCGCGCCGCCACAAACGTGACGGCGCGTCCCTAGCTGCCAGGTGGCGAGGCACTCATTTAAGTCCGTCCCCAATGAGTGGTTTCAGTCATTTAAGTCTGTCCCCAATGACTAGATGCCGTACTTGACTTTAACTCTGCTTTAACTGGTACCATCCTCTATGTCTGTAACGCCATATAGACCGAGGGGATAGATTTATGACCGCAACTGCACCCGCAGCACCCGCTAAGGTGTATTTCACCAACCTGCGCACGCATGCTCGCGAGAGCCAGCTCGACAAGCTCAAGCGCCTCATCCGTCGCGCCGGTATCGAGCAGATCGACTTTGAGAACAAGTTCGTCGCCATCAAGATTCACTTTGGCGAGTTGGGCAACCTGAGCTTTTTGCGCCCCAACTACGCCCGCGCCGTCGCGGATGTCGTGAAGGAGCTGGGCGGCAAGCCCTTCCTCACCGACTGCAATACGCTCTACGTCGGTAGCCGCAAAAACGCGCTCGAGCACATCGATACCGCTTATCAGAACGGCTTTACCCCGTATGCCACGGGCTGCCAGATCATCATCGCCGACGGCCTCAAGGGTACCGACGAGGCGCTCGTCCCGGTCGAGGGCGGCGAGTACGTGCGCGAGGCCAAGATCGGCCAGGCACTCATGGATGCCGATATCGTGATCAGCCTCACCCACTTTAAGGGCCATGAGCAGGCCGGCTTTGGCGGTGCCATGAAGAACCTGGGCATGGGAGGCGGCAGCCGTGCCGGCAAGATGGAGCAGCATGCCGCCGGCAAACCGAACGTCGCGACCGAGCACTGCATTGGCTGCCGTGCCTGCGAAAAGATCTGCGCGCACAACGCTATCTCGTTCGACGATACCCGCGAGCGCGAGCTTGCCAACGGTAACACCCGCACGGTTCACGTCGCCGCTATCGACCACGATCGCTGCGTGGGCTGCGGCCGCTGCATTGCGGCATGCAACCAGGACTGCATCAAGCCCGGCTATGACGCCGCGGCCGATGTGCTCAACTGCAAGATCGCCGAGTACACGAAGGCTGTCGTCGACGGCCGCCCGAGCTTCCATATCTCGCTTGCTATGGACATCAGCCCCAACTGCGATTGCCATCCCGAAAACGATACGCCTATCGTCAACGACATCGGCATGTTCGCGAGCTTCGACCCGGTCGCCATCGATCAGGCCTGCGCCGACGCCGTCATGGCGTCCGAGCCGCTGCCCAACACCGAGCTCACCGATAGCGCGGCCAAGATGGAGCACAACCACGAGCATCTGGAGGGCGAGCAGGCGCACGACCCCTTCTGCATCACGCATCCCGATACCGACTGGCGCGCGTGCATCGCGCATGCCGAGAAGATCGGCCTGGGCACGAGCGAGTACGAGCTCATCGAGGTCAAGTAGCACCTGTCTATTGGACATATCAAGCGCTTTTGTGGCGCAACGTTAGCAAAAGCCGCCCGTGAGCACAGTGTCCACGGGCGGCTTTTCGGAAGTATGCGGCAAATTTCGAGATCGCCGAGCACACGACGTTTTTTGGCAACAAAACCCCTGATAAATTGTTGGTAAAACTGCGGTCTGGTCGGCAGTTCCAGATTTTGCCGCATACTTCCGAAAATAGGGGGCCAGATAAAGCCCCATACGTTGCTTTTTGCCTAAAAATTCTTGTCGAGGAAGTCGTCGACCGTGTTCCAGTAGAGCTCGGGGTCAACTTGCGCGCTCTTGGCGTGGGTGGCGCCGTGGATAGTGAGCTTCTGTTTAACCTTGCTGGCGCACGCGTCGTAGTTTTGGTCGAGCATGCTGTACGGCACAAAGGTGTCCCGGTCGCCGTGGATAAACAGCATGGGAACCGTCGCATGTTTGAGTTGCTCCACACTGCTCGCCTTATGAAAGTCGTAGCCCGCGCGCACGTTGCACACCAAGTTTGCTACATCGAGCAAGGGAAAGCTGGGCAGGCCGAACACATCCTTGAGCTGCAGAGAAAACTCGTTCCAAACACTCGTATAACCGCAGTCCTCGATAATGCATTTCACGTTTGCGGGCAGAGATTCCCCTGCGACGTTCATGGCGGTTGCTGCACCCATCGACTCGCCAAAGACCAGGATGCGCGCCTCGGGGTCAGCCTGAACGATCCGCCCAATCCATGCAACGACATCGAGCCGCTCGGGCCAGCCCATGCCGATATAGTCGCCGCCGGAACGCTCGTGGGCGCGGGCGGCAGGCGCGAGCACGTTCATGCCGCGGTCGTGGAAGCGCTTGGCGTATCGGGCCATGCCGATGGGCTCGTTGGTATATCCATGCAGGCAGATGGCGTAATCGTGGGTGTTCTCCGAGGCGGCAAAATACCAAGCGGCGAGCTCGGTTCCGTCATCTGCGGTGAGGTTGCTGCTCTCGCGGTTCTCTTTAAACCATGCCCGCGCCTCGGTTCCCTCGGCATCCGGCTGCTCACCTTCTTTGTCGTTCTTGCTATCCTGCATCATCTTCATGGTGTACGGCGCTTGGGGGTTCAGGGCAAAGTCAAACAAAAAGTTGCCGGCAAACCCCAGCAGCGCGACAACGACTACCAACGTAACAATGCCGGCTATCTTGAGCTTTCGATGGGAACGTGCGTTTTGAGCCATGCGGTATTCTCCTATAAGATGTTAATACATCAACATTTAACGCAAGCGCATTATGGACGTTCGCCGTTGATGCGTCAACAGGCAAAGAATGGGTAAACAAAGGGTCACGTATGGTGCAAATTTCGCACGTACCTAGACGCTTTGATATAGTGTTGAGAACTATTTACGTTGGAGGATGTAACCGGCATGTCCGATTCGAGTGACAGTTCCAAGCCGCGACCTAAGGCCGCGGCCGTTCCGCACTACACGGTGGGCGAGGAGATTATGAATTCCGTCACCCATGGTGTTGGATGCCTGCTGGGTATCGCGGGCCTGGTGCTCCTTATTGTCTTCGCCGCCCTGCGCGGCGGCGGTCCGGCCCACATGGCCGCGGCGATCGTCTACGGCGTGAGCATCATTCTTGAATATCTTGCCTCCACGCTTTACCACGCCATTCAGCCCGCGCGCGCCAAGCGCGTGTTTCGCATCATCGACCACAGCTGCATCTACCTGCTCATAGCCGGCAGCTATACGCCGTTTTGCCTTATCACGCTCGCAAACGACGGCGGCCCTGCGCTGTTCTTTGCCGTATGGGCCATCGCCATTATCGGCATCGCCCTCGAGTGCTTCCTACGCGAGCGTCAACCGCACTGGGTAAGCGGCCTGGTCTACCTGCTGATGGGCTGGCTCGTTGTCTTTAAGCTGCCCGAACTTGTGGCGCTGCTCAACCCCGTGGCACTTGCCCTGCTCGCCGTCGGCGGCGTGTGCTACACCGCGGGCGTGCCGTTCTATATCGCCAAAAACGTGCGCTACCTGCACAGCGTGTTCCACCTGTGGGTGCTCGCCGGCAGTATTTTCCAGTTCATGGCGGTGATCCTCTTCGTAATCTAGCGACCACGCCTGCGCGCTCGCGTCCTTGTTTGGGCGCCGGTGCAATTGCCGTATCCGCCGTCAACGTTTTAATCCGACGTCCCGAATCTTGGAGGTTCGAGAAACTCCCGATGGACATAACCATCTCCCTTATCACCACCCTCGTTTTGACTCTCATCAACGGCTACTTCTCTATGTCCGAGATGGCGCTCACCACGGCCAAGCGCGCCGTGCTGGAGCACGAGGCCGAGGAAGGCGACAAGCGCGCCGAGCGTGCCATTAAGCTGGCTGCCGACTCCGACCAGCTGCTCGCCACCATCCAGGTCGCCATTACGCTCGTGGGCTTCGCCTCGTCCGCCGTCGCCTCGACGAGTCTGTCCGACCCGCTCGCCACGTGGCTCATGAGCTTTGGCATCGCGCCGCTCTCCGCCATCGCGCGCGGCCTGGCGCCGGTCATCATCACCGTCGCGGTCGCCTTCGTATCCATCGTGATCGGCGAGCTCGTCCCCAAGCGCATCGGCCTGGCCAATGCCGAGGGCGTGTCCAAGCAGGTCGTGGGCCCGCTTTCCGTGTTCCAGAAGATCGCCCGTCCGCTCGTGTGGCTGACTGGCGCTTGCTCCGATGGCCTGGCCCGCATCCTGCGCATCAAGAGTGCCGACGACCGCCAGAACGTCTCGGAAGAAGAGATCAAGTACATGGTCTCGGAGCAGGACGACCTGCTCGACGAGGAAAAGCGCATGATCCACGAGATCTTCGACCTGGGCGACACCGTTGCCCGCGAGGTCATGGTGCCGCGCGTGGACACCACCATGTGCGAGGACGACGAGACGGTCGCCGACGTGCTGTCCACCATGCGCCAGACCGGCTTTAGCCGCATCCCCGTCTATCACGAGGATCCCGACAACGTCGCCGGCATTGCGCACATCAAGGACCTGATTCAGCCCGCGCTCGACGGCAAGGGCGACCAGCCCATCGCCGGTTTTTTGCGCGACGCCACCTTTGTGCCCGACACCAAGGACATCCTGCCGCTGCTGTCCGAGATGCAGACCTCTCACGACCAGATCGTGGTGGTCGTGGACGAGTACGGCGGTACGGCCGGCATTATCACCATCGAGGACATCGTCGAGGAGATCGTCGGCGAGATCGAGGACGAGTTCGACCCCGACAACAAGTATCTCACGCGCCTTTCGCGCCGCGAGTGGCTCGTTGATGGGCGTTTTTCGTGCGATGACGCGATTGAGCTTGGTTGGCCGCTCGAGGAAAGCGATGATTATGAGACCATCGCCGGCTGGATTTTGGAGCTTTGCGACTCGGTGCCCGACATCGGAGAGGTGTTTGAGGTTGCAGGGTACAAGTTCAAGGTGCAGTCGATGCGTGGCCAGCGCATCTCGCTCATCCGCGTGATCGCTCCGGCCGAAACCGATAAGAAGGATTCCGAGTCTTCGGCAGAGAAGCCGGCGACGTCGGGTGCGGGCTCTGTGGATCCGCACGATGGCGACGAGTAGGGCAAGGAAGAGTAGGGGAGAGTTATGGCAGGCCTGTTCAACATCCTTAAGGTCACCGTCAGCGAGGACAAGATCTGCGCGCATGTGCTGGTGAACCCCGGCATGCCGCTCATGACCTCGGAGGATATCGAGGCCACGGCGCGCGTGTATTACCTGGTGCCGGCGATTGCCAAGCACCTGTGCCTGGGTGATTCCGGTCGCGAGTTCCAGGACTGCATGGGCCAGACCGAGCTTTGCCATCTGCTTGAGCATGTGACGGTCGAGCTCATGAACGAGACCGGTCTTGCCGGCAGCATTTCGTGCGGCCGCACGCGCGTAAGCGAGCACGACGAGCGCGTCTTTGAGGTTGAGCTTTCGTGCCCCGACGACGCGCTGGCCATCGGTGCGCTGTCGTCGGCAACCTTTATGATGGACTGGGCGTACCTGCACGCCGACCAGCCTGCCCCCGACGTGGAGGGCACGGTCGCGGGCCTGCGCAACCTGGTACTGGGCATGCGCGCCGAGGCCGAGGGCAAGGATCCTCACGAGGCCGTCGCCGCTGCGAACGGCGAAGATGCTGCCGAGGACGAGGGCGCTGACGAGGGCGATGTGCCGGTCGACGCCGAGCCCGTTGCCGATGCGACCGCCGAGCCCGTTCCCGCCGAGCCCCAGGGCGTCCCCAACTTTGACGACGAGCCCCAGGTGGCGATTGATACCGAGGGCGCGGTTGCCGAGAACCACGAGGCCTCCGCTGCCGTCTTTGGCGGTGCTGCGACGGTTCCGGCAGGACCTGCGCATGAGGGCGGCCTGCCGCTCGTGGACGGCGCCGGCGAGGACCCGGGTGCCACGGTGGCCATGCCGGCTATGCCCCAAGAGTAGGCCTACGCGTTTATCACCATCACGTACCTGCGCCTTTGCCGTACGCAGATGAGCGGAGCGGCAAGTGATGCGCTGCGGGTATAATGGACAGCATTCAAACGGTGGGCACCGACGTGCCTGCAGGAGAGGAATGATCATGGGTAAGACTTTCAGCTTTGTCTCCGGCGCACTTTTTGGTGCCGCTGCCGGCGCTATTGTCGGCGTTGCTCTGGCCCCGCGCTCGGGCGCCGAGACCCGCGCCATGGCTGCCGATATCGCCAACGACGCCTGGGACAATATGCGCGACACCTACGAGCACAGCGCCGAGGAGGCCCGTGCTGCGGTGAATGACTTTGGCCCGATGGTCGACGCCAAGACCGATGACCTGCGCGCCAAGGTCGACCTGGCCCGCGAGCGCATGGACCAGCTGCGCGAGCAGCTCAACGACGCCATTTCGGGCGGCAACGTGACGCCTGCCGCCGACGTCGTGGTCGAGAACGCCGTCGAGGCTGATACCGAGGCTGCGGAGCCCTCGACCGAGGCATAATGCGCGCCGGGGATTTTGTCGGCGCCAAGATCTATCGCAAGCCTACCGAGGACAAGCGCACCAAAAAGGACGGCACGCCGCGCAGCCCTAAAAAGCTCGGAAAGATTCACTTTCCGGTCTTTACTCCGGGCGGTACGCGCGTGGTCGGCTTTATGGTCCGCCAGTCCGATATCGCGGGCATGATCGAGCGCCCCGACCGATTCGTAGCGCTCGACGCCATTGGTGTCTACGAGGGCGCCATTGCGGTCGATGACGTCAAGGACACGTACGATGCCGCCGCTGCCAAGCGCCTCGACATCAACCTGGACGATTGCATCATCTGGGTCGGTATGGACGTGCGCACGGAATCAGGCGACGTCGTGGGCTATTGCTCGGACGTTGAGTTCAAGCCACGCTCGGGCATCGTGCAGGCATTCTATGTGACCGCCGGTGCTGCTTCGAGTGTTTTGGTTGGTGACACGCAGGTGCCGCCGACGATGCTGCGCGGCTATGCGGACGGCACGATGATTGTTTCGGACGAGGTCAAGTCGCTCGGGTATTCGGGCGGCGCCGCCGCAAAGGCTGCCGAGGCAAGCGTCGTGGTGGGCGATAAGGTCAAGAAGGGCGCCAAGGTGCTCGATGACAAGGGATCGGTTGCCGTGGACAAAGGCAGTCGCGCACTGGGCAAGCAGCTCGGCAAGACGCGCGGCATGTTCAAGGCCTTTAAGGACGAATACCAAAAGGCGAGCGGAGGCTCGTCAAAAGCTACAAAATAGCGACGTACCAAATGATGGGAGGCAAGCCGGAGACCTGTTGCTCCGGCTTGCTGTGTTTATGGGGGAGGGCACATGCGCCAAAACGGATCCAACTTAAACGGGCGTTCGGGTGCGCGTCCGACGGCGCGCCGCGACCTGGGGCAGCTGCCCAGCGGTCAGCGCAAGCGTCACCGTAAGCCCGGCGCGATGTATCTCAACCATAGCCGCGGCTTTAGCGACCGCAGCGCTCGCATCGGCAACAGCCGTACGCCCCGTCGTTCGTCTCGCTTGCCCTATGCGCTCATTGCCGTGGGTTGCGCACTCGTGCTGTTTATCGCTGCCGTCGTGGGCTACGTCAACCGCAGTGTGGACGTGGAGCTCAACGGCCAGAAGACCGCGGTGCGTGTGGGCTCTACGCTGCAGAATCTCATCGACGACCAGGAGTTGACTGACACCTACGACGCAGGCGACCTGCTGGCCGTCGATGACAGCGTGCTCAAGCGCCATGGGGGCGAAAAGCTGTCGGTGAAGGTCGACGGCAAGCGCGTGAAGCAGGGCAAATGGGATAGCCGCGAACTTGAGGGCGGCGAGAAGGTGACGGTCAAGGATGGCCGTAACATCTACGAGAAGCACGAGGTTCAGGCTACGGTTATCGAGCCCAAGCTCAAGGTCGAGGGTACGGGCGCTATCGAGTATGTGCAGACGTGGGGTGTCCAGGGCCGCTCCGAGGTGTGGGTTGGTGAGCAGTCGGGCAAGACGCAAGACCGCGGCGAGGTTGTGCCCGCCACCGATTGCGTCGTTGCGTGCGCCAGCGTGGCGCCCAAGGGCAACAAAAAGTACGTGGCGCTGACGTTTGACGAGGGTCCGAGCGGCGCCACCAAGCAGATCCTGCAGGTGCTCAAGGAAAAGGGCGTCACCGCGACGTTCTTCCTTTCGGGCGATGCGGCCGAGGCCTCGCCTGCCACGGCCAAGGCGATTGTCGATGCCGGGTGCGAGATCGGATCCAACAGCTACAGCGACGATTCGCTCAAGGGTCGGGACCGTGAGGCGGTACGCGAACAGATCACGAAAGGCACCGATGCGATTAAGTCGGCGACCGGCGTGAAGACGATGCTGCTGCGTGCTCCCTACGCTGCCTTTGACGAGCAAAACTGGATTGATGCGATGGACCTGGTCTCCGCCGTGGTCTCGTGGAATATTGACTCGGGCGACTGGCTGCTCAACGGTGCCGACGAGCAGGTCTCGACGGTGCTCGATTCGGTGACGCCGGGCAATATCGTGCTGCTCACCGATAGAGACGAATGCGCCGAGCAGACGCTCGAGGCGCTGCCGCAGATTATCGACGGCCTCATTGCCGACGGCTACAAGATCGTGACGCTCAGCGACCTGGTCAAGACGGACACGTCGCTGAGCAAAAAGCTCACCTCGCTGACGAAGGCCGCCATGCCCAAGGACGCCGTGTTCCCCCAACTTGCCGAGGACAACGACACCACAGAGTAGTTATTGGGTAGTCATTTAAGAACGTCCCCAATGACTATGTCACGGATGCGTCAGCGTTTGGTATGCCTGCAATGTGCAGCGCATAAATTCGATGCCGCAGGGCGATGCTGATGCTATAGTTACTGCGGTTAATGAGGGTCAAGAGAAAGGTTACAGGTGAAATCCAAACCTCGACCATACAGTCGATGACCCCATGCAGGTGCTTTCTGCGCATGCACGGGGTGTAAGCGTCGAGCGGCGTGCCGCCCGCGCATGCGTATACATATCCAGAAGCCCCCGGACGCCGCACGCGCGGTCGCGTCCGGAGGAATAATGATGGGGAGCACCATTGAATTATCTGAGTGAGATGCTCAAATTGCCGGTCTTGGACGTCGACGGCGAAAAGCTCGGCGTGGTGAACGATTTTGGCATTGCTACCGGCGAAGTTTTTCCGCACGTGACGTCGCTCGCGTTCCGTGGTCCCGGCAAGACGCCGTTTATGATCAGCTGGCGCAAATGGGTCGACCGTATCGACGAGACGGGTGTACACCTTAAGACGTCGGCCACCGAAATCCGTTTTTCGTACTTGCAACCGACCGAACTCTTGCTTGCCCGCGATGTGCTCAACAAGCAGATTGTCGACACGCAGGGCATGAAGGTCGTGCGCGTAAACGACATCAAGTTTTCCATGTCGGGCGAAAATCAGCTGCGCCTGCTGGGTGCCGAAGTTGGCGCCCGCGGTCTGCTGCGCGCGATCAGCCCCACACTCGAGCATGTCGTCGAGGGCTTTATGAAGCACCTGGGCAAGCCGCTCAGCGAGGACATTATCGCCTGGTCTTACATGGACCTGCTCGATCGCTCGACTAAGAACATCCAGCTCTCGGTGTCGCACAAGACGCTTGGCGAGCTGCATCCTGCCGACATCGCTGACATCATCGAGCAGCTCGACCCGCGCCTGCGCGCGCAGGTGTTCGCGCAGCTCGACACGGCGCAGGCCGCCGAGGCCATTTCGGAGTTCGATGACGACGAGCTCATGACCGAGATGCTCGAGGGCCTGTCCGATACCGACGCATCGTCGATGCTAGCCATGATGGACCCGGACGACGCCGCCGACCTGATCGACGAGCTCGATTACGAGAAGGCCGAGAAGCTCCTGCGCCTGATGGGCGTCAAGGAAGAGAAGGCGATTCGTAACCTGCTGGGGTATGAGGACAACACCGCCGGCCGCATCATGACCTCGGAGTTTGTCTCCCTGCCCGCCACGGCGACGGTCGGTGACGCCATCGAGGCGATTCGCGAGCTCGACGAGGACTTCGAGAGCGTCTACTACGTCTATACCGAGGACCCGAGCGGCATGCTCACCGGCGTGCTCTCGCTGCGCACGCTGATCGTAGCCGACCGCGACGCCACGCTGGGTCAGCTGGCCTATCGCGACCTGGTCTATGTGTCGCCTGACGAGGACCAGGAAGACGTGACGGACGAGATGACCAAGTACGACCTGGTTGCCATCCCTGTCTGCGACGAGAACCGTCATATCCTGGGTATCGTAACCTTTGACGACGCCATGGACGTTATCGCCGAGGAGCACCAGGAGGACCTGCAGATCGCAGGCGTCGGCTCGGGCGATAGCGCGTCCGACGACTCGACGAATGTGCTCAGCTGGTTTGTGCATCGCCAGTACTGGGTTGTCGTGTGGGGCATTGCCTCGTGCATCATGGCAACGGTGCTGGGGACGGCGCTCGGCTCCGCGCATCTGGTGGTGTTCCCCATGTGCGCCATGCCGCTCGTGCTGCTGGCGGCCTCGCGCATGGTGTCGTTCGTCAAGAACTACTTCCTGGAGTATGACGGTCACGACGACGAGCCCAAGCCGTATCTGGGGTTCTTTTTCCAGAGCACGGGCATGGGCCTGATTCTGTCACTCGTGACCTACCTGTGCGCCCAACTGGTGCGCACCGCCGCGTTCCCCGATGCGCCCATGTTTGAGGAACAACTCTTTACCGGGTGCTTTAATATCGCTGCCATCATTTGCCTGGTTGGCAACATGAGCGCCGTGATTTACCTGATGGTGCTGTTCTGGCGTGACGAGCATGACCTCAACACGTCGGGCACCGCCATGAACGTTATTGCCGTCATGATCTCGTGCGTAGCGTACTGCGCCGCTGCGGTGTTGCTCACCATGTCGGTCATGGGTTAGGTGGTCGCGTGCAAAATACCAAGCAAAAGTCGGGCACCAAGCAAAAGTTGACCATCGCGGCCATCTTTGGCGCTATGGGTCCCGGTCTGCTGGCGGCGCTTTCGGGCAATGACGCCGGCGGCATTGCAACGTATTCCAGCGCGGGCGCCAGCTATGGCTACAAGATGCTCTGGATGCTTCCCGTCATGACTGTGCTGCTCATCGTGACGCAGGAGACCGCGGCGCGCTGCGGCTGCGTCACGGGCAAGGGCTTGGCATCGCTCATTCGCGAGCGCTTTGGCGTGCGCAAGAGTGTACTTGCTATGGCGGCGCTGTTGATCGCCAACACGGCTGTGACCATTTCGGAGTTTGCGGGCATCGCCAGCGGCCTTGCTCTCTTTGGCGTGCCGGCGAGCATCTCGGTGCCGTTGGTGGCGCTGCTGGTGTGGATACTTACCATGTCGGGTAGTTTCCAGCGCATCGAGAAGATTCTGCTGCTGGTGAGCTGCGTGTTCGTGACCTATATTGTCGCCGCGTTTATGGCTGGCCCCAACTGGGGTGAGGTCGCGGTCGACCTGGTCGTGCCTAACATTCAAAATGACCCCAGCTACGTGTCGCTCGTGGTCGCGACGATCGGTACCACCATCGCGCCGTGGATGATTTTCTTGGCGCAGAACAACGTGGTCGATAAGAACGCGGGCGAGGACGATATCGTGCTGCAGCGCATCGATACCGTGAGCGGCTCGCTTGCCGCCGATGTCATTGCCGGCTTTATTATCATCACGACTGGTACGGTGTTGTTCCCGGCGGGTATTCAGATCAGCGATGCTGCCGATGCTGCCCGCGCGCTGGAGCCTATTGCGGGTCAGTGGTCCACGGTACTGTTTGCCTCGGGCCTGGTCGCGGCGAGCTTCTTGGCCGCCTGCGTGCTGCCGGGCGTTACGTCGAGCGCTATCTGCGAGGCATTTGGCTGGGAGCGCGGTGCCGACCGCAGCTGGGACGAGGCCCCGGTCTATCGCGGCATCATTACGGCCATCATTGGTATCTCTGCCGTGCTGGTGCTTATGCCCGGCGTCGATCTGTTCCAGATTATGATGACCTCGCAGGTCATCAATGGCGTGCTACTGCCCGTGGTTCTGGTGTTCCAGGTGGTTATCGCCGCTGACCGTCACATTATGGGTGCCAACCGCAACGGCCGCGTGTGGAACGTGCTCACTTGGGCGACTATCGCCGTGATTACGGTGCTGACGGTCGTCATGTTTGTGCTGCAAGCGATGGGCTACAGCGCTTAACGCCCACTTTTGCTTCCGAACAGGCCGCAGCCATGGGCTGCGGCCTGTTTTTTGCCCGCGACCTCTTGGGGCCGGCTCGAAAAGAGTGATTTTGGGTTGTTTGCTGCGGACTACTTGTCGGTGCTCAGCTTGTGCGGCTTGAGAGCGAGCGCATTGACGAGCGCGTCGGTGGCAGACTTGACGGCTGCCGGTTGCGGATCGTTGACGTGATCCTCGGGATGCACGGGCAGGTCCTTCTTGACTGCATCGTGGATCAAGTTGAGGTACTCAGTCACGCCAGTGGTCGATAGATGCGTGCCATCGCCATCGAACAGGTCGTTGCGGTTGGCACTGTATCCGTACCAGTCGATAACGCGCACGTTCTTGTAGCGCGTAGCGGCGTTGGCGATGGCCTGGTTGGTAGAGCCAACCCACGGCTGCGGGCTGCGCGTGTTTACAAATACGACGGTGCGCTGATTGCCGGCATCGGCCATGATGGCGTCAATCTGGGCATCGGTCACTAGGCCGTTGGTGCCCAGCGCAAAGACTACGATCTTGCCGGCGAGGTTCTGCTGGATATAACCCTCAAATGTTGTGCGGCCCGCATCGAACTGGCGGCCCTTTTCGGCATCGATGTGACTGTGGGGGAACACGCCGTCAAAGGAATCGACGGCGCGTAGGGACACGGAGTCGCCAATCATGAGCAGGTCGTAGGATCCGTCGGGGAAGCCGTCGTTGTCCTTGTCGGTGTCATCGGCCGCCTGCTGGTCCTGGGGTTTTGCATTTTTGGCTTCCTTGTTTAGGATTTCGGCGCCCTCGCCGCTCAGCGCGGATGTGTCGGGCACAAAGACCAGACCACCCAGCGCCACGACAAGCACGACGCCGCAAACGGCGCACACGGGAATATGCGCGCGCACCCAGCCGGCGGGCGTGGTGGTGCCTTCGCGGAGCTCGGAAACGGTGCGTCCAAAGGCGCCCTTCCTAAACGGCGTCTCGATAAAGCGATAGGAGCACTCTGCCACGGCGACCACCACAAGTACCTGCAAGATGTACTGCCACCAGGGCGTATCGCTGATGTTGGCGACCGGGTTCATGAGCAGCAGCAGTGGATAGTGCCACAGGTAGATGCTGTACGAGCGCTTGCCAACCCACACGAGCGGCTCGGCGGACAGCGTGCGGGCAACCATTCCCTGGGGCTGCACGCAGGCCGCGATGACCATGAGCGTGAGGATGGAGCATAACAGCGTGCCGCCGCGATACTGGAACGCGGTGTAGCCGTTGGTGAGCGCGACCATGGCGGCAAGGCCAACCAGACCCACGACGCCCAACACATCGATGGATGCGGGCGAGGACCAAAAGCGCACGAGGGCGCTCGGCTGTGCCGGGGCGGTCTCGGCTGATTCATCGGCCTTCTCGCCAGGCTTGCCCTCGGCGTCCTTGCCGTGCTTGGCGGCCCCGACCAGGCGGTCGAGCCCCAGGCGATGAGCGAGACGTACGGGTGCCAAGTCGCGATCGGGGACAAAGGCCATCCAGGCACCCAACAGCAGCGAGAAGACGCGGGTGTCGGTGCCGTAGTACACGCGGCTGGGGTCGGCGGCAGGGTTATAGAGCACCATCATGGCGATGGCGGAAACGGCAGCCAGACCCAGAACCACGCGGCGCGTTTTGGGCTTGCTCATGTGCATGGATACCATGGCAAGCAGCAGCGGGGGCCAAACCAGGTAGAACTGCTCCTCGATGGCGAGCGACCAAAAGTGCGTAAGCGGCGAGGGGTCGCCCAAAGCGTTGAAGTACGAGACGTCCTGCGCGATCTGCCACCAGTTGTTGAAGAACAGCAGCGACGGCAGGATGTCGGGGCGCATCTTGGTGAGCATCACGTGGTTGAAGATGGTGCACAGCGCACAGGTCACGACCACGACGGTCACCACGGCGGGGAACAGACGGCGGATGCGGCGAATCCAGAAGCTCTTGAGGTCGATGCGTCCGGTCTTGGCGACTTCGTTGAGCAGCAGGCGCGTGATCAGATAGCCCGAAAGCACAAAGAAGATCGTGACGCCGAGCAGGCCGCCCTGCGCCCACGTGAGGTTGAGGTGATAGAGCACCACCGCGACAACGGCGAGCGTGCGCAGGCCGTCGAGCGCGGGAATGTAACGAGATTTGGGACGAGTGGGCGTCTGGTCCGCGGTGGCGGCGCTGGCATGGTCCGCTTTGTTGGTGGGCACACGATGGGGGCTCGTGGCACGACGCGGCTCGCCGGCGCGGCGCTCGGTGCGCGGGCGTTCGTGCGGCGCCTGGTTATCGGGCGCACGGCGCGTGCCGCGTGGGCTCGATTGCGGGAGTTGTTCCATAAAACATCATCCAATGACGAGAATAATCAGCACGTATTCATTGTAGCTGCCCGCTCCTGTGAATGCTTGCTGCTGGCGCAACCTCAAGCGCGCGTTCACATCAAAGTGAACTAAAGTTATAGAGTGCGAAAGCATACGATTGACGGCCGACGGTGGGCATAAAGCCCGCAGACGAGGAGGTTTCCATGGCAGATCGCGGCATCGTTGCGGTGTTCGGCAGCATGAACATGGACCTTTCGGTGGCGTGCGAGCGCATGCCGCGCGCGGGCGAGACGGTCGGTGGCAGCGGTTTTATCACCAATGCCGGCGGCAAGGGTGCCAATCAGGCTGTGGCCGCCGCGCGCATGGGTGCGCGCACGTGCATGATCGGCGCCGTCGGGCGCGATGCATTTGGCGACGCACTGGTGGCGGGGCTCCAAGATGCCGGCGTGGACGTTGAATTCGTGGCGCGTCGCGATGACGTGGAGACTGGCACCGCGACTATCATTCGCTGCGAGAACGACAACCGCATCGTGTTGTCGCCGGGCGCCAACCATGCGCTTTTGGGCGAGGACGTGGCCTGCGCGCTGCGTTACCTAGTGGTCGATGAACTCGATGATGATATCTGCGACCTCGCCCCGGCGGCCGGCGGCGTCTTTATCGCCCAGGGCGAATGCGACCTGATGGCCACGGCCGAGGCGCTCTCTTGCGCCCACAGGCTGGGGTTCTATACGGTCTTTAACCCGGCGCCCGCCTGCGATCTGCCGGCGGGAGTGTGGCCTGCGGTCGACTTGGTTTGTCCCAACGAGACCGAGTGCCAGGTGCTGACGGGCATCTTGCCCACGGATGACGCGAGCTGCGTGGCCGCGCTTAAGGCCTTGCTCGCTAAGGGTGCCGGTGCCGCGGTCATCACGCTGGGCGGTGCCGGCTCGGTTACGCTGGGTGACGACGGTGAGCTGCTGCGTATGCCGGCGCTTTCGAGCGCGGTGGTCGACACGACGGCCGCCGGCGATACGTTTATCGGCGCGCTTGCCGCGGCTCGCCTGGAGGGCTTGCCGCTCTTTGAGTGCATGGCCGCAGGCGCTCGCGCCTCGGCAGTAACGGTGTCGCGTTTGGGCGCGCAGCAGTCGATTCCCACGCGCGCCGAAGTTGAACATTGGTTTGGTTGAACGATTGAGACGGAGAAGCGGAGTAGAACAATGGCAACCAAGAAGCTGATCCTTGATCTGGATATGGGCGTGGACGACGCCATGGCGCTCGCCTATGCCATCGCGAGCCCCGAGGTGGAGCTCGTCGGCATTACCACGTGCTTTGGCAACGTGCGCGTCGAGCAGTCGGCGCATAACTGCCTGGCGGTACTCGACCTGCTGGGTCGTCCCGAGGTGCCGGTATACCTGGGCGCCGATCGCCCCGTTAAGGCGACCGAGCCCTATACGCCGCCGGCGTCTACCACGCTCATCCACGGCAAAAACGGCATTGGTGGGGCGAGCGTGCCCGCGTCGCCCTACGAGCCGGTGGGGGCGACATCGGCCGATGGTAACGCGGCGGTCGATTATCTGATCGATGCCGCGCGCACCTATGGCCCCGATTTGGTCTACGTGGCGACCGGTCCGCTCTCCAACTTGGCGCTCGCCCTTGAGCGTGATGCGGCGGCGATGATGTCTATTGGCCGCGTGGTCGTGATGGGCGGCGCCCTTACCGTGCCCGGCAACGTGAGCGCGGGCGCCGAGGCTAACATGGCAAGCGACCCCGAGGCCGCCGATGCCGTGCTGCGCTCGGGCCGCAAGCTCACCATGGTGGGCCTTGATGTGACGCATCGTGTGGTGCTGACGCGCCGCGATATCGCCGGCTGGACGGGTTCGGGCACCATGGCGGGCTGCGCGTTTGCGGGCATGGTCGAGCACTACATTGGCTCGTACGAGATGAACGCCCCCTACCTGGGTGGCTGCGCGCTGCACGATCCGCTTGCCGTTGCCGTGGCGATTGACCCCACGCTCGTGGGCGCGCTCGGCTGCAACCTGCGTGTTGATCTGCTGGGCGAGTACCGCGGTCGCACCATCTGCGATGAGCGCCGCCTGTCCGATCCGGACAAGAGCGCGCTTGTGGCACTGACCGTGGATGCTCCGCGCTTCCTGTCCGAGTTCAAGACACGTATGGCCCATGTCTTGGGCTAAGTTGTCTTTTTGGGACGGGGCTTTTTTGACTGGTATGATTGGTGCGACCATTCGAACCAGCTAAAAGAACCCGTCCCAAATTGACTACCGAGAGGATCTGCCATGGAGCGCATCGCGAGCTTTTCCGTTGACCATCTGCTGCTTGAGCCCGGCGTGTATGTGAGCCGCATCGACCGCGATCCGGCGACCGGCGCCGCCGTCACCACCTTTGACCTGCGCCTGACCACACCCAATAAGGAGCCGGTCATGAACACGGCCGAGTGCCACACCATCGAACACCTGGGCGCGACGTTCCTCCGCAACCATGCCGAGTGGTCGAGCCGCATTGTCTACTTTGGGCCCATGGGCTGCCGCACGGGCTTTTACCTCGTCGTGTTTGGCGAGGTGACGAGCGAGGAGATTCTGCCGCTCGTGCGCGAGCTGTTCGAGTTTGTTGCTGGCTTTGAGGGCGATGTCCCCGGTGCCGCTCCTGAGGAGTGCGGCAACTACTTGGACCAGAACCTTCCCATGGCTAACTGGCTCGCACGCCGTTACCTCGACCGCGACCTGGCCGATATCGACGAGAAGCACCTGCACTATCAGCAGGCGTAAGAGCTTTGTCGCCCAAAACGAGCGCATTGGGCGCCTTCGCTTATGCGGGGGCGCCTTTTTGTTGATTGGTCAGGACGAGCGTTCAAAATCGCTCATGTTTGTTCTAGAATGTTCGTATAGTCACATTTACGAACAGGAGTGAACATGCATATCTACTCTGTCAACGATCCCGAGTTCAAATCCTATGGCAACGTTTGGGATGACGTTTCGTCCGAGCTCACGTCGCCCGTGCTCGAGGCGCTCTCTGCCACGCCCATTCCCGAGGGCAGCAAGTACGTAGCAAGTGCGCCGGAGCTCGAGGGCGCCAAGGATGCCGATAAGTTGGGCTTTCTCATGTTTGGTGGCCGTCCCTTCCAGCTCGGCTGGTGCAACGGTCACAACACGCGCCTCAACTGCCTGGAGTACCACCGCGCCAGCGAGTTCAACCTGGGTGCTCGCGATTTTATCCTGCTCGTGGCGCATCGCTGGGAGATCGAGGACGGCAAGCTCGATACCGCGTGCGTCAAGGCGTTCCGCGTGCCGGCGGGCAAGGTTGTCGAGGTTTTCAACACCACGCTCCACTACACGCCGTGCATGGTCGACGAAGGCGGCTTCCAGGTGATGGTGGCGCTGCCGGCGGGCACCAACGGCCCGCGCCCCGAGGCCGCAGCCGACATGCCTGCCACCGGTGACAGCTACTGCTACTGGAAGGCCGACAAGTGGGTCCTCTGCCACGCCGACAGCCCCAAGGCTGCCGAGGGCGGCTACGTAGGTCTCATCGGCAAGAACCTCGACATCACCTGCGACTAGAATCTTCTGTCTCGATCTGTAACATCTAGCGGGCTAAATCGTCTCTACTTGTTACAGATTTAGACAAACCGTAGGGGACAGGCCTAACAATCTCGATCTGTAACACCAGGCCCGGTTTTGGCGACCTAACTGTTACAGATCGAGACAAACCGCCCTACACCACCACAAAGGTGCCTGTCCCCTTTGTGGTGGTTTGGGGCGGCGGTATCAAAAAGTGTCAGGCGGGGGCGGCTGCTGGGCCGCCGTGTGCGAAAAGAAGTATCGGCCCGTGCCGTTGCCGTTGAGCGACGCGTTGTTTGCAGGGATACTGAACCTATGACAACAGCGTGCGAAGGGGTTGATACATGGCTTTCCGTAATGACTTCCTGTGGGGCGGCGCGACGGCTGCCAACCAGTGCGAGGGCGCCTATAACGTGGACGGCCGCGGCCTTGCCAACGTGGACGTGGCTCCGCACGGCCCCGAGCGCTATGCGGTGGTCTCCGGCCAGCGTAAAATGCTCGACTTCGAGGACGGCTATTACTATCCCGCGCAGACCGGCATCGATTTCTATCACCATTACAAGGAGGACATCGCCCTCTTTGCCGAGATGGGCTTTAAGACCTTCCGCATGAGCCTGGCGTGGACCCGCATCTTCCCCAACGGCGACGAGACCGAGCCCAATGAGGCTGGTCTGTCCTTCTACGAGGACGTATTCCGCGAGTGTCAGGCGCACGGCATCGAGCCGCTCGTGACCATCACGCACTTTGACTGCCCCATTCGCCTCATCAAGGAATACGGCGGCTGGCGCAACCGCAAGCTCATTGACTTTTACAAGAACCTCGCGACCACGATCTTCACCCGCTACAAGGGCCTGGTGAAGTACTGGCTCACCTTCAACGAGATCAACATGATCCTGCACCTGCCGTTCATGGGTGCCGGCCTGGTCTTTGAGGAGGGCGAGAACAAGGAGGCCGTCGAGTACCTGGCCGCCCACAACGAGCTCGTCGCCAGCGCGTGGGCAACCAAGATCGCCCACGAGATCGACCCCGAGGTCAAGATCGGCTGCATGCTCGCCGCGGGTAGCTACTACCCCTACAGCTGCCGTCCGGGCGATGTTCGCCAGGCGCAGCTCGACAATCAGGACAACTACTTCTTTGTCGATGTCCAGAGCCGTGGCTACTACCCGGCCTATGCCGTCAAGAAGCTCGAGCGCCTGGGCATCGATGTGGGCATGACCGACGAGGACCGCGAGATCCTGGCCGCCAACACCGTCGATTTCATCAGCTTTAGCTACTACAGCACCCGTTGCTCCGCCGGTGCCGATAACCCCGATGTCGAGCGCACCCAGGGCAACGCCTTCGCCGGCGTCAAGAACCCCTACCTGCAGGAGAGCCAGTGGGGCTGGGCCATCGATCCGCTGGGCTTCCGTATTACGCTCAACGATCTGTACGACCGTTATCAGAAGCCGCTGTTTGTGGTCGAGAACGGCCTGGGCGCCAAGGATGTTGTCGAGGAGGATGGCTCCATCAACGACGACTACCGTATCGACTACCTGCGCCAGCATATCGCCGCGATGCGCGATGCGGTGACCGAGGACGGCGTTGACCTGCTGGGCTACACCACCTGGGGCCCGATCGACCTGGTGTCTGCCGGCACGGGCGAGATGTCCAAGCGCTATGGCTTTATCTATGTGGATCGCGATGATGCGGGCAACGGCACCCTCAAGCGCTCCAAAAAGAAGAGCTTTGACTGGTACAAGAAGGTTATCGCCACCAACGGCGAAGATTTGGCCTAGGCTTTCCCGATAACCGTAGCCTCCTGACCAAGGCGCCCGGCGAGCAGTTAATGCTTGCCGGGCGCCTTGCCGTCTGCGGATTTTGGGACATGCGGCCCGCTTTTTCGACCCATCTGTCGGTACACTAAAAGCACTATGGGTACCCGCGAGCGACATATCGGCCACGCGGCCGCCCGATCCGCACCCGTGGCGGATCCCAGGGGCGGCAGGCTCTTCGCCATGCCGCGATTCCTTGTTGGCATAACACATCAGGCGTACCGTCACCGCGTCTTTGCTATCGCCGGCGCCATCACCGCGCTGTTCCTCATGCTTTTGGCAGTCTTGCCGGCGCTGTTCGCCTTCGACCCCAAACTTTCTAACGCCGTGCCCGCCTATAGCGAGGTGTCCGAAGAGGTCGTGGATGCGCTCGTCCACTCGAGCTCTCTCCCGCTTCTTGTCGCCGCAATTATATTTTCGATCTGGGGCGTATCGGTCTATCTGCGCTGTTTGGACTATGTGTTGCGCCGCCGCCTTGTTGCCATCGCCACCATCTGCGCCCTGTGGATGATCGAAGTCATTCTCAAGTACAAGTCGTTCACGCCGTTCTATGCCACCGTGCTGTGGTACCTGTACTACGTGCCCATGACGCTCATTCCGCTGCTCTACCAGTTGTGTGGTTTGCGCCTTGCGGGTCTGGAGCAACACCGCCTGGGTCGCCGCTACTGCGCTGCGCTGTGGATTGCGGCCATCCTGCTTATCGGATTTGTGCTCACCAACGATTTTCACCAGCAGGTCTTCCGCTTTGACCGTACAAGCGACACCTGGAGCAACGATTACACGTACGGCTGGGGTTATTTCGCCGTCTTAGTGTGGACGGCCTTTAACTTCGTGGCCTTTTTTATCCTGGTTGGTCGGTCCTCGTCCTTTCGCATCCAGCGTTTCTCGGGCACGGCGGCGCTCGTGCTGCTGGGCGGCGCGTTCTTTGCCATCTCATATGCGTTGCGCGTGCCCTGGGCATGGAGGCTCAACTTCTCGCTCATCTATTGCGTCTTGTGCGTGGTGGCGATGGAAATCTGTCTCGATTGCGGTGTCATTCCGTCATATCACGACATCGCCGGCATCTTCGACACCTTGCCGCTCGACCTCAAAGTTCTAACGCGCGACCTGCAGGAAGTCTATGCCACGCCGGTGTCGAAGCCAATGCCGGCGGGCGTGTGCGAAGAGCTGCGAGCCCAGGAACACGGGCATGCCCATGCCTTTGCCGTGGAGTCCAATCCCGATGTGATGTACCGAGCCTTTCCACTGCTGGGCGGATCGGCCCTGCTTGCCCAAGACGTGTCGGATCTCAACGAGCTTAACCGTGAACTGGCACACCGTCGCATGGAGCTGCAACGCCAAAACGAGCTGCTCGCCGCCGACTACGACCTTAAGACGCATTTGGCAGATCAAGAGGCCGAGACCTTATTGGTCCAAGACGTGGACCAAGCGCTTGCCCGCGCGCTCGAAGGGATGTACGACCTGCTGAGCTCGCTGCCGCCATTGACCGACGAAGCGTCTTCGCACGAGCGCTACCGCATGCTGCAGCGCGCCAAGATGCTCGTCGCCTATTGCAAGCGCAAGGGGTCGCTCACGTTGGCACAGCACGGGGAGAGCGGTTTTGATCGCGACCGCATTCAGCTCATCGCCAACGAGCTCGCAAGCGACCTGCGCACCATCGATATCGACTGCGCCTCGATTATCGCCATACGGCGCCCGTTGCACGCCAGTACGGTAAGCGCCCTGTACGACTGCGTGTATGACTTTGCGTTTTTTGCCTACACCACCGACCATCCGGCGCTTATGTATCACTTGGGCGACCATGACCGATGCAGTGTCGAGCTGCGCGCCACGCTTTTTTCCAACGATGATGCAGATCTTTCGCAGACGCCCGCTGCGCAAGAGCTCGAAAGCGCTCTGCAAGGGCGCAACGTGGCATACCGCCTTGAGGGCGAGTCCGGCCAGCTGCGCATGATCGTCTTGATGCCGAGGGCGGGTGAGTGACGATGCAGATTTCGCTCATCCTTCCCCAAATCGTTGCGCTCGATGTTGTCTTTGCCCTGGCTGCGTGTCTGCAGACGATCCACGTCCCGCTCATTTCATCGCGCCGCTCGTCCTATAACCGTAAGGTGATTTGCGCCTACGAGGCGAGCTTCGTGGTTCACCTGGTGGTTTCGGCGCTTATCCTGTTCGCGTCGTCTGGCTCGTATCTGGTGGCGCCGCTTGACGTTTGCGCCAGGGCAATGGGCGGAGTGCTGTGGCTCAATGCCGCGATTTTTGCCTATGGCGTGGTGCTTATGGTGCGCTATCGTCGCCCCGTCATGCTGGTCGAGCTGCTGCTTGTTGTCGCCGTTACACCGCCGGTGGTTTTTGCCATGGGCTCGGCGTGGGCCGTTGTCCTTATCGCAGAGGGAGCGTTCTTCCTGTTCCGTTCCATCGCGGCGCTCTTGATGGATGTCCGCAACCGCCAGGAGGATATCACCGCGTTCTCGACGATCGAAACCATCAACGTGATTCCCGTGGGCATCCTGTATCTGGACCCGAGGGGCCGTCCGCTGCTCATGAACCGCTGCATGCGAAAAAACCTGGTGGAGCTTCATATGCCCACCGACCTAGGTGATATGAGCGGAACATGGAACGACCTGCGCAAACTCAGCATGCAAATGCCCGAAAGCAGCCAGAACCGCGTGCGGATTAATCTGGACCGCTTTGGTGAGGCGCGGGCGGTGGTCGAGGTTTCTCCCGCCGAGATTCGCTTGTTTGTGCACGACGAGGTTATGGTTTCGGGCCGCCTCTTTGAGCGCATTATCGGACTGGACGTGACGGAATACGCACACGCCTACGACCGCTTGGCGCAAGCAAACCACCTGCTTGAGCTTGCGGGCCAAGAGCTCCAAGCCCAGATCGAAGAAGTCAAAAAAGTTGCTGACAATGCGGCCTATCTGCGTATGCGCGCTCGCGTGCACGACGTGATCGGGCAGCGCCTGTCCATCCTCCATCGTTATCTGGAGGAGGGGCGCCTGGACGATGAGTCACTCGAACAGATCGACCCGCTGCTGCGCTCAATCGCTACCGATCTGCGCAGCGGAGGCGACACCGAACCGGCAGAGCAACTGGGCGATATCGTCCATGCCTTTGGCCTGGTGAGCGTGCAGATCGATGTGGAGGGCGAGCTGCCAAGCGACGCGCGTGTCGCCGCAGCCTTTCTGCAGATTATCCGCGAGGCCTCGACCAATGCCACCAAGCATGCACAGGCCCATCAGGTCCACGTGCGTCTGTGGCAGGAGACGTCGGAAGACGGCGCTGTTGCGCGGATGACCGTTTCTAACGACGGCGCGCCTGCACCCGTATCGTATCGCGAGGGAACGGGTATCCCTGGTATGAGGCATGTCGCACAGAATCTGGGAGGCAGCCTGGAAGTCCACACCGCCCCGCCCTTCACGCTTACGGTGTCCATCCCGCTCGCCTCCAACGCCACGGTCCAAAGGAGAAGTTCATGATCCGCGTCCTTATAGTCGAAGACCAGGCCATCCTGCGCGAGAGCCTGGCGCGCTCCGTTGGCGACCAGCCCGATATGACCGTTGTTTCCGCCATTGCCGATGCTTCCGAGGCCTTGGGTGTCGCGCTCAAGGAGCGCCCGGACATGATACTGATGGACGTATGCACCGAGCATGATTCCAACGGCATCGTGGCGGCGGCGCGCATCAAAGAACAACTGCCCGAGTGCCGCGTCATTATCATGACGGGTATGCCCGAAATCACCTTTGTGGACCAGGCGCGCGAGGCGGGCGTCGACAGCTTTGTGTACAAGAACGTCGGTATCGACGAGCTATTCGCCGTGATGCGCTCCACGCTGGCGGGTTACTGCACGTTTCCCAAGCCGCCCGAGAGCATCTTCTCGGGCACGGCGGCCCTCGACGATGTCGAGCTGTCGATCTTGCGCCTTGCCTGCGAGGGTAAAAGCCGCCGCGAGATCGCGGCCGAGCTGTTTATGAGCGAGGGCACCATCAAACGCCGCATCTCGGAGATTCTCAATAAGACCGGCTACGACAACATCATGCGCTTGGCCGTGCGCGCAGTAACGGAGGGCAGCATCGTTCCCAACATGGAGCGCTAGCGCTCGTTACGCATCGGCATAAAGCGGCGGGGCCGCAGGATCAACTCCTGCGGCCCCGCCTGACATGTGCGCGGATGTGTCCGCCAACCCGCGGCTGATGTTACGTGCCGTTACGCGATGGTTGCGCTGTAGGAGGCGACGTCCTCGTAGGAATCGGTCAGGTAGGCATCGATGCCGATGGTCGTGTTGACGAGGTCGTCAAGGCTATCGAGTGTGCCGTTCGAGAAGGTGAACTCTTCGGTGGCGTTGGTGCCGGGCATCAGGTGAGCCGAGAACCAGGCTTCCTTCATGGTGCCGTTGACGTTGGTCTTGCCGGTGGGGGCGTAGAAGGTCAGGTCCTTGTCGCTCTTGTTGGTGATGTTGACGACAAAGCCGATGTCGCCCCAGTCGTCCTTGAACTTCTCGGTGATGGTGATGGTGCACAGGTCGTCATCGGCGACGGTGACGGCGGGGGAGATTTCGACGCTCTGGACATCTTCGTCTTCGACGGCCTCATCGATCTCTTCTTCCTTCTCGGCCGCCTCGCGATCCTTCTTCACCGTACCGGACAGGTCCTTGTCGGACTTGGTAAAGACAAGATTGCCGTCATCTTCTTCGAGGATGAGTTTGCCGTCCTTGAGCTTCATGTCATGCGACTCGTCTTCGGCGGTGATGGTTACGGTGGTGGCGTCCTTTGCCTCCCATTTAAGGTCCATGACTTCAAGGAACAGGTCGAGGGCACCTGTACCGTCCTCATCGAGAATCAGAACACAGTGGACACCCCAATCCTCGAGCATCTTCATGTACTCATCGGTCAGCTCTTCGCCATCCACGGTTCCACCCGAGAGTTCCCAGCTGCCGACGAAGTTGGCCTTGGGGTCCTTGCCGCCGCCGCTGCAGCCCGTCAGGGCAAAGGCGAGCGCCAGGACGCATGTCAGAAATGCGAGTACGGACTTTTTGAACGTTGTCTTCATGGTGTCCTCCTTCATCGAACGAAACCCATAGAAGGCAGCGGGGGTGGCGGATCCCCCGCTCATTACCAGTTAGGGGCGCTAGGGCCTGGGCGTTCCGCAGTTGCTGCAGAACTTGCCGCCGTTTTCGCTACCGCAGTTGGGGCAGAACCACTTGGCCGGTGCGGGGGCGGGCGCGGGACTGCCGCACTCGGAGCAGAACTTGCCGGTGTTGGTGGCACCGCAGCTGCAGGTCCACGTGCCGGCCGCGGG
>PPYF01114035.1_pt1 | contig 155753 bp, 137 predicted proteins | sample 1559871 | NCBI WGS metagenome assembly PPYF01 (sample SAMN08240021, study PRJNA423297) | Human gut metagenome, whole genome shotgun sequencing project. | reverse complement strand
ATAAAGTGTTTGATGTACTCAAGACAACCAACTAGCTTAGTTATCTCTCGTCATTACTGTTATAAAAAGTTCATTCATTCGAATGATGATTCGTTAAGAATTTTCGAGAATCGTATGTGTTTCACTGTTTAGTTATCAAGGTTGTTTATCTGTCGTTGTCTGTCCGACAGCTTGTTTATATTACCACAAGCATTTTCGTTTGTCAACAACTTTTTTTAATTTCTTTTAAAAAACTTTTGAAGTTTTTCAAAATGAAATCCCGCTTCCTCAGAAGCGAGATTCAGTATATCATCAGAGTTGCCATTCGTCAACCCCTTTTTTCAATTTTTTTGATTTTTTTACATTATTTGACATTTGTGCTCAATTTCCGTAGAAAACACTCATAAACACTTTCACAAATATATTCTGATTATACAGGAAATTCAGTACTGTATCCTGCTCAACAAGAGCCATTCCCTGTTTTCCAATCGTAGTATCACAGAGCAGCGTCAGGATCAGAAACCCGATCCAGATAAAGATTATGCACTTCGCACCACCCACTACACCTCCGGCAATTTTATTCACGCCCTTTATCACAGGAAGATTTGTCAGAACATTCAGTATATAACTCAACAGTCTGATCACGATTGCAGAAATTATAAAGGATAAAAGAAATGATATTCCATTTACGATCATGACAGCCAGCGAATCTGCTATATATTCCGCAAACGTACTGACTGCAAGATAGCGGTATGTCTCTGCAGTATTATTTTCCATAAGAGAAGTTTTCAATATGTCCGGAAGTTCCATTTTTTCCATTATCTGCGTCTGTTCTTCTTTATCCAGAGCTTTCTGGCTGCCTGTCTGTTCCATGACCAGTTCCTGGCAGTTACTCTGAACAATATTATAAACAGGTGTATACTCTCTCACAAATGTATTTACATATGGATTAATCACCCATACAAGGAGAAAGGATATGATCATAAAAAAAGCAGATACGATTTCTTTTACAAAGCCTCTGCGAAATCCGGAAGCGCATGCAAAAATAATCAGTGCAAGCACCACAATGCCAAGCCAAGTCCAGCTTATGTCCATTTCATTCTCCTTAACTGAGTTTTATCACATTTACACCAGTATCCATAACAAGCAAATACTTATTCCACCCCAATTTGAAAAAGTCTTTCACTGTTCCATCCACACTTCCAAAATATTTCTCGGAACCGTTGCTATTCAACACGCAAAGCTGGGAACTGTTGTACATAACAATATAATCATCACTCATTCTGATAGTGGTATATGGAATATTAAAATCCTTGCTAAATTTCAGTTTGCCAGCAGAAGAATATACCTGCATGGTATACTGTTTGTCTTTGCTGTCATTTTTAAATACCAGACCAATGTTGTTTTCATCATAAAAAGTACTGATAATCTCCTGCTCAACCTGGACTGTTTTCAGTTCTTTAGGAATCTGGTGCCCGGAATATATGGTAAATCCATCATCCCGAAGTGCAACTGCATTGCTGCCAAGATACTGAATCTGCGGAACCACAACTCCATCATATGTGTATCCGCTTACAATACGGTCGTCTTCATTCTGTCCAACTTCTCCGAAATTATAAAAAGCTATGTAACTGGTGGTCTCGCTGCTGTCCACAAACTGATATGCCACCATCATCACAACGCCATTATCTGCCAGTGCCACATCCATAGGATATCCAGGATCCTGAATATTAGTCTGATTTTCTGCCACAAGACTTCCATCTAAATTGTAAAAATTGATCCAGGTGTGGTCGCCGCCATCCAGAATTGCCGCTGCCATTCCGGTTTTGGAAACTTTTGCCTTCACAATACTGTAAGAAGTAGATACAGTCCCGGTAATTCCATTTTTGTCAAGAAAAACCATGGATGTACCATCTTTATCAGCAATCACGGCACAGTCACCGCAAACATCTGCCACGGGATTCTGCATGTCATATGTCTGGGACCATACAGTTTCCAGCTTGTTGTTTACCAGAGATACCTCGTCGGAACTATAGCGCAGAATCTTACCTGACAGATAGGTGTACTGGGTGGAAACAGTATCCTCCTGCTCACTGGTCACCTGTACTTTATAGTTTCGGTAAGTTCTTTTTTCCAGAAAAAGAAAGCCTGCCAAGACCACAAATACAGCAATCAGTATCACGGCAACCGGTTTCAGCACAGCTTTCTTTCTTCGCAAAGCAGCTTTGATTTTTCTTCTCGCAGCTTCATTCCCACCGGCTCCGGCCTGGGCTTTTTCCAGATGGCGTTTCTCGGCCAGAAGTCGTTTCCGCCGCAGTTTCTTTTTGATATTTTTGAATGTGTTTGCCATAATTTAACCTTGCCTTGTATTTTCTATTTTTTCGATTATACCACATCCGGTCAAGGTAATACAATCATTTGCCCCGGATAAATCACCTGGTTTTCTTCCAGATTATTCAGGCGGCAGATTTCCGGGATGGCATCCATATTTCCATAATGGGAAATACTGATCTGGTATAAAGTATCGCCTGGTTTGATCACATAAGTTTCGTATATGCCGTCAGATGAGGTCTGTGCACTGGAATCCGTCTGTTCTTCTGCGTTGGTGCTCTGTTTCTTTATTTTCCGTTCATCAGCTTCCTGGGAAAAAGTTTCCGTCTGATCCACCGTTTCTGCCGGCTCCTCAGTTTCTGTCTGTTCTGCTGCTTCCGCCTCATTTGCAAAATCAGATTCGCTGTCCTGCCAGCTATTCCCGGTTTCATCACTTATTTCTGTATCGGCGGCTTCCTGCGTTATTTTGGGAGTCACCGAAGCATTTCTTTCCAACTGCTCTTCCGGACTTTTCTCCTGTTTGGAAACATCCTGTATCTGATTCGTGTCATTTTCTGCCTGCTTTTCTTCTGATGCATCTTCCTCTGTTTTTCCTGACATAACAGTCACTGCATAATCATCTTCAGGCTGCACCGGCAAGCCACCGTAATTTCTGTAAAAGCCCGCACCTACAGCTAATATAGCAAGTACCAGACAGGCCGTTGCTGCATATGAAAAAACAGAGGTACGCTCCATTTCCTCCTGGGGCTTTTCCTCTGTCTTTTCTGCTTTCTTTGTTTTCTTGTTCCGGATGATTTTCCGAAAAGATACAACCGCCTCGTCAGACACATTTTCTGTAAATTCCGGCGCAAAATCTTTATTTTTTTCAATCATGTACTCCTGCATCAGCGGATTTTTCTCATAATAAATGTAATATCCCCGCTGCCGGACCATAAGGCCATTTTCAAAGAAGAAGAAAGCTTCTTCTTTTTCTGCAGGTTCCATAAGCATAAGCACTTTTTCACCGCCAAAATACCGAAGATGGATTCGGGTCAGCAATTCGTCTGTTTCCATATACATCTGAGGGCGCGAAAAAAACCAGCCTGTTATTTCCTGTCCCGGAAAATATTTTGCCTGGTCTTCCTGTATTTTTGCCCATATTTTTTCAGAGAAATCAATATGATCTGATGCAGCTTCCATATCTTCCACCATCAAAGCTCCCCGGATGAAAAGATAGGTTATACCATTGTTCCATTTTGTTTCGCCTGTAAAAACAGCTACACAGCCTTGTTCTTTTCCGGAACCGACCGCATTCCTGGCAAGCCTTGTCAGAAATGTGTATACGTAATCTTCAATATAAATACGCATATTTCCGGTTGTCAATCCTACCTGACGTATGTTTCTCGGCAGATTAAAAAGATTTTCCCCATTTTTCGCCTCCTGTTTCTCTTCTTTGTAGATAACTTCTATCATAGTCACATCACCCCTTCGGGTATGAGAATATCACATGAGAAATGCAGATTTTAGCGGAATATAAGACCTGTTTCACAGAATTTTGCGACAGTTTTTGCAAAGGAAATATTTGTCGGGATGAAGGGTACAGCGAACTGCTGCAATTGAATTCCGGCAGAATGTCACGTAAAGTGCAGCATATAGATTTCGATATGTTTTTTGTACTCAGCCAGGTGCATATTTTTTCCAGATATAGGATAAGATGGATTATATCAGACAGCTGCAGCTGCAAATTATCGTTCATAAGTAATCGGGCAAGTTTGTTTATTTATGAAATTTTTAAAGCAGGAGAACTTTTATGCCTTTTTATGTAAATACCCAAAAACCAGATTCTTCCAGAGAAATTGCACGGCTTCTGGAAAAATGTATTAAGCGTCATAAACGAGACTGGACTGAAATTGTGTTTTTGTGCATTGGAAGTGACCGGGTAACCGGAGACTGTCTGGGACCTTATGTAGGCTATCGTTTAAGCCAGCATCAGCTTCCTGGAATTTTTGTTTACGGTACATTAAATCAACCGGTTCACGCCGTCAATCTATCCGATATAACGGACTTTATTTCAAGGAACCATCCGTTTGCCCTTGTAATTGCTATAGACGCGTCTCTAGGCGATGAAAGACATTTGGGCTACGTGACAATCGGAAACGGTTCTCTTTACCCAGGTGCGGCTGTTCAGAAAGATTTGCCGCCTGTGGGGGATATTTACATTACTGGGATTGTAAATATTGCAGGAATTCTGGAATATCTGACTTTACAGACAACAAGACTTTCCACTGTGATCACGCTGGCTGACACCATTGCACAGGGGATTCTTGGAAATTTTATATAACAATACGGCAAACAGAAGCTTTCACTTCCATTTGCCGTATACTTATTTAGCATATCACTTTTTTGAATTTCCAAAAGGTCTTCTGCAAAAACAGACATAGCGCCTGCCGGCGCCAGCACCATATAGGAAAGGTACAGCCAATTAGATAAATGCTTTGATCTGTTTATAGATACCGGCTGCATCAAGACCGTATTTCTCAAGAAGAGCAACAGCCGGGCCAGACTCTCCGTAAACATCATTGATACCAATACGTTTAACCGGTACAGGCGCTTTCTCAGCAAGGCACTCGCATACAGCACCACCAAGGCCGCCGATGATGGAATGCTCTTCAACAGTAACAACTTTTCCTGTTTCCTTGGCAGCTGCTACAACAAGCTCCTCATCGAGAGGTTTGATGGTATGAATGTTAATAACCTTTGCATTGATTCCTTCTTCTGCCAGTTTCGCAGCTGCTTCCAGAGACGGAGCTACGCAAAGTCCGTTTGCAATAATGGTAAGGTCTTTTCCCTCGCGGAGAACAATACCTTTGCCAAGTTCAAATTTATAATCCGGATTATCATTGATAACCGGAACAGCAAGACGACCAAATCTCATGTAAACAGGACCTACATGCTCATAAGCTGCCTCTACCATTGCTTTTGCTTCAATATCATCAGACGGGCATGCAACAATCATTCCCGGAATTGTGCGCATAAGTGCAAAATCCTCGCAGCACTGGTGCGTAGCACCATCCTCACCAACGGAAATTCCGCCGTGGGTAGCACCAATCTTAACATTCAGCTTCGGATATCCAACAGAGTTGCGAACCTGCTCAAAAGCACGTCCTGCAGCAAACATAGCAAAAGTACTTGCGAAAGGCACTTTTCCAGTTGTTGCGATTCCGGCAGCAATTCCCATCATGTTGCACTCTGCAATACCGCAGTCGATATGACGCTCCGGGAATGCTTTCTTAAAGATTCCGGTCTGTGTAGCTGCAGCAAGGTCAGCGTCCAGAACAACCAGATCATCATGTTTTTTTCCAAGTTCTACGAGAGCGTTACCATAACTTGCTCTGGTGGCAATCTTCTTTACTTCTGACATAATGCTTCACCTACCTTTTCCAAATCTGCCATAGCCTGTGCGTACTCTTCATCGTTCGGAGCTTTTCCATGCCAGCCAACCTGGTTCTCCATGAAAGATACCCCTTTGCCTTTTACTGTTTTCATAACGATCGCAGTCGGCATTCCTTTCACAGTCTTTGCCTCGTCAAAAGCAGCGCGCAGCTGCGCCATGTCATTTCCATCAGCTACATTTATTACATGGAAATTGAATGCTTCGAATTTCTTATCGATCGGGTATGGGGAGCATACGTCCTCAACTTTACCATCGATCTGAAGACCATTGTTATCAACGATCACTACAAGATTGTCCAGTTTCCTTGCTCCTGCAAACATTGCAGCTTCCCATACCTGACCCTCCTGGATCTCGCCGTCTCCAAGAAGTGTGTATACACGATAGCTGTCATTTGATAATTTTGCAGAAAGTGCCATTCCAACCGCTGCAGAGATTCCCTGTCCAAGGGAACCGCTGGACATATCGACGCCAGGAATATGCTTCATATCCGGATGTCCCTGAAGGTAAGATCCGAGATGACGAAGTGTCACCAGATCCTCTTTCGGGAAATAACCTCTCTCAGCCAGTACAGAATACAGACCTGGTGCAGTATGACCTTTGGAAAGGACAAAACGGTCGCGATCTGCTTTCTTCGGATCCTTAGGATCAATATTCATTTCCTCAAAATAAAGATAAGTAAATAAATCTGCTGCTGATAAAGATCCGCCTGGATGACCAGCTTTAGCAGCATGCAGTGCTGTTACGATGTCTTTGCGGACTTCGTTGGCAACTTTCTGAAGCTCTAAATTCTCCATTTTCAATTCTCCTTATTATTTCCCTTGATATCATGATGTGCGAATCACAACCGGATTGAATTCTTACGTAAAATAATTTCTCGGTTAATTATTCTCCAAATACAGCCTTGTAATCATTCTGGAATTTAACAATACCAGCGTCTGTCAGCGGATGATGAGTCATCTGCTCAAGTACTTTAAATGGTACAGTAGCGATATCAGCACCTGCAAGTGCACACTGTGTTACATGCATTGGATGACGTACACTTGCTGCGATGATCTCGGTATCGATGCCTGCAACTGCAAACATATCAGCGATCTGGCGAATGAGCTCAACACCGTCTGTAGAGATATCATCCAGTCTTCCAAGGAATGGAGATACATATGTAGCACCAGCTCTTGCTGCAAGAAGTGCCTGGTTAGCGCTGAAGATCAGAGTTACATTTGTCTTGATACCTTCTTTTGAAAGAACTTTAACTGCTTTCAGACCTTCGCATGTCATAGGAATTTTTACAACCATGTTCGGATGGATTTTGGCAATCTCGCGTCCCTCACGGATCATTCCCTCTGCATCTGTTGTAGTAGCTTTAACCTCACCGCTGATCGGTCCATCGACGATCTCTGTGATCTCTTTGATTACTTCATTGAAATCTCTTCCCTCTTTCGCGATCAGGGATGGATTTGTAGTTACGCCACAGATAATTCCCATATCGTTAGCTGCCTTAATATCTTCTACTTTTGCTGTGTCAATAAAAAATTTCATGATTTCTTCCTCCTAAATGAATTAGACTAGAGCGTTGCAGCGCTTCCTTTGTCTTGCACTGTTCATATGCTTTCATTATAGCAGACTTCATTTACAGGTCAAGGCAGAGAGTGAATTATTAATAAAATTTCAATTAATAATTTCATCTATTATTAATCATTCTATAGTTTGTTAGTATGGTATCAATCAATTTTCTACTGTATCAATCAGTTTTTCCAGCAATTTTACCAGATGTTTTTTTTAAATTATTACTAATAATTTCCAGTAAATTATTTATTTAAACTTATTTTCTTCGGATTTTTCGTTTATGGGATCCGGTTTATCCATACGTGCATAACCGGTGGTTTTTCGCACAATAATCTTGGGATTATACTCAATATTATATACACTTGTGGGACGGATGCCTTCCCCGAAACGGATGCCTGTATCGATTTTCCGGATGATAATGTCACAGGCATCCCTGCCCTTCAGATCAACGAAGTGATCAATGGTAGTCAGTGACACTCTGCGAATTCCGGAATAAAAAATATTGTCGCAGCCGATCACAGATACATCCTTCGGCACTCTCAGACGGGCATCCTGAAGAGCATCCACAGCACCAATGGCCATCATGTCATTCTGTCCGGCAATGGCAGTAAATCTGCTGCCATCCTCCAGAAGAGACCTGGTCAGGGCATAGCCCATAGAATACTCGGAATCCGTCTTAGGATTGCGACGGTCAACGGATTCGTCAGCAGCCCGGATGATCACATGTCCGGAAAGCCCAGCCTTCTCAAACTCACGGACAAAACCATCCACTCGTTTGGAACGCTGCCACTGTCTTCTGGTAAGCGGCGGCGTAATAAAGGCCACATCCCGATGTCCCAGATCCAGCAGATGCCTCGCCATAAGTCGTCCCACTTCTGTGTTGTCCTGATTAATAGCATCTACTGTACTGATTTTTTCTTTGTTGCTAATGATGACCAGCGGAATGCTTCTTGCCATCTCTTCTACCTGGCTGATATAGTCCGGGTGGGGATTGCAGGCATAAATGATCCCCTGGGGTGCCATGGCGCGTATCATGCGCAGATACTTCTCTTCCAGCCTGGCATCACGCTGGGTATTGCAGATGAAAACTCCGTAGCCACGCTCGTTGGCTACCGCCTCGATTCCCTGAAGGAGCATCACATAGTAAGGGCTGGTAATAGTTGGGCAAAAGACAACAATCATTTTTTCCTTTTTGTTCTCTTTTTTATTTTTGTGGCCCGGAAGCTGATAGCCCAGTTCTCTGGCCGCGCTTTCCACTTTTTCCACTGTTTCTCGGGAAAAAGAAACATTGTACTTATGGTTCAGAACCATGGAAACCGTTGCCTGGGAAACTCCTGCTTTCTCTGCCACATCTGATGAAGTCACTTTTTTGCGTGCCACAAAAATCACCTCCTGCCATCTTACAGTTCTACCCTGCCCTCCAGTGCCCGAAGCAGGGTAACTTCATCAATGTATTCCAGGTCACCGCCGACCGGCACACCACTGGCAATACGACTGACCTTGATCCCGGTTGGCTTGATCAGCTTACTGATATACATTGCTGTAGTCTCTCCCTCCAGACTGGAGTTGGTGGCAATGATCACTTCTTTTACATCTCCCTGAAGTCGCATGATCAGCTCTTTCAGCTTGATATCATCCGGACCAATTCCCAGCATAGGGGATATTGCGCCGTGAAGTACATGATAAACTCCGTCAAATTTACCGGTTTTTTCATAAGCAGCAAGATCCCTTGTGTTCTCCACTACCATAATCGTACTGTGATCTCTTTTGGGATTGCTGCAGATTGGGCACATTTCTTTATCCGTAAGGGTGTAGCAGCACTTACAGTACTGTACGTTCATCCGGGCATCGGTGATGGCATTGGTAAGCTGCTGCACCTGTTCCTTTGGCATATTCATAATATGAAAAGCCAGGCGCTGGGCAGACTTTGCCCCGATTCCCGGAAGATGGGAAAACTGCTCAATCAGTTTATTGATATGACTGCTGTAGTATTCCATCAGAATGGAAGACCCCCGCCAAGTCCTCCCAGACCTCCTGTAAGTTTGGACATTACAGCCTGGTTCTCCTGCTCAACCTTGCGAAGTGCTTCATTAGTTGCTGCAACAATAAGATCTTCAAGCATCTCGATGTCATCCGGATCTACAACTTCCTCTGCAAGCTTCACCTTGGTCACTTCTCTCTTACCTGAGATAGTTACTTCTACAGCTCCGCCGCCGGCTGCTGCAGTAAACTCTTTCTCCTCGAGAGCTTTCTGGTTCTCTTCCATCTGGCGCTGCATTTTCTGCGCCTGCTTCATAAGGTTATTCATGTTTCCCGGCATACCCATGCCTGGAAATCCTCCACGCTTTGCCATTACAAAGTCCTCCTTTAACTGTTCTGATTTCATGCTGGATTCCGCATTTCTGATTTTTCAAACAGGCTCTATAACATTTGCGGCAGCAAAAATCATTTTTCATAACAATATTCACATTTTCTGCAAATATTATTAATTTACTTCTCGTTCGTCGCTTTCACGGCAACTCTTATGTTACTGCACAAAAATTAAACAGCAACACTCTTAATCTTCTGCATCGTCAGGATCTTCCTCCACAACAACATCCATATGGATATTCTCCCGGAGAGCCTGATCTACAGTAACCTTGGCAAGATTGGTATGGTTGTGCTCTTTTGCCACCACCATCTTAAGTTCTACACTCTTGCCAGTCTGGGCCAGGATGATATTCTTCAGTTCTTCCTCTGCTTCCGGATTATCTACATAGGTTTTTCCAAGGAAATCCTGGAATTCGATGTAGAGAACCGGTTCACCGGTCTGGCCATTGTATTTGGGAATAGACTTCTGGAGCATCTGTTTGAAAATACCGCTGGTCTGACCTACGATCACCTTCCAGCTGGCTACAATCTTCTGCAGATCCTCGGGTGCTGCCTTCTCAGGTGCTGCTGCCATGGCTTCTGCACTGCCATACGATCCGATTCCTGTACTTCCGGCGTTGCCAGTGGCTCCCGGCTGAACAAATACCTGTTGAACAGGCCGCTCGTCCATGCGCTGTTCCAGAACACGAAGACGATCCAGGACAGAATCCAGATTGGTCTCCATCGCCGGACGGCACAGTTTGATCAGGGCAATCTCCACCAAAACACGCTTCTGGGTGGAATAGCGGATCTGACTGGACAGGTCAGAAAAAATACGGATGTAGCGCATCAGCGTCTCTACATCCACCATCTCACTTTCTTCTCTTAGAAGTTTCAGATTCTCAGATGATACATCAATGGCTTCCTCCGGATTCTCGGAGGTTTTTACCAGAAGGAGATTACGCATGTACCAGGTAAAATCTCCCACAAACTGTCCAAGCTCTCTTCCGCCTATGATCAAATCCTCAAGAGTGCGTATCGCACCTGTCACATCTCCCTGGAGCACTTTTCGCAAAAGCTTGCTGAACACTTCCGTATCCACAGCTCCCAGAACCTCCAGGACTTTGTCATAAGTCAGTGTCTGCCCCAGATAAAAGGCAATGCACTGATCCAGAAGGCTTAGTGCATCTCGCATGGAACCGTCTCCGGCTTTTGCCACATAACGGACGGCTTTTTCTTCTGCCTCTACGCCTTCGATTTTCAGAAGTTCATCCAGCCTTGCCGCAATGGTATCAATAGTGATGCGGTGAAAATCGTATCGCTGACATCTGGACAAAATAGTGATCGGTATCTTGTAGGCCTCTGTGGTGGCAAGAATGAAGATAACATAAGACGGAGGTTCCTCCAGTGTTTTCAGAAGAGCATTAAACGCTCCTGTCGAAAGCATGTGAACCTCGTCGATAATGTATACCTTATAGTTTCCTTCAGTAGGACGATAGGCCACCTCCTCACGGATCTCACGGATATTGTCAACGCCGTTATTGGACGCTGCATCGATCTCGATCACGTTCATGGAGGTGCCAGCCTGTATCGCCTTACACATGTCACATTCACCACAGGGACTTCCATTTACCGGATGCTGGCAGTTTACTGCTTTTGCCAATATTTTTGCAACGGTAGTCTTACCGGTTCCTCGGGTGCCGCAAAACAGATACGCGTGACCAATACGGTTATGCTTGATCTGATTGGTCAGGGTAGTTACAATGTGATCCTGTCCCTTGACATCGTCAAAATTATCCGGTCTGAACTTCCGGTATAGAGCAGTATAGCTCATTTATGGAAACTCCTTTCTAACAGCAGGGAATCAATCGCCGAAGCTGATTCCGATCTGCTTTGCAGCCTTAACGGTCTGGTCTTTCGGAGAAACCATTTTCAGCTTGCCGGCACATTCTTCAAGAGGTACTCTCTTGATTTTGCCATTTACAATACCGATCATGATGCCATATTCTCCGTCCAGAATAGCCTCTGCTGCTCCTGCTCCAATTCTTGTGGAAAGCACACGATCATATGCACATGGTGCCCCACCTCGCTGTGTATGTCCCGGAACTGTAATGCGTACCTCAGAACCAAGCTTCTGGGTAATCTTGTCTGCAATTTCATAGGATACGGAAGGATACTTCTTCGCGCGGTCTTCCAGCTTTTTCTTGTAATCTTTCTTGGAAAGAAGGGCATCCTCTTTGGAAATGGCGCCTTCTGCCACTGCAAGAATGGTGAAACGCTTGCCAGCTTTAGATCTCTTCTGGATAGCTGCAACTACTTTCTCAATGTCGTATGGGATTTCCGGAATCAGGATAATATCTGCTCCGCCGGCAATTCCTGCGTGCAGAGTAAGGCTTCCTACCTTGTGTCCCATAACTTCTACGATAAATACACGGCCATGGGATGCTGCTGTTGTATGAATGCAGTCGATAGCGTTTGTTGCAATATTTACTGCACTCTGGAACCCGAATGTCATATCTGTACCCCAGATATCATTGTCGATGGTCTTAGGCAGATGGATGATATTCAAACCTTCTTCTCTTAAGAGGTTGGCTGTTTTCTGGGTTCCGTTTCCTCCGAGGATTACAAGACAGTCAAGACAAAGCTTGTAATAAGTCTGCTTCATAGCCTCTACCTTGTCCAGTCCATTGGCATCCGGTACGCGCATAAGCTTAAACGGCTGTCTGGATGTTCCAAGAATAGTTCCGCCCTGTGTAAGGATTCCGGAAAAATCCTTGGATGTAAGCATACGGTATTTGCCGTAGATCAGTCCCTTATATCCATCATCAAAGCCGTATACTTCCAGATCATCGATACTATTGGTAAGACCCTTTACAACTCCTCGCATGGTGGCATTCAGAGCCTGACAGTCACCGCCACTTGTTAATAAGCCGATTCTTTTAATCATAGTACCCTCCATTTCTGTGTCTTTGGAAAATAAAATTCAAGTTTTTATCTAATTATATAATATTTCACAGGCTGACACAACAAGGAATTTAATTCCGCCCAAAACTTCTTCTGAAAATCCACTGCATTTTTCGGTATCGACTTGACAAATTCATTCGCTTCCTTTATAATTAAATTCCGCGCAGCCGGGGAGATAGCGGTGCCCTGTACCTGCAATCCGCTACAGCAGGGGTGATGCCAATCTGAGGCTTGTATCTTGTGGAGCTGCCCTTTATAAGTGGCGTTGACGTTTGGGTCTTACGCAACAGGACTCTATGAACCGTGTCAGGACAGGAATGTAGCAGCACTAAGTAGAATCTCCTGTGTGCCGTGAGGGTGCCTGGGCTGAGTTAACTGTAGAGGTAACGTCTGTGAGACCATTCCGAGGTGCGGCGCGCGAAAGAAGAGGATTGTGGAACGTCTGTGAGGACGTTCTTTTTTTGTGTTAAAAAAGATTTCTGCAAAATGGGGCGGGCAAATTACGGGAATGCTTTTTCAAACAGGCTCTGGCGCGGTACGCCCCAGGCAAACCAAAAGACACATATTGTATTAGGGCTGTGAATGTATTGTTCACGCCATTTATACAATATGTGTCCTATTTTTAGTTTGCTATTCTATTTTGAATGCAAGCTGTGAGAAATTATTTGCACAGCTCCGCTACGACCTGATTGATCACCTTGCCGTCAGCCTTGCCCTTCAGCTCTGGCATAATAGTCTTCATGATCTGTCCTTTGTTTCCAGAAGCGATCAAGTCTGCATGTTTCTCTGTAAGGTAAGCCTTGATCTCAGAAGCGTCCATCAGCTTTGGAGCGTATTTCGCAATCACATCATATCTTGCCTGATATTCATCTTTCAGATCCTGTCTGGATTCCGGACAGGTGTCGATCTGCTCTTTCACAGATTTCAGCTCTTTCAGGATAACACGGTCAACCAGTTCGCCACTGATATCGTCACGGCAGCCTTCGTCGATTGCCACCTTCTTCACTGCGGAAATCAGGGAAGAGACTGCATCCTTTGTTACTTTATCCTTTGCTTTCATGGCAGCTACCATGTCTTTTCTCAATGCTTCAAGTTCCATTGTATTTTCCTCCTGTCATTTTCTATGTGGTTGTTTACATAATGTTCCACAACGTTCCATCAAATCATAATTCTTTCATCCTGTGGCATTTCAGACGACTTGATGTATTTTTTGCTTTGTTTTTTATCATACCACTAATTTTCTGATTTTCCAACCTGCTCTGCCAAAGATTTTTTCAGCATTTTCTTCTTTTCCCGAAGCTCGCGAAAAAAATCGGAAAGCATGATGGAACACTCTTCCTGAAGAACACCGCGGATTACTTCTACCTTGTGGTTAAAGCCATCCATTTCCAAAAGATTCAGCACAGAACCGGCACATCCTGCTTTTGGATTCATGCTGCCGATAACCACACGGTCAATTCTGGACTGCATAAGCGCTCCGGCGCACATCTGGCAAGGCTCTAAGGTTACATACATCGTGCAGCCTTCCAGTCTCCAGTCTCCTAATTTTTTGCTTGCCTTTTTAATCGCGTTCAATTCTGCGTGAGAAAGGGTATTCTTGTCCGTGTTTCTCCGATTATAGCCTCTTGCAATGATCTGCCCGTTGCAAACGATCACACAGCCAATTGGCACCTCTTCCAATGCCCGGGCTTTCTTTGCCTGGCGAATTGCCTCTTTCATATAACGTTCCTGATCTGTAAGCATTTTTTACCTTTACTTTCTACTACTTTATGGTGAATCTCGGCATTTTTGCCGCTGCGCTGTCATTTTCATTTCAGGCGCCGCAGCGGCAATAGCTTTATTATAGGCAGTTCGCACAGGGATGTCAATTTTAACAACCGGCAGGTGGATCAATCGCACGGTACCAGTACCCTCCCCTGCCTTTTTTCACCTTGATACAGTTGCTTTCTTTGAAGCAGGAAAAGCCGAACATGCCTGCCATAAACTGTTCCTGCTGGTCGTAACTTCCGGGTACACCAAGTATGTACCGGCCATTTGATCTGTGGCACAGAAGGAGATGTCCGAAATTGTAGTATCCGTATTGCAAAAAACGGTTGTTGCGAAGGGCGCATTGTCTTCTTGGAAAATGGACCAGATCCTGGGGTGTAATTTTCCAGCACTGGTTCAGATCGCTGTCTTGGAACGGGCAGAAGGGCTGACCAAATGGAAGTGCTATGGTTTTCTCCTTTTCCTCTTGTTTTGTATTTACTCTACAGGTAATTTTTTGCTCTGCTTCCCATATTTCCCCCACGGTTGGCTCATCTTTTGCTTGTGGTTCATCACTTATCATTTCTTCTGCTTCCAGCAGATCATCCTGCATTTGTTCCACCACATCCTCCACTTCATGCCTGTCATCTAAATCAGGTGTGGAATCTGTTTCCGGCTTGCTTTCATTCTCCAGCTTTTCTTCTGCTTTCTCTTTTATTATTTCACATACGGTACCAGTTTCTTCTTTCTTTATTATACTTTCCTTAAAATTCTCCGGGCGGATTGTCTGGTCATCCCACTCTGTTCCAAAAAAGCCTCCCGATTCTGTAAGCAAAATCATACCTCCCATTTTTTCCAGAGGAATTCCCGAGCCCCCCATATCCATTCCGTCTGTTTCCACCAGACATTCGATTCTATTTGCCTCCGTTTTGCAGCTGCCCAGCAAAATTCCATTCATCAGTCCCTCTTTTCGCACAAATCCATATACTTTGCACACTTCTCCTGCTGCCAGGTTTCCTACCTGAAGATGTGGTTCAATTGTACACATGTGATTTCTCACTTCCACCTTCATAAAGCCACAATTATCTTCCTTTTTCCCTTTTCGGTATTCATATACATATGCGATAAAACGCCGATATCCCACCAACTGACGCCCTCCCCTTTTTATGCATCTCACTCATTAATGTATATGAAAAAACAGAATTTTCATTCATAAAAACGCATTCTGTTTCACTTGGAACATCTGTTCAAATGAATTAATTTAATTGCCTCTCCCCAAATAAGACCTGGTTAATTTCAATTCTTTTTGAAATTTTTTGAATTTTTTCAATTTTTCTGTTGACAAGCCAGTATATTCTATGTATAATATCACTTGCAGTTGACGAAGTGTGGCTCAGTTTGGTAGAGCGCTGCGTTCGGGACGCAGAGGTCGTGGGTTCGAATCCCGTCACTTCGACTACTTGGCAGGGGCGCCGAAATTCTTGAGAAATCAAGGGTTTCGGTGTTTTTTTATGTTTAAATTTTCTTCTTTTTTCGAAAGCTATATTCTATTTTAACTATTTAGGTATAGAAATATTTATTTTTTGTGCTAAAATATCTTTATCGGGCAGAGAGGATTTTCCTCTCCCAGAGTTTGTTGAAACAAGCTCTAACACAAAAGCAAAATACCATAAAAGCACCAGGAGGATGAACATGAAAAGAAAAAGAAAAAGAAATTTGTATCATTTATGGTTTTGTTTTGCCATGCTTCTGTTTCTGGCGGTTCCTTTTAAAGTAAAGGCGGAAACTGCCACAACGCCAGTAAGCATTTCTGTACAATATGGACAGACAGAAGCACGAACAATTCTGAATATGATCAATGAAATGCGTACAAGCAGCACAGACGCATGGTATTGGAAGCAAGACGATACAACCAAAACATATTGCACAAATCTGCAGCCATTGCAGTATGATTACGATCTGGAAAAAACAGCTATGCAAAGGGCCGCTGAAATTGCAATTATTTATTCCCATACACGTCCAAATAACAAAGACACCTTCTCCGCATTTTATGAAAATTCAGTATATTATACTTATGCAGGCGAAAATATAGCTGCGGGATATGGAACTGCTGACAGTGTCAACGACGGCTGGAGGGAAGATAACGAGCTTTACGCCGGTCAGGGACACAGACGAAATATGCTTAATTCTAAATTCAACTGTGTCGGAATCGGTCATGTATACTACAATGGCTTTCACTATTGGGTGGAAAATTTTGCATACAGAGATAAAGTTAATACCACCCCTGTAAGTGCAGACAACACAGAAACTACCCTTACAATTCCAGTTGCAACATCAAAAATTTCTAATTTTAATATTACTTTTGACAAAGATGAGTATTCTTTAAAAACAGGTGAAAGCACTTCCATTTCCGTATCAGATCCAGCGATTTCCGTTTTCGGACACTGGGGTTCCAGATTTGTTTTTGTGACTGATACCCCAGATCTAACAATTGCTGATTCGACAGTCGCTACCCTTTCGGGTTCCATAACTGGAATTTCTGAAGGCGATACTACAATTAGTGCTTCTCTTTACGGTCTTACCGCGCACCAGACAGCTGCTGTCAAAGTACATAATTGTGAAAATCACTGGGACGATGGAAAAATAACCACACCCCCCACCTGCACTAAAACTGGCGTAAAACAATACACCTGCACAATCTGCAGCGAGACTAAAACAGAAGAAATTGCTGCATTAGGTCACGATTACAGTTCCGACTGGACTATTGATACCGCTGCTGCCTGCGAAACAGTCGGCAGCAAGAGCCATCACTGCACACGATGTGACAGCAAAAAAGATGTAACTGAAATTCCTGCTTCCGGCAAGCACACCTGGAATAACGGTGTAATCACCAAACCTGCAACAATTGCAGAAGAAGGCGTAAAAACATACACCTGTACTATTTGTGGTGTAACGAGAACTGAGACAATTGCCAAGCTTCCAATGCCAACCGTGACTCCGGTTCCAACAGCCACACCAACACCGGCAATCACTTCTGCCCCAACTGTAACACCGACTCCATCCGTTTCAGTTGGAACAAAAATTACAGATAAAAAAACTGGAAACATATACAAAGTTACAAGCAGCCGTTCTTCCAGCCAGACAGTTGCCTTTATTGGAAATAAAGTAAAAACCAGTGTCATCATTCCAACTACAATAAAAATAAAAGGTGCCACCTACAAAGTAACTGAAATTTCCACCAATGCTTTCAAAAATAACCGTAAGCTGAAAAAAGTGGTAATTGGTCAGAATATTGTAAGAATAGGTAAAAATGCATTCTACGGCTGCAAAAAACTTACTTCCATTACCATCAAATCCAGCCGGCTTACATTAAAGAACATTGGCAAAAACGCATTCAAAAATACAAGTCCAAAAGCTACTGTAAAAGTTCCGAAAAAGCAGAAAGCTCTTTATAACCAGATCCTTAAGAAACGGGGACTTAATAAAAAAGCTAAAGTCAAATAAATAATCTTTAAAACACAAAGAACCGGATTCCGCAAAGTGCTGGATATCCGGTTCTCTGTATTTTTCCGCGAGAGCTGCTTTATTTACTCCACCGACTCGGCTGTTCCTGGCAGATCCGGTTCCACTGGCAATCGCCGCAGATTTTCGTTCTTTTTCCCGTTTCAATGATTTTTTTCTGTACTGCTTCGGTAAATTCCGGGAATGCAAGTTTCTGACCTTCTTTTAAGCCGCATTCTGCCAGCACTGCATTGTCATATCTTTTCACCTTCTCGGCTGCCTCGCAGATTCCCTGGCTATTGTTTGGACAGGCTGAGCAGATTTCGTCAGTTTTTACTGTGAGACAAACATCTGCCCCTTTTGTAAAAAGCTCCAGCATTTCCTGCATATGGGCTGTAAATCCAGTGCTGTAGCCATTTCCGATAAAAAACGCCAGGCACATCCCGTGGTGAGGGCGAATGGGATATGTCTGACGTTCTTTTTTACTGCATTGGTACAAGCTTACGTACCCTTCTGGACAAAACAAATGCCAGAGCGATCTTTACAAGGTCAGGAATGATAAATGGAATTACGCACCAGCCCAGTACGGTTCCAAGTCCGACAGCTCCGGAGGTTCTTGTATATACAACCATGAACCAGATAGTTCCCATTGCGTAGCAGACAATCAGTCCGACTACCATGGAAAGAATCTGAATAACAGGCTTTTTGCCCCAGAGAGATTCCATAGCCCACATTACCAGGGCGGAGAAAAGAAATCCGATGATGTAACCGCCGGTATTGTTAAGAAGAATACCAAGTCCTCCTGAAAATCCTGCAAATACAGGAACACCAATAGCTCCAAGTAAAATGTAAACCAGTACAGCCAGGCTGCCTCTCTTTCCGCCAAGCACACCAACAGCCATAAATACACCAAATGTCTGTAATGTAAACGGCACTGTCATTGGAATGGAAATCCAGGAACAGATTGCGATCAGTACGGCGAAAATAGCTATGTATGCCAGGTCGTATGTTTTTGTCTTTGTTGCGGTTACGGTACTCATATTCTCCTCCTCGAGTAAATATTATTTTTGTCAGATACAATCTAACACAGTTACGTTGCAATTGTCAACCTATTATTTGTTTTTGGTTTACAATTCTCTTCGTGAAGAATCTGGACATGTTTCCCGCATACGTGCTATACTTCTGTAAAATGGAGGATTAAAAAATTGTGTCAAACATATAGAATTGCAATTTGTGATGACCTTGCCACAGACAGAAATTATCTTTCTTCTCTGTGCGAAATATGGGGCAGTCATAACAGTTATCATATACAGATTTCAGAATTTACATCAGCCGAAAATTTTTTGTTTCATTATGCCGAGAAAAAAGATTTTGACATTCTTCTCCTTGATATAGAAATGGGCGCCATGGATGGTGTTACCATGGCAAGGAAGCTGCGGCAGGATAATCAGACCGTACAAATTATATTTATCACCGGATACGCAGACTATATTTCTGACGGATATGAAGTAGATGCCCTTCACTATCTGATGAAGCCCATACAAGAAGAGAAGTTCTTTACAGTTCTTGACCGTGCAGTCACAAAGCTTATCAAGAATGAGAAGGTTCTTAACATAATCAGTCAGGGTGAGATGATTCGTCTGCCCATCTGTCAGATCAATTATGCAGAGGTAAACAGCAATTATATTACGATTCACAGTCAACAGACTATCACCCTGAAAATGACCTTAAGCGAATTGGAAAAAAAGCTGGATTCTCATTTTTTCAGAGCGGGACGTTCTGCTTTGGTAAATCTAAAAAAAATCAGCCGGGTTACAAAAAAAGAGATTTATTTGCAGGATGGAAGTATAATCCCCCTTCCACGCGGCGCTTATGAGAAGGTTAACCGGGCAATCATTAATATGGACTGATTTGGGAGATTAAAATGCATTTATTTTCGAAAAAAGCAGCTAAAAAAATGGCTGCATATCAGAAGGAACTGATTGAAACTCACTATCAGGAGGTTGATAATATGTACCGCCAGATGCGAGGCTGGCGCCATGATTATCGCAATCATATCCAAACAATGAAGGCTTATGCAGCCACAGAAAACTGGGACGCAATCAGACATTATCTCGATCTTCTTGACAAGGATCTTACCACAGTAGATACTGTGATAAAAACCGGAAATGCCATGACAGATGCTATTTTAAATTCTAAAATATCACTGGCACGGTCCAAAGATATTCAGGTAATTGCAGATGCTGACATTCCTGTTAAGCTGAATTCCTCTGAAATTGATCTTTGCTGTATTATTGGAAATTTATTCGACAATGCCATAGAAGCCAGCCTGCAGCTTCCCAAAGAAAAACGACTGATCCGCATTTATATGGACATGAAAAACACGCAGTTATACATTTCTTTCACTAACTTTACAGCGGGAAAGAAGTTGAAAAAACAGGGAAATCTTTTTAAAAGTACAAAAGGTGATGGTCATGGTCTGGGGCTGATCCGTATTGATGATATAGTAAAGCGATCTGATGGATATATCAGCCGAAACAGTGAAGAGAGCGCCTTTACCACTGAGATTTTACTGCCCCAGTTATAATTCATCCCCCGAAACATGCAATTCATCCCCGGTTTAATCCGGGGATATTTTTTCTGGTAAAATCATATTAAGAATCTTTTTAATGATACCAGAGTCAAAAGGTCAAAAAGCCGATGCAAGCTCGCTTGCAAGAGGATTTTTGACCTCTTGACCCGCAAAAAACATGAGTAAGTAGCCATTTTCCGAAGAAAAATGAGCGGATTACGAATGTTTTTGAAGATTGCGGGAGTGCAAAGCACGTAGCAATCTGGTATCAAAAGAAAAATAAGAAAGAAGGGAAAATCATGTTTCAAAAAAATCCTGTATCAAAATACAGTACTTTTCAAAATATATGGTTCATGATTAAACTTGCCTGCACTTCTCAGGAGAAGAAAGTTCTGGTGATCAGCTTTTTTATCGCACTGTTAACCATTATACAGAACCTTCTTAACCTTTATGTTTCTCCTGTCATATTAAGTGCAATAGAAAATCATGTTTCCATTCAGGAACTGCTTTTTACAATTGTAATTTTTGTGCTTATGATAATGCTGGTATCAGCTGCATTGGCTTATGCAAATCAAAACGTAATTTGCGGACGGATCAGTGTCCGTTGTGAGATTGTAAATCTTTTAAACAAAAAAGCATCCACAACATCTTATCCCAATATAGACGATATGAAATTCAAAAAATTACTGACCAAATCGGCCGAATATACGGACAATAACGATCAGGCCACTGAAGCAATCTGGAATACACTAACTGTACTTTTGATCAATATTGTCTGTTTTTTTATTTACGCCGGTCTTCTTACACAAATTCATCCAATTCTGATTTTGGTCATTCTGTCAACTGCCGGAATCAGTTATTTTATCTCTCAAAGATTAGATGAATATAAGTATCAACATCGGGAGGAAGAAGCTGAATATATACATCAAATGGCATATTTATTAAACCGTGCAGCTGACTTTGGTGCAGCAAAAGATATCCGCATTTTCGGTCTTCGTTTCTGGCTGGAAGAATTATACAGCAAAACAGCCAGGGAATTTACAGCATTTCATCGAAAAGCAGAAAGTGTTTATATCTGGGCTGGAATTGCAGATTTGACTTTTACTTTTCTGCGCAATGGAGCGGTCTACGCATATTTAATTTATTTGGTATTATACCGCGGTCTTGATGTGCCTGCTTTTTTGCTTTATTTTACTGCAGTGGACAGTTTTTCAGGCTGGATTACAGGAATTCTGGAAGGACTTGGCACATTGCACCGACAGTCTCTTGATATTTCCACGGTCCGGGAATGTCTGGATTATCCGGAATTATTCCGTTTCAAAGATGGACTTACCTTAAATCAGGACGCTAAAAATAATTATGAAATTGTTTTGGAAAATGTTTCATTTCGCTATCCAGGAGCTGAAACAGATACTTTAAAAAATATAAATCTTACCTTACATCCAGGAGAAAATCTGGCAGTTGTAGGTCTTAATGGTGCTGGAAAAACTACGTTGATCAAAATAATCTGTGGGTTTCTTGATCCCACAAAGGGACAGGTAAAATTGAATGGAACAGATATCCGAAACTATAACAGAAAAGACTATTATAAGCTGTTCTCGGCAGTGTTTCAGGATTTTTCATTGTTAGCGGGAACCATTGCAGAAAATGTGGCGCAAACAGAAAATTTCGACCTGAAACAGGTGAAAAATTGTATCAAAAAAGCCGGCTTGCTTCCAAAAATAGAAGCTCTTCCAGATAAGTATCAAACCTTTCTGAATCGTGAGGTTTACAAAAATGCAATTATGTTTTCGGGTGGAGAAACACAGCGCCTTATGCTCGCCCGCGCATTATATAAAGATGCCCCTTTTATTATATTGGACGAACCAACTGCCGCACTCGATTCCATTGCTGAAGCAGACATTTATCAGAAATATGACGAAATGACAAAGGGAAAATCCTCAGTTTATATCTCCCATCGGCTCGCTTCTACCAGATTCTGCAGCAGAATCTTAATGCTGGAGCAGGGAGAAATACAGGAAGAAGGAACTCACGAAGAGCTGTTAAGGCAAAGTGGAAAATACGCTGCTCTCTATGAGGTTCAAAGCAAATATTACAGGGAAGGAGATGGGGAAAATGAAGACAAATGAGAAAAACATATCGTTAAAAGAAGCACTGCAGCTTAATCACAGAGCATATAAGCTTTTTTACCGATATTATCCAAAATTAATTCTTTCCCAAATCAGTCTGACCATCTGGAAAGCACTGACTCCCTATATAATCATATATTTATCTGCACTTGTTATTGAAGAACTTGCAGGCGACCGAAGCCCTGACCGCATTCGTTTTCTGGTAACGATTACTTTATTATCCGGAGCAGGAATCAGCTTGATATCTGCATTTCTTAAAAAATGGAAAAGGACTTGGAGCGCAGGTCTTGGAATGAAAATCAAGCGAATTTTGTGCGAAAAACTTTTTGATATGGATTACTGTGATTTAGATGATAGCAAAACTATGGAGTTATATTCTTCCATTATTCAAAATCTCAATGGACCTGGGTGGGGACTATACAATGTTCTGTTAAATTATGAAGCTCTGTGTTCAGAAGGATTTTCGATCATTTGTGGCTTATCCATGACCATTTCCCTTTTCACCAGCCAGATTCCAAAAACAGCAGAAAAACTTGTTATTCTTAACAATCCGGTATGTGTAACAGCCATAATTTCTGTTATGGTACTGATTACCTGGTTTTCGCCTGTACTCGCTGGAAAGGCAGGAAAATACTGGGTCAGAAGTGCAGATCTGCATACCTTTTCCAATCGTTTGTTTGCATATTACGGACGTCTGGGCTATGATAGCAAAAAGGCAGCGGATATGCGGATTTACCAACAGGAAAAAATATGCGAAAAGCATAATCTGAGCAAAGAAAATCCTTTCGGTTCCAAGGGATTATTTGCCAGATATGGAAAGGGACCTGTTGGATTTTACATGGCAGCGTCTTCCGCAGTATCTGTAATTTTCACAGGGATTGCCTATGTTTTTGTATGCTTAAAAGCCTGGACAGGTGCCTTTGGAATCGGAGCGGTTACAAAATATATTTCCTCTATTACGAAAGTATATTCAAGTGTATCCGGCTGTATCTCCACCATTGAAGATATGCAAAACAATGCTGTTTTTCTGAAACAGACATTTGAATTTCTGGACATTCCCAATAACATGTATCAGGGAAGCCTGACTACTGAAAAACGCAGTGACCGAAAGTATGAAATAGAATTTCGAAATGTTTCTTTCCGATATCCGGGATGTGAACAATATGCCCTTCGAAATATTAATTTGAAATTTAAAATCGGTCAGAAGCTGGCTGTCGTTGGTATGAATGGAAGTGGAAAGACTACGTTTATCAAACTCCTATGTCGCCTTTACGATCCTACAGAAGGAAAAATTCTTCTTAACGGAATCGATATCCGAAAATATAATTACAAAGAATATATGATGATTTTTTCCGTGGTATTTCAGGACTTCAAACTCTTTTCCCTGACTCTTGGAGAAAATGTAGCCGCCAAAATCAATTATGACGAAGAAGAAGTAAAAAGTGCTCTGAAGAAATCCGGATTTTACAATCGCCTTTCCACAATGCCAGAAGGTCTGAATACTTATCTCTACAAGGATTTCAATAAAAAGGGAATTATCATTTCCGGCGGAGAGGCTCAGAAAATAGCTATTGCAAGAGCTATTTATAAGAATGCCCCTTTTATTATATTGGACGAACCGACTGCAGCTCTTGATCCCATTGCGGAAGCTGAAATATATGGAAAATTTAATGAAATAACAGGCGATAAAACTGCCATTTATATCAGTCATCGTCTGTCTTCCTGCAAATTTTGCGATAAAATAGTTGTATTTCATGAAGGATCTGTGATTCAAACTGGAACTCACCAGGAGCTTGCTGCCGATAAAAGTGGAAAATATTTCCAACTATGGACGGCGCAGGCGCAATATTATAGATAAACAGCTTTTCAATTTCCCTTAATCATGTTAAACTAAGGAAAAGTAATGCTACGGAGGTTTTTTCCATGGACGTACACAGTATCAGTACCAAATGCGCCCGCACTGAATTTGTGGGAACTGCTGTTCTGGATACCATCGGACTTGTAATTTCAGGAGTTGATGATACTCTTTTAAAGGAAATGAATATAGGGACACGCTATCATACCCTTGGACTTTTCAGTTCCCGTACAGGTGCAGCAGGTCAGATCACTGCTGTCGATGATGCGGTGAAAGCCACTGGCACAGAGGTTCTTTCCATTGAATTTCCACGGGATACCAAAGGCTGGGGTGGACACGGCAACTATATTGTGATTGGCGGAAATGATGTTTCAGATGTGCGCCACGCTATTTCGCTGGCGCTGGAACTAACTAATAAGTATGCAGGAGAATTATATATCAGCGAATCCGGTCATTTGGAGTTTGCTTTTTCAGCCAATGCAGGCGGTGCTCTTGCCATGGCCTTTCACGCAGTTCCAGGGGAAGCTTTCGGATTCATGGCAGGTTCTCCGGCAGCGATTGGACTTGTAATGGCAGACACTGCAATGAAGGCTTCTGCAGTTCATATTACACGCTATATGACACCGAGTATCGGTACAAGCCATTCCAATGAAGTTATCCTTGCCCTCTCCGGAGATGCCAGTGCTGTGAAAGAAGCTGTACTCCAGGCAAGACAGATCGGCCTGGAACTGCTGATCGGAATGGGAAGCTATCCGGAAATTCCGGGAGAACCGTATTTATAACAATCCCCCCTATATATTATTGCAGACAAATGCCCTGACAGGCAGAAGATTTTAATGATCTTAATCCTGTCAGGGCGTATTCTTTTTCCTTAATTCAGTCTGTAAACCTCCGCACTCTGAAGTCCAAATGCAAGTGCCTCTGAATGGCTGTTAAAATAAATATCCACATGTCCGTAAGGTGTTCCAAGATCCTCCACTGTATACACATTTCCATTGATCAGGAGCTGAGTTCCGAATGGCACACCAGCCATGGCAACGGTTCTTCCCGCTGTAGGAACAGTTCCGCTGGCTGTCAGGTTTCCTGCTGTTCCGCAGCACTGTGCACAGTTACAGTATGCGGTGAGAGTAAAGGTTCCAAGGTAGGTTCCCTGTGAAGATGAACTACTGCCCTCGGAAGAACTGTCGGAGCTTTCACTGCTGTCCGATGACTCGGTATAAGAATCATCATAGGCACTGCTGTCATCTGCGTCCTGATTGGAATCACTTTCAGACTCGCTGTAGTCATCGTAGGATTCCTCTGTGCCATAGTTTTCCCCGTCACTTGGTGACTGGGCGGCAGCCTCAGCTTCCTGGGCTACCTGCGCCTCCTGGGCTGCTTTCTCTGCCTCTGCAGCCTGCAAAAGGCTGTAAATACTGCTGTCTGCATTACTGATCTGTGTATTTAAAGCACTGATTTCATCCTGGCTGGCACTGATCTGATAAATATAGGACTGAATGTTCTCATTTGTGCTTGCAGTAAGTGCCTGTACCTCTTGCTGTTTGGCAGATTTCTCTGCCAGAAGTTCATTAATATTCTGAGCTTCCTCTTCTGCCTGCTCTTCCTGGGTCTTGATATCTGCCTGAAGGGCTTTATATTTAGCAAGCATGTTTCTGTCATACTGGGAAATCTGGGCTATATTCTCTGCACGGTTCAGAAACTGAGCCAGATCTTCTGAGGACAAAAGCAGCTCCAGCATGGAAGCACTTCCATTCTCATACATGTATACAATACGCTTCTTCATATCCTGATACTGCTTGTCCGCTGTGGCCTTGGCTTCCTCAAGCTGGGTATTCAGGGTTTTCAGCTCTTCTTCTTTCTCCGCTGCCTGAATTCCAAGCTCAGATACACTGTTGGTAAGGTCTGTATACTGAGCATTCAGCTCTTCCAGATAGCTTTCAAGCTCCTGCTTCTTGCTCTCCAGAGATGCCATGTCGGACTGCTGCTGTGCCAGTTCTGCCTGCGCAGCTTCTTTCTGTGCCTGTACATCAGCGATCTGTTCCTCCGTAGAAGCAGCAAATACTGCCCCAGGCATAGAAACAGTCATGATTCCAGTTAACAGCATTGCAAAAATCTTTTTAAATCTCATCTATGTAAACACCTCGTTATTTTTTTCGTAGGTCAAGTATAACATATTCCGTAATTTTTTCAACACTTTTATTTAACTTTTGTAACATTTACGTAATATTTCACGATTTTCCAGAATCTAGAAAGTTAATAAATACATGGTTATAGAACAAATTCAGGCACAGTATACCGTGAAATAGTTTGGGCAAATCACAGGAATGTTTTTGCAAAAAAACACCCCGCATTTCATGAAACTCTCCATAAAATGCGGGGTTGTAAAAACCTCTTTACTTCTTATACCGCAGCTTCTTCCTCTGCTACAGCTTCCTGGTATTTCTCGAGAATGATCGTCTGGATCTTGTCACGAGTGGAAGAATTGATAGGATGCGCGATATCCCGATATTCTCCATCGGTTGCTTTGCGGCTTGGCATTGCGATGAAAAGACCTTTCTCTCCTTCGATCACCTTGATGTCATGTACTACAAATTCTTCATCAATGGTAATGGAGACTACAGCTTTCATCTTCCCCTCCTTTGCAACCTTTCTCACCCGTACGTCTGTAATGTTCATTTTTGCTGCCCCTTTCCTCTTAATCGCATTTACTGCGCTTTAAGTCTTATTATATTACAAGCTATATCTATCATTATTCTCCACAACGATCTCTACTTCTCCATCACCGCTGTAGTACGAATTTGCCCGGATGGTTCCCCGGCTTTCAACGATACAATTCTCGATATGTGTATTATCCCCCAGATATACATCATTCAAAATTACGGAATTTTTAATTACGCAATTATTTCCAACATAAACATCTTTAAACAGGACAGAATTCTCAACCACTCCGTTTACAATACATCCACTGGAAATCAGAGAATTCTTAACATCTGCGCCAGGATTGTATTTAGCCGGTGGAAGATCATCAATCTTGGTCTTAACTGCCGGCTCCTGTTTGAAGAAGTAGTTACGGATCTCCGGTTTCAGGAAATCCATGTTGGTCTTATAGTAAGATTCAACAGTGGAAATATTGCTCCAGTAGCTGTCGATCTTATATCCATAGATTCTCTTCAGATTCTTATAACGGATCAGAATATCTTTTACAAAGTCATTTCGACCTTCCTGTGCAGCCTTCTCAATCAGTTCGATCAGCTGTCTTCTTCGGATCACATAAATACCTGTAGAAATAGTATTATATGGGGAAACCATTGGCTTCTCCTCAAATTCCTCAATCCTGCAGTCCTCATTCATGCGAAGGACACCGAAACGCTCAACCTCGGAAGGATCCGGACATGTAGTGCATACAACGGTAATGTCAGCGCGTTTCGCAATGTGATATTCCAGAACCTTGTTATAGTCCATCTTGTACACGCAGTCACCGGATGCGATGACAACATATGGCTCATGACTGTTCTTCAGGAAATTGAGATTCTGATAAATAGCATCTGCAGTTCCCTGATACCAGAAACCGTTTTCTTTGGTGATAGTAGGAGTAAATACGAAAAGACCGCCCTGCTTTCTTCCGAAATCCCACCATTTGGAGGAGCTTAAATGCTCATTCAGGGAACGTGCATTGTACTGAGTCAGTACAGCTACTTTCTGAATGCGGGAGTTCGCCATATTACTCAGGGCAAAATCTATGCTTCTGTAGCTTCCGGCAATAGGCATTGCTGCAATTGCCCTTTTGTCTGATAATTCTCTCATGCGGTTATTGTTACCGCCGGCTAAAATAATTCCGATTGCTCTCATGCTTTGTCACCGTCCTTTGTTGCAATTACCTGTCCGCTTTCCAGAATGCCATCCGGATAATCTGCCGGAGTGGTCACACCGGAAATCGCCGTGTTCTTTCCAATCTTAACATTATCCGGAATCACGGAGCCTTCTCCTATGGTCGCAATGCCAAATGCATATACCGCAGGTTTCTTTATATTAGGTGCTTCCTCGCCGCAGCCAAGAACCACGTCATTTCCTATGGTTACGTCCTCTGCCACAATTGCCTTTTCCATGTCTACATTCTCACCGATGATTGTATTCCGCATGATAATAGAATCCCGGATCACACTGCCTTTTCCGATCACAACATTCGGTCCGATTACAGAATTATGTACTTCGCCATAGATTTCAGAGCCTTCACCGATGAGACATCTGTCCAGAACGGCCTCCTCTGAAATATACTGTGGCTGGATGATATCGCCCTTGGTGTAAATCTTCCAGAATTCCTCATAAAGATTAAACTCAGGAATAATATCAATCAGTTCCATATTTGCTTCCCAGTAGGAACCAAGAGTTCCAACATCTTTCCAGTAGCCATTGTATTCATAGGCAAAAAGGCGCTGTCCTTTATCCTTGCAATATGGAAGAATATGTTTACCAAAGTCACAGCTCTGCTGATCCTTCAGTGCGTAAAGCGCTTCCTTCAGAACCGGCCAGCTGAAAATATAAATTCCCATAGACGCCAGATTGCTGCTTGGATGCTCTGGTTTCTCCTCAAATTCAGTTACTCGGAAAGTCTCATCCGTTACCATGATACCAAAACGGCTGGCTTCCTCAATAGGTACAGGCATACAGGCAATGGTCACATCCGCCTTATTTGCCTTGTGGAAGTCAAGCATAACCTCATAATCCATCTTATATATATGATCTCCTGAAAGGATAAGCACATAATCGGGATTGTACTGCTCCATATACGCCATATTCTGGAAAATGGCATTGGCTGTTCCTGTGTACCACTCGCTGTTTGTGCTCTTCTCATAAGGTGGAAGTACGGTTACACCGCCTTCAGTTCTGTCCAGGTCCCACGGAACACCGATACCTATATGGGTATTCAGTCTCAGAGGCTGATACTGTGTCAGGACTCCAACTGTATCAATTCCTGAATTAATACAGTTACTTAACGGAAAATCAATGATACGGTACTTACCTCCAAAAGCTACTGCTGGTTTGGCCACTTTTTCTGTCAGTACCCCAAGTCTGCTGCCTTGGCCGCCGGCTAAGAGCATGGCAATCATTTCTTTTTTAATCATGCTATCACCTCTTGTTGTAGTTATGATTTATCATTATACCATACTTCCCATGCTTAATAAACATATTTTACAAATTATTTGTTGATATTTTATTTTTTTTATCGTTATTGTACATGTTTTTTCGACATAAATGAAACTTCGACCACTATTTTTTATTCATTTTGCACAGTAGTGTCACAGTCCTTTGGGGACTGTCTGAAAAAGGTATTCTGCATGATATGCAGCGCAAAGCGTATTACCAGTCATAGAGTGAACCATATTGGTTACCGACTATCCAAAGAAATACTTTGCAATTTTCACAGTTCGGGGTATAATAAATGAAAGTAATTGTAAAAATTCATAACGATTCAGGAGGCTTTCCTTTCAATAATATTGAATCGCTGAAAAATGATTAGAATAAGGAGATTAACATGTATCAAATAGACTTCCATAAACCGCTTCATATCCATTTTATCGGTATTGGCGGAATCAGCATGAGCGGACTTGCTGAGATCCTTCTCGGCGAGGATTTTAAAGTTTCCGGCTCTGATTCCAAAGAAAGCCCGCTTACGGATTCCCTTACCAGGAAAGGTGCACGCATCTTTTACGGACAGCGCGCTTCCAATATTACAGACGATGTAGAACTTGTAGTTTACACTGCAGCCATTCATCCGGATAACCCGGAATATGCCAGTGCAGTGGAAAAAGGCATTCCAATGCTGACCAGAGCCCAGCTTCTTGGTCAGATCATGCGCAACTACGATACCCCAATCGCAGTTTCCGGAACCCATGGCAAGACCACCACTACTTCCATGATCTCCCAGATTCTTCTCGAAGCAGATGCGGATCCGACCATCAGTGTTGGCGGCATTCTTCCTTCTATCGGGGGAAATATCCGAGTAGGTCAGTCCGAAACATTTGTCACAGAAGCCTGTGAGTATACCAACAGCTTTTTAAGCTTTTTCCCGAAGATCAGTGTGATCCTGAACATTGATGCTGACCATCTGGACTTTTTTAAGGATATTGACGACATCCGTCATTCCTTCCGCAAATTTGCCCAGCTGCTTCCCGCAGACGGAGCCCTAATCATTAATGCTGATACGCCGCATTATCAAGATATTATCAAAGACCTTTCATGCAAAATTATTACATATGGTCTGGAGCATGAAGCTCAGTATCAGGCCACAGATATCACTTATGACAAATATGGACATGCATCCTTTACCGTTCTGAAGGATGGCAGAAAGGCCGGCAGTTTCTATCTGAAAGTTCCTGGCAGCCACAATGTTTCCAATGCCCTGGCAGCAATTGCTCTGGCTCGGCTTCTTCAGATTCCGGATGATGTCATTGTCAAAGGACTTGGCAGTTTCACAGGAACAGATCGCCGTTTCCAGTATAAAGGCGAAGTAGCAGGCGTTACCATTGTTGATGATTATGCGCATCATCCAACAGAAATCCAGGCTACTTTAAACGCTGCACACAATTATCCACACAAGAAGCTGTGGTGCGTATTCCAGCCTCATACTTACACACGTACCAAGGCTCTTCTTCCGGAATTTGCACAGGCTCTTAAGCTTGCCGATCATGTGGTTCTGGCAGACATTTATGCAGCAAGAGAAACAGATAATCTTGGAATCTCTTCCAAGGATCTGCAGGCACGGATCCAGGAGCTTGGTACTCCATGCGAATATTTCCCAACCTTTGATGAGATTGAGAATTTCCTGCTGAATAATTGTGAAGCCGGAGATCTGTTGATCACAATGGGTGCCGGAGATGTTGTTAAAATCGGAGAACAGTTACTTGGAAAATAATTGATTGCAATTTCAGCGGTTGTCATGTCCTTTTAAGACCTGGCATCCGCTGTTTTTGTTTTACCATTTTTATTGTCTCTGATCTGTTTTTCCTGGCAAAACGTGCATACCTTCTCATATCCACGGTCACAGACTGTTTTTGCCAAAAATAATTATCCACATTGAAAAAAGCTTGGAAATTCAAGCAATTTAATAATTATCCACATTATCCACAGGCTTATGCACATTTTTGCACTGGCCTGCATGTGGATTCTTATGTGTATAAAGTGCTTAACATAATACTACGACATAACTCGACAAAAATCACAGTTTTTCTTTAATTTTCCGCATTTTTCGGGTTTCCCATAAACATTATGTGCAACTTGGTTTCCACATTATCCACATTATCCACATAGTAGTCCACACACATTTTGTAAAAATCCCGGCAAAAAATCTCCTATTCTCATTTAAAAAGGGGTGTGCTATAATGCAAACACAATGAACAGTGATGATTCATATTCCCAGATAAGGAGTGTTTCCATGATCAGGTTACATAGTACAGGGCTTAATGATGCCACCATTTTATCCAATATTTTTATCGACCGTTTTATGCCAAAGGCAAATGGAGAATTTGTAAAAGTCTATATTTATCTGCTCCGTATGCTTGGCCGCCCGGAGGAAGCTTTCGGGCTTTCCCAGATGGCAGATTCCCTGTTCTGTACAGAAGGAGATATCCTCCGTGCGCTGAAATACTGGGAGTCTGAGAAGCTGATTACCCTCTTATACGAGGAAGCTGAATTGACAGGAATTACCTTACAGGCACCGTGGAATGAAGCAGATATGCTGGCTACGGTGACTCCCGCAGGTATCTGTAACGCTGGTTCGCTCGGAGATGTGCCTGATGCTTATCACATTTCTGCCCCAGAACCCACAGCCGGCATTCCCAGTGTCCCCACTGATAAACCGTTGCAGACTGATCAGGTCTCCCGCCGCAGCACCGATCTGCCTGTCCCCCCTTCTTTCTCCAAACCACTTTCCGAAACGAAAGCGCTTACCCCGGATCGGGTGAAGGAGCTGAAACAGAATGAAGATATTATCCAGCTTCTTTACATTGCCGAGCAATACCTCGGCAAAACGCTCACCCCCACAGAGACACGCAAAATCCTGTTTTTCTACGACGAGCTGCACATGTCTGTAGATTTGATCGATTATCTGATCGAATACTGTGTAGGACGTGACCACCGCAGCATCCGTTATATCGAGACGGTTGCCATGGCATGGAAGGAGGAAGGAATTACCACAGTTGAAATGGCAAAGGATTCCACCTCCCGCTACAGCAAAGAATATTTTTCTGTTCTGAAAGCGATGGGAATTGCCAACCGCAATCCTTCAGACGCGGAAATTTCGCTGATCAATACCTGGACCAGGGACTATGGTTTTGCCATGGAATTGATTCAGGAAGCCTGCTCACGGACAATTCTGCAGACTGGACAGCCAAGTTTTCCATATGCAGACAAAATTCTGCAGCGCTGGAAGGATAAAAACATCCGAACTTTAGGGGATGTCCGTCTTCAGGATGCCCAGCACCAGAAGCGCAAGCTGGAAAAAGCAGTGTCGAAGGCAGACAAGCCGAAATCCGCAGCCCCAAACCGCTTTAACAATTTCCATCAGCGTGACTACGATTTTGCTGAATATGAGAAGAAACTGCTTAACAAACCAAATTAAATCCTGGAAACAGATTTTTCTTTAAAACACATACGAACGTCTTATAACCTGGAAGGAGAATTTACATGCCCTTACAGAATTACCAATACGATACTATAATGCGGGAATACAACCGTCGCCAGGCCAGGAACCGCCGCATACAGGAAGAGCATCTTGCTGAAGCCTATGAGAAAATTCCCCGTCTGCGTGAAATCGACGAGGAAGTAGCTACTTTAAGTGCCAGGAAGGCCCGGGCCTTGATCAGCCGCCAGGAAGTCGGCATTGAAGATCTTCGCAATGATATTGCCCTGCTTTCCCAGGAACGCACTGCATTACTGCTTTCTTCCGGCTATCCTGCTGATTATCTGGAGATGAGCTACACCTGCCCTCTTTGCCAGGATACTGGCTATATCGGCAGCCAGAAATGCTCCTGTTTCAAGAAGGCAGAGATCGAACTTCTGTATACACAGTCAAATTTAAAAGAAATTCTTGAAAAAGAGAACTTTGACCACTTTTCTTTTGACTTTTATTCTGATACAATAACAAATGATTCAACGGGACTCACCGAACGTGAGACTGCACGTCGCGCGTATAAGATGGCGAAGGAATTTGTCGCTGACTTTGACAATTCTTTCCAGAACCTGTTTTTCTACGGCGACACCGGTGTGGGCAAGACCTTTCTTTCCCACTGCATCGCTCACGATCTTCTGGACAGTGCACACTGTGTGCTTTATTTTTCTTCATTCGAGCTTTTTGATTTTCTTGCAGGCTCTGCTTTTTCCAGAGGCAATGACGCTCCCGATGATGAACCGATTTTTGACTGTGACCTGCTGATCATTGATGACCTGGGTACAGAGCTTACCAACAGCTTTGTATCTTCACAGCTTTTCCTGTGTATCAATGAGCGGATCATGCGCAAGAAATCTACGATTATTTCCACAAACCTGAAGCTGGAAGATTTCTCAGCAACTTATTCTGAGAGAACCTTTTCCCGCATCGCCAGCAACTATCAGATGACTAAGCTTGTGGGAAAAGATATCCGCATTCAGAAAATTTTTTTAGGAGGAAAGTAAAGAATGGCACAAGAAGAATTGACTACACTTCCCGTTGGAAGGCTGGGATTAGTTCCTTTGGAAAGCTGCAGGAGCCTTGGACAGAAAGTCGACGAATGGCTCGTTAAGTGGCGTAAGGAGCGTGAGCATTCAGAATCAGATTCTTTCGCCTTTGAAGGATACAAAAGAGATTCCTATACAATCAAAGTTCAGAACCCGCGTTTCGGTTCCGGCGAGGGTAAATGTGTGATCACCGAGTCCGTACGAGGAGATGATGTTTATATTCTTGTAGATGTATGTAACTACAACATCTCATATCCAATTGGCAAATACACCAACCTAATGTCTCCGGATGATCATTATCAGGATCTGAAGCGTGTAATTGCAGCTATTGGAGGAAAGGCCCGCCGCGTGAATGTAATCATGCCATACCTTTATGAGGGTCGTCAGAGCAAGCGTATTGGAAGAGAGTCTCTTGACTGTGCTACTTCCCTTCATGAACTGATAAATATGGGAGTTGAAAATATTATCACTTTCGACGCACATGACCCACAGATTCAGAATGCCACCCCACTTCATGGATTTGAGACTGTTCAGCCTTCTTATCAATTTATCAAGGCTCTTCTTAACCATGAGCAGGGACTTCACATTGACAATGAGCATTTTATGATCATCAGCCCGGATGAGGGCAGCATGAGCCGTGCGATCTATCTTGCAAACATCCTGGGTGTTGATATGGGCATGTATTACAAACGCCTTGACTACTCCAAGAATGTAGGAGGAAGACATCCGATTGCAGCCTATGAGTTCCTTGGTCCAAATGTAGCAGGCAAGGATATGATCCTGATTGATGACATGATCTCTTCTGGTGACACTATCCTGAAGATTGCTTCTCTTCTTAAGGACAGGGGTGCCGGCAGAATTTACCTTTGCTCCACTTTCGGTCTGTTTACAGACAACCTTAAGAAATTCGATGAAGCACATGCTGCTGGCGTGTTTGACAAGCTTCTCACTACCAATATGGTATATCAGTCTGAGGAACTTCTTGCAAAACCATATTACATTTCCTGTGATATGAGCAAATACATTGCACTGATCATTGATACACTGAATCATGATATGTCTGTAAGCCATCTGCTGAATCCAGTTGACAGGATTAAACGCTGTGTAAACAAATATATGGCACAGTATGAGAAATAAATAAAATAATTTGAGGCTGACCCTTCCAGGTGTCAGCCTCTTGTTTTGTTATCATTTATTTGTAACTGTTCAGTACTTTCACAGTTACATGCTTCGTGAGCACTTAACATTCACTGTAACAGTTTTCTAAAAAATGTCAGCCATATCCTTATTATTGGTAAAAAGCAGCACCTGTCTGGGCTGTTTTTTCAGCCACCTGAAAACTGCCATAAGCTTATCCTGATTCTTCCCATGGAAAATATCATCCAAAATAACTGGAAAAACAGTTTCATTCGTGAACAACTCAGCAGCAGCCATCTGAATAGAAAAATACAGCATTTCAAGGTTTTCCTTTTCCAGATTTTCTGCCAAAACAGTTCCCTCTTCCAGACACAGTTCCAAACTCTGTCCCTCATCTCCATAGAACTCTATATATTTTCCATCTGTAAGTTCCCTGAAAATTTGGGATGCTCGTATCCGAATCTTTCTGCCTTTCTCAAGATAAATACTGCGTGACAGCTCTTTAATGGTATCCATAGCCAGGTTCAAGGACTGTGTTTCCAGATCTTCAGAAGTAGGAAGTGACATTTCCAGCTCAAATTCCTGATATTCGCTCTGCAAATTCGTAAAAGCAGTCAGTTTCTCACCGTAAATTCCATCAATATCTTCTTTACTGGATTTCAGCTTTTCCTGCTGTGACTGCAAATACACTTTTTTCTTCTTTAGCTTTACAAACTCCATATGCAGCTTTCTTCGTGCAGTAAGTGTATAAACCATTGCCACAACAGCAGCAATGATGCATACATCCATTCCTATTTTAGACATCTCATCAGTTAACTGAAATCTTCCAACAATACCAATAATTCCCACAATAACGGCCAGAATACCTGCTATCACCATTCCCAGATTCTTTTTCTCTATAGTCTGCAGCTGTTCTTCAATCACAGTGGCTTCTTTCCCTGCTGCCGAATAGATTTTTGCCTGCGCCTGAACCACCTGCCCCTTCTGGTCCCGAAGTCCATCCAGGTCATTCTGCAGACTTTCCAGTTTCTCGCTCAGTTTTTCCTGTTCTCTCTGAACTGCTTTCCTGCCACGTTCTTTCTGGGTGAGATATCCCTTGCGCCACATCTTCAGCATCTGCTCCGTTCTTCCAAGATCCACCAGACCATCTCCGCTTTTGCTGAGAACAGCCAGTTTATTCTGTAGTTCCTTTGCCATTTCCCTGGAAGAACTACCGCTAAGTGATTCTACCATAACAGTATTGTCGAACAGGTTCTCACTAAATCCCCCAAGGATCCTCTCGAGGGCTCCATTTTCCCCATTTAAAATTTCTCTGGTATCTTCACAGAACAGCTCACAATTATGGATTCCTGCCCCTGTTTCCCGCGTCAGGCGGTAATCTTTTCCATTGTGCTGAAACCATATAGTTCCACCATATTTTTCCCGGGAAGCTTCAGTTCCTGCTTTTTCATAAATTCCATTCTTTTCCTGCATTTCCTCAGGCACTCCAAAGAACATGCTCTTCACAAAGATAAACACAATGTTCATTTCTGTTTCTTTTAGTCCATAGAGCACATTTACTCCAGAGGTCAGTTCTATGTCTTTTTCCCGAAGCCCACCAAAATTATTTATTAATATGCGTTTAAAAATCATATAACCTTATTCCCTCGCACATACATCTCAATTTTACACTGCAATACATATTTTCTGTTACTATCTGCTTTGTGTCAGCTGGAATGTCTTGTCTCCAACAGTGCCTGCAAACCATAGTACAGGGCCTTATCTTCCACTGTATTTCTGTTTTTTTCCATAAAAAAGCAGATATAATCCCCTATCAAAGTTCCGGCATATTTTTTTTGCAGTTCTTCCAGATCATAAGCAGGTCTGGTCTCATCCAGTACTTCTGTAATATTTCCAAAGGATTTCAGTTTTTCCGGAATCAAAAAAAGCTCTGGTTTTCTTTTCCCTTGAAGAATTACACGATATATATTCAGTCCGCCCTTTTTAAATATCTCATCCTTCAAAGCTTCTTCAATAGATAGCTGGGTGCTTTCTTCATTTACATTGAGAAGAAGCTGACTATAGGTTCGAATAGAAAACGGCACAAATCTGGTTTTCACTTTTCCATTTTCAATCCTTCCCTCAATGTAGCCATGTGCTCCCAGATCATTGCTTTCAATTGGCTCAAGAGCTCCGCTGTAAGCAGCCACATCTCTTATTACGTTCTGGGGAGTATGGAAATGACCCAATGCAATATAATCAAAACCTGCTCCTGCAAGCGCAGCTGTATTTAATGGGCAATGGCTTTCATCACCGCCATGAGCTATAAGAATATGCACTCCATTATTTTTCACAGGGCGTACGCCATCATACAAGGGCTGTCTGATCTGTGAATGTTCATAGCTCATTCCATAAACATATACCTCGAATTGCGTATCTTTCACACAGGTTACCTTCTCTTCTGGAAAAAAAGTCACATTCGGTGCCCAGGTGAAAGTTCTGTAAAAAGAATTTTCTTTCAGATAATCCCTTTCTCCTGCCATTAAATATACCCTTGTTTCCGGTATTCCGGAAAATAACTCGTTTACTTCTTTCAATTCATATGGAAGTGGCTGACGATGGAACAAATCTCCGGCTATAAATAACAAATCCACCGGATTTTCGCGGATACCCGCAATAACCCGGCGGAATGTTTCCCAGATTTCATTCTCCCGCTTGTCACTCCATGGGCAGCCTCTGTCGGGCACTGCACCAAGATGTACATCTGCAAGATGAATAAATCTCATTCTTTTACCTCGTTTTATAAATCGCAGTTGTTAACTGTTCTCGGGAATGGAATTACGTCACGGATATTGCCCATTCCTGTGAGATACATTACACAGCGCTCAAATCCAAGACCAAATCCTGAATGACGTGTAGAACCATATTTACGCAAATCAAGATAGAAGTCATAGTCTTCTTCCTTCAGCCCAAGCTCTTCCATACGAGCTTTCAACTTACCATAGTCATCCTCTCTCTGGCTTCCACCGATAATCTCACCAATTCCAGGAACCAGGCAGTCCATAGCTGCAACAGTCTTGCCATCCTCGTTTGCTTTCATATAGAATGCTTTAATTTCCTTTGGATAGTCTGTAACAAAAATAGGTTTCTTAAAAATCTGTTCTGTCAGATAACGCTCATGTTCTGTCTGCAGATCACATCCCCAGGATACTTTATAATCAAACTTGTCATTATTCTTCTCGAGAAGCTCAATTGCTTCTGTATAAGTAACACGACCGAACTCAGAGCTTGCCACATGGTTCAATCTGTCAAGAAGTCCTTTGTCCACAAAAGAATTGAAGAAGTTCATTTCCTCCGGAGCATTCTCAAGAACATATCCAATCACATATTTCAGCATCGCTTCTGCAAGATTCATGTTGTCTTCAAGATCAGCAAATGCACACTCAGGCTCGATCATCCAGAACTCAGCTGCATGACGTGTGGTGTTGGAGTTCTCGGCACGGAAAGTTGGTCCAAATGTATATACATTACGGAATGCCTGTGCAAATGTCTCACAGTTCAACTGACCGCTTACAGTCAGGTTTGTCTCTTTCCCAAAGAAATCCTGAGAGTAATCAATATTTCCCTTATCATCTGTAGGAATATTATTCAGATCCATGGTTGTAACCTGGAACATCTCACCTGCACCCTCGCAGTCACTTCCTGTGATCAGCGGAGTGTGTACATAAACAAAACCTCTCTCCTGAAAGAATTTGTGTATTGCATATGCACAGAGGGAACGTACACGGAAAACAGCCTGGAAGGTATTTGTTCTGGAACGAAGATGTGTGATCGTTCTTAAATACTCAAGACTGTGGCGTTTCTTCTGAAGCGGATAATCTGGTGCAGATGTTCCCTCTACAGAAATCTCTGCAGCCTGGATCTCAAATGGCTGTTTCGCCTGTGGAGTCGCTACCAGAGTTCCCTTTACAATAATCGCTGCGCCTACATTCAGTTTGGAAATCTCAGCAAAATTGTCCATTGTATCATGGTAAACGATCTGAAGGGTCTCAAAATATGTTCCATCATGGAGAACAACAAATCCAAAGGTCTTGGAATCACGAACGCTTCGTACCCAGCCGCCTACGGTGATTTCCTGATCCAGGTATTTATCCCGTTCTCTGTAAATCTCTTTTACTGTTGTAAGTTTCATAATTAGTTCCTCTTTCTCCTCATTTTTCCAAACACTCATTTCTCTATAGTATAGACTATTCCTCTTATTCGCGCAAGGATATTTTTCCAGGGAATAAAAGAAGATCCTGTCTGTTAAGCTTCGACACTTTTGGACAAAGATCTTCTCTTCTGTAAGTATTTTCCTATTGCAAAGTTGCCTCATTCTCAGTATTTCTCTGAACGTTTAATGCAATATAAGATAATCCAGACAATACTTAAAAATTCGTTTGTAAGTCTTGGTGGTGTAATGAAGTCCATCATCGTCTGGCAGGTCAACTCCAGTTCCACTAATATTGGTACCATATCCATTCTCCATCAGATAAGAATACGTATCAATATATTCGAAAGTGCTGCCAAGAGCACTACCCACAACAGAATTGAATTTGCGGATTACTTCTTCTTTTCGGATTGCATTCTTACCAAGATATTCGATTGTCTTACTGTTTACCGGATTCACCGACATAAAGAACAGCTTGCAGTTCTTTTTCTGTAAGCTCTCAGCAATCTCCTGATAATAAGAAATATAATCATACATATTTCCAGGATCGTTTACTCCCAGATTAAAAATAACCGCAGTCGGTTTCAGAACGGAATAATTCTCTTCTGCAATAGAAAGAACCGTATTCATTCCCTGAGACTTCAGCCATTCAAGGCCCTTTCCCTCTTCGTATACAAAATCAATATCACGCAGCAGATTCGACTCATAATACCCTGAATTTAAATTTTGCAGCGTTCTCTGCATACGATTGGTACGGGAGTCTCCTACAAAAATAATGTGATTGTACCCCCGGCTGCTGCCATTTCCAATCTTCCAGCTGCTTGCGGATTGCAGAAGCTCTGAAAGAGTCAGGTCTTCCTCAGCGGAACGGTTAAACACAACTGCATACAGCTTTATGTTGCTGTTTACTGTAATAGTATCACCAGCTTCATAACGCGGTGCTGTGCTTTTTCCTAACTGGATATCCCATCCCATAAAGGTGTATCCGGATGCATTTCTTACAGACGGCAATGTATAAGAACTTCCAGATGCTACATTCTCTGTCTTGTAAACGGTTCCATCATTCTTGCACAAAGCCACCGTAAATGTTGTATCAGACTCGTAAACAGCATATAATTTTATATTTTTTTTGATTCGAATCTTCTGTCCCTCTGTATACGCCGCTTGGGAAGCATTCTTTTTAGTACTCCATCCAACTGCCTTATAGCCGCTTTTTTGTGGAAGCTCTGGCAAGGTAAGATATCCGTTTTTTGTAACAGCTTTGTTTAGTTTCTTAAATACTGTACTGGTGCTTCCGGTATTATCATAGAAATAAACTTTATATATACCAACTTTTTTACGCACCGCGTACAGATTTATATTCTTTTTCAGACGTATTTTTTTCCCCGCGGCATATACCGCTTTGGTATCGTTTTTCTGAGTGGACCAGCCAAGATTTTTGTATCCGGTAATTGCAGGAACTGCCGGAAGCTTAATTTTTTTCCCGGCACTTACCTTTATACGCAGCTTGGAATAAGATGTTTTTCCACTTTGATTCCAGAATCTGACAACTACGTTCTTAGTGGCCGCCTGTACAGACTGAACACCACTAATCCCAATTTTTCCATCATTTCTAAATGAAACTCCGAACAAAATCAACATTGTGGCCAACAGAACCCGGAAAATCCTATTTTTTCTTTTTGTTTTATTTTTCATAGGCACTCCTCTGCTTTTTAATGTCTCTCCTGCTTTCATCATCTGCACAGAAAATAAATAGTTCTTATTTCATCTTCTGTGCTGTCTTCAGTATAATCAAACGGACACATTCTTTCAACCCCAAAAGATTGTCTTTATGATTTGGTTACAAATTTTCAATAAAACGCATAAATGCAGCTCTGCCCTCTCCTGTACATTTGTAAACACCAGCATCTTCCAGCACGTGAACAAACACATTTCCAACTTCTTTATGAAGAACCTCTTCAATATTGTCTTTATCAAGATGATCGTACTTCGGAAGGAATTCTTTTACCCACTGCGCATGTTTTTCAATCTTCTCATTAGAAGCAACATCCTTGCCATCCAGAATATATTCTTCCAAAAGCTCCAGTTCTTCTTTTAGTCGCGCAGGGAGAACTGCCAAGCCCATAACCTCGATCAGACCGATATTCTCCTTCTTAATATGATGGTACTGTGCATGCGGATGATATACGCCAAGAGGATTTTCTTCTGTGGTAATATTGTTTCGCAGAGTCAGATCCAACTCATACATATCACCTTTTTTACGTGCGATCGGAGTGATCGTATTATGAGGTTCACCATCCGTTTCTGCAAAAATGAATGCAGCCTCATCTGTATAGCCTCTCCAAACCTCCAGCACATGAGTTGCCAGATCAATCAGGCGCTTCTCATCTTTATGACGGATACGAAGTACAGACAGCGGCCATTTTACAATACCAGCCTCCACATCCTCATAGCCCGGAATAGTTACATATTTCTCAATTTCAGCCTTTGCCATAGCAAACGTATAATGGCCGCCCTGGAAATGATCGTGACTGAGAATAGAACCTCCCACAATCGGTAAGTCTGCATTTGACCCCAGAAAATAATGTGGAAACAGCTTCACGAAATCAAACAGCTTGATAAATGTGTTTCTCTCGATTTTCATAGGTGTGTGCTGGAAATTAAATACAATACAATGCTCATTATAATAAACATAAGGAGAGTACTGCATTCCCCACGGACTATCATTGATTGTGATCGGAATGATTCTGTGATTCTCTCTTGCAGGATGATTTGCGCGGCCTGCATATCCCTCATTTTCCGGACAAAGCAGACATTTGGGATAGCTGCTTGATTTGATAAGCTTTGCCGCAGCAATAGCTTTCGGATCTTTCTCTGGCTTAGAAAGGTTGATTGTAATATCAATTGCTCCATAAGGAGAATCCACAGTCCATTTCTGGTCTTTCTTTACACGATAACGACGAATATAATCACTGTCCTGGCTTAATTTATAGAAATAATCTGTTGCTTCTTCCGGAGATTTCTCATATTTTTCCCAGAAAGACTTCTGTACCTGAGCCGGGCGGGGCATAAGACAGTTCATTAATCTTGTATCAAACAGATCTCTGTAAACCACACTGTCCTGAATCAGACCACGTTCTACAGCTTCGTCTAACAGTTCTTTCAGAACTTCTTCCAGATTAATATCAGAATATTCCTCTGCCGGTTCTGTGTATTCATCTTCTTTAAAAACATCAAGAAGAAGATTTGTTGTATAGTTTTTCTCACAGGCAGGAGTCAGCCCTGTCTCAATTCCATACTGTACCAGTTTTTTAATACTTTCGCTTAGCATTTTTCTGTCCTTTCCTGTTGCTTTATTTTTAACAGTCTGTCCTCCACCACAGACAGACTGTTAACCACCACTTTGCTGCATCTTTCACATCTAGCATTTTTTGCATACATGTTCAATATCGGACTGTACTGGCTTTCCCAACAGCCACTTTAAAGCTTCAGTTTCTCAACATAACTTATAAAAATATTGCCGGCCTTTTCAAACAGCTCCGTACTGTCATTCATACCGTAAGGATAAGTTTCCCCTTTCTGCGGATCGTACAGATATGTGTTATATTCATCATATCCAATGATCACAACACTGGTATTATCCTCGGTCTTGGCAATTACCGGACGCTGGGCGCTGACCTCATATAAGACACTGTCTAATGTACAACCAGACAAATCAATGATAGTACCCTCATCCCCAAGAGCCTCCTGCAGTGCTGTAACATCCAGGGATGCACTCTTCATTGCTTCCGGCACATCCTCCAGATTAAGAGTCAGCTTTGTCTTCTTATTTCCACGCTCCCATACATACTGCTGAGCACGATTCAGCACAACACCAGTCTGATCATCTGCTCTTTGAAGCGCAAGTGCAGGATCTGTGAATGTACTGTCCAATCCTCCTTTTGCATAAACATAGTAAATATCTTCCTCAGGAATCTGCGTATCCAGAATAATACGGTCATCACCTATATTTTTCATTTTTGCATAAACGACTAACGGTTCCTGAATTTCAGGCGTTTCAGTGAGAGCCAGTCGTATCTGAGTTCCGGTTCTGGAATTTGTCACAAGTTCCACGGATACAGTATTGGTCGAGGCTTTGGAATTATTCAGAATATTATCCTTGCTTACTGCTTTGTATCCTTTTTTTGTCTTCTTGGACAACTGAAATTCCATCATAGTGTTTCCCATGGTAATATCAGTTACATACAATCCATCCTGATGATATTCTTTTTTCAAAGTTCCATCAAATCCTTCAATACGGACCGTATGAATCCCCGTAGTCTCATGACCATTATCGTCTGCGATCACATCTCCATCAACTACGATTCCATAAACAAGATCTTCATTCATAAATCCATTCAGCACTAAAGACTGTCCTGAAGATGGTGCAAGACTCCTGGTTTCTAATGTTTCAAAATCTATTTCTTTTATATTTCCGGCGCTTTCACCTTCCTGAATGATCCATGCAGCATGTGCACCTGTATCCGAAACAGCAAAGTCATCTATTTTAATTCCTTCCTCAAGAACCTCACTGGTACCATCTGAAATGTTTATCTTATAAAGCTTATTTGCAAATAAAAGATAAAGAGCATTTTCTGTACTGACATAGGATAATGTTCCAAGATCCTCTTTCAGGAATTCGTAGGATTCTGTAGACGGAATAAATACTTTTTCTTCCACCACATTCTGATCATTGCTGTAATGATATACACAAACACCACAGTATCCTTCCCGAACGCCTCTGTTCATATATCCATAAAGAACAAAGTCCACATCTCCGTTATCTTCCACACGGATGATCTTTATATTATGCTGGTATCTGGAATCCCTGAAATCTCCATCCGTTTCTTTGCGAAAACTGAAAATTCTGGAAAATTTTCCATCATCAGGAGAATAAGACCATAAATCCCCTTCCTGAACGAAAGCAAGAACTCCTGCGTTTTCATTCATCATATATTCCACATTTTTGTCTCTGACTCCAAGTAAAAGCCCCTTGTCGGAAATGCTGATGGAGCTTTCCTCAAATACCTGTGATGCACTTCGTTTAAAATCCAGAAGCATGATTCTGGTTTCAGTATAACGCATCCGGTAAAATTCTGTCACATCATAGATTTCCTGGTTTCCATTTTCATCCAGTGCCGCAATCTGATATTCAACAGAAAGACTGGCTGTGGTTTCATTAATATCCTTCACTACAGGAATTCCCTTTCTGTAAATCTGAGGGTTCAGATTGCCCCAGCTGATCTGGGCAAATGTAGAATTGATATTAATGTCTGTATAGTTGGTAGACGTACTGGATGTGTCTGATTCCAGGTAAGCAGTCAGATCCTCGGCGGACGCTTTATCCAGACATTTTTCATAAAAGCTCGCAACAAACTTCACGTACTGAGCAGCATTCACATTGGATCTGGAAACTACTCTTGTATAGTAATAAGCTGTTCCCTTATTTGTCTCAAGAGATAATTGCAAAGAATACTCCTGATTCATCAAAAGATCACTGCTCAGCTTAATTGTTGTTGTCAGATAGCTGTCCTGTTTATCCAGACTTTTAATCTTACGGTTTTCCAGTACCTTACTGCCATCTGAAGTACGTATCTCATAGGAAAGGCTTTTCACCTTTGTATCATAGGCATTTATGACAAAGGACAGTTCCTTGGATGTATCAATAGGCGTCACACTGTCCCTGGTAAAATCAGACTGCATAGGCTGTGCATAACCATACATCCTGTTTGCATAATTTCCATCAAAATCAACCATTACCTCCGGAAAAACCGGATCATTCATATCAGAGCGGTCATCCGTAGTCTCACTATTCAGCAGGAACGAACTTCCTGCCACGCCGAGAACAAAAACAAACAGGAGAATCACTGCTCTGCGTAAAAATTTAATCATTCTTTCTCCTCTTAACTCTCTGATTGTACCTCCCCTTCACGGTACAGAAGTCTTTCCAGTGTAGGATTTATATGCAGTTCCTTCATAAGCTGCACTGTACTCTTCATATCTTTTGGTTTGCCTGTCTTTACAGCACGGATCAGCAAATTCTTGGGTGTATGCTCCATATCAATAAATTCCAGAATCTGAGTTTCGTATCCCATACTTTCCAGCAGATTGGCTCGAATTCCATCTGTCATCAAAGCAGCCATTCTCTCCTTAAGAATGCCATATTTCAGTACAGGCTCCAACACTTCATTTTTTATCTGTCTATTTACCTCATGCTGACAGCAGGGTACAGACAAAATAACTTTCGCTCCCCATTCCACAGCCTTCGCAAGAGCATAATCTGTAGCTGTGTCACAGGCATGCAAGGTTACTACCATATCAACAGAAGAAACACCTTCATAATCAGCAATATCTCCCTGATAAAAATGCAGTTTTTCATATCCATACTTTACTGCAAGATGATTACATTTTTCTATTACATCTGTTTTCAGATCCAGACCAATAATATTTACATCATAACCTTTCAGTTCTCTCAGATAGTAATACATGGCAAATGTAAGATAGGACTTTCCGCATCCAAAATCAAGAATGGTCACTTCCCGCTGTTGATCCAGTCTTGGAAGAATGTCCTGAATAAATTCCAGAAATCGATTGATCTGTCGGAACTTATCGTATTTTTGGGTAATAATCCTGCCTTCCTTATTCATAACACCAAGATCAACAAGAAAGGGGACTGGAATATTTTCCTTAAGTATGTACTGCTTTACACGATTGTGGGCCAATATCTGCGTGCCCTTGCTGAAGGTCTTGTCCTTTCCGAAAGCCAGACCTTTTCCATTTTCGGGATGACGTCTGGTCTTTATGGTCATCTTTCCTTTTTTGCTTACCAGAATAGTTCCATCCAGCGCCATCCCACTTGCCTGAAGCTGAGAAAAATCATGCTGCAGCCCCGCTTTTAAATATGAGATCAGTTCCTCTCTGGAATAATTTTTATGGAGCACCTTCGTCCCTACAGTTTCAGAAGCCTGATAAACCACCTTCCCCCGGATTTCTACCGGGCGTATTTTTACTTTGGATGGTCCGTCCCCTCTGCTGCCGCTTAGGATAGCTTGACACAGCTGTTCATTTATCTGTTCCTCTAAATATTCATCTATTGTTTTCATTTTTATTATAAATATTTTCTTTTATATTCTGTAATCGTTACTGTTCACTCCGCTCACAGCAACCTCTAATTGTCATTTTGATGCGTCTTATCTGTAAAAATCTCCCCTGCATCTTCTTCGTCGGCATCTTCTTCGTGATATTTCATGAAAAAGAAGCACTTCTACCAGATCACCAAGAAGTCCATCAGACATTGCTTCCATATCAGCCTCTGATCTTACTTCATCCACGATCTTCCTTCCAAGGTGATACAACATAAACCTGTCAGGATATTCATCGTAAAGCCGGCTGCCTTCATAATCCTGAAGATCACATTCTTCTTCCACTTTTTCCTGTATCTTTCTGGCAGTGTCCGGATAGTAGGATTTCATCAGAAAAAATTCCTCTTCTTGTTCCTTTTCTCCCCGGTAGAGCAAGGGATTTGCATAGCTTGTGTAAAATGGATAAAAATCTTTATATATCATATCAGCAATTTCGATTCCTTTTCCATTTCACTCTCATTATATGCAAGCTTCCGTTTTTCGGTCAATTGCACCATTTTTCAAATACGCGCCAAAGCGTGTTTGAAAAAGGCTTTCTGCAAGATGTACGTCACAATTTGTGGAAGATTTTGCCCGGATGATGGCGCCGTAGCGGGCTACGGCAACTGAATTCGGGAAAAATATACCGCAAAGTGGGGCGTGCAGATTGCGGGAATGATTTTTCAAATACGCGCCAGCATATTTAAAGTAAGCCTCACACTATGGTCAACAGCTGCTTTCTCAAATTCGCTGTAATCCATCTGCGCACTTCCATCAGCCTTATCAGAAATAGCACGGACAACCAGAAACGGAATTTCATTTAAGTATGCTGCCTGTCCAATGGCTGCACCTTCCATTTCAGTCGCATATGCTGAAAACTCTGATACAATTCGATTCTTAACATCCTGATCGCAGACAAACTGGTCTCCAGAAGCAATTCTTCCTTCAAATACCTGAATATCCGGATTTACTTCCTTACATACTTCTGCAGCAAGTCTGCGGAGATTATCATCTGCATTAAAGAAAAATACAGGCATTTGCGGAATCTGTCCCTTGCGGTATCCAAATCCGGTAGCATCCATATCATGCTGTACAACATCTGTGGAAAGAACAATATCACCGATATTAATATTTTTATTTAAGCTTCCTGCAATTCCTGTATTAATGATCGCATCTACTGAAAATACATCTGCCAGAATCTGAGCACAGATACCAGCATTTACCTTGCCAATTCCGGAACGCACTACAACAACCTTTTTCCCAGCAAGTATTCCCTCATAAAAATCCATGGAAGCTTTTTTTATAATTCGTACATCTTCCATTTTTTCTTTTAAAATCGCAACTTCAACTTCCATTGCGCCAATAATACCAATTGTTTTCATTTAGCATTCTCCTCTGTTTTTGAAAGTTAACTGCTTCTTCATCTGACATTATACCAAAACTTCTTGCTATATCCAACTTAAATTTGGCATGGAAACTTATAATATCTTCTGCTATAATGAGAGAAGGTGCAAAGCTATTGCTGTTCATAACCTGACCAGCGTTCCTGAGCTCCTGATTTTACATAACGATTGGAGGAAAAAACAATGGAATATAAAACAAAAGGTGTTTGTTCTATGGCAATTCAATATGATATTGATGATGAACAGAAAGTTCACAATGTGAAATTTATTGGTGGATGTTCTGGAAATACACAGGGAGTTGCCAAACTTGTAGAAGGTATGCCGGCGAAAGAAGTAATTGCACGCCTGGAGGGAATCCAGTGTGGACGCAGACCTACTTCATGCCCAGACCAGCTTGCCACTGCTTTAAAAGAAGCGATTTCATAATTACTTCCCCGGGATTTTTGTCCCGGGGATTTCTTTTCAGACTGTAACACTTACCCATCAGTTCTGTCCCATTTATCACATAAAGATTGGACATCCCTTGAAAACTTCTCCAGATCTTTGTTTGCACAGCCCTCGTTTTTGCGTATGACGGAAAGCAGTCTGTATCCAAGCGCAAGCAACTTTTCGTATACCTTTGCAGCCTTAGATGCTTTTTGTAACGCAGCAGGCTTCTGTATCTTAACGCCCTCTGCCTCGTACAGAAATTCGCCTTCAGCCAGATCAAATTCTGTTCCACTGAATGGCGCATATGCATCATAGTTCATCTCATCACGCAGTCTTGCAGCAAACAGTTCTGTCACAGTATCCTCGCCATGAGTAACAAACACTTTCTGAGGCTTTACTTCAAATGCTTTTATCCAGTCAACCAGACCATTTACATCTGCATGGCCACTGATTCCCGGCATACGGCAGATTTTTGCTGCAACGTGCACCGGTTCACCAAAGAGTTTTATTTCCTGAGTTCCTTCCAAAAGGGCGCGTCCCGGAGTTCCAACAGCCTGATAGCCCACAAAAAGAATGGTGCTGTCCTCCCGCCACAGATTATGTTTCAGGTGATGTTTAATTCTTCCTGCATCACACATTCCACTGGCAGAAATAATCACCTTACAGTCATCATCGAAATTGATTGCTTTTGAGTCTTCACTTGTTACGGATATCTTCAAACCAGGAAAGCTAAGAGGATTGATTCCTTTTCGAATAAGTTCCAGAGCCTCGTCATCAAAACAATCATATTTATGAATACCGAAAATATTTGTTGCTTCATTTGCAAGAGGGCTATCTACAAACACTTTAAAATTATCATGCCCGTGAATAAGGCCTTCTGCTTTTATCTGTCTGATAAAATACAGCATCTCCTGCGTTCTTCCCACTGCAAAAGAGGGAATTACCACATTACCGCCCCGGTCAAAGGTCTCCTGAATGACATCTGCCAGAAGGCGCACATAATCTGGTCTCTCTCCGTGGCTCCGGTCTCCGTATGTAGATTCCATTACCACGTAGTCTGCTTTTCTAAAATAGGCAGGGTCTTTTATAAGCGGCTGATTTTTGTTTCCTATATCTCCCGAAAATACAATTGTTTTTTCAACTCCAGCTTCACAGATATTCACCTCAATACTGCTTGATCCAAGAAGGTGACCTGCATCAATAAACTTTACTCTCAGCCCCTCGCCAAGAATTATTCCAGTCTCATATGGACAGCCTACAAAATTACGAATAACCCCTAATGCATCCTCCATGGTATAAGCTGGAACAAATTCAGGCTTCCCCTGACGTTTTGCCTTGCGGTTACGCCATTCTGCCTCAAACATCTGGATATGGGCACTGTCACGGAGCATAATATCGCAAAGATTACAGGTTGCCTCTGTGGCATATACAGGTCCTTTAAAGCCTTTTGCGTAAATAGCAGGAAGATTTCCGGAATGGTCCATGTGTGCATGTGTTAAAAGCACAAAATCTAATTCTCCCGGAGGCACAGGAATATCTTTATTTTCATAATAATCAGGTCCCTGTTCCATTCCACAGTCTACAAGAAACTTTTTTCCTGCTGCTTCCAGGTAATAGCAGCTCCCGGTAACTTCATGTGTTGCTCCAATAAAAGTGATCTTCATACAGATTCCCCCTTTTACCCGAACTCTTACTTATATTATATATATTTTTCTGTTTTTATGGCATAACATCTTCACTATTTATAATATGCTGAACAGAGCTGACAAATTTCGCTGAATCAGCCTGGCTTGCCATACTTCCGGCAAGAATACCGATTGCAGCAAGAACTGCAATCCCTGCTGCCTTTCCATATTTGTACCAGGGTTTATTTTCTTCTTTTTCAAACTGACGTAGCTTATCAGAAAATCCTGCAATAAAATCAATTTTCTCAGCTGAACTTTCTGTTGATTGAGCATCTTTTAAATTTTCCTCTTTGGACGCCTCGTTCCGGAATCCTGGAAACTTCACTATTTCAGCAGTCTTTGTATCATTATTCATAGCTTTTGCAGAATTGGCCTCATTTATTTTATCTTCATCCAGTTTGCCTTCTGCTTTCATTTTCTTTAAAAACTGCTGATACGCCTCATCCAGTTCCTCATCCGAAATCTCAAAATCATTTGCAGCATTTCCAAGAAGACTTTCTTCTATCATTTTTGCTTCTTTGATCATTTCAGCTTCTAACAGACTGTCGGTTTTCTCTCCTATCTTTTTTTTGTTCATTTTTTTCTCCCAGATTTTTTTCTTTTCTTGACAATTCCCTTTTAGGGGTTCATATTTATTAAATAGGTCGCTATTCACAAAGTGAACTGTAACTATTAAACACTTATTCAGGAGGATCCTATGAAGCATATTATCCTTACCGGCGGTGGTACTGCCGGACATGTTACCCCGAATATTGCTCTGATTCCCGCTTTACAGGAAAAAGGTTATAAAATTTCTTACATCGGCTCCTACAATGGTATTGAAAAACAGCTTATTGAGGAGCTTGGTATTCCTTACTATGGAATTGCTTCCGGTAAATTAAGACGATATTTTGATTTGAAAAACTTTTCAGATCCATTTCGCGTTATAAAAGGCTATTTTCAGGCTAAAAGTCTTATGAAAAAATTAAAGCCTGATGTAGTATTTTCCAAAGGCGGCTTCGTGACAGTACCAGTGGTAATTGCCGCAGGCAAGCGCCACATTCCGGCAATCATCCATGAATCTGATATGACTCCGGGTCTTGCTAATAAGCTTTGCCTTCCTTCCGCCGCAAAAGTCTGCTGTAACTTTCCAGAAACTGTAAATAATCTTCCAAAGGATAAGGCAGTTCTTACAGGTACTCCTATTCGTCAGGAGCTTCTCCATGGTAATAAAGAACACGCCCGCGCATATTGTGGTTTTACTTCAGATAAACCAGTTCTTCTGGTAATCGGCGGCAGTCTGGGTGCTGCTTCTGTAAACGAAAATGTACGAAAAATTCTTCCTGAACTGCTGAAAGAATTCCAGGTTATTCATATTTGCGGCAAGGGAAAAACGGATGAAAGTATCCAGTTGACAGGTTATGTCCAATATGAATATGTTCAGGAACAGCTTCCTGACATGTTTGCATTGGCAGATATAGTAATCTCTCGTGCAGGAGCTAATGCTATCTGCGAACTTGCCGCACTTTCAAAGCCAAATCTCTTAATTCCATTGTCCGCAAAGGCAAGCCGCGGTGATCAGATTCTCAATGCCCGCTCCTTCGAGCGCCAGGGTTACAGTATGGTACTGGAGGAGGAAGAGATTACAGAAGCGTCTCTCTTAGAGGCAATCCGCAAACTCTATCAGGAACGTAATAAATATATTGCGGCTATGTCTGCAGGCAAAAACTTAAATTCTATTCAGCATATTGTGAATCTCATTGAAGAATGTATTCATTCCTGATTTTACACTGCATACCTCTGTTATTTAACAGAGGTATGCTTTTTAATTTTACTCTTTTTCCAGTCTTAAAATTTCTGCTAAAAGCCATTTTCTGGCTCTAAGTACTCTGTTATTTACATTATTTCTTGTATAGCCAAATTCGCGCGCTACTTCTTCAGTAGATACACCTTCCATTACAACTCGCATAAAAATCATATAGTTAATTAAATTTTTCCGTCGCAGGCCTTCAAATGCCATTGATAAATATTTCTGTTTTTCCAGCCCCAGTAATGCCGCTTCTGCGCTTTCTGTAGTACGATACTGCAATTCAGCCACATCATTGTCAAACATTACTTCCCGCTTTACATATGATTTTCTCAGGTAGTCCCTTCCTTTATTGGTTGTTTTCCATACCACCAATGCGTGAAGCTTTTCTTCGCTGGAAGCATCCAGTCTCTCTTTTATTTCGTAAAAGTATGAAAATACCTCCTGTGTAACATCCTCGGCTGTAAAACGGCTTTGTACAATTCCATTTGCGATTTTAACAGAGACTTTATAATACCGTCTGTAAAATGTGTTAAATTCTTCGCTATTCATCTTGTGTACCCCGTTTTCTAGCAGCTTTTCAATTTCTCCAGGATTTCATTTTTCACCTCGTCTGTTAAAGTTCCAGGTTTCCAGGTAATTCCCACCTGATCTCCTTCATATCTCGGAATCAGATGCATATGAAAATGAAAAACAGTCTGTCCTGCCGGTTCGCCATTATTTTGTACAATGTTAAAACCATCGCACTTTAACGCCTCGGTCATTTTTGTGGCCATTTTCTTTGCCAGAATCATTGCTTTCGCAGCCATATCATCTGATATCTCATAGATATTAGCCGCATGCGCTTTCGGCAAGATCAAGGCATGTCCTTTACTTGCAGGACCCAGATCCAGAATTACTCTGAAGTCTTCATCTTCATACAATGTTGCTGATGGAATCTCTCCGTTTGCAATTTTGCAAAAAATACAATCACTCATAGTCTTATCCTCCCAAATAGAATATATAAATTATACGTCTGATAATAGCGAAAATCACATTTTTTTCCAAAATTTTTTAAAAAATTTTTGGAACAGTATTTTTTATTTCTGTCGAATAATCTCGATTTTTTAAGTACGATTTTATTTGTCATTTGTCCACTTCAATGATACACTTCACTTGAGGTGAGCTTATGAAAAATAATTTAATCTTAAACAAAAAACAGGATGAATTTCATCTGATACTATCACGATTTTCCCATGAGATACGCAATCCCATAGCACTTATTAACAGTGAGATTCAGATGATTGAAGACACACATCCTGAAGTTGTCTCATTTGATTACTGGAATGATATTACAGCTAATCTGGAGTATACCAAAGAATTGTTAAATAATCTTTCGGATTACAATAATGCCCATAAACTTGAACGGAAAAGAACTGCTTTTACTGCCTATCTTAAGGAAATTATTTCCAGTATCCAGCCCACTTACCAGTACCTGGGCATTACCTTAAAAACTGATATTTCGCCCTCACTGCCTGCCCTCTTTATTGATCCCGTTAAATTAAAGCAGGCTTTACTGAATCTGCTCAGAAATGCAGCAGAAGCAATTTCCAGTGCTGATGGAAAAGTGAAATTATGTGCTTTTTCCAGTGACCAAAGGGTACATATTGTCATAACTGACAATGGATGCGGCATACCGGAATCACAGCTGAATGAAATTTTCACTCCATTTGTAACATTCAAAGAGGGTGGAACCGGACTGGGGCTGGCAATCACCAGAGAGATCATCCAGGCTCACAATGGAAACATTTATGCAGAAATTGAATCCGATGGGGAAACATCCTTCCACATTGTTCTACCAGAAAAATTCCCCGGATGATAAAGAACTGCCGCCAGGATAAATCCACAAGCCATGCCGCCAACATGGGCTGCATTATCTACACCAGTACTTGTAAAACCGAAATACAATGAGAATCCGGCCATAATCACCATCTGTCGTACGGAAATATCCTGAATTCTTCCATGATTTCGAATAACTACATAGAGCATTGCTCCCATTACTGCAAAAACGGCACCAGAGGCACCAGCTGACACGGCGTAATCCGCTGATTTCATTTCCATAATAAAAGAAAAAATATTTCCACCAAGACCGCCAAGAAGGTAAATTAAAATAAATTTAATCTTCCCTACAACCGGTTCCAGGCGCTGTCCCAGTACAAAAAGGACAAGCATATTATTGGCAATATGATAAATTCCAAAATGCAGAAACATACAGGTAAATAACCTGTATATCTCTCCATTTTCAAGAATCAGCGGTGGATAGGCGGCTCCACATTCAATCATGTGAGCAGTATTTTCTGATCCGCCGGTAAAATCAACAACAAGAAATATCAATATATTCAGAAGTATAAAAAGAACCGTTATTGGTTCTTTTTTTATTTCTTCCACGCCATCACCTCGATATTTTCAGTCTACTTTCGAGACTGTTTTTGTTACTTTCTGATAATAGAATAAGTATAGCACAATTTCTCTGATACCTCAACAGATCAGACCCGGTAAATTTATAAATCTGTTATTTTATTTCAGAAACACATACCTGGCCTGCGCAAAGTCTATCTGATCCTGATCCTGAAGGCAATATTCCTCATCCCCTTTTAAAATTTTACCATTTACAGATGTTCCATTGCGTGAATTCAAATCCGTAAGATAATATTCTCCCTCCCGTTTCCGTATCTTCGCATGTATCCGGCTTACTGTAGGAAGATCGATCACCGCATCCGCTGCATTCTCCATTTTCCCAATTACCGTAAGTTCATTCTGAAGATAGATCGTAGCAAGTTCACCAGGTTCACGGCTTACAAGAGTTGCCGGTCCAGTAACAATATTCGCAGATAACACCACTGTTTCGCCGCAATTTTTTTGTGATATTGATATTTTTTCTTTTTGGTGCAATACTTCTGCTGTATTTTGCATTGAAGTCGTATTTCTTTCAATGCTATCTTTAAAGTTCACCTTATCTTTTCCTGAGTCTTCACTCACTTTTTTATTTTCTCTTTTATTCTGTATTTCCAGATGTCCCTTTTTCTCATGTCTGATGCAATTCTTATTCTTTATAACGGACACACCCCAGGTACACAACATTCCAATTACCATAATCCCAGCTGCCACTCCCAGAATAACCTGCATAGATACCCTCGGCAGATACCCCAGTGTTTCTGCGGCCACAACCACCAGTGCAAAAAATCCAGCTGCTACACACCAAATCAAAAATCCTTTAGACGTACCCCCAACATCTTTTTTCTTTTTTTCAGATAATTCTTCCTCCCAAAGCAACTCTTCCAGATGTTCTTCCTGAGGCTTTTCCTCTTTTGACTCCCCATAATTTTCAAACAGATCAATTTTCTCACTGCCATCTGAATTACACCTTTTCTCTGTCATAGTGCCTGATTCCTGCAAAATTGAGGAACCAACTGTTTTTTCTATTTCCTCTCTATCCTGATAAAGTTCCTTTTTTATATATTCCAAATGAAAACTGTCTTCCAAAGCTCTTCTGTATATTCCATACCCAAGCATTACAGCCTTTGAGTCTTCATGATCCAGAATCGGAAGAATATACTCTGTCAGTTCCTGAAATTTCTGTCTCACATCTTCATCATATCCAGGAAGATAACAAAAATAGATCTGTCTCTTTTCCACATCTACATACATATACTCTGGCTTCAATACTAACCTGCATGGATTCAGCAAATATTCTGACATATCTTCCATCACCTGCACAAATCCCCCCAGGATCATCTGAAGATCTTCGTAACCCATTTTCTTTTCTTCATAAAGAGAAAGCAAAGACTGTTTGGAGGTAATGTCATAACACACCATAAACTGTCCATCAACTCCCTGCACTCTGCATTTTAGAATAGATGGAATCGAATTGCCAACCAGCATTCTCATCTGATAAGAAGAAGTATCTGGTTCTTCATTTTCATACAGCACAAGATAATTTCCATTTATATCTCTTTTATATTCTGATTTCATTTTTTACCCCTTCAGCTTATTTGACACTTCAGAAAGTCCCTTTACTTTTCGGATCCAGGTTACCGGTTTTATTACTTTTACACTTCCCTTTACCTGCAAATGACTGTTAAATCCTCCATATACGGAAAACATATCAAGATCATACGTTACCTGCACTTTTTTTCCTTCGCTGACCTGAAGTTTCAGGTTTTTGCTTTCATAAAATCCGGTGTTCCCAAGTTCTTTTCCTTTTTTTAATGCTTTATCACGACTTTTCCCTTCTGGCCGTGCCGTTTCCATACTGCCGTCAAGAGCTGCTTCGTAAGCCGCGGCTGTGAGCCAGACCTTATTATGTACGTAAAAAAACAAATACAAAGTTATCATCACAACCAGCAAAAGCAACGGCATTAAAAGTGCTGCTTCTATTGTCATGCTTCCCTTTTTTATTCTCTTTTTCAATAAATTAAACCTCCAATATATCCCAACATAAGGAATGGAACGAAAGGCATCTCAGTCTTTTTCCCTTTGCCTGACAGAAATAACACCACAATTCCCCAAAAACAGCAGCAAAAAAGTCCCAATAAAAATGCTGACAAAAGTTCCTCAAAAGGCAGTACTGTCCCAAGCGACAGAAATAAAAGACCATCTCCCATCCCGACAGCGCCTTTCGAGATGATACTGAGCCCGATCACAGCGGCCCCCATACAGACATTCCATACCAGATTCACACTCACAGTTCCAAGAAAACATGCTCTTACCATTCCCACAATTCCAAATACACCAATTGACAAAAGTGAAACTTCTCTTGTGTGTATATCTTTCCAACTGTTAATTCCAAGAAATGCAAGAATACAAATTCGTTCCATTATTTTATTCCCCTTCCATTTCTTCTTGTTAACCACATCGTTTACATGCATGCAGATTACCAGCTTCCGACTCTTTTACCAGACGTACGGACCTTTTTAAGCCGCTGCAATTTTTGTCATTATGATAACGTTTTCCAGATTTTGTGATATAAACTGTACTTCCTGGAGCTTGCCCTCTACTGCAGCTTTCACATGCATGATATTTCTCTCCATTTTCATTTCGTCTGGAAGAAACATTTCCACCCGACACTTTAGTAACCGACAAATTAAGGTGACTGCAATTCAGCTTTTTGTGATATACCGAACCTGAAACCGTTACATACACCATATTTTCCGGTTTTTTATTCTCTTCACTATTCCCATTTCCTCTGTCCGCGCCAGTCCAGGCATGAACCCTCACCTTGTTATACTGCCATTTAGCCGGAAGCGGTATCAATCCGCCAATTGGCTTGTATTTGTAAACATCAGGAAGCGTAATTTCTTCTACTCCGTCGCCTCCCACCACATACGCATACATTCCGGCTTCCTTTGCACTCTGGCACAGTTTGCTCAAGTGTTCCGTCTGAATTCTGTATACATCCATAAAATGTATCATTGTCACCATTCCAAAGAAAAAGAGTGGAAGGGCAAAGGCCGCTTCTATCGTGAGACTGGCTTTTTTTACCTGCTCTTTTATTTCTTTCCCAAAGGCGCACAAAGACACTTTTCCGAAAAGACTTCTGGCAGAAAACGGGGACTTTCTGACAGACCGGATTCCCAGAGAACTCTTCCTTCTTGTTCTGCTCCTTAGAGCCTGTATATCTTTTCTCTTTTTTCTTTTAATCAATTTTCCATCTCCTTTCCGGGAAAGCATCCTTCTGCGCCTTTCTTATATAGTAATATGGCAAAAGACAATCTATTTTCCAGCTAAATATAGTGATATTCCCGCGTTACGGTAAACACTTTTCTTTTATTTGCCTTTACATCCACAGAAGCCTCCAGTGCAGTAATGCAATGATCCAGACAAAATTCATTCCAGTCTTCCATCTCCCGAAACGAACTTTCAATCATATCCATACCCCCTTTAACTTTTTGCGCCTTTGAAGTTGTCAATAAAAATATCTGCAAATAATCCTCATAGGATAACCCGTTTACATCGTTTTGCCTGTCCGTATCCAGCTTATCTACCAATGCCGGTAGCCCCTGCAGCGACAGCTGCCAGTTAGAGGCATTCTTAGTTAAAGACACTTTTCCGCCGGCAAATAGCTCTCTTACATCCAGAATACTTTCAGCAAAAGCCCAGCATAGGATCAGCGCACCTTCAATCACCACAACTGCCGGTGGAATAAGAAATGCGGCTGCAATTGCCGCTGCCATGGCATGAATCTGCCCCATCATAAGCGCATCTGAAACCAGATATGCAACATTAAGTCCTTCCCGAACCATCAAAAGTTTTTTCGCTACATCTTTCAAATTTGCCTCATCACTGTTTTTCTTTCCAATAATGTACTCAATCTGATAGCTTAAGCCGCTCTTTCCTGGTTCTATATAGTTTCCCAGTTTTTCCATAAGATATTGCTGATACAAAACCTGGGAAAGCATACTTCCATCTGCTTTTACGGAATCCTCCATTGCCAATCCTGTTTCAAGTTTTCTTCCTGAAACCAATTCTTTAGTTTTTACCTTTTTGTCAGAAACTTCTTTTCCAAAAGGGAGAACCAGATCCAGAAGTCCCATTTTTCGTACTTTTCGAATTACTGGAATAGGATTTTCAACTTTTGCAGGAGGATTCTTTTCTGTCACAGACGGAAGCATTTTCCCATCTGTAAACCCATCCTGCCCATTCTGCTGTTCCTGTTTCTTTTTTTCTTCCAGCAAAGCCTGACTTTTTTGTTGTGCAGTATCCATTTCACTTTCATAATTTTCAATGGTTCCTTTACTTTCTATCTCATTGCCTTGTCGCTCCGCTTCAATTGTCTTTTTCTGCATATCTTGAATTTTGTTTAAAAGGAGCTTTGCCCCATGGCTTCCAAGAGTTTCTTTCATGTATTGGACTGCCTGCTGATAAAAGACTTCACCTTCTGAATCTGTCATCAGAAGATAACCGGAAATGCCACCCTGCTGTACTGACAATTTCTGACTATTTTGCTTCATCACAGGCTTCATATAAGATTCCAGATTATCATATATAGAGGCCAGATTCATTTCCTTTCCCCCACAGGCTCCGTCAACAGCGAACAAGTCAAAATCCTTTAAAAGGGACTTGTCATATTGTCCAAATAAAGAATACAGTCCAATATCCATCCCATTCAAAATCTGAGTTCTGGCCGCAGCCATTCTTGCTGACTCGAGTCCTGAGCTCAGCAGGGACAGAATAAGTCCAAGGGTTAAGGCCAGAAAAACAGTAATACTTCCTCTTTTTACCATGGCGCACCTCTCCTTTTCAAATCATTTTGTTAGTTGGAAATCATTTAAATAGAATTACTTTGCTTTGTGATCTTTGACAGAATATTCTTCACAAGACTGGTCAACTGGTCTTTAAAAATCATGACCAGTGCAATAAGAACTACAAGGATCAGAATAATTTCCACAACGCCTACAGCATCTTCTTCCCACAGAAATTCTCTCATCAGTCTGCGCAGTTCGCTCATATTTCTCACCTCCCTCAGCCTGAAAAATTTCCTTTGGCACTTTTCTTTTTAAATATGAAAATCGGCCTTCGGATTGGATTTATCCATAAAAGGACAGACAGGCCGGCAGCATAACAATAGCCATTACAACGCCTAGCATCAGTATCATTGGGAATAACAATTTGGTAGTTGCCGCTTCTCCTTGAACTTTTGCTTTTCTTTTCCTGTCATCCCAGGCTTCCACAGATTCTTTTTCTAGCATTTCTCCCATATGGCGGCTGCCTTTCTGAAGATTCTGGATCAATAATGTTGCAAATGTTTTATATTTTACATGTCCGCACCTTTCACCAAAGCGGCGATAGGCTTCCATTTCTGAAATTCCACTCTCCATTTCATGGCAGGCAGTAACAATCTCTTCATATGCAATACGTTTTTCATTTTTGTTTTTATAATCCGAAGCCATCTTCCTAAACGTATTTCGAACAGTCATTCCAGCCTGCACCAACAAGGTGAACTTCATGATCAGTCCCGGATAGTCCATCATCAGTTCTTCATATCTTTTCGTTCTGGCTTTCTGCTCTTCTCGCGCAATTATAACAATCATGACAAATGCTGCTGCAAGGAAAATTGCTGCCAACATGTTTCCGGTAGTATCATAAGGTATTTTCCACTCCAGTTTTCTTCCTTCCCAGTCAGATGGAAGATAATAATACTCAGAGTCTTCCAGTTCGCTGTTATAATTTGCTACAAATTCCAAAAGCTTCTGTTCTTCGTCTTCCTCTTTCGTCAACACTTCCGGCTGCCCGGTATCTTCCTTTTCCAGTTCTTTTTCCGGGATCTGTACATAGACACTGCCTGTTTCTTCTCCTTCCACGGATACCATAAATTTTTCTTCATAAGCATTTTCCTCCTTTTTCAACTCATAACCGTCTTCAAATACCTGTCCGCCACCTTTTGTCCAAGTCAGCAGTCCTCCTGTTATATTTCCTGCCAGAGCAACCACAAGAAACATCTTTCTGCCTTTTACCGTACCAATGTTTTCTACATGGATCCAACCTAAAGTACTGCATACGGTCAAAAGCAATAATATAACAAAAATGACAATATGGAGCCACATCAACTACACCTCGATTTCCACAATTCTTTTCCCCATCCAGTAAGCAGCTCCATATACTGTAAGACAGACTGTCATTGCACAGATTCCAAATGGATTTCCGTAGAGAATATCCAGAAATCCCGGTGATGCCAGCTGCAGATAAAGAATAATTCCTGCCGGCATAAGACTCATGATCATCTGTTCCGACTTCTTCGCAGCCAGAGTCGCTTCAATTTCTTTTTTTACATCAATCTTATCGCCCAGCATTCGAGCCACTTTCTGAATTACATTTCCAAGATCACCACCGCTTCTTTTTGCTGTATACAAAACTGAAGCAAAGTTTTCAATATCCTCAACCTTACAGCGCTGCCCAAGATCCAGAAATAATTCTTCTACCGGCACACTCACTCTCTGTTGTGTCTCTATATAACGAAATTCAGCTACAATATCTTCATTCTTCGGATATAGCTGCTCTAGATCACGCACACAGGCAGAAACTGCATTTTCCACAGAATATCCAGCCTGTACCGCCACACTCATAGAATTCAATGCATCCCGAAACTGATAATTAAGGCGCCGTTTTCTTTCTCTGATCATCTGTTTCTTCTTCCACTTCAGAAAGAACACAGAAACCGGAACCACAAGTAACATTACCCAAGGTGTTTGATAGAACAAATAATCTACAGCACCACACAATGCTGCACTTTCTCCTATATATTTTAAAATTTCTTTCTGAGAATATCTGTATTTTCCATAATCAACTTTCTGCCTGATCATAATTTCACCCCCGCCCGTTCCAGTTTTTCTCTGTGCAGGAGAGGCTCCACAGGCATCAGACCACGCCCATCCTGCCATTGATACAATGGTTGTATCCTGATTTCTCCATCCGCATACGCACATACTTCTGAAACTTCCAGAAGTTTTCTTGATTTGTCGCGCATACGTCCCAGATGCACCAGAATATCTACGCCAGAGGCGATCTGCCTTCTTACCGCCTGAAGCGGCAGATCCAGTTCCGCCATCAATGTCATTATTTCCAGTCTGGCCAGCATATCACGGCAACTGTTTGCATGAGCTGTCCCAAGACTGCCTTCATGCCCGGTGTTCAATGCCTGAAGCATATCCATAGCTTCCCCACCCCGTACTTCTCCTACGATTATTCGATCCGGTCTCATACGCAGTGCAGACTTAATAAGATCTCTTATACTTACTCCCGGTGCTCCGTTTATGGTCGCTGCCCGGGCTTCAAGGCGCACCAGATTTGCAATTCCTTGAAGCTTCAGTTCTGCATTGTCCTCAATAGTGATAATCCGTTCATCTTTTGGTATGTACTCTGACAAAGCTCCCAGGAATGTGGTCTTCCCACTTCCCGTTCCTCCGCCAATTACAATTGAATACCGGGCCCTTACCAGTTTTTCCAAAAAGGACGCGCACTCTGGAGTTATACTTCCCAGTTCAATCAGCTTTTCCATTGTAATTGGAGTATCCGGAAAACGTCTTATTGTCAGAATTGGACCATTTAATGCTACCGGAGCCACAACCACATTGACTCTGGCGCCATTTTCCAGTCTGGCATCTACTATAGGAGATGATTCATTCACAATGCGATTGCATTTTCCCACTATCTGTTGTATCACATCCTCCAGCTTTTCCTGATCTGTAAAAGACTTCGGCCACCTTGTCAGTTTTCCTTTTCGTTCTACAAAAATAGAATCCGGACCATTCACCATAATCTCAGTTACAGTTTCATCTTCGATCAATTCCTGTAATACATCAAGCTTCCTGACGGAATAAAACAGTTCCTGGCGAAGCTGCACTTTTTCTTTCAGGCTCACTCCTGATTCCCGCAGAGTGTTTACGATCAGCTCATCAATCGTTTCCAGAATTTCCTGGTCTGTAAGTTCCCGGTAAACATCCAGCTTCTCCATGAGCATTTGTCTCAGTTTGCGAAAGATTTCCTGACTCATTCCTTTTCCTTTCTCAGAATTTCCCTGACATAATCTCCAAGTTCACTCCACAGCAGCCCTTCAATATAATTCTCCGGTGCCACATTTCCTCCATGAAAAGGCGGGCGTACCTTTACAGTTCTGGTAAGAATCTGCGGATAATCCCAGATTCTTATCAGGTTTTCGAATTGGGCAATCTTGGATATGGATACCGGATCAGACAGCACTGGCATATAAATTCTCCGGCACATATCCAGAACTTGAAAAGTCCCATCTACAGCCCCTCCAATATCCAGAATCACAAATTCGTAATTACTGTGAAGTACAATCTCCTGTATCAGTTTTTCCCAGTCTTCCCATGCAGTTCCTCGTATGTCCTCTGGCGTACGTACAGGCGGAATGAAATCCAGATTGTTTATTGTCTGTACCATACTGTTCATCTTATAAATCAGATTTCCATTTTCCTGCCGTACAAAATAAAGAAGATCACTTAAATTCTGTGCGACCCCTTTTCCCAACATTTCTTCAAAGCCGGAGTATTCCTCCAGATTCAGATAAAGAACAGCTCTTTCTTTTGCCAGAATCTGTCCTAATGTAAGTGCAAACGATGTTTTCAGGCAGCGCCCCAAAGGAGAATATACTGCATAAATTTCCGTGGTCTTTTTCAGTACAGGAAAAACAGCCGGAGCTACTGCTTTCTCGGCTCCGTAACACGCCATCACTTCTCGCACAACATCTGAAGAGGCCTGATATTTATACACACTTGGATAACGGTCCAGATCCGGTGGGTGCACGCCTTCCGAAAGTATAACAATTTTACCAATTTCCAATTCCTGCACCTGACGGCACATAGCCTTCTGGGAAATCAGCAGCAACTCTATGTGATTCATTTTCCCATAGGCGATCAGACTCTCTACGTTGGTAAATGCCTGAATCTCAAATGGGATATTTTTCTTATGATTAAGATAATCCATAAAATTCAAGGCATAATCCACCTCAAGATCACAGACAGCAAAAATATTCTTCTTCAATAGACACCTCCCGCATAAAGCAATGCACTTAAAAATATAGGAACTGTGAAATGAAAGTTTTCCAACGGCATACCGCTTTTGTAATAGGGTTCTCTTTTTCCTGTTTTGAAATAAACACTGATGTAATGTAATAAGTAAAGAATTCGCTGGCAGACAATGCCGCTTGAAATCATAAGAGCAGCTGATATGACAGCTCCAATCAGAAAGGAATAGGAAATGCAATTGAGAATTTTCGTCGGTCCGATCATGCTTCCAATAACGCTCAAGAGCTTGATGTCTCCGGCTCCCAGCATTCTGAATATGAATAAAATCCCCAGAATCAGTATCGGTACCAGCAGACCGCATATCCAAGATCCGAGACTGCTAACATCCATTTTCCATATTCGCGTAAACAAACTGACCAATACACAAAAAAGCAGCCAGCCATTGTCTACCTTCGCTCTCTGAATATCCATCAGAGCGGCGCAGCCTGCCGCTATAGCAGGAAATATTCTGTAAAAAAGCATAGACGTACCATCCCTTCTTTTACATAGGTTTACTAATAACAGGAGGCTATCTTGAAGTATTTTAGAGCCTGTTTGAGAAAGGCTTTCTGTATTTTATCTTTCGTAGAATAGGGAATAGTCGATCTGAAAAGATGACCTTCGATACCAGATGACTTCTGGTGAGTCTTATTATAGGTTCTCTATCTCCATTTGTCCAGTCTTTTTTTTACAAATTTTTCTAAAAAAACTATAAACCTTTTTGTTCTTGCAGTATAATATTAACGGAGGTAAAATTATGACAATATTAACATGTCTTGGTGACAGCATCACCGATTGTGAACACTGCTTTTCCAGAGATTTCCTTGGCAATGGCTATGTAAAAATGCTGTCAGACTGTCTTAAAAGGGACGGCTCAGACTATCAGGTACGCAATTATGGCACTGACGGCTTTACTATAAACAGACTCCTGCAGAGAATTCAGGGTGATTCTGATTTTACAAGTGATATTATAACAATTTTAATCGGAATTAATGATATTGGATTAATAATGAATACGGACAGAACACCGTTTCAGCAGAGGAATATGCTTTTTTCTTTTTACAAATGCTATGCAGATCTTATAACAATATTAGCAAAATCGAACTCGCGCATTATTTTAATGGAGCCTTTTCTTTTTCCCTGGCCTGCCTGTTATAGAACCTGGCTTCCTTTTCGCCAGAAAATATCACAAATGATCCACCAGCTATCAGAACAGTTTCAAATTCCTTATCTTACATTGCATGAGGAATTGAATGAAAAGGCGCGTCGTTATGGATATTTCTGTGAATCCGATTGCACAGGTATAAAAGCCTCGGCGTAGCCCGCTACGCCTGCGTTTTTATACCTGCACACTCGAATTCACATCCTACGCGATTGGTATAGTTATTTACGAAACGATGTACTAGAGCGTGTTTGAAAAAGGCTTTCTGCAAGATGTGTAAAAAGCAATCTGTCTTATAACAGACTATTTTCAGTTGCATTGCTGGATACAATTATGTATAATGACCCTAAACTTATAAAAGAAGGTTTTTTTATGGATAAAATCATTAAAGAAATTGAAGATATGTCACTAAATGCATGGCCCTCCCATAAAATGGAGCTTTATGATGGATGGATTCTCCGTTTTTCCTATTTTTATACACATAGAACAAACAGTGTGGAGCAGTTCGGAACTTCTACCCTTTCCTGGAGGGAAAAGGTTTCTTTCTGCGAAGCAGAGTATGCCCGACTGGGCAGCCCTGCAATTTTTAAGATCAGTCCTCTGGTTTCTCCGAATTTTGATTATCTTCTGGAAAACCGCAACTACGAAATCCAGCATACAACAAATGTTATGGCAGCCTCACTGGATGGAGCAGATCTTTCTGCGCCTTGCGATCAGGTAACTCTTACTGACGATATTCCAGATATTTGGATTGAAAGTCTTTTTGATCTGAAAGGCACCATTAATCCTGTTCACCGTGCTGTAGTTCCATCCATGTATCATGCCATCGTAAAAGACACCGTATGCGCCTCCATCTGGAGTAACGGAAAAATTATTGCAACCGGGCTTGGCATTCTGGATCGAAATTATATTGGATTGTACGCTATCCATGTTCGCGAAGATTTCAGACACAAGGGTTATGCTCGTCAGATTTGTACTGCACTTCTAAAAGAAGGAAAAAAGAAAGGCGCAACTAAGGCCTATCTTCAGGTAGTAGAGGGAAACACTCCAGCACGTAATCTTTATGAATCACTTGGACTTCATTATCTCTACACCTATTGGTTCCGGGTTCAGACACATACAAACTGAAAACTTTTCAGAGCATGTTTAAAAAAGGCTGCGATCAGTGTTTATCCTGATCACAGCCTTTTATTTGGGAATCGTATTTTTTGACTTATTCAACAAGTTGATTTCTCAAACAATCAACTTTCCAGTAAGTACATTGCTTCATAATCCATCTTATGCCATATTATTTAATTTGGGGTTTTGTATATAATTCAGCTCCTGGACTGCTGCCATTTATACGGTCTTCTTCTCCAGCTTAGCAGGTCTTATGTTTCCTACAACCATGCCTGTAAGCGGGCTGAAATAAAGAAGACTGGTAAGTACGCAGTAGATTGGAGTCATGATTGCAAACTGTACAAGACGTCCTGGCATAATTGCATAGAAGTTTGCTCCGATCATTACCAGTCCTGCAGTGGTCAGTCCAAGTGTTCCCACTACGCCAGAGACTGCAATTGCGACACACATAACAACAGTCTTTACTTTTCTGTTCTTTTCAGCCATTAGTTTTCCAGCCAGTCCGGGGATCACACCCCAGGCAACTGCTGATAAAGTAATCAGTGGATTAACTCCATAGCCTTTCATAAAACATCCAATGATATCGGCAACAGCACCTTCTACACCACCAGCTACAGGTCCCATCCAAAGACCTGCCAATACAGTGGCGACAGTTCCCAATGTAATTCGATATACACCAAGATCAATTACCAGAACGCGTGACAGCACAAGCTGGATTGCTACCAGCAGTGCAAGGAATACAAGAGTCTTAACACTCCATGTCTGTTTGTTTTTACGCATAAAAAAAACACCTCCATAATGATTAAAATAACAGAGTAGTTACCATAAATAATAATCCCTCCACATTATGAGATGTTCTCACATGTAGCAACGGGTGCGGAAAATATATCGTAAACAGTCCTGCTGCTTTTCGTTTCACGGCGACTCCCCAGCCAATGAACACTTGACGCATAAATTCCTACTTCGCTATTATTTATTTAAAATGATTATAGCACAAAATATAGAAATTTCAATATGTATTTGTTATAATATTCACATAAATAAATTAGTCGTTACTGTTTACTGGTAACGTTCCGCGAGTGTTTTTTGTGAACAAAGTTCACAGAAAACCCGAGAATCTTAGCGCGAAATCATGCGAATGCATGATTTCTGTGCATCGCGAAGCGCGTTACTGGTCACGGAGTGAACAGTAACAATTAGTCGTTACTGTTCACTGACAAATGTTTGTGCATACTCTCCTCTTTTTCGCATATTCTAAGAATATCTTCCCTTATATAGGAAAAATATTTGACAAAAAGGAGTGTTTCTATGAATATAAAATCCACAAACAAATCATCCTGCCAAAAACAGCCGCCACTACAGAATCCTTACAATGTTTTTTATAATAATTACATGAATACAAATGCTACTACAGAATGTACAGGACTTGGCTATCGTATGCCGGATAACTCGGAGGAATGGAATGCCTGCCGAGAGGTTTTCGATTTTCTTCCTGTACCATTTCCGGATTCGGAGGATACAAAGCAACAATGAAAAATTTCACAAAACTATTACTTGGCTCTTTGGTACTGTTCTCTCTGTCAGGATGTACTGCCGGTGATATGATCACCAGCTATACTTCTATTTCTGACCAGAGTGAAACCACCTTACAGAACACTTCAGAAACACCCAAACAGCGTGTTTATATGGATGAAATCAAAGGAACCCTTAAGGATTTCACCGGTGCCACCCTGACTATGGAAAGCCAGGAACAAACTTACGTTTTTGATCTTTCTGAAGCAACTTTGGAATGCGAAGATGGCATGATCACTGGAGATGAAATCAGTGTCATTTATGAGGGGCAGCTCTCTAACAAGGATACCAGCACTGTAAAAGCATTGAAAGTAGTAGACGACTTTCACAAAAAGAATCAGCTGGAAGTACGAAAGGCCTATGGGGAAGTACAGAGTCTGGCTCCAAATACCATTACCATAAAAAATAAAAAAGGCAAAACAGCCACCTATCCAATCACTGGAACAGAACAATATTATCAGAATGGCATCCGTACCGGTGTATGGGTATACATTCATTTTAAAGGCAAGTTTGCTTCCAGTCAGGATACCCAAAGTTCTTCTCTTAATGCCAGTCATCTGAAAGTACTAAGCATTTCAGATATTGATCCGCTTACACTTCCAGATCCAACACCAACACCAGATCCTGCACAAGTTCCTGCCGATGACTCAGCAAAAGAACAGCAGATTCATGCAGAAATTCAGAATATTTCCCTGAATACGCTCACAGTTCTTCCCTCTGGCTCTGATAGCACAATAAATGTAGATTTGTCTCAGACTCCTTCTTACTTTAAAGGTGGAACAGCACCAGGCTCCTATGTAACCATAACTTACACTGGACAATTTCAGGGAAATTCACTGGATGGTGTTACTGTTACAGCAGTCACCGGTGATGATCCGGATTCTCTTGGAAGCCGGGAACTTACCAGCACAGTCAGCGGTACAATTATAGGCCATACAGCAAATACCGTCACACTTCAAACTGGCGATGGCGCAACCATAACCTGCTTTACAGAGGGGGCAAAGGATATCTCCACCAGTAATATGGAATCCGGCGCAGGTATCTGCATTACCTTTGATCCTACAAAATCCAAAAATTCCAACATTTATACATCTATCAAGATTCAGGACGCCTGAAGGTGTCCTGAATCCTTTTCTCTCCATCTGCCAGCCAGGCTCTCACATCCCCGGATTCTCCCAGAATGTCCATAAATGCCTGGTATTCATCCATTAAGCCCTTCCCATGTAAGACCATATAAGCTCCTGCATCACTTCCAAGAGCCACCTTTGCTCGGTACTTGTATGCCAGACGAAGGTTCTTTGCGGCCAGTTCTATAATAGGATCCAGCACTGATTCCTTATATCTTCCACATCCACGAAGATTTCGAATTGTCACAAGAGTAGGAACCCATACACTATCACTGTCAGCTAATTCTCTGATTGTTTCCGGATCAATATAATTTCCATGTTCTACCGAATCCACACCAGCTTCCACAGCTGCCTGTACGCCATAAATCCCATTGGTATGGCTCATCACCGCCATCCCTTCTTCATGGGCGATATGTACCATCTCACGGACTTCCTTCCTGTCTAAAGGCGTTCCGGTAATCTGTCCATGGTTATTAAAATCCAGAAGTCCTGTGGTCATAATTTTAATAAAATCTGCCCCTTTGTTTTTCGCTTCTTTCAAAAGGACATGGTATTCTTTCATAGTGTCAAAACCTTTTCCCACGATAGAGCCATAGTGTCCATTTTTATGGATGGCAAAAATAGGAGTACGATAATCAATTCCATATTCTGGTGCCAGTTTCCTGGCTCTTTCCGATACTCCTAATGCATCTCCACCATCTCTTACAAAGACAATCCCCAGCTCTTCATAAACTTTCAGATGTTTCCGTATCACTTCATCGTTTACATGATCCTTATGAATAGAAATTGCATCTTTATAATTCAGTCCATCCATGATCAGGTGCGCATGACACTCTCCAAACATTTCTTCATATAACACTGATTATCTTGAAAAATAATTCAGCTTTTCCTTTCTTCCGCAGAGCGTGTTTGAAAAAAGGACTTCTGCAAGATGTGCGTCACAATTTGTGGGAGATTTTGTCCGGAGGAGGGCGTCGTAGCGGGCTACGACAACCGAATTCGGGCAAAATATACCGCAAAGTGGGGCGTACAGATTGCGGGAATGCTTTTTCAAACACGCTCTAATACGGATTTTTTCCAATCCTCTTTTATTATTTATTACAACTATTCAGCAGGTGCTATTCCGCAAGGTGCTTTTGCGAAGGAACTGAACAGTTGCTATTTATTTTCGAAAAAGGCTCGAATTTCTTTCTCGGAAGCCTGCACAGACCCCTGTACAAAGAAAGGCTTACCGCCTCCCCTGCCATTCAATACTGCATTCATCTCTTTCGTAAACTGACGTAAGTCTCCGTCTTTTTCTCCCATAGCATACTTATAGCTTCCATCTGCATTCCTGGAGAATACTGCACAGCGCCCCTTACAAACCTGTAAAATTGCATCTGTAAGCTTCTGAACGCTTCCTGCTTCCATTCCTTCCTGGAATAAAAGCACATTCTCTTTTTCTTTCCATTTAGCAGCTTCGCCAACGATAAATTCTTCTTCTAACGCATGTACTCTTCCCTTCAGAACAAAATTTTCATCCTGAAGCCTTGCTACCGCTGACGCTGTTTTGTCCATTTTCGCAGACAGCTTCACGGAAATCTGACGATTCTGTTCGTTTACCATGTTCAGATAATCAAGCACTCGCTTACCTGACAGCATTTCCATACGAACCCCCTCACGGAATTTCACCACAGAAAGCAGCTTCACCATTCCAATTTCTCCAGTACGCGTCACATGAGTTCCGCAGCATGCGCAGGTATCTGCTCCTGGGAAGCGCACAATACGAACCCATCCAGAAAGCTCTTTCTTGCTTCTGTAATCCAGATTTTTAAGTTCCTCCTCTGTAGGATAAAAAATCTCAACTTTCTGATTTTCCCAGATAATCTGATTCGCTTTCGCTTCGATTTCGGCCATTTGTTCTTCATCCAGCATTCCGCTGAAATCGATGGTGATCACATCGCTTCCCATGTGAAATCCCACATTGTCATATCCAAATGCTTCATGTACCAGCCCACTTACAATATGCTCTCCGGAATGCTGCTGCATAAGATCAAATCTTCTGCCCCAGTTAATTTTTCCTATTACATCCATACCGACTTCCAAAGGCCCATCTGTATAATGAATTAGCTCTCCATCCTTCTCATGAACTTCCTTAACATTTATTCCGCCTAATATACCGGTGTCACTGGGCTGTCCGCCTCCTTCTGGATAAAAAGCTGTCTGGTTTAAAATTATTTCATAGCCTTTCTTGCTCTCACGACACTCCAACACCTTGGCGGTAAATTCTTTTTTATATACATCTTCATAATATAACTTTTTTGTCTCGTACATAAATGCTCCTTCTTTCATAAATTAAACAGCAGGATTTATTTCTATCTTTTATTCACGAAACTGATTATAGTCTATTTATGCTCTTCCCGCAATTTTTATTTTTTCTCTGTATTTAGTCATTTCAGGACGCGTTCAAATATACCGCAATCTCCCACAAAGTGGGGCGTGCAGATTGCGGGAATGATTTTTCAAACACGCTCTAGCCCATCCGATATCTATGAATTCTCTCATGCAAGCATGGCTCATTCATGGTTTCCATCCGGGACTTTTATAGTAAAAACACCTTGCAAAATAGTACCAGCTGAATAATTACAAAATTTTTATTTATTTTTGAAGAACTTTATCAGGCAGTCGCGTTATAATTAGAGAACGGACAGGAAGGAGGCTGATAACATTTCACAGGAAGAATATCTGGAATATCTGATTGACCAATACCAGAATCTGATATATTCCATATGTCTGAAATCAGTAGGTAATCCTTTCGATGCAGAAGACCTCACTCAAGAGGTATTCCTGTCTGCCTACAAAAGTCTCGCCCACTTCGATGGGCTTTATGAAAAAGCCTGGCTTAGCAAAATTGCAGTACGCAAATGCCTTGATTTCCTAAAAGCTGCCGGACGCCGTTCAATTCCAACGGAAGATATTTATTTCTCACAGCTTCCTGATCTGGAGAATCATTCTTCCCCAGAGGAACAGTATCTGCAGTCTGATTCGGAACAGCAGGTATTTCGGATATGCAGCGGCCTGAAAAGTCCTTACAAGGAAATTGCCATTGCTCATTTCTGTAAACAGATGTCCGTAACAGAAATATCGCAAAAACAAGGCAAAAACCCTAAGACCATTCAGACACAGCTATATCGTGCAAAAAACATGTTGAAAAAAATGTTGGCAGAAAGGAGCGATTAAATGCATATCAATAGTAATGACCTAAATAATTTTCAAAATGAAGAGATGAACACTGATGAAATCATTGCATTTCTGGAACATATGAATCACTGCGACTACTGTCTTAACCAGCTTGCGGACGAATATACAGATCATGCATCCTCAGCTCCCGCCTATCTGAAAGAAACAATTATGGAACGTGTTACAGCTCCTGATATTCAGATACAGAAAACAGCAGCGAATGCTACCTATAAAATGCGGTTTTTCTATGAGGGGCTCCGCACTGTAGTCGGAGTCGTACTTGCACTGGTTATGTTGTTCAGCCTTGGGCAAATGGACTTCGTCTCGCCTCAGCTTCCGCAGTCCACAGCCAAATCATCTGAAACGCGCCGGGAAATTAGAACTTCATTACGTAATTTTTCAAATGGAATTACAGATGGAATCTCTGATGCTCCCCAGAAAGTTGTCAACTACATTAATTCTATTTCAAATACAATAACAAACGGAGGTAACTAACATGCAAAAACAAAAAAAGGGATTCCTGCTTTTTATCTCTTCCCTGATTCCTGGTGCGGGAGAAATGTATATGGGATTCTTTAAGCAGGGAATCAGCATTATGACTCTATTCTGGGCTATTATCGCAATTGCCGGAGGGCTTAATATCTCCTCTCTGGTTATCTTTCTTCCTGTATTATGGTTCTACAGTTTCTTCCATGTTCATAACTTGAAAGAACTGCCGGAAGAAGAATTTTACGCGATAGAGGATAACTATATTCTGCATCTTGACCGTATATTTCAGAATAATATCAGGCTCTCGCAAAAACATATTAAAATTGCGGCAATTCTCCTGATTGTTTTCGGAGTTGCTGTTTTCTGGAATGGTTTCCGTGATCTGCTCTTCTGGATTTTACCAAATTCTCTGGCTATTATTATACAGGATATCATGTACCAGATTCCTTCTGTTATCATTGGAATTCTGATCATCGTTGCCGGTTATCAGCTTCTTACAGGAAAAATCAAAAGCATCTCTCCTGACGAAAAAGCTGATTGTAAAAAAGATGTGGCAGAACATTATTGGCAGCCATATCGTCCTTATCAACAGCCTGTTGATAACAGCGCTCCACAAATGAATACAAAATCAGCACCTGCCTCAACAGTGTCTTCAACAACACAGCCAGATCAGAATGCGGATAATGTAATAAAGAATACCGATATCAAAATTTCGGATACTACTTCAGTTCAACCATTCATTACTGCTGAACCAGACAATAATTCTGCAAAATAGAGTAACTATTCCAATAAAAGTCAGGTATCTGCCACATAATATTTCTAATAACTTTACCGCCGATAAATTTATTTTATCGGCGGTATTTTTATTGAGATTTCTCCAAAAGCCAGCTTACTCTGAGTGCCATCAGTCTCCTGAACCAGCAATTTCCCATCTGGACAAATCGCTAATGCTCTGGCACTTCTGCTGCTTTTATTATCTGTAATTGTAATTTCATTTTCTGGAACAATATTATGTTCCACGTATTCTTCTGACAATTTCAATTCCCGGGTTTCTTCCAGAAGATAGTTCACAATCTGCGCTGCAAGGCGGTTCCTGTCCGCAGTTCTGGAGGATTGTTCATCTTCGTAGATTCCTCCGGCAATTTCCTGAAGCTCTTTTGGGAATTGTTCCTGCTCAACGTACAAGTTCAGCCCAATTCCTACAATTGCAAATTCTATATTTCCACTTTCAAAATCTGTGACCGCCTCTGTAAGAATACCACAAACCTTACGGTTATCCTTGTACAGGTCATTTACCCATTTAATTCCAAGTTTTACACCGCATACTTCTTTCACAGCCTTATACACTGCAGTAGCTGCTGCAGTAGTGATCAGAAGACTGCCCTCCAGTGTCCCCTTCGGTTCCAGAATAACACTGAGATAAATCCCACTGCCTTTAGGAGAATAAAACTCCCTGCCTCTTCGTCCTCTTCCTGCTGTCTGCTCCATGGCAACAACAAAAGAGCCGTGTCCAGCCATTCCGCTCACAGCCAGCTGCCTGGCCTCCAGATTGGTAGAGCTGATTGCATCAAATATTTTTATCTCAACCTGTGGATCCTCCAGAAAAAGTCTGATTCCCTCTGCTGAAATCAGATTACTCTCTCTTGCAAGCATATATCCCTTATTCGGTCCGGCCTCAATGGGGTATCCTTCCTGGCGCAGACTGTTCACAGCTTTCCAAACTGCGGCTCGTGTACAGGAAAGCTCCCTGCCAATATCCTCGCCAGATAAAGTTTCACCTTTATGCTGTTCTAATAACTCCAAAAGTCTGGATTTAACCGTCATGCTTTTATCCTTCATAATTCTCCAGGGCTTTTCTTAAAAAATCCCGGTATTCTTTTCGCACATTCTCCGGTGAAATCACTCTCACGCTATTTCCAAGGGCAGCAAGCCAGCCATAAAACTGTGTACTTACATTCACCTGTACCCTGGTGACGGAGTGCTCATTGTCCTTGGACATGATCATAATATCCTGCCCAAATCGATCAATCATTACACCCACAAGATGGTTCTCAAATTCCAGATTAACTTTCTCTTCACGGCCTCCAAACATTCCAAAAGTACCGGCAGCAAATCTGGCACTGTCAAATTTCCGGAAGAGTTCGGCACCATTTCTTGCTTCATTCTCTGTAAGGATCTTCAACATTTTATCTACGCGGTAATGCTTCACAATGCCACTCTTTTCATCAACTCCTATCAGATAATAATTACCATCCTGCCATATCATCTGCCATGGACTGATCTGATAGCGAGCTCCACCTTTCTTCAAATGTTTCTCCTTGGACACTGTCCATTCTGTATACTGGAAGCTGATCTGTCTGTTCTGTGAAATTGCTCTGTGTATCTCATCTACATTATAATAAATGCTCTCGTTTGTATTCTTCACCTGATCCAGTACGATTGCCTGCCGCTGCAGGTCTTTGGCCTGATAAATACTGGTAAGGTGCTCCAGTTTCTGGATCAACTGCCGCGATTTCCCAACAGTAAGAAATCTGGAAAACTGAACAGCATCTACAAGAAGCTTCAGCTCTGCAGTCTCAAACTCACGGGTTGCAAGATAAAAACCTGACGGTCTCTCTCTTCGATTCATAATATCCATTCCAAACACACGCAAAGTCTCTATATCGTCATATATCGTCTTCCGCTCTGCATGAATTCCCAGACTCTCCAGATAGGAAATCAGATCTTTCACACTCATGGGATGTGCCTCATCTGTTTTCTCAGAAAAGACTCGCATAAGATATAAAATTTTCAGTTTCTGCTGGAAAGATTTTGGCATATCCTTACTCCTATTTATCTGTCAATACTGCTACGACTCCAGAATATAATACCATAAAAGCAAAGAGCAGAGCAATAAGATCTGCACCATGAAAATCATAATTAAAGATCATAGCTCCCCCGATCATGAGCTCCAACGTAATAAAAAGTCCCAGTATCATGGCTGTGCTCCCGGAAAATTTCCTGCCGCGGCTCTCCTGTGTATCCTCCATATATCCCTCTGCAAGGGCAGCTCTTCTGCTGTTAATATTTCTGCCTGATTTCCACATAATATCTCCTCCGTTTCCTAAACTCCAATATCATCCGCCATCAAATACCGAACGTATTTTCCGAACATATTTTCTTTATGAGACTAGTCTACCACAATATTAGTCCTATAAAACGGTATGAATCCATCATTTTCGAATATCTGTTCGCTTTTTGAGTAATAAAAAAACATCTGAACCTGTTTTAAACAGAACCAGACGTTTTCCTTTTTACAAAATCTAAATGAACATGTCTACAGGCTTATTTATTCGCTATACTTTCATAGTAGTTAATCCACAAACATGTTTTTACATAAATCCAGCGAACACAGAAGCGGCAATAACAGTAAGAAGTCCGGCAACGGCAATTGCCAGGCTGCTCATAGCACCTTCTACAGGACCCAGTTCCATTGCCTTAGATGTACCTATGGCATGGGCTGAAGTTCCAAGTGCCAGACCTTTCGCGATAGGCTCCTCAATTTTTGCCACTTTAAGGACTGCCTCCGCAATCACATTTCCCAGCACACCAGTGATAATAATAACTGCAACCGTGATCGTAACAAGTCCGCCAAGTTCTTCCGATACACCCATTCCAATGGCTGTAGTAATGGATTTCGGAAGCAGAGTAACATACTCCGAATGGGAAAGTCCAAACAGCTTTGCAAAAATCAAGACACTGACCATACTTGCAAGTACACCGGAAACAATTCCTATAACGACAGCTTTCAGATTCTTACGAAGCAGAGTAAGCTGTCTGTAAAGCGGTACCGCAAGACATACTGTAGCAGGAGTAAGCAGATAACTGATATACTGACCGCCTGCATTGTAGGTCTTATAATCCACCTGCATAAGCTGAAGCATTCCCATTACACATAGAATTGCAATCAAAAGAGGATTAAACAGCGCCATTTTAAACTTTTTCTTCAGCAAAAGACCGACCTCATATCCAGCCAGACTTAATGCCGCCCCGAAAAACAGGGAATTTTCTATAAAATTTATCATTTCTTATCTTTCCCCCTGTCCTTTCTGATCACAAACTGAGTACTGCGTCCAGTAACTACCATTACAATGACGGTTGTCAGAATTGTTATGAGCACAACAGGAAGCCAGATTGGCTGCAGATCACCCCACGCTTCCAAAAGTCCCACACCTGCAGGAACGAACATAACCGGCATAATTTCAACCAGAAAATCTGCTGCTTCCTCTACCTGCTCAAGTTTCAGAATTCCGCTTGCAAGTGCTCCAAGCATCAGCACAAGACCATATACACTGGCCGGTACCGGAAGAGGCAAAAGGATATGTAATCCCTCACCCAACGCTGAAACCAGCAAAATAATACAAAATTGCCTCAGATACTTCACTTTTTGTCTTCCTCCTCGCTGTCTCCACAAAGAAGTTCATTTGCAATTTCCAGATAAGGCTGAAGCTCCTCAAGAGAAGCCCTGCCATTTCGCTTCATCTTTGTAATCCCTGGATACTGTGCAGGGATAGATCTTGTCATATTTCTGTCACCGTAGATTTTCACCATATCTCCATTTTCCAAGGTATCCCCGGCAATTAATTTATCATTTTTGTTATAAATTCCTTCCTTGGGAATCGCTGCCTTGAAAACAGTTTTTTTATCCATATCTACGAATACCATTTCCTTCAGTATATCTCCGGCTTCCACATAAATAGCTCTTATGGCTTCATTTTCCAGACGGGCTTCCTCCTGTTTGTCTTTCTGTGCCTGTCTGGCAACCAGATTCCAGAACGAGCCGCCTACTACGCCAAAGATCACCAGAAGAATGACAATTCCTACAATGAATTTTACATCGATTTCTTTTTTCTCCACTGCAAATCCTCATTTCTTTCATGGCTTTTTCTTCTGCCCTATTATACATTATCTTGTTAAAATTGCAATGTCATCTTTCGACAATTCTCTCCCCTGTTTTTCCCAATTTTTCTACAACATAATTGTAAAACTGTATTCTGGATATTCCTTTTTTCCACATTGCAACTGTTCAGAGCACGATTTTTTCCACCTGCCAGCTGCCGTTTTCCACGGTCATAACTGCCATGGTCACGTCTCCACCAAAGCGGCTTCTGCCGCAGCTTCCAGGGTTCAGCCACAGCCTTCCGTCAATTTCTTTTGCAAAATACTGATGACTGTGTCCAAAAATCACCACCTGGGTATCCCCTAACTCCCAGGCAACATCTTTCCTGTCATGAACCATAAAGAATTTCACATTTCCAACTGTAAAGTTCAAGCTTCTTCGCAGATTCTGTGCCCAGTATCCATCATTGTTTCCTCGCACTACATATAAAGCGCCCAATGATCTTATAGTATCCAGAAGCTCCGGTCTGTCCACATCTCCAGCATGAAAAATGCAGTCACAGGACTGTAATATGTCCAGAACTTCTGTCCGTAAAAGACCATGTGTATCTGAAATAATTCCAATTTTAATTCTCTTATTTTCTATCATTTCACCGTTCCTTATACCACATTCATCTATATTTTTTCAAAAAACAGCCTTTTCCTCAAAACAGACAGATTTTCCCATACTCGCCGTCAAATCCAGGTTTACAGATTACTTCTCTGTTTCTAAGTTTCCGAATGCCTGAAGCAATCATGTGACTACTTTCTTTCTCAATATCCGCAATGGGAATTTCCCTTAAAATATCAAATTCATTTCCCAGTTTCTGAAGCATCTTTTCATATTCACCAGTGACTGTTTTGGTGGTTACAGCCTTTCCAACACAGGCAGAAATTACCTCAGGAAGAGGTACAATGCTCTCAAAAGGTCTGGCATTTTTTCTCACAAACCCATTTTCTCTATCAGCCAGATCCATAATTCTGTGATTCACTCCCATAGTCAGTTTTTTCCCGCATACAGGACATATTCCATGATACTTTTCTGCTTCTTCCGGACTCAGACAGATGTGACATTTTCTGTGTCCGTCATAGTGATATTTTCCCTCTTCTGGGAAAAATTCCAGTGTTCCAAGAAGACCTTTTCCATATTGGACAGCACCATAAAGTCCCTGATAGGACAATTCAATGTCCAGTAAGTTAGCCTCTCTTCCAAGCTTTGATGGAGAATGTGCATCTGAGTTTGAAATCAGCTGAAGTCCATCAAGTGCAGATAAACGCCAGTTCATAGGTGGATCTGAAGATAATCCCGTCTCCACAGCATGAACATATGAAGTAAGATCTTCAAAACATTCTTCCATGGTATCAAACCCTGAGGCGGCACCAAAAAGTCCGAAGTGAGGAGTCCAGATATGTGCCGGAACCAGCATTCCATCGGCACAGTTTTCCAGTAAAATTTCCAGAAGATCGTGACAATCAAGTCCCAGTATTGGCCTTCCGTCTGAATGAATATTTCCAATCTTTTCCAGTCTCCCAGCTATTTTATCTGCTTCTTCAAGGCCGGATAAAAGAAGTACATTATGCACCTTGCGGCACTTTCCATTCTTCTTATAGATAGAACTGATCTCCCCTGTAATTACGAAACGAGGAGCTCCCCCAGGAAGCATTTTCGCCTCTTCCAGCACATATTCATCTCTTAACCGATACAGTCCACTTTCTGCCGGAACCAGCTTTTCTTTCAGTTCCTCCCGCCAGGCAGGATGGGTAAAATCACCGGTTCCCACTAAAGAAATTCCTTTTTTTCTTGCCCACAGATCCAGATATTCCGGGGTTCCAAGCTTGCTTGTTGCCATGGAATATCTGGAATGAATGTGAAGATCTGCGATTATTTCCACTTAATTAACTCCATTTCAGTCATTTATATTTTTATCTGCAACTGCTCAAAATTCTCAAAACTATAGAAAAAGAATACTTTCCAATGTGTTCTTTTTATTTCTTTTTATACCAGTTTGTAATCCATTTTCCTGCCGCTGTCAGGTTCTTTGAGTACCATTTTCCTGTATTACTGCAGCCAGATTTTATAAATGCAGAGCTTTCTGCTTTGTTTGACAGGCTCCATGCCATATAGCTGATATTGTTTTTATCCAGGAAAGTCAGCCACTTTTTTGCTTCAGCTTTATCAAGTCCACCATTTCCAGAAGCATCACAGATACTAAACTCGGATACAAATAACGGCAGTCCTTTATCAAGGGCAGCCTGTGCTTTATCTCTCAGCCATTCCTTATGTGTTGCTGCGTAAAAGTGCAGGGTGTACATTACGTTTTTCCTGTATTTCTTACTAACCGGGGAAAGCGCAGCCTGATCTACATCCTGTGACCAGTTGGGCGTTCCTACCAGAATCACAGCTTTTTTGTCATAGGTGCGGATACCTTTTATAATCTTTTCAGCGTATTTTTTTATTGTACTCCAGGATGTTCCTCCATTTGGCTCATTACAGATTTCGTAGATCACATTGGTATTATTTTTGTATTTTTTTGCCATTTTTTTGAAAAACTTCAAAGCTTCTTTCTGATTTTGCTGAGGGTTTCCATCACTTAAAATATGCCAGTCAATAATCACATACATACCTGCATTTGTGGCATATTTTACAGCGTTATCAATACACGCTTCCAGCTTACGCCGATTGGATGCATCCCCGGTACAATAGCCGTTATATTCAGCAGTATACATGGCAAGACGCACTGCATTTACCTTCCAGTTTTTCTTCATAAAAGTAAATGCACTTTGATTTACATACTCTGGATACCAGGACAGACCATGGGTGCTGATACCTCTAAGCTGTACTTTTTTCCCACTGCTGTTTACAAGCTGTGTGCTTTTTACCTGTAATCTGGGAAGCTTGGACGCAGCCGCTACCGGTACACAGAATGCACATAAAAATACGATTGCAATAAGCAAACCGAACCATTTTTTTCCTTTTTTTCTCATTAAACCCCCTCCTCCATTAATCTCCAGCCGTTGTCTTTTAGCCACTTTTGTCTTTCCCGGTAATCTGGAAGGATCTTCTCAACTTCTTTCCAGAATGCCTGGGAATGGTTCATTTCCCTACGGTGGCAAAGCTCATGGACCACCACATAATCCAGCACCTCAGGAGGTGCCAGAATTAACAGCCAGTTAAAATTCAGATTTCCATTTGCGGCACAGCTTCCCCATCTTGTTTTCTGTTGACGCAGGGTAATTTTCCCATAGCTTACCCCTAACTTTTCTGCATAATATGCCACTCGCCTTGGAATTACCACGCAGGCTTTATTCTGCAGATGCTGTCTTTCCAGGGCAGACAGCTTTTGTACGTTCTCCTTCTGTGCATCTCTTTTCTGGATTTTTTCCAGATTTTTCAGGATCCATTCTTGTTTTTCTTCCACAAATTTCTGAATTTTTGCTTCGGAAAGACGGAGAGGCGCGCGTACAACAACACTGCCATCAGCCTTAATTTCCAGGCTCATAGTTTTGCGGCTGCTGCGGATGATCTGGTAGGAAATCTGAGAGCTCAGCATAGGATTTTCTCCATGTAAGCGTTCATCTGCTGCTCCAGTATTTCCATCTTTTCCCTGGTGTCTTTCTCCTTATATTCCAACCGCTTTATAATCCTGGAAATATAATTCTTTTCTTTCATGATCTGCCATGTTTCCTTAAAATACAGGTCGTAATACTGTGCTGCATAGGACACCCAGTAATCTACGGATGTAACCCTGTCAGGAGATGAAACTGCCTCTTTTCTCAGGCAGGATTCCCATACCTTTGGAGATATTTTGCCTTCTCCGGCATGCTCCTGAGGGACACCGATCATAGCCTCCACAGAATCCACCAGCTTCACTCTGCAATTGTCCAGCTTGTCTGCATCGCGGATCATTTTTGCGTGGAAAAGAGTTCTTTCGTCCTGAATTCCTTCCAGCCTGAAATCACTGTGTCTGGCGATTGCAACGCGAATGATGTCATCATAGCTTCTGTCTTCTATGAATCTGCTGATCATCGGATTTTCTCCCTCAAATAACAATTGTACACCGAATGCCGCGTGATCCATAGTGTCCGGTGAAAAGCTGTTATAAAGACGAAGCTGTTCGAATCTTCCAATATCGTGAAGCAGGGCAATAAGCTCCGCAAGCTGTTGGTCTTCCTCATTCAAGTGCATTCTGTGACCAATTTCACGAGCACTTTTTACCACCCCATATGTGTGAATGATTTTTAATTTTATCTTTTCATCTTCTCTGTCATATCCATTTAAATAATCCTCGAAAACGCCTCTTGCATGTTTAAAATCTATCTTCAAAATGCCTTCCTTTCCGCTGTATCTTTTGCACATCCGGAGCAAATATTAAGTAACCGCTTTTGTCAATGTGCTGATACTGAACAGCAGCTCTTTTAATCCTTATTATAAACCACCTGGTTTTCTTTTCCAATAAAAGCGTCAGATTTTCGAAAATTTCTACAGACTTGCGAAGGTTTGATGCATAACGTATAATACAAGACAATGATAACATATATTAATATAAGCAAACAAATTTCGCTATTGTTTATATTTCGTTACTGTTCACTGGTAACGTTCCGCGAAGCGTTTTTTGTGAACAAAGTTCATAGATAGCACAACTCTGCATGCTTCATGAAGCTTGTAGATAATACTCATTTTCAGGGAGGATGCCATGGCAGATAAAATACCTGATATTTCACCAAACGTAGACGAAACCATGAAGGAGCTTGAAACCCATGGTTCTTTTGAGCTGCCAGTAGAAACTTATACAGATAATTGTGAGATTTTCCGCTCCTTATACAACCACTGGCATAAGGAAATGGAGATCATCTGTATTGACAAAGGAAACGGTCTTGCAAGGCTTAACCGGGAAACTCTGCGTCTGAAAGAGGGAGATCTTCTCATTGTCAACAGCGGTGTTCTGCATGGAATCAAGTCAGATTCCAGACATATTTTATATTACAGAAGCGTGGTGTTTGACCTTAGCTTTCTGGCGGGTCCTGCTGGGGATCTCTGTCAGGAAAAAGTAATCTCCCTGCTTATGGAAAACCGGGCAGAATTCACCCATCTGATCACTCCTGCCAATGAAAATTATAATAATATTTTCCATCTTTTCTGCGAGATCCATGAATGCCACAATGAAAAACCGCCCTTTTATTATATGAAGCTGAAAGGACTTTTCTATGGGCTTTTTTATGAAATGCTGGCAGGAAATTACATCATTACTACAGATGCCGAACAGAACAGGAATCTTTTATCTGTAAAAAAGGTCCTGGACTATATCAGTGCCCATTACCGTGAGCCTCTGTCTGTAAAGGAACTGTCCGGTCTTTCCAATTACAGTGAATTCTATTTTATGAAGCTGTTCAAACAGTATACTGGAAAAACAGCAGCAGCCTACTTAAATGACTACAGACTTGAAAAGGCAAAGTCCCTGCTTTTGCATACAGATGCATCTGTGACGGACATTGCTCTGGATGTAGGTTTTAACAATACCAGTTATTTTATAAAAAAATTTCAGGAAGCCAATCAGCTGTCTCCTCACAAATTCCGCAAAAAAATGTCATAACAGAACAGTTTTGTTGTATTTTTCCAAGAGCTGCATATGCTAATATAACACCATCGAACAAAGGTGATGTCCACGGCATCAGGCGTACCGGTGGATTTCAGACGAGCATCATTCACACGCTCTCGAAAGGAGAAAATAATTATGAAAGCTTTAGAAACTATGATCCAGAACATGTTCCACAAAGACTGCGCGGCATGTACCGACCAGGAAGTATACGAAGCACTTCTCACCTATACAAAAGAGCAGTTAGCTGCAAAAGGCTATCACGATGGCAAGAAAAAAATTTACTATATTTCTGCCGAATTTCTCATTGGTAAGCTTCTTTCCAACAATCTGATCAACCTTGGAATCTACGATGAGGTTGCTGAATTTCTGAAAAAGAATGGCAAATCTCTTGCAGAAATTGAATCCGTTGAGCCAGAACCATCTCTTGGAAATGGTGGTCTTGGACGTCTGGCTGCATGTTTCCTGGATTCCATTGCAACACTTGGACTTCCTGGAGAAGGTATTGGTCTGAATTACCATCTTGGACTTTTCAAACAGGTTTTTGAGGACAATCTTCAGCATGAAGTACCGAATCCATGGATCACTCCTGATTCCTGGCTGACTGCTACAGATGTGGCTTATATGGTTCCTTTCAGAGGTTTTTCCCTGAAATCTACCATGTATAGTATCGATGTTGCAGGCTATGAAAACAAAGCGATCCACCTTAATCTTTTTGACATTGATCTGGCAGATGAGTCCATGGTTCATGATGGAATTACCTTTAACAAAAAGGATATTCTCCACAATCTGACACTGTTCCTGTATCCGGATGACAGCGATGAAGATGGACGTAAGCTTCGTGTTTACCAGCAGTATTTCATGGTCAGCAATGCCGCTCAGCTGATTCTGGATGAGGCAGTTTCCAAGGGTAGCAACCTTCATGATCTGGCTGATTATGCTGTCGTTCAGATCAATGACACTCACCCAAGTATGATCATTCCTGAGTTCATCCGCCTTCTTGGTGAGCGTGGAATTGACTTTGATGAAGCTGCTGAAATCGTTTCCCATGTATGTGCATATACCAATCATACAATTCTGGCTGAGGCACTTGAAAAATGGCCAATCCATTATCTGGAGGACATTGTTCCACAGCTGGTTCCGATCATCCGCAAGCTGGATGAAAAAGTAAAAGCCAAATATCCGGCTGAAAATCTCGCTATTATTGACAGCAATAATCTGGTTCATATGGCACATATGGACATTCATTATGGCTTCTCAATCAATGGTGTTGCAGCCCTTCATACAGAGATTCTGAAGAACTCCGAGCTGCATCAGTTTTATGAAATTTATCCTGAAAAATTCAATAATAAGACCAATGGTATCACTTTCCGTCGCTGGTTAATGTATTGCAACCAGCCGCTGACCATGTTTATTTCTTCACTTATTGGAGAGGGTTATAAGAAAGATGCCGATGAACTGAAGAAGCTTCTGGCTTACAAAGATGACCAGAAGGTTCTGGATCAGCTGCTTGAGATCAAGACAAATGCAAAGAAGATCTGCAAGGATTTTGTTCTGGAAAATACTGGTATCGAGATTGATGAAAACAGTGTTTTTGATATCCAGATCAAGAGACTTCATGAGTATAAACGTCAGCAGTTAAATGCTCTTTATATTATTTATAAGTATCTGGAAATCAAAGACGGAAAGAAACCGGAAAGACCGATTACTTTCATCTTTGGTGCAAAAGCAGCTCCTGCTTATTACATTGCAAAGGATATCATTCATCTGCTTCTGACTCTGGAAACCCTGATTCAGAATGACCCGGACGTAGCACCTTATATGAAGCTTGTTATGGTGGAAAACTACAATGTAAGTGCTGCTGAAAAACTGATCCCTGCCTGCGATATTTCCGAGCAGATTTCCCTGGCTTCCAAGGAGGCAAGCGGTACCGGAAACATGAAGTTTATGCTGAATGGTGCTATTACTCTTGGTACTATGGACGGAGCAAATGTGGAGATCAGTGATCTGGTTGGCAAGGATAATATTTATATCTTTGGTGAGTCCAGTGATGAAATTATCAAGCATTATGAGAAGATGGATTACAATTCCAGAGCAATTTATGAGGGAGATGCTGATATTAAAAAGTATGTAGATTTTATTGTCAGCGAGCCGATGCTGAAGCTTGGTAAAGAGGAACATCTGAGAAACTTCTATAACGAGCTTTTGAATAAAGACTGGTTTATGACTTTGCTGGATCTCAAAGATTATATTAAAGTTAAAGATCAGGTATTTGCGGATTATGAAGACCGCAACAGCTGGGCAAAGAAAATGCTCGTAAATATCGGAGAAGCCGGATTCTTCTCTTCTGACAGAACCATTGAGCAGTATAATAAAGATATCTGGCATTTAAACTAAAAAAGTCCATCCCGTGGCAGTATATATAGCTGTCGCGGGATTTTTTTATAACAATATTCACATTTTCACTCTGAAGTACTACTTTTTTCTGTTACTGTCTGCAGAGTCAACAGTGATCTTTTTCCCATTACTGTTCCCCTAAGTTCGTACAAAATAAAGCAGCATAACCTTGCAAAATCGAGGATTTCCAATTACAATGAATACATCATTTATGAAAGGATTTTACAAAATGACAAAGGAAGAACTCGCTCTTGAAGTGATAGATCGATTAAAGAAAGAATACCCCCTGGCAGATTGCACTCTTGATTACGACGAAGCCTGGAAACTGTTGGTAAGCGTACGGCTGGCAGCACAGTGTACCGATGCCAGAGTCAATGTTGTAGTGCAGGATCTGTATGCCAGATATCCGGATGTAGCCGCACTTGCAGCTGCTGCTCCTGAGGAAATTGAAGCGATTGTAAAGCCTTGCGGACTGGGAAAAAGTAAAGCCAGAGACATCAGCGCATGCATGAAAATCCTGCATGAAAAATACCATGACAATGTTCCATGTAACTTTGACGCTCTTCTCGCCCTCCCTGGCGTAGGACGCAAAAGTGCCAATCTGATCATGGGCGATGTATTCGGTAAACCAGCTATTGTCACTGATACACACTGCATTCGTCTCACCAACCGGATTGGCCTTGTGGATGGAATCAAGGATCCTAAGAAAGTTGAAATGGCACTGTGGAAAATCATTCCGCCGGAAGAGGGAAATGACTTCTGTCACCGCCTGGTAAACCATGGACGGGAGGTTTGTACTGCCAGAACCAGGCCTTATTGCGACAGATGCTGTCTCGCTGATATCTGCGCCAAGAACGGAGTAGACTAAAGCATGTTTGAAAAAGGCTTTCTGCAGGACGTGCAGGTTTTAAAGCTATCTATAAAAAAGGAAGCATTTTCGCACCGGATATTCTTCGAAAATGCTTCTTTTTATGGTTATTCTCCCATACTTCTTCTCAACACAAACATAAAAATCTTCTCAAATCCCACACTCACTGCAATAATGACAATCGTCCATGCAAACAGGTCTGGTGTCTCCAGATACACCTTAGCTTTGTATAATTTTTCACCAATGGACCCAGCAGGAATGCCGATTACTTCAGCCGCAATCCCCGCTTTCCAACAGAGACCAAGTCCCAGTTTACAGGCAGTAACTGCATATGGCATAACCTGGGAAAGATAGATAAATTGTAATTTTTTTCCCACTCCCGCGCCAAAGGAATCTGCCATCTCCAGAAGCTGTTTGTCCGTCTGCCTGATTCCTTCCAGAATATTTGTATATACCACTGGAAAAACCATGAGAAACGAAATAAAAACGGATAAGTTTCTGGATGGGATCCAAATCAGGCACAGAATGATAAAAGAAGCAACTGGCGTAGCTTTTATCACCATGATCAATGGCTCCATCAGCACTTCCATAGCAAAAAAAGCAGAAGAAAGTGCCGCCAGAACTATTCCCAGGAGCAAAGCCAGAGAAAATCCCAGTATAATCCTTACGAAACTGAATACCACAGATTTCCAGAAATCTCCCATTACAATCAATTCGGTAAGTCTCTTTATAACAGAAACAGGAGATGCCAGAAGGATCTCCTGTTTCAGATACATACTGGTCAGCTGCCATACCATAATCCATACGGCAGCTGCCACAATTTTATAAAATATCCGATATTTTTTTGCCTTATCAGCGTTTATAATAGAAGTCCTCATCTGGTAACTGACCTCCGATTGTTTCCGGATTCTGCTCATTTAGTGTGTTCAGATAGCCGGAAAGAATGGTCTGCATTTCGTCGCCCTCCATAAATACAATACTGCATTCCGGAATGGCTTTTGCTGCAACTTCTGCCGGAATAATATCATGGTTTCCAATGATCTGGGCAGCTGCTTCTGTATCAGAATTTACAAATTCTACAGAGTCCTTATATGCATCCATAAACGCATCAATATCTGCTTCATGCTCTTTCAGATAATCATTTCTGGCAATTACAACACCTGTTACCAGCCTGCTTCCATCTGTTGCAGAAGACTCCCAAAGCTCATTCAGGTCAAGAGCCACACGAAGGTTCTCATTTTTCATAAGTGCAGTGGTTACAAAAGGCTGTGGAAGAAGTCCAACTGCTGTCTGGTCTTCTGCAAGCGCTGCTACAACCTCTGCATGCTCAGACTTGTACTCAATGGTCACATCCTTCTCCGGATCCAGTCCATTAGACTTCAGAACAGAGTTTAACGCATACTCCGGAGTTGCACCTTTACCGCTGGCATAGATCGTTTTTCCCTTTAAATCATCTACAGACTGGATGGAATCACCATTCTCCACCAGATAAAGAACACCAAGAGTATTTACTGCCAGAATGCTGACGTTTTTATCTGTTTTCTGATATAAAACGGAGGCTAAATTGGATGGAACAGCTGCTACATCTACCTGTCCCTGAACGATCATTGGAACAATTTCATCTGGAGATGCAGCAAGGGAAAACTCATAATTCTCATCGTCCAGAAGCTGTGCCATTCCCATTGCAGTAGGACCCTTCAGTGCCCCAATTTTCAATACCGAACTGTCTGAATCCGTATCATCAGCTGGCTCTTCTGAGAGTTGCGGCGCGAAATCATGCAAAGCATGATTTCTGTGCATCGCGAAGCGTGTTACTGTGAACGGAGTGAACAGTAACCGTAATAGAAACTATACTGCTGCAGCAGTCAGATATTTGTCTCTTGGATTTATAGTCAAACTATATGCGTCATAATCATTATCCAGATCAAAACATGGAATTCAGGAAAAAGAGAAATTCAGTTTCGTCACAGTCAAAATAATCCGGTTCTACCCATATCATGCTTTATACTGCCTGAAGAAAAGGGTCAGACTGTCCAGGGCCTTGGCAAGGACAAGCGCTTCCTTCTCGTCCAGTACATCAAGCACTGCATCTGTCATTTTGCGGTGAAATTCCGCATGGTGATGATATGCCTTTCTTCCTTTCAGGGTGAGATGGATAAATACCACACGGCGATCCTGCTCACTTCGCTCCCTTGTGGCGTATCCCTTTTTTACAAGGCTGTTCATGGAAGTAGTCAGGGAACCTACGGTGATATTCAGTTTGGCCGCAATGTCGGACATTTTGTTCCCACCAAGGCCTACAGCTTCAATAATATGCATATCATTATTCGTGATATCCTTATATTCTTCCGTAATGATTGCCTGCTCTTCCAGCTCCATAATCTCGTTAAACAGATGTACCAGTACATCATTAATAACTTCCCTGTTCTCCACTCTTTTCTCTCCTATAATGTGACAACATTATTTTCTATAAAACATTCAAGCAAATATTTACGGTAAGTATATCACAATTTGATATGTTTTTCTACAATTTTACAAATTTCGAAAACGCTTATAGCGCTTATTCAGTAATTTTTCCGGATCAAGCAACTGATAGGTTTCCAGGAATTCTTCTATTCTGTTTTTCAACTCTTCCATGGTATCTGCCATATTTTCTCTGGTAAGAGGCTGATTCTCAGGGATTACCTGCTCAATAATTCCAAGGTCCTTCAGATCTACGGCTGTCAGCTTCATTACTTCTGCGGCTTCCTTTGCCCGTGTGCTGTCTTTCCACAAAATAGATGCAAAGCCTTCTGGGGAAAGAATTGAATAAATGGAATTCTCCATCATCCAGACCTGATCACCTGCGGCAAGAGCAAGGGCCCCACCGCTGCCACCTTCTCCAATTACAATAGAAAGCACCGGAACTTTAAGGCTGGAGAGCTCATACAGATTTCGGGCAATTGCCTCTCCCTGGCCCCGTTCTTCCGCCTCCAGTCCACAAAACGCCCCGGGTGTATCCACAAGGCAGATCACTGGTCTGTGGAATTTTTCTGCCTGCTTCATAAGACGCAGGGATTTTCGGTAGCCTTCCGGAGAAACCATGCCAAAATTATGGGCAATATTCTCTTTTGTACCATTTCCTTTTTCCTGGGCGATCACAGTTACAGGCTTTCCTGCAAGGTATGCAATACCGCCAATCAGAGCCGGATCATCGCCAAAAAGTCTATCTCCATGAAGCTCTGTAAAATAATCAAACAGCCATGGAAGATAATCTTTTCCTGTTGGACGTTCTTTGCTTCGTGCAAGAGAAACATGCTCCCAGGCAGATTTTTTTGCTGTGATTTTCGTCGTAAAATCCACATTTAATTTGTTGTTTACAGACATGCCGTCAGCTGAATCAGATTTTTTTTCTGAAATCTTCTCTGCATTTTCCTGTCCTTCCAGACTTTCCGCACAATCATTTTTACAATGCATTTTCAAGAGTCTGGCCAGTGTTTCTTTCATGTTCTTTCGTTCTGCAATCTGATCAATAAATCCATGTTCCAACAGAAATTCTGAACTCTGAAATCCTTTAGGAAGCTTCTGCCGGATCGTTTGTTCTATCACTCTGGGACCTGCAAAACCAATTAATGCACCTGGTTCTGCCAGGATAATATCTCCCAACATGGCAAAGCTTGCTGTCACACCACCGGTAGTTGGATTCGTAAGGACACTGATATAAAGAAGCCCGGAATCGCTGTGTCTTTTTAAAGCTGCGGAAGTCTTTGCCATCTGCATCAGGGATACAATTCCTTCCTGCATTCTGGCACCTCCTGAGCAGGCAAAAAGCACTACAGGCAAACGTTCCTGTGTTGCCCTTTCCACTGCTCTGGCAATTTTTTCTCCCACATTTTCTCCCATACTAGCCATGAGAAAACGGCTGTCACACACTCCAAGCACTACAGATATTCCGCCTATTTTTGCCTTTCCTGTGACAATTGCTTCGTCCAGGTTTGTCTTTTCCTGAAGCTTTTTTACCTTCTCTTCGTACCCTTTATAGGACAAAGGATTACTTATTGGCATTACCTTATCCCACTCTTCAAAGGTTCCTTCATCTGCCAGCATTTCGATTCTTCTCCTTGCATGAACACGGAAATAATTGCCGCAATGCGGACAGATATAGGCATTCTTTTTCACCTCATCTACAAATACAGCGGCCTTGCAGGCATTGCATTTCTTCAGCATACCATCCGGCACTTCTGGTTTCAGTTCTTTATCTGCACCTGCAGATTTGTTTGCAATTGTACGTTTAAAGGCATATCTAAGCTTCATTTACCTTCACTCCTCCGATCTGATGACTCTCCAGAAAGCCGATATCAAATACACCTTTCTGATAGTCCGGATCGTTCATAATTTCAAACTGATAGTCTACATTTGTATCAACACCCTGAATGATCATTTCTCCCAGAGCGCTTTTCATTTTTGCAATTGCTTCCTCACGGTTATTGCCGTGTACGATCAGCTTTGCAAGCATGGAATCATAATACGGTGGAATCTGATAACCATTGTAAATTCCTGTATCTACCCGGATTCCCTGGCCTCCGGGAAGATGAAGATCCGTGATTGTTCCAGGTGACGGGCGAAAATTTTTCCATGGATTTTCGGCATTAATACGACATTCTATAGCATGTCCCTGAATATGAATATCTTCCTGGGAAAAAGGCAGAGCTTCCCCGGAAGCAATCCTTAACTGCTCCTTAACCAGATCCAGACCGGTAACCCATTCTGTCACAGGATGCTCAACCTGAATACGGGTATTCATCTCCATAAAATAAAATTTCCCTGTCTTTTCAAGGAGAAATTCAATAGTTCCGGCATTTACATAATGTGCTGCTTTCGCCGCTTTTACTGCTGCAATTCCCATCTCTTTCCGCAACTCTTCTGACACTGCCATAGAAGGAGATTCTTCAATCATTTTCTGATGATTTCGCTGAATCGAACAGTCCCTTTCTCCAAGGTGTACTACATTTCCATGACTGTCTGCAAGGATCTGAAATTCAATATGTCTGGGATGTTCCACAAAATGCTCGATATACATGGTTCCATCTCCAAATGCGATCTGAGATTCCTTCTGGGCTGTAAGAAATGCCAGTTCAAAGTCCTCCGGAGAGAAGGCAGTTCTCATACCTTTTCCACCGCCTCCAAGAGCTGCTTTTATGATGACCGGATAGCCAATCTGACTGGCCTCTCTTGCTCCTGTTTCCACATCCAGAATAGCTTTTGTAGTGCCGGGGATTACTGGAACTCCTGCTGCTTCCATGGTATTTCTGGCAATCTGTTTGTTTCCCAGATTCTGGATTACCTGTGATGGAGGTCCCACAAAAGTGATGCCGCACTGCTCACAAATCTGGGCAAATCTGGCATTTTCAGATAAGAAGCCAAATCCAGGATGTATTGCATCTGCACCGGATACTATGGCGGCACTGATAATACTTTCCATATTCAGATAACTTTTAACAGAAGGTCCCGGTCCAATACAGATGGCTTCGTCTGCAAGCTGCGTATGCAGGCTTTCTTTGTCTGCCTCAGAATACACTGCAACTGCTTCTATTCCCATTTCCCGACAGGCGCGGATGATCCTTACGGCAATTTCTCCGCGATTGGCAATTAATAACTTTCTGATCATAATTTCACCCTTCCGAGTATCGTAATATATATCTATCTAGCCCACCATAAAAGTAAGTTCCGCTTTCACTACAACCTTTCCATCCACAGTTGCCACAGCCTCTCCAACACCCATAGGCCCTTTCTGTTTCATGACTTTCATTTCCAGTTTTAGCTTATCTCCAGGCTGAACTTTCCCTTTAAACCGGCACTTATCAATGCCGCCAAAGTAAGCAATCCTGCCTTTGTTTTCAGGCTTGGAAAGAATCGCGACCGCACCTGTCTGTGCCAGTGCCTCCACGATCAGAACGCCTGGCATTACCGGCTCCTGGGGAAAATGTCCTTTAAAAAAATCCTCCCGGAATGTGACACATTTATAGCCAACAGCAAATTCTCCCGGTTCATAATCTTCGATGTAGTCAACCAAAAGGAACGGGTGACGATGAGGAAGGATTTCCTCAATTTGTTTTATATTTAAGTGATTCATATCTGCTCCTATTTCATTGAAAAACAAATGTATTTATCCTATTTTTGATAAAATGGTCTGCGTGTCAAAAGGGATTCTGACCTTTTAACATGGATATTATAAAATTTAGCTTCTTTCTATATCAACGGATTACAAATAACGGCTGTCCATACTCTACAGGCTGACCGTTTTCAACCAGAATTTCTGCAACTTCTCCATCAAAATCGCTTTCAATATCGTTCATCAGTTTCATAGCTTCTACAATAGCAAGAATCTGTCCTTTTTTTACTATATCTCCCACTTTTACAAAGGCAGGAGCATCCTCAGATGGAGCTGCATAGAATGTTCCTACCAGAGGAGATTTCACAGTATTTCCTGTTGGTTCTCCGTTGGAAATCACTGTATCTGAAGCCTGTTTTTTCTCACTTGCAGAAAGTTCTTTATCCGCCATTTTTCTATCTGGAGCCTGTTCCGAAATGCTATATTTTTCTCCATATACGAAACCTTTTTCTCCTGTTTCAGCACCCGATAATATGTTATTTTGCATGGTTCCAGGTATGATCACAGGTGCAATTTTATTATTTAAAGTCAGTTTCACTCCATCACCTTCATAGCAGAAAGACTCCAGATGAGAAGCTGATACATGGTCGACCAACTTTAATATTTGTTCAAATTCCATGATTTTTTCTCCTTATTTACAGCAATTTCTACAGCAATTCATACTTTAAATATATCTTTTCAGTACCTTCACAGGCACAGGCTTCGCAAACTGATAATACTCGCTTTCACCTGTATTTTTTCATTAAAAGTACTGCGTTATGTCCACCAAATCCAAGAGAATTGCTCATAGCATAATTTACTTCCTGCCGTGTTGGTCCGCCGATACAATAATCGAGATCCAACTCTTCTTCTGTCTCCTTTGTGCCTACAGTCTGATGAATAAACCCTTCCTCAATAGACTTCACACAGACAACAGCTTCCACACCTCCGGCGGCTCCTAAAAGATGTCCGATCATAGATTTAGTAGAATTGATTTTTACCTTCTTTGCCGCATCTCCAAGTGCTGCTTTAATGGCTCTTGTCTCAAAGAGATCGTTGTGATGTGTACCGGTTCCGTGCGCATTAATGTAGTCGATTTCTTCAGGTTGTACACCAGCTTCTTTCATGGCATCCGTCATAGCATGCGCCGCTCCGCTGCCGTCTTCAATCGGAGACGTAATGTGGTAGGCATCGGCAGTTGCGCCATATCCCACTACCTCAGCATAGATCTTCGCACCACGTGCTTTTGCATGCTCAAGTTCCTCCAGAACAACAACTCCGGCTCCTTCTCCAATTACGAAACCGCCTCTTTCTTTATCGAATGGAATGGACGCACGATATGGATCCTGACTGGTGCTAAGGGCGGTCAGATTCGTGAATCCAGCCACACCAACCGGGCTGATCGCACCTTCCGTTCCCCCTGCGATCATAACCTCTGCATCACCATACTGGATTGCACGAAATGCATCTCCGATACAATGTGTTCCAGACGCACAGGCAGTCACTACGTTGGTGCATTTTCCCCTTGCACCAAGAGCAATGGATACGTTTCCAGCGGCCATATTGCTGATCATTTTGGGAACAAGAAGAGGGTCAACCTTGGATGGTCCGCGCTGGATCAGTCTCTGATCTGCAGATTCCATTGCCTGAAGGCTCCCAATTCCGGATCCCACGATCACTCCAACACGGAAAGGATCTTCTTTTCCCATTTCAATTCCTGCATCTGCCATAGCCTCCTTTGCTGCAGCCACTGCATATTGGGAAAACAGTTCCATTCGTTTGGCAGATTTGAAATCCATATAATCTTTTGCATTAAAATCTTTTACTTCTGCCGCAAGCTTCACCTTAAAATCTGCAGTATCAAATCTGGTAATTTCTCCGATTCCTATTTTGCCTGTTTTTACACTTTCCCAGAAGGCCTGCACATTATTTCCCACAGGTGTTACTGCTCCAAGTCCAGTCACCACTACACGTCTTTTACTCATAACATTCCTCCATCTACGCACAAAACCTGCCCTGTAATATATCTGGCTTCCGGTGATGCCAGGAATGCTACTGCCTTGGCTACATCCTCCGGTTCACCATAAGTTCCCATAGGAATATTCTTCAAGGTTTCTTCTTTTACCTTATCAGAAAGTACATCTGTCATGTCCGTTCTGATAAAGCCAGGAGCAACGGCATTTACGGTAATTCCTCTTGATGCAAGTTCCTTTGCTGCAGTCTTTGTGAGACCGATCACACCTGCTTTTGAGGCTGCATAATTAGCCTGTCCGGGGTTTCCGCCGATGCCAACAATGGATGCCATATTTACAATGCGTCCGCTTTTCTGCTTCAACATCTGTCTGGCCACATGATGAATGCAGTTAAAAGTTCCTTTAAGATTTGTATCTATAACCCTGCAGAAATCATCCTCACTCATTGCCATCAGAAGCCCGTCTTTTGTAATTCCTGCGTTATTCACCAAGATATCTATCTGTCCATATTTTTTTACTGTTTCTTTAATAAAAGCACCGCAGGCATCAAAGTCAGATACGTTGCACTGACTGGTTTCAGCCGCACCTCTGGCAGCAATAATCTCAGCTTTCACTGCCTCCGCTTTTTCTTTTGAACCATTATAATTTATAACTACAAATGCTCCCTTAGCAGCAAGCTCAAGAGCAATCGCTCTTCCGATTCCACGGGAAGCACCTGTTACAACTGCAATCTTTTTTTCTGCATTCATTCCTTGTTTTACTCCTGTAAAGTCAGGTGAATATCATATTTTTCCAGCACGACAAACATTAACTTTTCCTTTGTTAACCACTTCTGAATTTCTCCGTATCGGCTGCTTCTGATAATACCTGTATTATTTTAATTAACTGTTTTTGGTCTTATTTTCTACTGTGTATAAGATCTGAAATCTGTTCAAGATCTTCCACATTCTGAATATTATAGGTCTTCATTTCCGGCGCTATTTTCTTCATAAAACCAGCCAAAGTCTTTCCGGGACCAATTTCTACGAAAGTATCCACACCCTCCTGAATCATCTTTTCCACACTCTGCTGCCAGAGAACAGAGGAAGAAATCTGCCTTGCAAGAAGATTTTTTGTCTCGCTGATGTCTGTCACATACTGGGCGGTCACATTGGTCACATAAGGAATCTTCAGACCGGAAAGCTCTACTTTTGACAGTTCTTTTTCCAGTTCTTTTCCTGCATTTTGAAGCAAAGAGGAATGAAAAGGGCCACTTACTGCAAGGGAAAGTACACGTCTTGCACCGGCTTCTTTCAGCTTCACAGAAGCTTCTTCTACAGCAGGTTTTGGTCCTGTGATAACAATCTGTCCAGGGCAGTTATAATTGGCAATTTCAGCCTTTGTTCCTGCAATTGCGTTCTGGATCTTATCTGCATCAAGACCTATAACAGCTGCCATAGAGCCTTCTCCTGCCGGCACTGCGTGTTCCATAAGGATTCCTCTTTTTCGCACAGTTACTATGGCATCTTTCACACTCATTCCACCTGAAACAGCAATGGCACAGTACTCTCCAAGGCTTAATCCGGCAGTTATATCCGGATGAAGCCCACACTCCTCCACCACTTTTTCCATTGCAAGACAGGTGGTTACCAGTGCTGCCTGCGTATATTCCGTAAGGTTTAATCTGTCATTTTTTTCAAAGCAAAGAGCTTTCATATCCAGAGAAAGCCATTGACTTGCCTGGTCAAAAACCTGTCTGGCAGAGGGATACTTTTCATAAAAATCCTGTCCCATTCCAGCCTTCTGTGCTCCCTGTCCAGGGAAAAGAAATGCGATCTTACTCATAAATTCCAGTTCCTTTCAACAACGCATCCGTCTCTTTTACCAACTTTCTGATCAGTTCCTGACAGCTCATCTGCTCCTTCACAAGTCCTGCACTCTGACCAGCCATAACGCTTCCCATTTTCACATCTCCGTCTACAACAGCACGGCGCAGGCTGCCAAGCGTCATCTGCTCCAGTTCCTCAAACGGAACTCCTTCTGCCTCTTTTTTCAAGTATTCTTTTGTCATCTGATTGCGGAGAGCACGTACCGGATGACCGGTGGAACGACCGGTTACCTTTGTATCAATGTCCTTTGCTTTCAGTATCATATCTTTGTAATTCTGATGTGCCCAGCACTCTGTGGTTGCCACAAAATGAGTTCCCATCTGAACGGCTTTTGCACCAAGCATGAAGGCTGCTGCAATCCCTCTTCCGTCTGCGATTCCACCAGCTGCAATAACCGGAATGTTCACTGCATCTACGACCTGAGGCACCAGAACCATTGTGGTTGTCTCACCGATATGGCCGCCGGATTCACATCCTTCTGCCACTACGGCATCCGCTCCGCATCGCTCCATTCTCTTTGCGTGAGCCACAGAAGCAATAACCGGAATGATCTTTACTCCTGCTTCCTTCCACATTTTCATGTATTTCTCAGGGTTTCCTGCACCGGTTGTAACCACTGGAACTTTTTCTTCCACAATTACCTGTGCAATCTCATCTGCGTATGGACTCATCAGCATAATATTCACACCAAAAGGTTTATCGGTCAGTTTTTTCACCTCCCGTACCTGCTGACGAACCCAGTCTGCAGGAGCGCTTGCGGCTCCAATCAGCCCCAGCCCGCCAGCTGCTGAAACAGCTGCTGCCAGATGATATTCTGCCACCCAGGCCATGCCGCCCTGAATGATCGGGTATTCAATTCCAAGTAATTCCGTAACTTCTGTTTTCATGAAATTCTCCATTCTGTAATTCCGTTATACCATGCCCACCTATGGCAAATACATGCCGGAATCATCCTGTAAACAACATATATTTCTTGACATTCCGGCTTATTATTTATGTATACTGCCAAAGCCTGAATACAAAATTTCCAAATTACTGGCGACTCTGAAGATAGCTTTCCACATCACCGATGGTCTTAATATTCTCAAGATCTTCAGTAGGAATCTCTACCTCAAACTCTTCCTCCAGTGCCATTACCATCTCAAAAAGATCAAGGGAATCTGCTCCGAGATCTTCTTTGAAAGATGTTTCTGCTGTCATTGTACTTACGTCTGCTCCTAATGAATCTGCTGCAATTTCTTTGATTTTTTCTAACATTTTTTTGTTCTCCTTATTTTGTTTTTTAGATTTTCAAATCCATTTTTCAACTTTTTATGATTCAAAGCTTTACATGGTTGCTGTTCACTTTATATGACCAGAGTGTGTTTGAAAAAGACATTCTGCAAAATATACTGTAAAATAGGGCGCGCAGATTGCGGAAATGATTTTCAAAACGCTCTCTAACAACCTGTATTTATCAGCCTGAATTACCTGATTTCCAGAGCAAAGCAGCTTTTTTATCTGCTATAGTTTTATTTTTCAAAGCCCTGATACACATTTTTACCACTGAAGCAGGCTGGCTCCATAGGTAAGTCCACCGCCAAATCCTGAAAGGATAATCCAGTCTCCTGAATTTAATCTGCCTTTTTTATTCCACTCATCCAGGAGAAGCGGAATGCTTGCGGAGGATGTATTTCCCAGATTTTCTATATTCATCGGATACTTTTCCAAAGGTTCGTTCATGTGTTTTGACACTGAAGCAACGATTCTTTTATTCGCCTGATGAAGCATGTAAAAGCGGATTTCTTCTTTTGTTTTTCCTGCTTTTTCCAAAACCTCCATAATCACTTCCGGAACTTTGGAAACTGCAAATTTGAATACTTCTTTTCCATCCATCTGCATGTAAGTTGAAGAAATATCTGCGTCTTTTTCTATAAATTGCTGCTGATTGCGGCTGACACAGGTAAGGGCTTCGCCTTTACTTCCAATAGAATGAACAGCCTGGGTATAGACTGCATTTTCTTCCGCTTCCAGCACCACCGCACCGGCGCCATCGCCAAACAATACGCAGGTACTTCTGTCCTTCCAGTTTGTAAGATGGGAAAGAGTTTCAGAACCAATTACCAATGCCCTGCGATAAATCTGCTGCCCCAGATAGGCTTGAGCTGTATTCAATGCCAACAGAAATCCTGTACATGCACCGTTCAGATCAAAGCAGGCTGCGTTCACTGCACCGATCAGTTTCTGCACTTCACAGGCAGCACATGGCATAATCCTTTCAGATGACATGGTAGACACCAGGAGCAAGTCAATCTCTTCCGGTCGCATTCCTGCATCTGAAAGAGCTTCCTCAGCCGCACGAGCTGCCATATAAGCAACGGTCTCTCCACCGCTTGCAATATGTCTTTGACCGATTCCGGTTCGCCCACGAATCCACTCATCACTTGTATCCATCATGTGGGACAGTTTGTCATTGTCCCACACCTGAACCGGCCTGTAGGAACCGGTTCCCTTTATTTTTCCAACCATAATACCCTCCAGGTATGTTGTGTAGTTTCTTGTTTTTAATTTAAAATAGTTTGATTATCAAAGTATATCATATTTTTGGGCTTTGTCAATAAAAAATACTGTCAAAACCAAACTTTATTTTGTTTCGGTTCTGACAGTATTTAGGGGTTATTTCTTTACTTTGACTTTGCAGGTAATTTTTTTGTTTCCTGACTTCACTGTAATTGTAGCTGTTCCTTTCTTTTTCGCAACTATTTTTCCTTTTAAATTTACTGCTGCTACTTTGGAATTGGAACTTTTATAAGTTACTTTTTGCTGGCTGGTGACTGGTGTGAGAGTAACTTTCAGCTGAAAGCTTTTTCCTTTTCTGGCAAGGATTATATTCCGTTTATTCACGGAAACAGACGTTGTTTTTACAATGCCTTTCTGCACTTTTACCTGGAAAATCCTGCGGCTTCCGTTGGTATAAGTGATGGTTACCGTTGCTTTTCCGGCTTTTTTACCAGTGATTTTGCCCTTCTTATCCACTTTGACAATTTTCTTATTGGTGGTGCGGACTGACTTTATTTTACCACCGGACTTGTAGGTTTGTTTTACCCGTAAGGTAAGTGTGGTGGTAGTTTGCACGGGTGTCGCAGTCGGCACTGGGGTTGCAGTCGGGATTGGAGTGACGCTTACAGTGGGTATCGGTGCTACGCTCGCGGTTGGGGTCGGTTCCGCACTTACGATCGGCGTCGGTTTCACGCTTACGGTCGGAGTCGATTCCGCACTTGCAGTCGGGGTCGGAGCCACACTTACGGTTGACGTCGGTTTCACGCTTACGGTCGGAGTCAGTTCCGCACTTGCAGTCGGAGTCGGTTCTACGCTTACGGTCGGAATCGGTTCTGCACTTACGGTTGGCGTCGGTTTCACGCTTACGGTCGGAGTCGGTTCCGCACTTGCAGTCGGAATCGGTTCTACGCTTACGGTCGGAGTCGGTTCTGCACTTACGGTTGGAGTGGGTATCACGCTTACGGTTGGGGTCGGTTCCGCACTTACAGTCGGGGTCGGTTCCGCACTTACAGTCGGGGTCGGTTCCGCACTTACCGCCGCAGTTGGTGTCACTGTAGGCACAACTGTAACTGCGGGCTCATTTTTCCCCTTATTATCTGCATAACTCTCTTCTGCCAGAACCGGCAAAATAAACACAGGACCAGCCGTTTCTGCTGAAGTAGTAGAAAAACTGGTATACTCCACACGCTCCTCACCAATGGTAATATATTGCCCCTTTGTAGCCCTTCCTACCAGCAAATACCGTGAAGATGGCGGGGTTCCCACATCATCCCATGTGGCATCCACCAGATACCAGTTTCCATCATCCATCTGTACATAATTCCACATGTGCGCTCCAGGAGTTCCTGAAGAAGTTCCCCTGGCTGTTCCGCTGACACAGGCACAATTTATTCCCATATAATAGCAGAAAATTTTCATGGATTTCGCATAGCCCTCGCAGACAAATGCAGGATCTGCATCCAGAAACAACGAGGCGGCAGAATGCACCCACAAAGTATTATCGTTCCTGTAAGTAACTCTCTGACAGATATAATCATGAATCCGCTTTATTTTCTGCTCCATATCCATGCCCACAGTCTGCTCATTCAGCTCTGCAACAGCACTCTGAACACCACCCATAAAATCCCCCATTCGAGTATGGGCATTCTCACTGATTTCCCTGTTCGCCGGTTTAAAGGTGAAATTCTTAAAGGTTCCCCTGTATCCGGTAGAAGAGGATCCATCCCGAACACAGCTGACCCGGTATCCATAGTTGCTGCCCCTGAACCAGAATGCCTGTGGATAATCATAGGAAAAAGCATCTGAAGCTGCCTGAATGGCTGTTTTCACATCATTGGTAGCCTGTACATAGCTTTCTCCTTTTCTCTGAAAACTGCCATCCTCAACAACTGCTTCAAATGTAATGGTATCAGGAAATTCAAAAAGAAAATCAACACTGTCCAGATACTGGCTGTAATCCACCACATAATTCTGCACCAGAAGATCATACAAGGCCTTTGCATTTCCATCCAACTGAGCACCATAGCTATCCGTGTAATAGTCCAGAGAAAAAAGGCTGATGCCGCTGTCAACGGAATCTCCTGCAATAGCACCGGAGATGATCTCACCAGATTCTTCTGCCTCAATCCTGTCATTTTCCTCTGTGGAAATTTCAGCCTGAAAGCCATTTAAATCCTCATTCCCCACTTCAGGAGCAGCTGAAAATTCCTCCTCGTTCTCCTCGTCAGCCCATATTTCTTCTACTGCCCCAAAGCCTTCTGCATCCTGCATTTCTGCGGCAACGCACAGGGGCTGAGCAGCCATGACAAATGTTGAAAGTATAACCAGTAAGCGCTTCCGTTTCTTCATTTATCCCTCTCTTTTCTTATAAATCATTGCATATTTATTTCCAATTCGTTATAATATTTTAACATGAAATTTTATTTTTGTGTGAATAGCAGAGCATATTTCACAAATATTTTTTTACACAGGAGATTCTATATATGAATAAAGAAAAGAAAATACCAGGACATATCCTCTCGCTTTTTATCATTCTTCTCTCTATCAGTGGTGTATGTCTTCTTATGTATAAAGCCCAGTTTCGGTTTAACCTTCATCAGCCCATTGAATATGTTATGATGACAACTCACAAGCCCACAGGTACCATAACCTTGACCTCGGATTCCCCCGTTCTTACAGAGACATTTACCTGTACAGTTCCTGAGTTGAAGATGTTTACACTTGAGGGCACTGCAAAAAATAAAAATTCCGATGCCCGCCTTTTCATCACTCTGGCAAATGCAGATTCCGGAGAAATTTATTATCAGGCAGAACACGCACTTTCCGTTTTCCGAGCAACAAAAAAGAAAGAACTGACCTGCGATCTGCCCCAGCCAGTAAGTGCCTCTGAAAATGCACATTTACAATTAAAACTGGAATTAATAAATGGGGACAAAACGGTTCTTTCTTTTACATCAAATGAAAAACAGGCCCTGGTTCAGGAGTTTAACAACGATACAAACAGCCATACAAATATTATTTATTCCTTCACTTACGGCGACAATAATTTCATGCTTTATTTTTATATTGCGCTGTGTGTGATCTTGCTTTTATTTATAATAATGACATTTTATCTGATCATTATCCGCCAGATGACTGTGACGAAATTTTATATTCCTGTTGCTTTATTTCTGGGACTGATTTTCCAATGTCTGGTTACTGTTCACGGAGTTCCGGATGAACCAACGCATTTTGATGCAGCTTACAGCCTTTCTAACAAAATGCTGTTTGTAAAAAATACGGAAACCCCAGGCAATACCATATATAAACGGCGTTGTGATGCTCAGTTAAGCGATATGTTAAGCAATGGACTGGAGACGAACTCCTACTACCAGCTTCTGTTTCACAGCTTTGAGTTTGCTTCGGATACGGATCTGATTGAAATTTCCTATGTAAGCACATCAGGTCTGGTTCCTGCAGTCGTTTATGTTCCGGCTGCAATAGGACTTAGTATTGGACGGCTGCTGCATCTTTCCCCCATGCTTACCTTCCAGCTGGCAAGGATCTGCAGTCTTGTGGTATTTATCCTTCTGGTCTATTTTGCCATTTGCATTGCACCATTTGGAAAAAATCTTCTGGGAGCACTTGGGCTTTTGCCTATCACACTGCAGCAGGCAGCTTCTGCTTCCTATGATTCTGTGATAAACGGGTTCATCTTTTTGTTTACGGCACTGTGTTTTTACCGTTTACATAACCCTAAGCGAAAAAAAAGTTACCTGATCGCTCTTGGATTTCTGGCACTGTTCATTGCAATTGTGAAAGGCGGGGTTTACCTTCCACTTTTGTTATTGCTGCTCATGTGTTTTTCCCATGTGCCCCATCATCACATGCATAAAAAGATGCGCTGGATCGTTCCTTTATGTATCTGCGTGGGAGCTGTCCTTTTAATTGCAGTTACTTTAATTAAATTTATGCCTATGTTTTCTGCAATGTTTGCCACAGATATTTCTGCGGATCCGGAAAATACTATTTATCCGATTTCATATGTATTCCAGCACCCGCTCCAGACCATTTATATTTTATGGAATACGGTCATCCAGTGCAGTGACACCATTCTACGAGGCTTATTAGGTGGAAAATTATCCTGGCTGGATATTAATATCAACTGGTCCCTTTTAATAGTATTCCTGATCATTCTTTTACTGCTTGTAAACGTAAAAGGAGACGCCCCGGTTTTCACCAGGAAAAACCGGACATTTATCGCCTTTAGCTGTCTGGGATCTTTGCTGCTGATCATGTTTTCCATGATGGTCGGTTATACCACAATGGATTGTGATCATATACAGGGCATTCAGGGACGTTATTTTCTTCCTCTTGCTCCAGCGCTGTTTTCCCTGTTCTCTACAGCTATGGTGTCTGTGGATCATAACCGCAGCTGTAAAATATGGGAAACTATGATGGTGATTGAAAGTCTTGTTGTTGTACAGGCTATAACAATGATCATATAACAAAAAGTGGAAGCCTTTTTTGTGCTTCCACTTTTTATTATTTCTCCAGGCAAATCTATCGCCTCTAGAGCGCGTTTGAAAAAGGCTTTCCGCAAAGTGGGGCGTGCAGATTGCGGGAATGATTTTTCAAACAGGCTCTGGCGTTATTACCATATATAAATGTCCGTGCTTCGCACTGCTGTCCAGAAGCTTCATTGTAATTTGTTATACTGCTCCTGTATCCTCTGCAGTTCCATTTCAAAGTCCTGCCGGTTCTTCTGAACCATTGTCTGCAGGACCAGTCCGGAAAACAATGACTGAATTGCTCCCAAAACAGCAAAACCACATACGATCAGAGTAGGAATTTTTCCCACACGTCCGGTTTCAAGGAAGGTTACAAATACCGGGATAAAGAATCCAATTCCAAGGATCAAAAGCACTGCTGCCATCAGTCCGAAGAATGCCATTGGCTTATAATTACGGTATAATTTGGCTATGGTTTTCAGTACCCGGAAGCCATCTGAATATGTATTCAGTTTGGATTCACTGCCTTCGGGACGGTCTCTGTACTCGATCACTTCATTTTCGATATACATGTTCTTATCAACTGCGTGAATGCTCATTTCAGTCTCAATCTCAAACCCCTTGGATAATACAGGGAAGGACTTTACAAACTGGTAGCTGAATGCTCTGTAACCTGTCATGATGTCGTTTATCTGGGTTTTAAACATAATGTTAATGCATTTACGCACCAGACTGTTTCCAAAATTATGGAATGGCCGCTTGTTCTCTGTAAAATAAGTAGATGACAGACGATCTCCCACTACCATATCAACCTTTTTATTCAATACCTTCTTAACCATTGAGGGGGCAAATTCTGCGGGATAAGTATCATCTCCGTCTGCCATGATATAACACTGTGCATCAATTTCACGAAACATCCTGCGAATAACGTTTCCTTTGCCCTGCTGATATTCGTATCTGACTACAGCACCTGCTCTGCGGGCAATTTCATCTGTATGGTCAGTAGAATTATTATCGTATACATATATTACCGCTTCCGGCAATACTTTCTTGAAATCTGTTACAACCTTTTCTATGGTTTTGCTCTCGTTGTAACAGGGGATTAGTACTGCTATTTTATCCATTTTAAATGCTTTCCTTTCCGGCGATTCTTAAGTAAGTTTTCTTTACGCAAAAAATCCGTCGATTGTCTTGTAGCTTTATTTTACTACATAGACAATCGGCGGGCAAGGGGATTGTTCCCCAAACTATCCGATCAATACTTTTTTCCCCTCAAAAGCAAATCCATAATGGAAAATATTCTCTTTCTGAACTCCCCGGCTTAAAAGCTCACAGTCATAATCTTTTTCGTTTATCTGCTGTAATGCATTTGCTACAGTATCTTCCAATGTCTTTTCTTTACGTGGATTAAATACTTTAAATTCCAGGACAAAGGCATCTTTCGTTTTCTCCAGGGGTTCCAGCATAACATCATATCGGCCAAATCCACTTTCCCGATTAGAGGTAACCCGATACTTTCCTGCAAGTTCAACAATCAGCCCAAGTACAAATCCATGATAAAATCTTTCAGGATTGGTATCATCAGACGGATTTCTGCCAGTATCAAAGGTACTGAAAGTCGCTTCTGCTACACGGTTCATATATTCATTCATATAATCCAGATCTTTTGCCAGAAAAGCTTTCAGAAAATCATTATATGGGACTGTTTCATCAGAAAACCATCCCTCCACCATATCTTCAAAAAGCATTTTGACTTCCTGATTTGTCAGAGCCAATTCATAGCTGTATCTACCACTGGATACATCAAACTCACTCTTTACAACTTTCAAATAACCGCCAGCAAGAAACAGACTCCAGATTGCCCCCTTCTTCCGCTGCAGCTGCTCAAAAATAATTTCCTCGTCAATTTCCGTCTGAAAGCTTTTCCCTGCCAACAGATCTTCCATGACCATTTTTATCTGAGCAGATCCTTCTCTTACCAGTTTTCCCACAAGCTGATTGGAACTGGTATTTGCCCAGTAGGGTCTTAGCTTCTTCTCTTTCAAAAAACATGTGATTGACCATGGATTATAAATATCCTTTTTGTTTCCAAAGGAAAATCCGTCATACCATGTCTGAACTTCGACTTGCCGATCTGACATTCCATACTTTTCCAGGGCGTCAAATACTTCTGTTTCTGTAAATCCAAAGCAATCAGCATATTGCTCAGAAGTAGTAGTTATAACTGTTAAATTGTTTAGATCAGAAAAAATAGACTCTTTACTAACCCGCGTTATTCCTGTCAACAGAGCTCGTTCCAGATAAGGATTTGTCTTAAATGTGGAATTAAATAATCCACGCATAAAACCTGTCAATTCGTCCCAAAATCCATACATGTAAGCTTCCTGCAACGGCGTATCGTACTCATCAAGAAAAATCAGAACCTTTTTTCCGTAATAACTGTGTAAGCACATAGAAAGACGCTTCAGTGACATTGCAGCAACCGCATCGGACATCGTTGGCGCAACCAGAGAAAAATAATCTTTTTCTTCCTGACTTAAGCGTTCACTTTCCTTTAAAAATCCAAATTCGGCATATAAATCCTGAATTACCTGACAGATTGCCTCCCGGGCGGAGGTAAAAGTCTGCCCTTTTATGTCTGCGAAACTGAAAAAAATCACAGGGTATGTTCCCTGAATTTCTCTATATTTCTCATGATTCCAGATTGATAATCCCCGAAACAGTTCTCCTTCTCCCCTGTATTTTTCTGAGAAAAAGCATTCAAGCATATTTAAATTTAAAGATTTTCCGAATCGCCTTGGCCGCGTTATCAACGTAGCAACATCCTGGCTTTTCCACCATTGGCGGATAAAATCTGTTTTGTCAATGTAGAAGCTATTGGCTTCCCGAATGGATGCGAAGGCGGTATTGCCGAGGGAAATTGTCTGGTGGGAGGTGTTTTTTATTTTCATTTTACTGCTACTTTGCTGTTCTGATACTGATAACTGATTGTTTATCTGTTCCGATTTGGAGTTTTCACCAATCTTCATTTAAGCGCCCTCCCATTTCATAATAATATATTTTTAAAGAAATAAAAATCCGCCGATTGCTTATGTAGTTACATTGTACTACATGGGAAATCGGCGGGCAAGGGGATTATCTAGTCTTCTACAAGTTCAAATCTATATCGTTGCTTCACTTCCGGGTACTTATCACGATCCACTTCTGAGGCAAACATTTCTAAAGGCCTAATATACACTTTAAAGTCACCATACAAAGCCTGATACACAACAAACTGTTCTCCAGTTTCAGAATGCTCTGCTATATATAAAACTTTATATTCATTTCCTTTAAAATGCTTATACTTTCTGTTCGTCTCAATTTGTCTCATCGTTATGCTCCTTTTTTATTAGCTTGACAAGTTCGGCTAAAAATCTCCATAAGAAAATTATTACACATATAAAGAAAAAACCAATTGCCAGCCAGATTGTTGGCTTTATGTCGACAAGCACAGATGTCCTTTTTAAGTGTCCTATAATCTCTGTTACCTGGTTAACAAATAGCCCTACAAAAATAGCCACAATAAATCCATCCAAAGCTAACTTTTTAAACTCAGCAATTCGTCGCAGTCCTGCTTTTTCCTCAATCTCGTTCTGCGCTTTTTTTAATGCACGTTCCTTTACCTCTTCTTCAATTTCTTCCCGAATTTCTCTTTTCAATTCTTTCTTCGTCATGTCAATAAAAAGAGCCAAATCCTCATCATTTACCTTCGAGAATAAAATATCCTTTTTCAGCTGTACATAATTATCAATCAAATTATCTAAGCTTGTTGCCATTTAATTATCCCTCTTTAATAAAAGACTTACTGCTTCAGCCACTTTATCTTCTAACTTTTTGGACGCAACAGCACCTCTAAACTCCTGTTCATTTTGATATACAGCATTTACTTTATTTTTATACATCTTCTCGCTTGATGGTGTACTTTTCAGTTCTTCAAATACTATCTGGGCAATTCTAACCCCTGGAAAAATTTTAATTGCATAATCAGTGGCATTAAACAATCCTAGTTTCAGATTTCCCTCATAAGTACTATTACAATGCTGATCACTTACTAACAGACCCAATCTGGTAAATCTCGTTCTTGGACGAATATGAGCTGTAATACTCTCTGGAAGCGCAATATTTTCCCTTAATGATACAAGAACATATTCTTTAGGAGATAACACATAACCACTAGCAGGAAGCTCCATTTCATCGTAAATTGAATCAATTTTATTTTGATCGGTAATATCAATACAGCGAACTTCCTTTTTTAGTACCGCAATACGTTTACCTATTGCTAAATCATATGACTCACTCTGCAATGACTCCTCAAAAAAGGGATTAATCATTCCAGCTGTACTTTTCTTTTCATTTGTACATAAAGCACGGATATCTTTATCTGTCAAAATCATACATAGTCCCCCTTTTAGTTTTTAGTCTGTTTTGATAGTATAGCATATTTTATGATTAAATACCAAATTTCTTTTTTGGATTATCCAGTAAACAACCATATATTCCCCCAAAATGTTATTTACCTTTTATCCTTCTTAAAAACAATAAGTTTACTCAATAAATAATTAACTACTATAACTACTACCTGAACGATGATCTTTGACAATTTGTCATTAATTTTACAAAGTGTAACCCCAAAAAACATTCCTCCCATATCAATAAACAGCGTAGCCACTCTGGACAAAATAAATTGGGATGCTTCTTTTACTTTATTCTGATTTTGACTCTCAAATACAAATTTTCTGTTTGTAAAATAAGCAAACGCGACAGCACCTATCCAAGAACATATATTTGCGATTTGAAGTTCAACTGGTTTTAAAGGATCCAGTACTGAAATAACCAATATATAATATATTCCAAGTCCAACAACAGTCGTCATTCCACCAACAATTATGTAATTGATAATTTCTTTATATTTTTTATATAATAATTTTATTTTCTTCATTTCTTAACCCTAAGCTCTTCTTCGTTATCATTCTCCCATGTACGTTCACTAATAATATATCTTGGTCTATGCTTAGATTCCATGTAAATTTTTCCAACATACTCTCCAATTACCCCTAAACACAGTAACTGAATCCCCCCCATAAAACACACAATACATACCGTGCTAGCCCATCCGGAAACAGTTTTTCCAAGCAAAGCGCCTACAACAGCCCAGATAACTCCAATAAAACTCAAAAACGCAATCAATATACCAGCAGTTGTTATCATTCTAATTGGTTTAACCGAAAGACTAGTAATTCCATCAAAAGCCAATGCCAACATTTTCTTTAACGGATAATGGCTTTCTCCTGCAATTCTTTCGTGCCTTTCATAATACACACTTGTACTCTTGAATCCAACTAAAGGTACCATTCCACGCAAAAAAATATTTACCTCTTTAAAATTAGCAAATTCTCTTAAAACTCTATTGGAAAGCAGGCGATAATCAGCATGGTTAAATACTACCTCAACCCCCATCCAATTTAATAATTTGTAAAAACCTTCGGCGGTAAACCTTTTAAAGAATGTATCTGTGTCACGTTTACTTCGTACGCCATAAACAACTTCGCATCCGTCCAAATAAGCGTCTACCATTTCATCCATTGCATTGATATCATCCTGACCATCACAATCAATTGAAATTGTAATATCACATTTATCTTTTGCTTCCATCAAACCAGCAAGTACCGCATTTTGATGTCCTCTATTCCGGCTTTGACAAATACCTATGTAATGGGGATCTGTCTTAGCTAATCTAGTTATAATTTCCCATGTTTTATCTTTTGAACCATCATTTACAAAAAGAATTCTACTTGAATCTGCAATTTTCCCTGCAGACACAAGTTCATTTATTTTATTTAAAAACATAGTACTTGTAATTGGCAATACCTTTTCCTCATTATAGCAAGGAATTACTATGAACAAAACAGGTTTCATTTTCAAGGCCTCCTATTGTTTTTCTTCAATTCTATTACATTAATTCAAATCAAAAACAGAATCCACTCGATTTTTTCTATCAAAAACATTATTATATTGTACTATTTTATAGCAATTAACTAGTTCTTCATATTCTTTTGGAAGTTCATCCATTTTATACCATTTTCCCATACTATCGCATATTGCACCAGTACCTATAATCGGAATTTTTTCCTTCATACTTAATAATGCTCTATTATATTCTGTCAATTCCAATCCCGCTTGCTCTAAAATGTAACTTCCAAAATAATTTGAACTCATATCTTCATTTTCTGAATCCAAAGTATAATTTGTCCATATTATATATGGCGTACGATGTTCCTGCTGTACTTCCTTCCAGTTTAAAGTATTAACATCTTTTTCAAAAAGTGCCCAAAAAAATCCTTCCTCAAGACTTGGCCAATGATCCCCATACATAACAAGCATTGTCGGTTCATCTACACTTTCAAAATATTCTACTAATTCTTTAAATGCCGCATCAGATTCTTTTTCTAAAGATAAATAAGTTTCTGCCATTGGATATTCTGCTGAGTAAGATAATGAAACACTCGTTTTAAAACCATTGGCAGAATTTTCATCATATCCACCATGGTTTTGCATTGTAACACAAAAAATAAATAGATTTTCATCATCTTTATTTTCAGCTATGTGCTTTATCTTATTATAAGCGGATCTATCGCTTGCATATTCACGAATATTATTTATCTCTTCTCCCCAATTTTCTAATGTTATAAACTCATCAAATTGCATTTTGGAATATACTTGTGGACGGTTCCATCCATTAGCATAATAAGGGTGTATTGCTATAGTAGTATAGTTTTGTTCTTTCAATGTATTTGCCAATCCATACTGCAATCTTTTACAATATAATTGATATGCATTACTACCTACTGGCATAAATTCTTTGCTGTTTCCTGTCAGCACTTCATATTCTGTATCAGAAGTTCCACCACCAAAAGATGGAACATATAAAAATCCTTTCCTTGCATTTCCATTTAAGCTATGAATATAGGATAAAACGTCTTCAGAAGCAATATAATTACTAAATTCCCCAAAATCAGCTAAACTTTCATTCATAATGACAATTAAATTCTTTGGAGTAGTTAACATATTTTTAGTTCCAATGTTCTTGTCTCCAACCAGTTCTGAAATACTTTCATCTACTTTTTCAATCGAATAGCCTTCTGGTTTTTGAACTTCCAAATATTTAAATTCATTTAATAGTTTATATAAATATCCTTTATTTATATATTCTCCATTGATAGCCCACATATATAAATCTTCTGCTTCAAAAAAATTTTTTCCACAATATAGTCCTATTACAATTCCTAAAACAATTACGCACCGCAGCCATCCAGAATTAATTCCTAATAACGTTACATCTAATGTTTGAAAATCAATTTGATATAATAAAAATATCAACGTAGCAAATAAACATAAACATATAGCAGTAGATATTTCAAACCTATAATTTCCAACCACTTCAAGTGCAGTTCCTACACTATTTATATCCATTAAAACAAACGCCGTACCACGAAACATATTCACAAAATAATTCGTAAGCGCTAAAACACTTACCAACATAAAATATAAACAAATTGTAATATGCGCCTTTTTTATAATCATAAATAAAATTATGTACACACACATATACAAAATAAGGTTTATACATATATATTCTGGATAAAGCCCCCATGTTCCATCGCCTACAATTAATTGCCCCAATACCATAGCCCCAAAAGGGCTTGCAAATACTGAGAAAACATTTATGATTCTTATAATAAATGTATTTTTCTTATCAGCGTTTTCGTTTCTTAACAATACTACTAGTGCAAGCACATTCTCAAACAATATTATAAATGCTTGTTTTAAATTGATACTTTCCATATTTATATTCATTATAATCTTAAAATCAAGCATTATAAAAAGTATAAAAAAAATTATATTAAATATTTTTTTCTTTGAGATTCTACTAAAATTAAATCCTCTTTCTTTTTCCATACATTACTTCTACCTTTTCGCCTTTTGAGCTAATAATACACCGCATCCAATTAATAACACTGCTACTACTGATATCATTGCCCCAATCACAAAACCTTGTGGTACATAATTAAATTGTATGTTGTTTGGTCCCTTTGGGCATTTAATTGCCATTAATCCATCATCTACTTTTAGTATCTCTGCTTTTTCACCATTAATAGTTGCAGTCCAACCTTTTTCATATGGTACACTAAAAAAGATTATCTTTTCGGATTTTAAATCAATTTCAGCAGAAAACCCATTTTTTTTCTGTTGAAAATTATTACAAACGACTTTTCTTCGTTCATTGATATCCTGCTTAAATGATTCATAGTTTAAGTTCTCCAACTCACTACTGTCTAATTTTTTTAAAAGAGAATTATATTTTTGAACGTCCTCATCACTTAAAACAAGAGCTTTAAGCAATACCAAATGTCTGTTTTCCACTGGCAAAGCCTGATATTCTGACTCAGATATATAATTATCATATCCAAATCCCATCGGTAAGAAATCAACATTTTCATAAATTGTATTTACATTATCCGAAGAATATAATTTAGTATTTAACCACTCATTATCCTTATTATAAATATATTTCACTGACAATAATGCACGTAAACCATATAAAGAATCATCTGGTGAAGAAGTAACATATCTTCCGGCACCAACATTCTCATAAAATGAGAAAATAGAAGAGCTTACCGTACTATTCCAACAAATTATATCTTTATTATCAGATACCATAGATGAATTCCACTGATTTTTATTTTCGGTTCTATAAAACTCTTTATCATCTGGACTATTTTCATTATTTTCCCCAATAAAATCATTAAAATAACTATCAATGTTATTATAGTCAAACGTATTGTAATAGTGGCCTGCACCACTCAAAAGTACGAAAAATATAATTCCAATAAACATTTTTACAGAAGTATTCTCAGCTTTTTTCTTTCCCAATAAAACTGTAAAAACAATCCCCAATAAAGAACTAACCCAAATCCATATATAAAAATTATTATTTATATAGTCTCCTTTATATAAATAAATTGATAAACTACAAATAATTATACAGCTTATTATAGCACCAGTTTTTATTTCATAGTTATTTTCTATCGCTTTTATACTTGCCAAGGATAAAACTAATACAAACATAAAAAACCATCTTGTATAGTACGCTTGATTAAACAACTGAAATGAACTATTTAAAACTGGAACAAAGGAAAAGCAAATACAGGCTATTAACATGTTGAAAATAAAATTTTTCTTTTTATTACAATGAATAATAAAACTAATTACAAAAATCATTCCAACCATTGGTAAATATAACTCTGTACACGAGTAACGATTTTCAAATAATGCTGCTCCATTTTGTAAATCTGATGGCAAAAATGCAGCTTTAATAATTAATACATACTGATTTAATGCATAAATCAACATGTCACGATAATTTGAAAAATGAACTATTGAGCGCGGATTTCCAACAAGATCCAGAACTGAAGGAAGCACAATAATACAACTTGCGCAAAATCCTAAAACAGATTCAATAGCTAAATTGAGAAATTTCTTTAATGTTATTTTGTATTCACCTGCACTCACCTGGCATATAAAGTACAAAATTATAAAAACAACTTCCATAACAAAGAACACATAGTTTGTCATTGCCATTAATGCCACCATAATAGAAAAATAATTTTTTTTTCCATTTTTTACATTTTGATCTAATGCCAATAGCAAAAGCGGAAAAAGTGCTATTACATCCATAAAATGATTATAGAATAAATTACTAAATGTAAAGCCTGAAAAAGTATATAGCACAGCACCAATAGCCGCTAAATATCCATTTTTAACATATTGACTCAAATATAAATATGAAGAACAACCAGAAACCATGAATTTAAGGACTAATAAAGGACCCATCGCATAAACCACATACTTCGACGGAACCAATAGCATTATCCAGAAAAAAGGACTTCCAATATTGTAAAAAGAATACGATGCAATAAAATTACTTCCTAAATCTGTATTCCAATTCCAAAAATATTCTCCATTTTTTATTGCCTTATTACATAAAATATTAAAAGGAATTTGCTGCGAATTGAAATCCGCATTCATAAATAATCTTCCTTTTCCAATCACTAATGCAGGAAGTATTATAACCAAAAAAAGGACTGCGCAACATCCTCCAACTTTTACACACTTTTTATTCATACCCTCATTATATGGCAAAAGCCACATTATTCCTCCATAAAAATCTTTCTAAGCACTTACATACTGTAGAAATTCTGCTGTTTTTCAACAGCAGAATTTCTACAGTATTACATTTTTTATTTAACTGGCATTTTCATCATTCCATCATTAACCACTGCCGTTACACCATTTCTGTATTTAGGCATTTTCCATTTAACGGACCATTTCTTTTCAAAATATTCCTTATTTTTTTCGAATATCTTTTTATATTCTTCGGATTGAAGTTTTTTAAAAGAAGCATTATTCACATGATGCACAAATACATCTTCAGCAATCAATAATTTGTATCCAGCTTTTTCTACTACCTGAGCATAATCGTCATCTTCGAACATTCCAACCTGATAATTTTCATCCAGCTTTCCATGCTGATTCATAATTTCTTTACGTATCAATGTACAAAACATTGCCAAACGGTCTACCTCTGTATACAATTCGTTATTATGCATTCTAGTATATTGGTACGCAAAACTGTCCAGTTCTCTTATATTTTTATAATTAACACCTATCATAGCTTCATTTCCAATGGAGTTTGTTACTGAACCGCACATTCCACATTTTGGATCATTGCTCATGTGCTTAACTACATTTGTCAGCCAACCGCGTGTAACAACCGTATCATTATTTAAAAGCATTATAAAATCACCAGTTGCTTGATCAATTGCAATATTATTACCGCCTGCAAAACCACTATTTTTCTCATTGATAATAATTTTTACTCTTGGATCTTGCTTTTTATCTAATTCTTTTAAATATTCCACTGTTCCATCCGTTGAACAATTATCTAAAATCAATAGTTCATAATTTGGATATGCCGTTTTATTCAAAATGCTGTCAATACAATATTTATTAAGTTCCAGATTATTGTAAGTCAAAACAACAATACTTACCTTCGGAACTGCCTCCTGACACGCTTCTGCAAATTTCTCATATCTCTTTTGCCAATCATTTTCACGAGCAAAAGCAATACATTCTTCTTTACTTTTCAGATTATCCTCATGAGATAAACACATTTTAACATATTCAAGAAACTTCTGGTCGTCATTTGACATATAAACATATTCATCTCTGAAGGGCTCTAATTCCGGAATTTCCGTCGCAACAATTCTCTTTCCAGCACTTAAATACTCATAAAATTTTACAGGATTTGTTGCCTTAATCAAATCAGTCGAAGTATCAAAGGGGATCAAACAAACATCAAAGTACGCTAAGTGTTTAGGTAAATCTTCATATTTCATTTCCCCTAATAATTTAATATTCTTATATTTTTCCAGTTTATCCCTATGTTCTGTTACCTCACCAATAATAACAATATCTGCTTCTGGCATATTTTGAGCAATATAGCATACTTTTTCCCACGCAAACCAATGTGAAACAGCACCATAATATCCAATAACAGGTCTCTGTTTATGATTTTCCATCTCAAATGCTTTATAGAAATGATCTACTTCCGTTCCATTTCTTACAGTATTAATTTTCTTTGCATATTTTGTCGCGATATCACGTAAGAAATTTGAACTTGCGACAACCATATCACTGGTTTTCAGCATATGAATACAATTATCTTTCAACGCATTTGTTGTAGTTCCCAAAAATCCAGTAAAATCATCCATATAGTCTACTGTAATTTTAAATCCATAGGTCTTTCGCAGATATTCCGCCCCATTAACCCAATTAGGATAGTCTAAAACTATAACAGCATCGCTGATTGCATATAAATTAACCAAATTGTCCATTTTTTCTCTAAACCATTGGTCAAAATCGACACAATCCGGTGCATAATAAATAGCATTACAATTTTCATTATGGAAATCTACTGCATATAAATTATTTGAAACACTTTTTATACTATCCTTACTTACAAAATTGGCGTTTATGTAAAAAACACGATGACCATTTTCTGCAAATCTAGCTGCAAAATGCTGTGGACGCTGATATCTGAATTCATAATTAATTACAGAAAAAATAATTATATCCGATTTATTATAAGTTTGCTCCAAACATTTTTCTGTAATTGAATTAATCTGATTAGGATTAATCTGATTAAAAGTAGCTCCCGTACTCAATATACTATTCTGATTATCCTGAATTTTTTCTACTGCCTGACTAGGAATTGCAATTTCATTCACAGAATCCAACACATTAACAATATTTAATACCATATTGTATCCGTCATTCTTTGAAAATTCACTGCTTTCTCTTGTAATACATCGTTTACAAATTCCAAGAAACTTCTTTTTTTCTGCGAGAGAACCACATAAAAACTGTTTAACAAAGCGTGCAAAAGCACATAATAATTTGTAAGATGTCTTGGAATTTATATTCAAACATAAAGAACGGGCTTGAAGGATGGTATTATCCTTCTGAAGAATAATATTATTCAATCGATCAATCTCATTCAAATTCCCACTATTTTGAGCTTTAAAATCTTCTGTCTGCTTTATGACATTTTTATGCTCTTCGACTTCTTTTTCTAAATCACAAATTCTCGTAATAAATTGTGCTTTTTCGGTTTCTATCTCAGCTTCTAGCTGTAACTTTTCATCTTCCAACTGCACTTTTTCAGCTTCTAACTGCGCTTTTTCATTTTCATATTTCTGTTTTTCTTCTTGTAAAACCAAATCTTTTTCATGAATAGCAGCATTCAGAATTTCTATATCTTTATCTTTCCCCGCTATTTGTTCTCTAAGCGCTGCATTAGACGCATTTAATTCTTCCTTTAATATATCCAGTCTTGACAACCACTCTTCATCATCTTTTCTTTTCTGAGCTCCAACACTACCTTCTGTTACATCCGAAAGCAGTACCATATTTTCACATTTTTTCTTATATACAAGCAGTACCTGCTGATCCGGATAGTAAGAATTTTTGAAAGCTTTTCCATCAATAGTATTAACATATACTAATGAAAAATCATTAATCTTCATTGGTATAACCTGCTCTGAAAAATGATACATATGCTCATCAATTTTCAACGTTTCTTTGTATGGAAACATTAGAATCATATATTTATTTGAAACTTCAGAAAGATTTTTTGCAATCTTCCATGGATTCACAAAATGTTCCAATACATTAGAACAGATAATTACATCATATGTTTTCTCAGCGTTTAATTTTGTCAAATCACCAACCCAAAATTTATGCTCAGGATATGTTTCTGCTGCTTTTTTTACAGCCTCTTCTGAAAAATCCATGCCATCCACATCTACAGCAAATTTCCGACAGAAAACTGGTACAGCTTCCCCTAATGCGCAACCCATATCACACACAGAATATTCTTTTTCACGAATTTCATTCACCAGACTCTGTGGCAACATTCCACATAACAGTTCTGCAAAAAATAAAGTCTGTTTGTCTCCAGCGTAATCTAACCAATTAGTATCAAATCTTTCATCCCAATACTCTTTTGAATTAATATTCATACTTCCTCCATTAATTACTGAATCGTTATTTTCGCATCAACATCATATATACCAAAAATCTTTTTATCAGAAAATACTTTAAAAAACTTTGCGCCTTCTATATATTCGTAATATGTCGGATTCATATTTTCTCTATTTTCCAATGCCACCACTAAGTAATATTCCCCTTTTGCCAACATTGTTTTAAATTCGAAAGTAATACAGTGTTTTTTTTGTTTTTTAAGGAAAACATCTTCATCATATGTAGTTTTTACGCATAAATCTGTTCCCTCTTTATTTTTTATAGAAACTGCTACAGAAAAAGACTCATAGTCCAATTCAAAGTTATCTTCAAATTCTACTTGTATCTTAATTTTTTCATATGGATCAAAATGATTTTTTTCTTTTCCATCTTCTCCAAGCATTCTAATTGAAGTAACCATTCCCACATTTGTTCCCCAATGCGCAAGACAATCTGAGAACTTACTTTTTTCAGATATTACAGGCTTTACAGCAACTTCTTCAGTACAAATAACTTCTTCTTTTTTTCCATCTTCTTTTTGGGTATCATCAATTACTTCAGCATTATTTTTTTCATCCAGTTCGGCTGATTTCTCCTCAGAAAACTTCTGGTACAATGTAAAATCCGACGTATCATCCAAATACATAAATTCCGTAAACTGAGCCGTTATAAATGTAGGATCCCCCTCTGCTACTAATTTTCCATTATTAATCCACATGCATCGGTCACAAAATGTACGCATCATACCAACATCATGTCCCACATACAAAATCGTTACACCTTGTTCTTTAAATTCTTTAAATTTATTAAAACATTTTGCCTGAAATCTCATATCACCTACACTTAAAATCTCATCGACAATCAATATCTCAGGTTCAACATTTATTGCACATGAAAAAGCAAGCCGTGCAAACATACCACTTGAATATGTTTTCACAACTTGATCTATATAATCTCCTATTTCTGCAAACTTTATAATATCATCCAGTTTCTTATCCATTTGTTTCTTGGTAAATCCCATAAGAGTACCATAAAAATAAATATTTTCAATACCTGTATATTCCATATTGAAACCTGTCCCCAGTTCCAGCAGCGAAGATATCCTGCCACTCACCTCCACACTTCCACTAGTCGGTTCCAATATTCCCGTAATTATTTTTAACAAGGTAGATTTTCCGGCACCATTTCTTCCCATAATGCCCAAAATCTCTCCTTTTTTTACATTAAAACTTAAATCAGTTAATGCGTGAAACTCTGTGTGTCTTATTTTTCCCCTGGGACTAAGCGCTTCTTTCAATTTATCCATTGGAGAATTATACATATCAAAAGTCTTAGATAAATTCTTTACAACAATTTTATTTTCCGCTTCCTGACTCATTTCATTCTTCCTTTATACTGTATCTGCAAAATGTGGTCTCAATTTCACATAAATACGGCCACCAATAACAAGTAAAATTATTACAAACACCCAAAAATATAAGGTTAAATGTGGATGTTCCCAAAACCACTGCCTGCCCAAAATAGCATCTCTATATCCTTCAATTATATAAAAGAATGGATTTAGTTTAAAATATTTGTGAATTGCTTCGGGAAAACCAGCTAAAGTCCACGCAATAGGAGTTCCCCACATTCCAATTAACAAAATAACAGATATAATCTGATTCAGATCTCTAAAAAAAACAACAATTGATGAAGTAATAAGAGAAAGCGCAAACAGTAATATTATATTAGCTACCATATAATATAACAACTGAATAATATAAACAGTTGGCCATACTTTAAGTCCCACTGCAACCCCAACAGCAATGAGACAAAAGAATATGTGAATGTAAAAAGCTGATAAGATTTTCACTAATGGTAAAATTACTACATTAAATTTTACTTTTTTTATCAGGTAATTATATTCTATAAAACAATTGCTTGCAGAACTAAAACTTTCCGTTACATAAAGCCACGGAACGATACCGCAAATAAACCAAACAGCATATGGGATTGCATCTACATCGGGACTTTTAAATCCATATTGAAATGCTACCCAATATACAATTATTGTGAGCAACGGCTGTGCAATAGCCCAAAAAATCCCAAAGAAAGTACCTGAATACTTTCTTTGAAAATCCTTAGTAGATAATGAAAAAAGCAATAATCTATCTTTCCATATATCTTTCAAAATCTGTATTGTATCTTTCATTTATTCACCTTTAAACCAATTCTCTATATATGTAGCAATTCTCTCACTCGCATGTCCATCCCCATAAGGATTTACTGCATGCGCCATTTTTTCATATTCAGATTTGTTATCAATCAGATTTACTGCCTCATTAAAAATAACCTCTTCATCTACACCCACTACTTTTACAGTTCCAGCCTGAACTGCTTCTGGGCGCTCAGTTTCCGTTCTAAGTACAAGCACGGGAACTCCACAAGCTGGAGCCTCTTCCTGAAGTCCGCCTGAGTCAGTCATTACCAGGAAACTGCGATCCATAATATTATGCATATCCTCTACATCCAAAGGTGCTACCAAATGAACTCTGTCTACCCCATCAAGCACACGATGTGCAACTTCCTGTACCGCAGGATTAAGATGCACCGGATATACAACTTCAATATCCTCATATTTTTCAACAATGCGTTTTACTGCATTGCAAATATTCTCTAGAGGTTGTCCTAAATTTTCTCTTCTGTGTGCAGTCATCAAAATACATTTTTTATTTTTCAAATCCACATTTTCAAGTGCTTTTTCTTTAAATTTGTAATCTTCTTTTACTGTTGTCTGGAACGCATCAATTACTGTATTTCCTGTAACAAAAATATTTTTATTAATGCCCTCACGCAACAGATTATTTTTATTATTTTCAGTCGGAGCAAAATGAAGTTCGGCAATACGACCTGTTAAACATCTGTTCATTTCCTCTGGGAACGGAGAATATTTATCATAAGTTCTGAGTCCAGCTTCTACATGACCAACTGGAATCTGCTGATAAAATGCCGCTAATGCAACAACAAATGATGTAGTTGTATCACCATGTACCAAAACGATATCAGGCTTTTCTTCAATTAATACCGGCTCTATCTTTTCCAAAATACTACTTGTAATAGTAGTCAGTGTCTGTCTTGGTTTCATAATATTAAGATTGTACTTTACCTTTGTTCCAAAAATATCAATTACCTGCTGCAGCATCTCTTTATGCTGACCGGTTAGGCAAACTACGCTTTCAATTCCTTCTGTCGCTTCCAGAACCTTAACTAATGGACACATCTTAATTGCTTCCGGACGTGTTCCAAACACACTCATTACTTTCATCTTTTTTCCTCTCTTATATATATTGTTTAATTTTATTATATCGAATATCCCAACTGTTTTCTTTTAAAAATTCCAGTTGTTCATTTAGCTTATAATCCGTATCATCCGTTATTTTCATTACTTCATCTATACAAGTATAAAATTCTTTTTCATTTTTGTAAAAATGTGTAAATGTACTAAATCCACTAACTTCAGGATATTTTACTGAAATAACTTTTTTTCCCATGCTGATATACTCATAAAGCTTAACCGGATCCACGTCCCTTATAATATCATTCACCTTAAAGGGCATTATAAGTGCATCCATTTCTTTAACATTTTCCCAAAGCTTGTTATGCTCAATCACCCCTTTCCAATGTATGCGCTGGTGTTTTGGCACCTCAGTATTGGATATGGGTCCCCACAAGTAGTATTCCAAATTTGGATAATTATCTAAACTTTTCAAAAGCAAATCAAAATCAAACCATTCAGCAATTGTTCCAAAGTATCCGATTTTATATTTCGCTTTATCTTCATGACGGACTGGTTCCGGCGGATATATATGATCTGCAATAAAACCATTCCTGATCAATATACTTTTTGTCTGACCTCCCAGGTTCTGCACCTTTTTTAAGAGGCCTGTGCTGCTGGCAAATACTATATCTGCACGTTTCACCAGTTGTTGTTCTGTTTTTTTTATTGTTTTGCATATTTCCTTATCATTGCATAATGCTTCATGATTATCCATGCAGTCATAAATCACTTTACCATCATAATTTGGAGGAAGATACCTATACAATAAAGGGTGACTAATCCAAACTATATCAAATTGCTTCACATTTTTCATTATTCTATGAAACAAAAGCTTCTGAATAGCATAGGCAATTTTATTCTTATCACGATATGGGATTGCAGAAATTGATATACTCTTTTCTAATTCATCATTATTTTTTCTCAAAGACTGTTTCACAAACAGTTCTTTATAATAAGCTACAGTTACATCATAATCTTTATTCAGCATTTCTGCAATGATCTGTGGTCTTTGCTTTATCCAATACCAGTCTATTCCCATTAAATACAATATTTTTTTCATCAATATTTCCCAGTTAATATATCAAGCTTAGCCATCAAGCCAATTTCGTAGTAAGTTTATCATATTCATCTATAAAAGACAAGATTTTGCTTCATTCTCCCAACATCTCCAAATAAACCTCACAAGCCGCCGCCGTTTTCTCCAACATAAACCTGATTCGTTTCTTCTCTGTACTATAACTCTTTTTCGTGGCGGCGCCGCTTTCGTGGTATACGGTCATTGATGGATCGTATACAATTTTGTAATTTTTTCGCCTGCAGCGCAGTGCAAGTATATATTCTTCGTAGAAAAACTGTGTTTCCGGGTCAAATGCTTTTTCTTCTTTTTCTGCAAATAATGGTGTAAAAATCAGACAGGCGCCAAATGGGATAACGTCAGTCTGAAGCTGGTGACTGAGAGCAGCCTGTTTTTCTTTGTTTTTCAGTTTAGATTTTTCTGCTTTTTGAAGCATGTAATAAACCGCAGGATACAAAAGCGGGTAAAAGCGTAGAGCCAGACGATTCATTTTTATAGTATAACAGGCTTCTTCTTTGGTACGAAGCCTTGTATCCATAGGATTCTGATGCTCGCCGGTTCCCTGACGGATCACATCTGGACCAATAATATGACATGGATGACTGTGATAGCTTTCTTCCAATATACTGACAAAATTTTTTTGTGTAAACTCAATGTCATTATTCAGCACAATAATGTATCCATTTCCAAAATGTTCTTTTGCATATTGATAGCCCTGGTTGTTTGCATAGGAAAATCCACCGTTTTCTTTTATCTGCAAAATCTTGATCTGGGAATTTTCCTGATATTTCAGGGAAAGTTCTTTTCTGTCTTTTTCCGATTTCTGAATGTCATTGTCCACAATCACAATTCGAATTCGTTCCTGCTGTTCCATTGCCAAAATTGATTGTACGCAGGTGTCTGTCACTTTGATATCTTTATAGTGTAAAATTACGAAGCTTATATAGTCCATTTATCTTCCTATTCACATGTGATAATATTTTAATTATTTAGGGTAACTATTCCGAGAGGCTTTGTTTGTGAACATAGTTCCTAGAACCCCCGGGAAACTCGGTGTGAAATCAGGCAAGGCATAATTACTGTACATCTCGAAACGTGTAACTGCGAAAGTACCAAACAGTTGCTTATTTTTTATTGCTGATTAACCAGCCGAAAGGGTGAAGAAGTCGGGTTTTCATTAAAATCATCAGTACCCTTACTGCTACTTTCTGACTAAATGGAATGTCTGCTTTGACCGTCAGCCTAGCTTTGCTGTTTCTCCAATAGTGAGGAAAATAGCGATTTACTGTGTTTTCAATATAATTGCATAGTTCTCTTGTTTTGACCTTACTCGCACCTGGTGCCAGCTGGAACAGGCAGGTAGAAAATATTCTCAATGCAAATAATTCAAAAAATTCCGGACTATTCACTATTCCTATTTTCTGCACCTTAGCAAGTGTATGATTCAATCCTTTATAGGGTAAGGAATACTTTTCCAGACCTTTAAAATTATGTATTGCGGAAGAAGCATGCTGTACATAATAATATCCACATTCCTGTATGGTATTGATTCGCGGACATACCGCACTGAAAAACAGAGAAATCGGCATATCTTCGCCTCGTTCACCGCTTTGAAATTTTACATCGTATTTCGTCCACAACTCTCTCCGGTACAAATGAGAACATACGGCAGAAATCCGAAAAGTCCATTCTTCGTTTTCCAGACGCTTATACACACCTGGAATGATTTTGTTCAGTTCTTTTCCACTTTCATCCACATATGTCAGACCACTGATCACCATATCCAGGCTTTCTTTTTCCGCCAGATCATACATTTTTTCAATATAATCATTTTTCAGATAGTCGTCGCCATCAACAAATGTAATATATTTTCCTGTAGATTTTTTTACTCCAAGATTTCTTGCAGCAGCTACGCCTTGATTATTTTGTTCTAACAAAATAATCCGGACATCTTCTCTCTCCAGGTTTTTCAGAATTTTCCCGCTTTCATCTGTACTTCCATCATTAACCGCAATTATTTCCAATTCTCCAAAGGTTTGGTTCAGAACAGAATGGATACATTTTTCTATATACTTTTCATTGTTATAAACAGGAATGATAATTGATACTTCAGGCATGGCTTTCTCCTTGCAGTTATGCTATACACAGTTGAACTTCTGACTCCTCACACCCCATTCGACTTCTCACTGCTCTGATAAAGTCTCTCAATTCCTCTCGCCACCCACTCCGGCCAGAATTTACGAAACATATAGAGGTCTTCTTCTCTTCGGCCATTCTCTTCGATCAGCTCTGAGGTGGTAGATCCCTGATGAATGCGGTGTTCCATTCCCGGGCGGGCAGTATAGGCGAATTCGCCGATCCGCCGGGAAATTTCTTCCCATGCCTGCCAGTCAATGTTGCTTTTCATGTTATTTTTAAAGGAAAAACTGTCCAGATTTTCTTTTACAAGGGTGACTGCAGGGCAACAGATAGCCGATCCTATGGAGAGAATTCTCCTCCGAACAAAACGGTTTTTCCAAAAGACAGTCAGTTTCAGAGGAGTCAGAAGCAGACGTTTTACCTTAAGAAGCCGGTTAGTTGTCACCGTTTTTCCATTTCGAAGTTCATTATAGTCTGTAAAAATAATAAGAGGATGATGACATTTCTTCGCAGCTGCCAGTACATCCTCCGTGTAGTTTACATAATATCTGTCATCCTGATGAGCGAGGGTTACAAGCGGTGTTGTTGCACAGCTATAGGCAAAATTCCAATCTCCGGCAAGACCTTTTTCACCGTGGTTTATATGAACAGGTATTCCATACTTCTCACCAATTCCATATATATATGAATTGGGAGTTGAAGTCGCGATCAGAATTCTGGTTCTGACTTTCTGCGCCAGAAGAGACTGTACACATTCTTCCAAATACGGACTCTCACCGTACGCGCATACCGCAAATGTATGAAGATTTATTTTATTACTATTATCAAAATTCTTTAATCCCATATTTTTCATTTTTTCTATAAACTTTTAGATATATGCATTCCAGAACATGTTTGAAAAAGGCTTTCTGCAAAATATACCCCAAAGTGGGGAGTACAGATTGCTGGAATGATTTTCAAGGAAACCATTGGTCATCTTCCTTCTCCAATACCAATTTCTGCCTCTATCTCCTGCTTTTCTACTTCTTCCCGTTCCAATAACGTCTCTTTCTCATCTACTTTATCAATCTTCTTATTCTCAGCCTTGGAACGAAGCGCAACTTCTGCAGATAACACTCCAATCTTGTCTTCCAGCTGAGATACAATAATAGATAAGGTAAATATTTTTTCCACCAGCAGGAAAATGATCACCAGAAACACCAGATTACTTGGTGACATAATTCCGAATATACGACACAATTCATAGGAAATTTCCGGAAAGATTGCCAGCAAAAGTAAAATGGCCGCAAAAAAAATCCAGAAAATAGCGTCCTCCATTTTGACTTTATTTTTTCGGATTTTTCGAAGAATCCATCCAACAGTCAGAACAGAGGCAATAATAAGTAAACCTTTCAGCGTGTCGCTCATTTTTTGTCTCCTTTCTCTCGTCTACGCACCCATTGAAAAATAAAAATAGAAAAGAACATTTTCATCATATACCAAATGGAATTTTTGAAATCCAGGTAGCTGGTTCCGGCAATTCGCTCGTGCATTTCTACCTGCACTTCTTCAATCTTTACCCCGCAATTCAAAAGGTATGCCAGGGTATCCGGTTCCGGACTGTAATTGATATCGTAGCCAAAGCGTTTGATCATGCGCTTATTAAAAAGGCGCATTCCGGAAGTTACATCTCCAATATATTTCCCGCCTGTGGTTATCATGATGGCGTAGGTAAGCAGCTGGCTTCCAATCATTCTGGAATTAACAGGCTTCCGCCGGGTTTTAAATCTGGACCCAATCACAATGTCACAACCGGTCCGATCCATCTCCGTAATCATATCCTCTATGTACTTGGGATCGTGCTGACCATCGCCGTCCAGCTGGAGAACGTAATCATATCCATAATAGTTCGCATAGCGCATACCGCTTTTGATCGCGCCGGAAAGTCCGGTGTTTACAGGAAGATCCATGAAATTATAACCGCGGCGGGCACATATCTTACGGGTGTCATCGGTGGAGCCATCATTGATCACCACGTAATCATATTGAGGATAATTCTTTTCCAGGTTGTCTACTACCTTTTCTATACATCCAGCTTCATTGTAAGCTGGTATAATGATCAGAATTTTTGATATTGTTTTTATTGAAGCCATGAATTCTCCGTTCTGTGTTTCTCCACAATCTCCACCAGTTCCCGTGCTCTCGTCTCAAAAGAATATTGCTCCTTAATCACCGGCCACTGCTCGTCGACTTTTGCTTTCACTTCTTCATAGTTGTTCTCAATTTTCTTCACGCACTGGTGGAATTCTTCTTTATTGCTATAGTACAGCACTGCTTCCGGAAAGATTTCCCTGAGCTCATCGCAGCAGTCAGATATTACTGGGAGACCGCAGGCCAGGGCATCGAAAATGCGATTATTCACAAACTGGTAATCCAGCATGTCTTTCCAGTGGTCATTCAATGTGACGCGGGCACTTCGGTAAAGGGCGGGAATCTGGCTGTTTTCGATAAAAACGTCCTGTACCATGATCTTATCCGGACCTAACATGGCTTTCCAGCCGGCACCCCAGATTTTCAGCGGAAGTTTGTCCTGGGCTGCCCATAATACACATGGGCGGGCCACACCACGGGAATTTCCAATAAATAAATAATCTTTTCCACGGTTGCATTCAGCTGCCTGATCCGGGTAAAAAAGCTCAGTGTCTGTACACTGAAGCAATGGATAAACAGGAACCGTAAGCTTCGCCTGAAGCTCCCTGGCATAATGGCGGGAACCTACGCATACAATATCATAGAGCTGGTATTCTTCTTGAGTAACCATCTCCGGGTGGCTGATATTCCACATAATGTAGAGGCATTTGGTGTTCCGGCGATCCGGACGGTAAAATTCGCAGCCTCGAAGTACAAGAACCACATCTGCGTTCACTTCACAGTCCCAGTCTTCGTGCAGGTCAATTATAGTGTACATTCCCATTCGATCCAGGTAACGTTTCAAGGCAACGGCATACGCATAATCGCCCCAACGGATCTTTTTTTCCTCAGGAGCAGGACATTTGATCACCCAGATCTGGCGGTCTTTCGCTTCACGCTTCACCTGTGCAGCCAGTTTTCCCCAGTCGTCCCGGCGATGCAGTTCCTGTGACACATATTCCTTCAGCTCCAGCATGGACTGGCTGTTTTTCTGAAGCTCCAGGAGGATTTTTTCCTGGCGTCTATTCTCTTTTTCCAGTTCACGCAGCTTATTGTCCATATAGGTGCGGCTTACCGGAATAAAGCTTCGTAATTTCTGTTTCAGGGTATTCCAAAAGCTCATATAGAAACTCCTTGTATAATAAGTTGTCAATCGGTAAAAATCTGTTTTTGAGTCTTTGGCTTTTATTATAACGAAATATGACAGGAAACGCAACTCCCCACAGCAAATCACCAAACAGGACAGTAGCGCAGCGTTACTGCTCACTGGTAACGTTCCGCGAAGCGCGTTACTGTGAACGAAATGAACAGTAACAGCGCAGGCGCTCTGCAATTTTCGCCTGAAACAGTAACCCTTCACAATTTTTTCACGTTTTTTTCTACCTTTTATCACTAGGAAAGTAATTTCGAATTTGCTATAATAGTTTCACGACATCAGAGCATGTTTAAAAAAGGCTTTCTGCAAAATGTGCATCACAATTTGTGGGATATTTCATCCCCATCTTTATTCAACAAACGCATCAAACTTTTCTGACATTATAAATCTTAGGAGGATACCGAATTCATGCGAAGAAAAAAGAGCTTACTAATACCGGCTGTGCTGGCTTTTTCCCTTTGCACCGGTGCTGTTGTCCCAGTACTGGCGGAGGAGACCTCACAGACAGCTGATGCAGCAGATAATGAACAAGAGGCACATACACAAAGTGCTACAGATACTTCTGATTCCCCTTATGAAAAAGGCACCATCACAGACACTGATTTTCAGAGTGAATGGCTGAATCTGAAATTCACACCACCGGAAACAGTAGTCATGAATACAGAGGAAGAGCTTCAGTCTGTTATGAAGCAGGGACAGACCACCCTAGAAGAATCTTCCGGCGTGGAGCTTGGAGATGACGCCCTGTCAGGAACCGTTTATGAAATGATGGCTTCTTCTATCTCTGGTTTTCCTAATGTTTCCTTAGTTGTTGAGGATGCTTCTCTGGAGAATATGACTGTCGACCAGTATTTTCTGGCTGCACAGCAGATGTTGGACGCTACCGGGATGGGCTATACTTATTCGGACGTAACAGATATACAGATTGCCGGACAGGATTTCCGTATTATGGAAACAAGTGTGGCAGTCAATGACTATGAAGTTCTTCAGAAATATTGTACCCGCAAACAGGGAGGAAAGTTTGTCTCCATTATTTTATCATACACCACAGATACCACAGCAGAAGCAGATGAAATTCTGGCAGCTTTTACTCCATTAAATACAGACACGGAGGCTGCACCTGCAGAATAAACTATGGTCTATACTCCCTTAACCATAAAAGCTATAAAAATTGCATATAAAGCACACGAAGGACAATATGACCAAAGTGGGGTTCCTTATATCCTTCACCCGGTTCATCTTGCAGAACAAATGACAGATGAAACTACCACCTGCATTGCCTTGCTTCATGACGTTCTAGAAGATACTGCCTTGACTCTTCCTGATCTGGAAGCGGAATTCCCAAGAGAGATCACAGAGGCAGTCCAGCTGCTTACACACGCTCCTTCCGATGATTATCTGGATTATGTGCGCAGACTTTGCGAAAATCCGCTGGCTCGTAAGGTAAAGATTGCGGATCTCGCCCATAATTCAGATGAAACACGGCTTTCTTCCGTCACGCCGGATCCAATACAGCTAAAGCACTGGCGGACGAAGTATGCAGCTGCAAAGGAGATCATACGGGAATACGAGAATATCCCATAAAGTAGAACTCCAGACTATGTAAAAAGGTACTCTGTTATATTGGTATCAACATAATTGATATCAATATAACAGAGTACCTTTATTATATTTTGCAAAAGCAACTGTTAGATTTCTATTATTTCACCCGCAAAATCGACCTCACCAGTTCCAGATGCGGTCTGTCTGCATCCTTCTGGAACACGGCCACATGGTTCAGGTCTGCGCCTCCATCTGTATATGCCGGAAAAAGAAAGCCGCACTCCGGCTCACCTGGCTCGTATTCATCTGCAAGAGGACAAATTACACAGATCAGATATTCAAAAACAGCTTCTGATTCCCCCAGCCGCTCCTTATCTGCTGCCTTTGCCGGAATATCATATCTGTCGTGGAAAATATAAACTGCATAAGGTCTCCTGCTTTTATAATTCTCCATTACAAGATCATAGAAGCTGTCCATAAGAGCATCGTTTTTCAGCCCACATTCCCGGATTGCCATCAAAAGCTGCCACACGGTTCCTGGCCTTCTGTCTGCATCTGCAAATTCATAACGTTTCAGATTTACATTTGTTGCTGCAAAGGGAACTACCTTGGCAAGCTCAATGTTTTTCTTCTTTTCTGCGGCGGACAGCTTTAAAAAATTCACGTTAAAGCTGCCGTCAAAGTCCCCGTCCTTATCCACATAACATCCCGCAATCCTTGTAAAAGAACTCCGGGCAACATTCATCCTCCTGGTCAGCGCCAGCATATCTTCACGGTCGATTTTGTTGGTCATGGTTTTCTCCTGTGTATACGCAAAATGTTTTTTCTATTTTACCATTCCTATGCGCTATACACAACTGAAAGTAAAAATATCTCCATTTAAAACGCTTTTCTAATCCGCTCCAACGCCTCCGTCAGCGTTGCCCTTGGACACGCCACATTAATCCTCTGGAATCCTTCGCCTGCTTTTCCGAAAATCTTTCCACTGTCAAGCCAAAGTCTGGCCTTGTTAAGGATCAAATCCTCCAGTTCCTCAACAGTCAGGCCTGTCTCACGGAAATCCAGCCACACCAGATACGTGCCTTCCAGATCTGTCATCTTTACCCCAGGCAGATACTTTTCCACATACTCTTTTGTGTAGTTGATGTTCGCCTCCACATAAGCATGCATTGCCTGGTACCACTCTTCCCCCTTGGAATAAGCAGCCTCTGTTGCCACCAGTCCCAGAACCCCAAGCTGGCTGATTCCTGCTGCATCCAGCTGCTTCCGGAATTTTCGGCGAAGCTCCGGATTGGGAATAAAAATATTGGAAATCATCATACTTGCAAGATTGAAAGTTTTACTTGGGGAAGTGCAGGTAATGGAAATATCCTGAAACTCCTTTTTCAGACCGGCAAACACCTGATGCTTTCCCTTAAAAACAAAATCCTGATGGATTTCATCACTGACAACGGTCACGCCATTCTTTACGCAGATATCTCCTAATTTTTCCAATTCTTCTGCGCTCCACACTCTTCCCACCGGATTGTGAGGATTGCACAGGAAAAACAGTTTTACATTTTCCTCCACGATTTTCTTTTCAAAATCCTGAAAATCGATGTGATAGCGGTTGTCTTCTCCCTGATAAAGGTTGCTGCTCACCACTTTTCTGCCATTGTCCTGAATAACTTCTGAAAAAGGATAATAAACGGGAAGCTGGATCAGCACACTGTCTCCCGGCTGCGTGTATGCTTTTACTGCCATCGCCAGGGCAAAAACAACGCCTGGGGTTTTGATCAGCCAATCCTCCTGGATCTCCCAGTTGTGGTGGAGCTTCATCCAGTTTGCAATGATTTCAAAATAAGGGGTCTGCACCTCACTGTATCCGAAAATCCCCTCTTTTGCACGCGCCACCAGCGCATCTTCAATATAAGAAGAGGTCTCAAAGTCCATGTCTGCAACCCAGAGAGGCAGCACATCTGCCGGTTTTCCCCTTTTTACTGCAAAATCATATTTCAGACATCTGGTATTTTTTCTGTTAATCACTTTATCAAAATCAAGATTTCTTTCCGCCATATAATTCTTCCTCTGTTTCTGCAAATACTTTTTCAAATTCATCAAGAAGATCCTGGGCATCCTCGATTCCAACAGAGAGGCGAAGGGTTGCCTCTGTAATTCCGTTGCGTTCCCGTATCTCCTTCGGCACATCCGCATGCGTCTGGGTAGTTGGATATGTGATCAACGTCTCCACACCGCCAAGACTTTCTGCAAACTTGATCATCCGCACTTTTTCCAGAACAGAAAGGGCAAACTCCTTGCTTTCCAGCTGGAAGGTAAGCATGGAGCCAAATCCTCTGGCCTGCTTTTTCATAATCTCATATCCCGGGTGATCTGGTAATCCCGGATAGATTACTCTGGTCACTGCGCTCTTTGTTTTCAGCCATTCTGCGATTTTGAAAGCATTTTTCTGTGCCTGCTCCATGCGGATTCCAAGAGTTTTGATACCGCGGAGGATCAGCCAGCTGTCAAAAGGAGCCAGGCCGGAGCCTGTGGTTTTAATAAGAAAACGAAGCTTTTCACTGATATCCTCTCTGTTGGTTACCAGAAATCCTGCCAGGGTATCATTATGTCCGCCCAGGAATTTGGTTCCGCTGTGCACTACAATGTCCGCTCCCAGTTCCAGTGGATTCTGGAAATATGGAGATAAAAATGTATTGTCTACTATGAGAAGGAGATTATGTCTTTTTGCAATTTCCGCAAGTGCCGCAATATCAGTGACATTCATCATGGGGTTGGTTGGAGTTTCAATATAAATTGCTTTTGTGTTTTCGTTTACATAACTTTCCACATTTTCTTTCCAACAGTCGATTCTGGAAAAATGGATCCCGTTTTTCGAAGAAACATTGTCAAAAAGCCGGATGCTTCCGCCGTACAGGTCTGCATCTATGATCAGATGGTCTCCTGGTTTAAACAGCTCCATTACCAGAGTGATTGCTGCCATTCCAGTGGAAAAAGCCAGTGCGTCAATTCCGTTTTCCAAGGTTGCTACAATTTTTTCCAGATGCTCTCTGGTTGGGTTCTGCAGTCTGCTGTAATCAAAGCCTGTGCTCTGACCTACTGCCGGATGCTCATATGTTGCTGTCTGATAAATCGGAAAGCTGATAGAGCCATAATTGTTACAACAGCCTTCCTCTTCTTCCAAATGTAAACACTTTGTATTGATTCCTCTTGCCATGATTTTCCTCCAGATTCGTATGATCGCGTTCAGAGAAATGTTTTCTCTCTTTTTTGTCTGAACATATCATAGCAAGATAAGAGGATTTTGTATAATTCATTTTACCTTGAGTTCGTTATAGAATATTGCTATATCTGATTAGATATGTTAGATTTGGTGTATTGCCAATTTCAGAGCGTGTTTGAAAAAGGCTTTCTGCAAGATGTGCGTCACAATTTGCGGGAATACTTTTTCAAACACGGTCTAAAACACCCTCTGCACCAGCAGCATATACAAAATCGTTCCACCGCCAATACTAAGCAGTGTATTCTTTTTCCACTTATGCAAAAATACGATAAACAAAATCGCAATGGCTTCTGGCAGCCCATAAGGTCCGCTTCCGTTCCTTCATAGTTACACTCTTCGCGATGCACAGAAATCATGTTTCCCATGTTTTCGCGCCGTACTTCTTGGGTTTTCTGTAAACGAAGTTCACAAAATATCTCTTGGGATGATATCTGCTGAATAGGAGCAGGCATTAATTACCGGCCAGTTCCCTGATAGCATCTGTCAAGGTCGTGTACTGCTCTTTCACCTGCGCGTAAAGCTCATCACTTCCTGCGGTTTCTCTTCCTCTTAATACCTCCGTAAGTTCTGCACTGACCTTATACAATTCTGTAAATCCAAGGTTCAGGCACACACCCTTCAGGGTATGGGCTGCACGGAATGCTTTCTCTCCATCCTGTGCGGCAAGACCATCTGTCAGCTCCTGAAAACTCGGATCATTAAGAAATTTCACCGCAAATCTTTTCACAAGCGCTTCGCTTCCCAGTCTTTTCAGAACTCCATCGTAATCTGAGCCAACTTTCTCATAACATTCTTTTATTGTCATTCCAGCCTCCTTAATTTTCATTCCGGTTCCCTATGTAACTGCTTTCTGCACTTTATTATATTAAATTGAAAGAAATTTGTCCACAGGTTTCTAGAGCGTGTTTGAAAAAGGCTCTGACATTACGCATCAGACCTGGAATAAGCATTCTTCATCTGATTACTCAGCTCATAAAGCACTTTATTCAGTGTGTCAGAAGCCTCTTTTTTCACCATATCCGCAATTTCCTGGTTGGCCTGATGGCGAAGGGACATTCGCTTCGCTGCGTCAGACTCTTTTTCCAGAAGAGCGTCATATTTGCCAATCAGCTGGTGGCCTTTTGACATTACACGCTCCTGATAACGTTCAATATGGAAAATGGAGCTCTTATAAGAAGCATCTGCCATGGCACCGATCATGCGGCTTACCCAGTAGAAGCTGTCAGTGGTTACTTCCCTGGTGGTGCTGGAAAAATAGTCCGGAGTGGTATCAATTGTGGCATAAAACGGCACCAGCACATTAAATGCATTGGATGCAAATGCAACCCATTCCAGAATATTGCAGTCCTTTTCCATGCCTGGTCTCATCTGGATCAGAGACAGGAAATCTGTACGGTTCACACCGATAGAACGGAATGCTCCGCGCTGTTCTTTTTCTCCATAGGAAGCATATGGATCATAAGAGGTTCCCTGATAATGGGAGGACAATACATATTTCACATCCTCTACAGTAATCTTTTTTTCCGGAATCATGCACCATGGCAGATCATCAGAATATGGAGTAAATTCTGCATTTACGCCATCCCAGATTTTTGTCTTCGGATTCAGGTTTCTCAGCATATACCATGCACGAGGAGTATTATAAACATGGTCGGAATCGTCATGGCTTCCGAACGCATCTCTTGGATTCAGTACACCATCCATGGAAAGATCCAGGTGATTTTTGCTGATAAATTCTTTCAGGTCAGCGGAACACATGTATTCCAGATCCGCATATTCCTCACATGGGCACCGATATTTTTCCTGATCCCGCAATGCCTTTTCCAAGTCAAATTTATCAATTCCAAGCTGATTTGGCATTACTACATATGCCTCATCCGGAACCTTTCTTGCCATCCAGTGATGGCCGCCGATGGTTTCCAGCCACCAGATTTCATTCTGATCCTGGAAAGCAATTCCATTCATCTCATAGGTTCCGTATTTCTCCAGGATACTTCCAAGACGGACCACACCTTCGCGGGCGCTATGAATGTATGGAAGAACAATGGATACAATATCTTCCTCTCCGATTCCACCGGCTGCTTCCTCCTTACCGTCCTTTGCAGGCTGATAGGTTACCAGAGGATCCGCGCCAAGTACCCGGGGATTGGAGGTAATCGTTTCTGTAGCAGTCATTCCCACATTTGCCTCATTTACACCGCTAGCTGCCCAGATTCCTTCGCCGTCTACTGCATTTGGCACAGATGTATAGCCCATTGGATCATCTGGAAGATCAATTTCCACATGAGAAATCACAGATTTATATTTCCGCGGCTGTTCCTCCGGATGAACCACCACAAATTTTTTTGGCATATAATGACCGGAACCGGAATCGTCATTTCTTGCGATCATGGTAGAACCATCATAAGATGCCTTTTTTCCAACTAAAATTGTAGTACAACCCATTTAAATTTCCTCCTGAAAATATTTCGTAATCTACTATGCACTATGTTAGCACAATCGGGCATTTTATGGAATACAGAATTCCGGAAATCAATTATTTAACGGTTGTATTGCCTGCCATTAAGCTTTATACTTATGTTATTCCCGGAGCCAAATGATGCGAAAAGGAATCCTGCCCGTCAGGGCTTTTCTATAACTTAAAGGAGTATTCCTTATGCAGACATCTAAAGATTATTTGCATGTTTTTCTTGATATGGGCGACGCACTGTTAAACAGCGGCGCAGAAATTTTCCGGGTGGAGGACACCCTGAACCGGATGGGTTATGCCTGTGGTGCTACCCATATGAACGTTTTCGTCATCACGTCCAGCATTGTTATTACTATGGAATTTCCCGGAGATGGCGCACGGACGCAGACACGGCGCATTCATGAATGTGGGGGGAATGATTTCACCAAGCTGGAGCAGCTCAATGACCTGAGCCGCCGTTTCTGCAGTCATCCGGTTTCTGCTGCGGAGCTGCGAAATGAATTTGAGAAGATCAATGCAAACAGACCTAAGCCTCTCTGGAAACTGCTTGGAAGCGTTCTTGCAGCCAGCAGTTTTGCCCTTTTCTACGGCGGCACTATTCCGGATGCCATTACTGCCGGCATTGCTGCAATCCTGATATGGAGCCTGCAAAAATATCTAAGACCAGTATGTATGAACGAGGTTACTTTCCAATTTGCAGCGTCTTTTCTCACAGGCTGCGCCATTTGCGGATTTACTTTGCTCTGTCCTTTCCTTCACATGGATAAGATCATGATTGGTGATATTATGCTTCTGATTCCAGGACTTATGTCAACTAATGCAATCCGCGATGTACTCATTGGTGATACCCTTTCGGGTATTATCAGGCTGATCGCCGCGTTACTTCTTGCAGCAGCACTGGCACTTGGTTTTATGGGCGCAATTATTCTTTTTGGGAGGTTTGGACTTTGATCACAATGACGGTTATACAGCTGATTACCGGAGCTATCGGATCTGTGGCTTTTGGTCTTCTTTTTCACATGAAAACTAAATATCTGCCGCTGGCTGCTGCCGGTGGTTTTCTTAGCTGGCTAGTCTTTCTCTTTGGGAAGAGTCTGTGGGGAAGTGTTTTTCTTCCGGCACTGCTGGCTGGTTTTATTGCAGATGTGTATGCGGAAATCCTGGCAAGAATCTGCAAGGAAACTTCCACTTCTTTTTTCGTTACTTCCGTGATTCCGTTAATTCCCGGAAGTACCCTTTATTACTGCATGAGCAGTATTGTAGAGGGAAATCCCATGCAGGCACTTAAATATGGGAGGGATACCTTTCTCTTCGCATTTGGAATCGCCGCGGGGATGAGTATTGCGTGGGCGATCTGTTATTTTCTGAGAAGTGTTAAAGCACGATAGTTTCTTACTCACAGTTTTCGGATTTCCACCCTGCGGTTCCACCAGCCCTTTTTCCAAACCATGAGAAAAACCTGAAAATCCAGGCTGTCCCTGGCGGTTGTAAAAGGCTCTTCTCTTAATACCTCCGCATGGATTCCGTCCCGGGTCAGTTTTTCCTGCAGTTTTCCCGCTTTTGACAGCAGGCTTTTTAACTGCTGATCAGCCTCATTTCCAAAAGTCCGGTCAGGATAAGCCGCCGCTGCGCTTTTTATTTTTCCGGTAAGAAGATCAATCACTGCACTATGCTTATTCTTGTGTAATGCCCTGGCAAAAATCCTGGCGATAAATGGAGCTGGAAATTTCTTATAAACATGCAACAACCGAAGCAGCGAAAAATCCCGGGCTTCTTCTGCCAGCCCTTCCATTACCTGAAATGCTGCTGCAGACGGCTTCCAGGGGTCTTCCTTTGGCACAATATACTGTTTCGGCACTGCCGGATAACAACAATAATTCAACGGTGGAAAGTCCGCCAGCTGCACAAGTGCCCTTTCTTCTTCTGTACAAAACTCTTCTCCCAGATATTCCAGCTTATCTCTTGCAATGGCGATCCGATATTCCAGCTGACGCAGATATTCATATCCAGGCACCCAGAAATGACCGATCTCCCCATAGTTATAAAGATAAACCTCCAGATCCAGCATTCTGAAAAACAGGGTGACTACGTTCTCCCCCTGCCATACTACCAGTATATATTCATCCCCTTCCTGACTTAAGGATGATTTCAGAGGGCCTTCATAATTCTCCAGATAAGAGCCTGTAAGTCTGGCATCCCGGAAAATGAGAAAGCTTTCTACGGCATCATTCATCAAATAAACAAGGCGGATATCACCTGGAATTTTCTCTTTTCCCACTCTGGCAAGGCTGTCTTTTTCGCCCTGTTTCCCCTCATTATTTTCATATGTCTCATAACATTCCCATTCAGCCTGTGCTCCGTTTTCTTTCGGAAACAGCAATTCAAATTGCTCCTGTTCCAAAAGCTCCTCCAGCATTTCAAATGTATCCTGCATCTTGTGATTACCTCAAACTGTTCGATTCCTGTTTCCAATTTCACTTTTTATTATATGGGTATCTGACAGAAATGTCAAAATAACGACAACAGATATATAGCTATAAAATAAATAGCATACAATTTACAGCTTACATTTTTCATATATTTTCTATATACTTTATATTATGGATAAAGAAGCTGTCGTTCCATAATATAAGAACCCGCAGGCAATCAGGAAGCGGTGAAACCGTTCCATAGATTGCCAGAGCATGTTTGAAGAAACTGTTTGAAAAGGGTTTTCTGCAAGATGTGCGTCAGAATTTGCAGGAGATTTTGTTCAAATTGGAAAGCAGCTTAAATGCGTGTAAAATCACAGGTAAGCCAGTTCGGCACCTGTTAAAAAGATTGGAGAACGAATATGAATCAGATTGATTACGAAAACTTAGGATCCCGAATGAAAGAACTGCGAATCAAAATGAAGCTTACCCAGGCAGAAGTTGCCAAAGCTCTGAATGTAACTCCTGGCTACATCAGCAACGTGGAGAATAACCGTACTGCAATGTCCCTGCGTATCCTTATTTATTATGCAAGGCTGCTGAACATCTCCCTGGATTCCCTGATTGGCAGAATTGATTCTGAATACCGTGAAACTGCCCTGGACCGCGAGCTTTCCGAGCAGGTACATAAAATGAGTATTCCAGAGAAACAAAAGCTTCTGAAAACCATGAAGGTATGGATGGAAGAAGATTGATTCTGAACGTAAAAGGGGCTGTCTATTTCCTGACAGCCCCTTTTGTAACTTTATGGTGTTTATAGTATTATATCAGATTTTATTCCCCATTTCTGTGATAGTATCACATACTTTTCTTTTTTGCCTTGCGGACCAGTTTTCGGATCAGGACTACAATAAGGATAATAATTACAAGGAAGAGCAGGCAGATCAGCACGATCATTACTGAGAATCTATTGGGATTTTTCACCAGATCAATAATATTTGTGCTGTCATCTACAACCTTACGGTTATGAGTGACTGCATAATATTCCGGTACATTAGCAATTCCATCCCCGTCTGTATCTTCAAAGGACCGCATATATCTTGCAATGGCATCCCACGCTTTCAATTCCCTGCCATCTTCCATGATTGCCTGATCTTCCAGATTTTCAATTGGATTTCCATCCTTATCCTTTGGTTCAAGGGACAGCAGGCCATAGGACATTTTCATTACAGAGCCAAGCATTTGTCCTGTATACAAGTCAGTCACAACATGGTACAGCTTATCATCCTGAATTTCAATTCTTTCTCCATCTTCTCTGGTCAGATAGCAGTCCGTCACCTTATTCAGAATCATTCGATGAGGATTATATGTAAAATTCAGTCCGCTGCAATACAATCTTGCAGTTGTCATAAAATCTGAAACAGAAGCGTCTACTTCTGCTGCCAGCTTCAATTCTTTTCCTGTCAGATATGCATTGATAAGAGGATATCCTGCTACACCGTCTTTTCCAATTCCCAGAGAAAAAGAATTGTAAACATCCTCTACTGTAATATTGCCTTTTGTATATGTGTCACGGACCGTTCCGCTTGGCACAACCGCTACGTCTACCGGATTCCCATCGTAATACTCTGAATTTTCCACAGCATATACATACGCATCAGACATAATATCGCCGAGATTCAGTTCTTCATGCTTTGTTCCCATCTCTTCCAGACTGTTAAATTCAATATCGTTCTGAGCCAGAACTTCATCCCTGGTGTACCCAAAATCTGCAAGATAATTGGTGTCTACTGTATCCATTAATTCATCAATCCGTTTCTGTGTTTCCTGATCCGGCTTGATCTCATCAGACACAGGAATCAGCTCATAGGAAGTCATTTCCCAACGCCCGTCCTCCTTCTGTGTCATTGAAAGTGATCCAAGGTTTCTCCCATACTCACCGCAGGATACAATATATGTATTCCCATGCTTAATGGCTTCATTCAGCTCTGTATGGGAATGTCCACTGATGATCAGATCCAGATCCGGCACCTTTTTTGCAAGGATTTCATCCTCTGACTTATCCTCGTCCTCCCAGGTTCCGCCGTGAGACACACATGCGATCATATCCACATTCTCATTTTTCTTAATCTCAGCTACCGTCTGCTTTACCGCCTCTACCGGATCTTTAAACAGCAATTCACATGTAGGCGCACATTCCAGGGCATCTTTTCCAAATACACCAACCACAGCAATTCTCGTATCACCCTTTTGAACCACAACATAATCTTTCACGCCGTACGCTTCAAACGCTTCTTTGATCTGCTTCTGCCCATCATTTAAACCATCTTTTTCCATAGCGTCCCAATCCACGTTGCACACTGCGATCTCCGGCACTGTCTCACCGGAATTTATGGCTGCCTTCAGCATATTTGCCAGACCCTTTGACCGGTAGTCGTATTCGTGATTTCCAAAAGTAGTCACATCATACCCCAGATATCCCAGCATTCGAAGCTCCGCCGCCTCCGTATCATATACGGTCTGGATCAGTGTACCCATGGAAAAATCTCCGCCATCCAATACCAGGGTATCTGGATTGTCTTTCTTCTTTTCATCCATCAGGGTTTTTATTTTCGCAAAACCGCCAACTTCTTTTTGCTGTCCATCTACAATTGTTGAAAAGCTGTCCAAATGGGAATGAGTATCATGGGTAAACAAAACGTCTACCTTTTTCGTCCCAGCTGCTGTCACAGGAATATCCAGTACAAGCAGAAGCAGTGTTGCAATTGTTAATACAATTGACAAAATTCGTTTCCGTGTCTTCATAACTTCTCCTTTTCATTCAAAAGATCTTCATCTGATTTCTATAGCATATCTTCTGCCAGCATCTCCTGATATCCGGCTGTCCTGTATTTTCCGATCAGCGCTGCCACCGGCTTTAACCTTTCATCCGTTATTCGTTCCAGTATTTTCAGCCGCTTAGGTGATATGACCTCTTTGGACCTGCATCTTTCGTAATCCGTGGCTTCCATATGCCAGTAATAAAATTCGCCCTTATAATACTGTGACAGTTTCTGTGCGATCAACACACCTTCCGGATCCAGATCTCCTGCATAATAAATCCGTGTTTCGGATTTTGCAAGTAAATCCAATGCCATCAAACCTGCCAGTCTTGGCTGACCGTTCATGCACATATATGCTTTTTCCTTATGATCTGTTTCTTCTTTTCCGCAAAGCATGGCAAAAACCGAAGGATTTTCCACAATATATATTTCATTTTGGGGACAATAGAGTGCATCCCATTCTGTAAGCACTGCAAGAGGAACCTGTACAATATGCTGTTCTTTCGCAAAACCTGCCATACCTTTATGATAATTTCCATCTTTTTTCACAGCCTGCACCTGATACAGCATGGTATAATTGGAAACATCATCCAGCATGATTCCTGCCAGCAGATAACTTTTCTGACGCTTATACGCAGGAAATATTGCAGATGTCTCTACTGTAATTCTTCGTATTTCCAAATCCATCTGTATGATCTGATATAAAAAATTCCCATCTGCTGTTCCAATATCAAACGCATGTGGATTGCCTGTCCGCATAGCTGCAAATACGGCAAGGTACATCTTTGTGCTGCGATATGGCAGATTGTTATAGATTTCTGCTCCAAGCCGCAGCATCTTGTCCCATTTGGCCAGTTCCTGACTCCCGTTGTCTTTCACAATGCTTCGCAACGATTCTAAGGCTGTCTCTACAGGAGTTCCTTCATAGTCTCTCTGAAAAATCTCCCATATACGCTCTTTTTCCTGTTCCCGTAAGGATTTTTGCTCCTGTCTTCCAAGCAGTGGCTCTTCAAAAAAATTCTCCAACAGGCATTCCGGCGTTATCTCTTTATATCTGCTTGTTTCCAGCGCCTGTCTGAATTTTTCTGAGGACACCGTTACACTTTTCTGACTGTGAAAAGATTTTCCAAAAAATCCTTCCAGTTCTTCAATATCTGTTGGTTTCAGATTCTTCAGAATTACTTTCCCACCAAACCTTCCGTAAGAAATATATTTCTCCCGGAAGCCTTTCAGAACCTTCTCCCAGACCGGGCTCAAGTGAAAATAAGCCAGACAGTCTTTCATTTTATTTTCAGATTTATACTCCTTCTGCCTGTCCAAGCTCTATTCCTCTCTGTTCAACTTCTTCCTCGTGTTCTAACAATTCTTTCCTGTGACCATTCCATAAATAAGGCATAACGGTTACAAATTTCGCATTTCCCGGACGGATTAACTGATAGATTGCCAATGCGTCCAACGTATCACAATCTCCCCACAGAACCTGTGAGTTAATAATAAAATCAAACCGGAATTCTGTCATCAGACGGAACATATCGCGAATATTTTTATTATCTACTCCGGCAAATGCCTCGTCCAGAGATATCAATCTCGGTGCATCTTCTCTTCCTCCCTGATACTTGGCCACAACTGCTGAAAACAGCGGTACATACATGGACATTGCCTTTTCTCCGCCACTGAAGGTTCCGAATACACTATTTGTCAGCTCCTTCTGACGTTCCCCGTTTTTCTGGGAAAACAGCTGGAATTCAAACCATTTACGGTAATCCAACGTATCCTTCATGATCTGATAGAAGGATATCATTCCCGCACTGTCTTTCGCATTTCTTCGTGCCTCTGCCACTTTGGAACGGAAATGGGCAGACAATCTGGCTGCCTCATCTTCACTCATCAGCCGATAATCTTTCTTCAGTAATTCTACCAGTTCTTTCGTATCCAGCTGGTCTTCCTGTTCTGCAGTCTTACTTCGCCATCTAAGGCTAAGCTTTAATCCGCTGGAGGTATTCATACCGTTCATCAGGGAATTCATTTTCTGTACCCATGTATTGGAACCGTTAATCTTTCCACGGATTTTTCTGCTTACCGTATTGGCAAGAATGTCTTCAAACAACTCCCGGTCTCCATCTTTGATCAGATTCTCCAGCTCTGTAATGTCTTCTTCAAGATGCAAAAGAAGACTGGCAAATGATATCTTTACGCCTTGATATCTGGCCGAAATGTCCAGTCGTTTTGCAGGAAATTCCGTTTGTTCTTCTTCCGTAAACAACTCATTCTGCATTAAATGATAGTCTGTAAGAAAGCCTCTGTTTTCAAAATATACCTTATTCAGATCGCGGATCACACTGTCTTTATCCAGCGCTTTTACATCTGATTCCAGATAACTTCTGATATGTGCGGCATCTTCCGGTATCTCTTTTGGTATTTCCACATAATGCAAAGCCTTTTCCATATCATAGCATTCTGAAAAATATTTCGTTTTCTTTTCATATTCTTCAATTTTCTTCTTGTTTTCGTCTAAACGCAGTGTCAGTTGTCCCACTTCGTCTTCTTCATGTGTCTGTCTGCTTACGCATACACGTAATTGCTCCGGATAATCCTGCAGCCAGTTAATACATGCATCAAGCCGTTCTTTAATTTCTTCGTAATCAGTCAGACGCAATTGTTCCTGAATGGAAGTCTGTTCTTCTGTCTTTCTCCTGATTTCTTTTTGAATTTCCTGCAGATCATACCGTATCTGTTCCATATCTGCATCCAGATCTTCCAGATGTTCTTTTCGCTCTCTCAGATACATCAGACTTCTAAGATACATTTCATGTGCAGCAATCAGGCTGATCAAATGCTTTCCATATTCTTCTGCTGCTTTTTTTGCTTCTTTAAATATATCATAAGAACAGGTCAGATATAGTGCTTCTGCAATTTCCAGTGCTTTCTTTTTCTTTTCTTTCAGTATCTCGGCCAGTTCACGGATCTGAAATTCCAGTTTATCACTCTCTCGCTTCAGCTGTTCGCACTCTCGTTCCTCGGCCTGCAGCATCCGAAGTGCTTCTCTCATATCTGTGTCTTTCGGAAGATTATCGTATTCTTTTCTGAGAATAACTTTTCTGTCAGACAGCTTTCTATGCAGTTCCTCCAGCTGCTGTAATGCAGTTTCCAACTCTGTGATTCTCTGTCTGCACTCTTCTATCTTTGCCTGTCTGTGTTTTTCACGGGCCTTTGTTCCAAGGAATCCTGCCTCATATTCTCCTGTTACAGTTCCGGCAAGCACTCCCATTCCGTAGGTTCCATCTTCTGCAACGGTAAACAAGCTCTCACTATCATATGCAATGCTTCCCAGGATTCCGGTGAGACGCTGATTGGAAAATATGTCATTCACTTCTTCATTCAGTTCCAATACATCCAACAGACTTCTGTCTGGCTGCAGATTCTTCTGACTGTTCTTGCAGATAAACAGATAATGATCTTCACATCCTTGTTCTGTTTTCAAAACCTGCTCTTTGTATTGCTCATCTATTACCAGTGCATCCAGAATTCCCATCTTTAATAAAGCTTCTTCCAAACGGTTACAGGCTTCTTCTTCCAGATTATCTCCAAATTCTATGACCTTGTAAAATTCCTGATATGGAATTCCAAGAGCATCCAGTCTCTTACGGTTACGTATAACTGCCTCTGAGCGTTCCGGCTGTGGTTCTTTCTGATTCTCCCATTCGGCCAGATCTGCCCTTACTTCTTCCAACTCTTTTTTTGTATTTTGGCTCTCTGTATCATTTACCGAAAGTTCAGATTCGATTTCCCCATTTTTCTTGATCCATACATCTGCAATCCTCTGACGAACCTCGGCAAAATCAGAGGATTCCTTATACGTTTCGGCAAATATACTTAATTCTCTTAATAATTCTTTTTCTAATGCCAGCTCCTGGTTTGCACCGTTCCACTGATACAATGCTTCTTTCCATTCATTCTGTGTCTGCACAAATACAGATTCCAGTTCTGACACTTTTCTCTGAAGAGTATCCAGTTCACGAATCCGTCTTTCTCTTTCTTTTATCAGATCATCCTTCTGTCTTTCCAGACGATCTGTCTCTGCCAGTATCTCTGTTCCCTCATTAATTTTTTCTTTTGTGTTATCAAATTGCTGCTGGTGTAAATTGAATTTGTATGGTTCTTCCGGATGTTTTTCCAGCTCTTCCTTCATAAATGCATGCTCTTCAAAGGCCATGGTATCAGCCTCATCCTGCATCTCTTCTATAAGCTCTTCCAGTTCTTTTTCTTTCTCATATTTCCTGTCTTCTTCTGTTTTAATCTGATTCTGTGCATCCTGATATTGAGTCTGTTTCTGCTCCAGGAATCTCTGCTTTTCTCCCAGGTTTTTCTGTTGTCCGTTTAATTCTGTAATCAGCTCCGCTTCTCTTCGCTTCAATGCTACCGCGTCGCTTTTGTTCAGAGATTCTTTCTCTTTCTCCATGGACTCACGTTTCACATCCAGATTCTGATGTTCTATTTTCAAGTCTTCTATCTTCTGTCTGCATTCACGTAGCTTTTTCTCCTGTTCATTTTGCCGCGTCCTTGCATTTTCCAAATTTAGTCCAGCCTGTTCGCAGCGTTCTGCTTTTTCATATAATAATTTCTGATTATATTTTGAAAATACTGCCTGGATTTTTTCTGCTGCCTGTCTGGCTTCTTTCCTGTTTTTCAGATTCATGGTCATGGTATCCATATTTTCAATGGCTTCCGACATAGGACGCAGGTCATCATCAGACAGAGGCTGAAGGGAATCACTTAAAATATCATTGATTACAGATGGCTTAAAATCCTTGGAAAGCTTCGGTGTACGCAGTTGAATCAGAAGATCTATCATTTCCTTATATTCTTCTGTTGTCTCAAATCCAAAAATCTGGCGGTTCACATACTCCATATAGTCAACCTGCCTGTCGATAACGCGGCCGCCATCCCCAATTCTGTTTTCCAGTTCTTTTTTTGAAAGTGTAACCTTTTCGCCTGAATCCTTATACAAAAAGAAATCCTTACCGATACGTCTTCCATCGGTCAGACTAAAATACCATTTATCCAGATTCTTTCCTCTTCTTGCGCGGATACCCATTCCGATGGTCAAATATGTATCACTGTTTTGTCTTTTAAGTTCCAGATACAGATAGCCTGTGCGTTCTTCACGTCCGTCATCTTCTTCCAGAAGATAGCTGCTCATCTTACGGTCCCTGGAGCCGAAGGGATCCAGTCGTTCCGGGCTCATATTTCCATCCAGAAGAAGAGGCACCACACTCTGCATAGTTACTGATTTTCCCGATCCGTTTGAACCTCGAAGGAGCATTCTTCCCTTCACAAACGGGAATTCCTGTTCGTCATAATACCAGAAATTAATCAGTCCGATCTTATTTGCCTGCCATCTGCTATTCATCATTTCTTCCTCCCATATAATCCTCCGGATAGCTTCCCTGTATTTTTCCGGTGAGCGGACATATTTTTATCTGATGAGCGAGTTCTTCTTTTCTTATGAACATCCACAACTCCATCTCATCCAACACACTTTTTACAAATTCCCCTTCCGGCATCTCGCGATAATTTTTCGAAAATCCACTTCCATATTCCTGTTTTATTTCTTTTATCATATTTTCAAATTCAATCTGATCTATAAGACAGGTTTCATCCAATCCGGTCTTCCATTGACCCTTCTCAATTTTCTTGCGTATTTCACGAAAACACAAAAGCAAAATATCGGATATGGAATTATTGCCGGGAAATACCGTTCCCATCCTGCAGTCGTCTCCGGATAGCAGATATGCACTTCCTTTATGAATGTGCACATGACAGTCAAATATCTGCTCCAGTTCTTCGCTTAATCTGCGTCCGTAATATTTCAGATATTCAAAATCCTCCGATGAGCCATCCGCTTTGTACATACCAGGTGCAAAAATCAGTCTTTTATAAACCCTGTGTCTTCTTGCAAAGCCTCGGTCTTCATCCACTTCAAACCAGTCACTTTCCTGAAAATCTTCCGGTTTCGTATATTCCATAATGTCTTTTGAAAAGCTCTTCATAAAATACCTGGATGCCCCTGTATTTTCATAAAGCACTTCTCCTCCTTCATCGTCCATGAATGCCTCGTCTTTTCCATCTGTAACTCCAATAAGCCCCTGATCTGCTGCAAATCTCATTACACGAATCAGCTTTCTTCTGTTCGTATACAATGTCCAGTCAGAGATTTCCCCAGGCAGATTTGCTGTAATATATTCCGTCAGCTGTGATATGATAAACTGCTCCTGTGCATCTCTGTCTTCCAGAAACATCAGCAGAATACAGAGATATGCATATTCTTCTTTTGAGGAAAATTTCTGGATCCCCATAAAGCTTTCCGGTATCACCGGAATCTTCTCCATCTTTATCAGAAGTGAATTGTCAATGATCTGGCAGCCCATTTTCTCTGTAGTAAATTTACGCAGTTCTCCAAGGGCATCTCTTAATTTATAATAGGTTTCCTTATCTCTGGATTTTAATACCCATCTTTTATTTAACAGGATCTCCAGTTCCTTCATCACGTTTCCTCCTGAAATACAATTGACAAATCAGGCATAGTAAAATTACCATCCAGACAATGCACAACACAGGTCTCATCTGCCCGGCTTCTGTCTAATATGTATCTTCTTCCATCATCCGTTCTTGCAGAAAAATCCGCAGATTCCATGGCATCCGACAGCCATTTCAAAAGGATCTCTCTGATTCTTGGTTCCAGCACCGGTAATTCTCCAAAATGAATCCTTCCATTTACTTCCAACGCCTGCAATTTTTCCATTTCTTCTCTCTGTTTTTCCAGCATTTTACGTCTTGTTTCCTGCTTTTGCTCTGCTGATTCGCGGATCGCACTTCTTCTGGATTTCTCCCTGTATGTACGTATCCTTGGCTTTAAACTGATTTCCATGGGTTGTTCTTCGTATACTCCGATATTCATGCTATCCGTTTCACGTACCAGATCTCCGGCAATATGCTGCGGGCACTCCATGCCAAATACCATTGCAGACATTTTGTGGGCTTCTTCCATATCCTGGCATTTCAAAAATAATTCTGCCACTTTGCGGTATTCTTCTTTTCTGTTAGCACCTAATGCATTCTTTTCACTTAACTGCGCTGCATATCTTGTGATCCTGCGAATAATATCATTTGTTGCATCAAAAAGCTTTCCCGCTTCATTCTCCTGACCTTCCTTTCCTACAAACCAGTCATAGATACTTTGATAACGGCCCTTTACTTTCTGCCAGATCATTTCCTTCGATACTTCCACATCCATTCGCGGTATCGACAATTCATAATCAACTACTTTTTCAAATACCTGATTTTTCATCTCTTCCTTCTGCATGCATAAGCTTTCTTCTATCACACCTACATTTCTCTGTAATCCCTTAATAAAGCTGCGCAGATATTCGATCAACCGGTCTTTAAACACCAGAAACTGTTTCGTATGCATCATTTCTTCTGCCCGCACACTGTTCAGATCTCTGATATAGTCCTGATAATTCTGATTCAGACGTACAAAATCATTATTCAGATCTGTCCACCAGGTATATACTTCATTTTTATCTCTTTCCACCATCTCCGGAAACCGTTCTATACCTCTTCGTATCCGCTCCAATAATGTGGGCTCTAAGGATGCACCTTCAATGAACAGGTTCTCAAGTCTAAGCACCAGACGTTCTATCTCTACACTATATTCTGTCATCTGATAGCGGTACTTTTTGTTCTTAAATTCTTCAATGGATGCCACCTTTTTCGTATCCTGGATCGTATTCAGATTCTTCCATTCTGTCAACATTGTGAGATCCTGCTGACACTGCTCTGGTCTGTAATCTGCAAAAAAAGGATCCTTTATCATTTCTTCGTAAACCTCTTCCTGGTACAGCCAGTATTTCAGTTTCTCGTAATGTTCAAAAAAAATACGCATAATACAGCGATATCTGCTTACATTATCTGCATTTAAATATTTCGCTTCTGTCAGTGGTTTGATTAATTTATCTGATACCTGCATGAGGCCTCTCCTTCTTTTCATACATGGGGTTACTTATATATAATGTCGGAGGCAAAAGTCCCCGACTACGATACTTGCGGATTGTTTCACCGATTACATTGTATCAAGACGTTGGCCAGTCGACCAGTCCTAATCTGTAAAAGCTACTATTTTTTTGCACGAAAAGAGGCTGCAGGAATTCTATCCTACAGCCAATTTCGCTTTTTTGTTTATTTCACTTTTTTATTCAAACTCGGCAAGTCCAAAGATATTACTAAATATATTTGTTTAAGTTTTATATCTTTTTAGCCGTTATTTTATTTCTGTTGCATATATTATTTTGGCTCACTGATTTTCTGTTGCCAATTTGTTGCCAGCTTATTGTAAATGATGTAAATAAGTTTGACAACATTTATTTTGAGAACACTGCATCATTTCTGGAAAGAAGGTACACACAATACTGATTCATGCTGATTCCTTCTCTCTGAGAATGTTCTGCCAGTGATCTGTGCAGACTTCGTGGAATTCTTAATTTAAACTGTCCAGAATAGTCTTCCAGACTGTCTGGTTCATGAATCTCTACACCATCTTCTAATGCAGCTTCAATCCATGCTTTTTTTGCATCCAGTGCATTTGCTACCGCACTCTCCACTGTCTCACCACAAGTAATGCAACCAGGCAAATCCGGATAAGAAACTACAAATCCGCCTTCATCTTTATCTTCCACAATTTCCATACGATAGGACATTGCCATATAATCATTCAGCGTCTTCATCATTCTTCGCCTCGCTTTCTACAATCTGCCTTACCATTTCTACATATACTTTCTTGATTGGTTCATGCTTTGGTATTGTAATTGGCATACACCCTTGTTTTCTGAAAGTATAATGGCTACTTCCACTTCTTGGTGCATTCATTTCGTATCCATAACTTTCCAATACCTTCCGTAACTCATCAAACCGGAGGTCTTTCGATAAATTGCATATACGTGTTATCAGTTTATCCCATTTTGACATTTGTCATACATCCTATCTATATTATATATGGTGTCATATGTGGTGTCAATCAATTTATTATATTATTCCATGATGATTCTACGTTCCTAACAACTTCTATTGGTTTTCCCTGAATTATAGTCTCTCCACCTTTATTTCCTGCATTTCTTCCTACATCTACAAGATAATCTGCTACATGAGAAATAAATTCTATATTATGTTCAATAATTAATACAGGTATATGTATTAAGTTAAAAGAATAAACCCGTAAACAGCAGATCCCCTGCAAAGCTTGAAAACTCTGCAGGGGAACACATAAATTTTATTTTCCCTATGTAATCATCTCCGGTTTCATCTTTCAAAAACAGGTATATCCGAAACATCCCGCTTTTCATTACGGATATAATCCTGATTATACGGGAATCTGGCAACCTTTGCGCGAACCTTCATCTGGCGGGTTCCCGGCGTTCCCCAGAGTATTTCAAGCTCCGTCCCTTCTTTGGCATATTCTGCGGAAATGAAGGCCAGAGAAATCATGCTGTTATAGGTATAAGAGATGATTTTTCCGCTTGTGATCCCGATCTCCTTATCTGCAGCCAGCACCTTATCCGCCCGGTACTCAAAACCAAACTCTCTGACACAGAAATAGTATTCAAGAGCGCATGGTTTGGTAATATCCTCGCAGGGTTCCTCCCCAGGTCTGAGCATGGTTGCAAAGACTTCTGCCACATCCTCGGCGTTCCACTCCAGGGTTACGCATTTTTTTTGGGGCTTTTTCGACATTTCAAGGAGGGCTTCTTTTCCAATGAAGTCATGATTGTATTTAATCAGGAAATCCCATCCCACATCATAGGGAGTAACAAAGCGAGCCTGAAGATCATCCCCCACACTTCCGAGAAGCCTTCGATTGAGATTGAACATGGATAACTGAGGCACTGTGCGCATATATTCTGTCATTTTCTCGCTGGTTTCCAGCCACGGAAGCGGATAGTGAAGATTGATATTCGGGAATCCGGCCTCCGTATGGTTAAACATGTTATAAGCCTGGAGCCCAAGCTTTCTTGCTCCCAGCTTTTCACCTGCCGCCCATACCAGATTATAGATCTCCGCATAATCCGCCATATCTCCGTGAATTTCATAAGCAAGGTTGCCGGACATGCCAAGCCGGATGATGCGTACCTGTTTTCCGTTTACCTCCTGGATTCTATGTCTGCCGAATTTGATGTCGTGAAGATTAGCCTGGAATGCGTTTTCCAGAATCTCTAAGGACTTTTCACCGTCAATCTGGATAAAATATTCCTTTCCGCTCATGTTTTCGCCATGCACATCCAGATCTGATGTATTGACATAATAAGAGATCACCGGATCAAGCCAGTAGGTTCTGTAACGATCTTCTCCGATACGGATTACAACGCCGTCTGTCAGAATCTGACCTTTCTCATTGCACATTACGGCATGGCGTATGCCGTTCATTCCCAGCGTGGTAAAATCATTTGTACAAACCTGTCCCATTAATTTAACGGCATCCGGTCCGTATACATCATAAATGGGGGATGTCATAAGCGCCGTTCCAATCCATGCGCTGGTCTGATATGCCTTGATCTCATCCTCCACGCCCGTATAAGCATATGCCGTAATAAAAGATCCCTGTGGGAACAATAAGGTGGCGCCTTCCAGCGCCGGATTCATCATTTCTGCCATTTTTCGTCCTCCTACTGTTTTTAATTATCTGTAGATGTTCTTGTTCCGATTAAATGATTTTCCATATCTTCAAACATTTCTCTTACCGTGATGGGCTTTTGCCCTGTCAGCTTTTCAAAATCATCTGTAAATGTACTCATTTGATTCAGACGGATTGCCCTGCCAAAGGACACCATTCCATCTGCGCAAAATGGAAAGTTCTTCGCCGTGTCCGCCCACATTTCCTCCGTTGTCCTTGGAACGCCGATGGAGTCAAAGAACTCATACATCTCATCATCGTTGATATATTGGTATTCCGTCTTTTTACCCGTAACCTCCGAGGCGATTGCCATGTACTGTGCAATTGTCAGAAGCTCGGCTCCATTTATATCAACAATTCGATCTTCCCAATCAGACATTGCCGCACAGGCCGCCGCAAGCGCACAGTCATCCCTCGAAACAAATGCCATTTTCCCATCTCCCATGTTATTGCGGATGATGCCGTTTGTATTTTCAACTGCTTCCACAAATGTGGAGACCATTGCTTCCGCATATTGGGAATCCCGAAGAATCAAATAATGGATGGGCTGTTTTTTGATATACCTTTCGGTCCATACATGATCGTTTACTTCGTAAGCATTGATATCCTCATGTCCGGCTCCTACAATCGATGTATAAACCAGTTTGTTTACACCTGCCGCCACAGCCGCATCAATTGCAATTTTATGTGCCGCTCTTCTTTTCGGTCCAACGAATGGCATGGAGATCAGAATAACTGTATCCGCATCTTTAAATGCTTCCGTCAGTTTTTCCGCATTGTTAAAATCGGCAATTCTGGTTTCAATGCCCATTGCCTGGTATTTTTCAAGACCATTTTTTGTTGGAGCCGTAAAAATCAAAGCTTCATGAGGATATTTTTCCAGCAATACACGGGCTGATCTGCTTCCAAAATTCCCGTCTACTCCATTTAACAATATCTTTTTCATAAAAAATAATCCTTTCAACTATATAGTTATAATATTAAAAAATCGATACCCCTTTATAGGATGCTCACTCAGCTCTTTTTATTGCCTCCCTCCTTTTGTCTGAATTATATTATCTCCTCTCTAACTGTCGGCGCCTGAACAGTGTTTCCTATATATTTATAGTAAGGCAGTTGCCATCTCCCGTCATCAGTTATATAATTCATTTATACCGTCTTTTTTCGTCAAAAATAACCAAAGGAGTTTTTTGCAATGAAATCTATGAGCATTTCTGTCATCCTTGACTGGATTCCTGATAAATACAGGATTTTTTATAAATCTACGGTCTTAGATCAATTATTCCGGCATGCCCGCATGCTTGATGATTCCATGGAAATAATCGATAATGATTTTCTGTATTTAACACAAGAGAGCTCTTTCCTTGATAGGGAATGGGATATACGTAAGCCCCGGTTCCTGATTTTCTGTACCAAAACCGGATCAAGGGAGGGACAGATAAACCCTTCCTGGATGGAGCATGCCGCCATCTTATATACGGACGAGCCTTTTCATAAGGTATTCCGTGAGTTTCTGGATATTTTTGATAAGTACTATGCCTGGTATGAGCAATGCCTAAATATAATTATCGAAAACAAAGACGTTTCAGATCTGCTTGATTATGCGACCACCTTTCTTTGCAACCCGATTGCCCTTTTTTCTCCAACCGGAAAGCTGCTGCATTATACCGGGAAATTTCAGGAAAAAATCGAGGGAACTCTCTGGGACGAGGTTATCAATTTCGGCTTTACACCGACAGAATCCATATATCCTGACGAACACCAGAGAGTTATGCAGGAAATTCACAGCGGAAACCGCTTAATCTCCAGCGTCTTTCGTCAGGATCCATCCCATCACTCTCTGACCGCTCCGCTTTATTTTGAGGGAAAAAACTTTGGAGCATTCGGTACGACAGATATAAACGGTCCCTTTACGGAAGCACAAAAGGCTTTGTTATTAGAAGTCGTTCATTTTACAGAGCTTGCTATGAATCACCAGATTCAGCCTTTTCTTTTGCAGGATGAAGAAAACTATTATGTTATACGGCTTTTACAGGGATATCCGGCAGATGAGCTTTCTACCTCTTATTATCTCCAAGCCAGAAATTATACGAACCAGGATATTTGGTATCTTTATCAATTTTCCCTTCCGGAATCTGACGTCTCGGATACCCGTCAGTCTGCCTATATTCATCAGATAAAAAACATTCTGCCTCATGGAGTTGTCCTCTATTTTGAACATTCTATTGTTGCGGTTTGCCGCAGGCGGGATTTTGATCCTGATTATGAAAAATCATACGCCGCACTGGAGGATTTGCTAAAACGGCTTTCCCTTAAGGTCTATATAAGCACCCGTTTTTTTAGATTCACGGAGCTTTCCATGGCATATGGATAATGCAGGCTTATGAAATCTTACCCTTTGGAGCCTCAAAAACATATTCAAAGGTTTGATGAAGCCTTTCTACATGTTTTATATGGTGTCCTTAAGGAAAAAAACTCCTTGCCGGGCTTCTGCCACCCAGCTGTTTTATCCCTGTGGCAAAGCCATATGGAGCAGGATCTCACACTCATTCATAACTTAAAATGCTATCTTATCAACGGAAGAAATATAGCGGAGACTGCCCGGACGCTTCATCTTCATAGAAACACCTTGATCTACCGGCTACGAAAAATCGAAGACCTGCTCCATATTTCACTGGATTACCTGGATGAAAATATGCTTCTCTATTTATTAATATCCTGCCTCATCTGCGAAACACTTTAATTTGGACATCCTCCTATGCTTGAAATTTGGCTTGCGACAGCAATTTCATTGCAACATAGGAAGATTTTCATTTATTTTGTGATTCTTACTTTTGATTGTTTCCAAACTGAGGGAGTAACAGCCCACAGAGGAACATAATTACCATACATATGGATGCAAGCATAAACAACAAACTATAATTTTCTCCCGCAATCGGTGTTAAGATATAAGTTGGAATCAAAACAGCTCCAAGAAGCTGTAATGTAGAGATGACACCCGCCGCACTTCCTGCATATTTAGTTCCAAGTCCTTCTAACAAAACCGGTGCGGAAAGGAAAATAGGCATTGACGCTCCAAGCATAATTCCAGTATAAAGAACCAGTATGTGTAAAACGAATATGGACGGAAATCTCCAACACATAATAATTCCGGCAAAACTCAACACGGCAGCTCCTGATACAAACACTTTAACATTTTTGATTTTAGAGAATACAATGGGACCTGTAATAGAGCCAATACAATTTCCCAATGTCAACATAGATGCAATCGTACCACATACTTTCATATCTATTCCATACATGGTCTGCAATGCCATCGGCATAAAAGTGGATAAAGTTACCGTACTGCCAAGAGCCATCATAATACAAATAGAAACCAGCCATACACCTTTATTAGAAAGTACTACCTTAAGAGAATCCCCAATGGAAGGTTGATTTTCCTGATCTATCTTCTCCCTTTCTTCCATTGTATCCTCTGGCTTATCTTTCACAAAAAGCAACCATAAAACAAATACACTAATACAGAATATTGCTGATACAATAAAAGCAGATGTCCTGCTATCAAACAAAACTGCCGTCGTTGCTGTCGCAAAGGCTCCCGGAAGTTGTCCGCAAAATCCAAATATGCCCATCAAAATTCCTAGCTTTTCCTGCTCAAACCAACTTGCAGTAATCTTGGATGCATTAATATTGACAAACATATTGGAGAAACCGGTTAATGCCATGCAAAGAAAAAATGGCATATAGCTATTTGCAAAAACTCTCCCAATCATTCCAATTCCAGCTATAACAAATGAAATATTAATGACTTTCTTTGAACCAACCTTGTCAGAAATCATTCCTCCTACAAAACTCAAGAAAATTGCTACAATCATAGGCGCCGTAAATAAAGATGAAAACTGCGATGTTGTAAGTCCAAAAGATTGTATTAGTTCCGAGGCATACACGGATAACTGGTATTGTGCATAACTTCCCGGCATATATGCAAGACACATAATCGTAAATACCAGCCATTTTCTATTTTTTTTACTCATGGAAACTCCCTTCATTCTTCAAAGCCATACGGACAAGAACTAATATCATAATTTTTATTCTCAACCAGATCATTTAATGGAAATTTTGCAATTACTGCACGGATATCCTTTATACGCTTTCCATAATCGCCCCATTTTACAATCACTTCTTCGCACTCTTTGGCATATTCCATATCTATGGTACATTCAGAAATCATTTTATGATAATGGGAACTATATACCGCACTACTGGATAAACCAATAACCTTGCCATCCCTTGTGGTAACATAGTCCTGATGTCCTCCACACATGCCCGGAACGCAACAGGGATACTCCATCTGCTTATAAGGCTCCCCCTCTCCATACAAAGATGCCTGTACATCTAAAATATCTTCCGGATTCCAAATTAAAGATACAATCATCTTTTGAGGATTTGACATTTCTTTCTCAAGAGCTTTTCTTCCAATAAAGTCATGATCCAATTTTGCCATCCATTGCCAGCCAACCTCTACCGGCGTCCGGAAACGTGCACGAAGATTCTCTGGTTCAACACTTCCAGTATATGAAATATTTGCAGGTGACATTTCTACAACCTTCGGATCTTTATAGGAAGCGCTCTCAAATGATACCGTAACTTGCGGATATCCTCCAAAAGCATGATTCACCGGATAACTCCGCCATCCAAGCCTCTTTAATCCCATAGGTTTTCCGATCTCATAAGCCGCATGATATACATTGGGACCATCTTCTTTTAAACCACGAATTTCATATGCAAGTGTTCCACTCATCCCAATCCTGTTCACTTCCACTTCAATATTCAGTCCCGGAATACTTACCTTACGAAATTGCAAAAATGCTAGATCATGAAGATTCGTATTCGTAAGTTTTTCTATAATTGTTAATGACTTTGGTCCTGAAAATTGAAAGACAAAGATATCACGCATGGTCATTTTCACATCATACGCACCAGTCTCCAACAGTTTCATTGCTGCAAATGGAAGTGCAGCCGTAATCCGATATGTATTATCGTCGTCTTTCATACTAAGACAATGAGCTGCTATCAATCCTTCTTCATCAAGCATAACCAAATGTTTATTTTTTCCGTTTTTCCATTTGCTAATGTTATTCATACAAAGTTTTGAGAGAAACGCCTGTGCATCTTTTCCTTGGAATGTAATTTCATCCCCACTAATCCCTGCATGAATGTAACATGTTTCTGCCCACGATTTACAAGTTTCATACCAAGGATCAGCTTCCCAAGTATAAAGATTCCCAATATTCTGAAAATAGGTTAAAACATCTTTATACTTGGGCTCATAATCTACTCTCGCTCCAATATAATCCTCCACTACACTTTCCTCCTTATTCCGCTAATACCCCAAATCATTCCCAGCTCTGTTCCCTCTTTTGCATAGTCAGGGTTGATAAAGCCCAGTGAAATCTTGCTGTTGTAATGATAAGAAATAATCCCACTTTTTTAATCTTGCATCACAATTATTTACTCAAATTTTCTTAACCGTCGGCGCCTGAACAGTCACATTTGATATTTATATTCTAAAATGATTGATCATCTTTGTCATTGGTTATATGATTCAACTACTAATACCTTTTTCGTTATTTTTAACCCGATTATGTTTTTTGCAAGACCTTTTTGCAATTTTATGCAAAAAGGTCTTGCAAAAAACAGACCACTCGCCACTTCCCAGTGACATTATCTTTGTAAATACTCATACAAATTCTCCTCTCTTTCTCTTACGTTTCGCTGTAACATACTTTTTTGCGGAAATAATTAGTGTTTACTCTGCCAACTACCGTAAGATAACCCAGCTTCTGTAATTCTTCATTTAGCTGTTTGACAATCTTATAAGCATAAGACTTGGAAACTCCCAGTTCCGCTGCAACTTCTTCTAATCAGCAAGGAAGAATATGATGAATGGAGCTTCCTGTATAATAAAAAACGTAGATGTTGAAAATTGAAAATACCTCAGAGTACAATAAGACTACTGACTGG